>VOFG01000692.1_pt1 | contig 372000 bp, 385 predicted proteins | sample 5384171 | NCBI WGS metagenome assembly VOFG01 (sample SAMN12384726, study PRJNA508395) | human gut metagenome | isolation source: healthy gut F | host: Homo sapiens | reverse complement strand
CTGAATCACATCATTGATTTTCACATGCTGAGGATTGCTCATGTTGAGGCGGACAGAAGTTTTTACTTCATATTCAAGTCTTCTTCCCATCATCTGCCTCCTTATGATAATCGCTTAGTGCTTTTAAGTCCCATTGTGGCAAGCTGCTCATATCCTCTTGCATTTGCCTTTACATCAAGGTTATAGGAAATGTTCTTAGCATCATGACTACCAAAATTCTTCATCACAACTGCCCCGCCTCCGACAAATACAATCGGTGTAGTCTTTAAGTTATACCCAAACTCACGGATTGAGTTATATACCTTATCAACAAAATCCTCTATCTCTGCCTTAATAATGGCAAAGTATTCATCATCAATATCTGACCTGCCATATCGCATGATGTTCTGTATCTCTGACTCGTCTACCTCTCCGTTAAGTTGTCTTACACACTGTTCATTGATAGAACGCATACAGGTAATAAGACCTTTTGGAATCGTCACACACTTTGATTCATCCGGTGACTTGTTGATTACCGGCATAATGTCGATTGTCCAGCTTCCAATATCAACAATCAGTGTTTTCTTTGCCATAGCAGGAATCTTGTCCACTACTGCTGCATAGCACTGAGGGAATACTGCCACATCATCAATTTCAATATAATACGGCTCATTCTCATATTTGAAGCTTACACGCTTATTCTTTGTCAGGTACTTGATAAAATCATTCTTCTCTGCTCCAAACCTTGTAAGTGGTAGTCCTACGGCAAGGAATACCTTTGCCTCTGCAAGACCTCTTCTTTTAAGTTCCTTAGCAACTGCTGCAAGAGTGAGAAGATAAAAGCTGTCATCTTCGACCTTTGTATCCTTTACTTCCTGCCTCACAGTTCCAACCTTATAGAACTTTCCTTCATACTCAAGTACATCGCCGAAAAGTGCCGGAGTTGTTGTAATCTCCTTAACTCCTGTGACAAATACCTGAGAGATTGTTTACGTCCAATCTCTCTTGGACAATTGATATTCTACAATGCACTTTAATTTTACGGAAGTGACACCACTGGTGTATTTTTACGAATTTTCACCAGTTTTTGGTGTATTTGTCATTTCCTTTAATTTGTTCCATGTATGCTTAGGCAGTTCTCTTGCCGGCTCTCTGAATCGTTCAAGATATTTTTCAAATAATTCCGTATTGATTAATGCTGAATTACCGACTTTATAGACTGCTCCTGCCTCTCTCGCAATTACTATGATTCTCGATTTACTTATCCCATAAATAATCGCTCCTTCCTCTGCATTGACAAATTTTTTCATAAAATCCTTTGTATCTGAATAGCACTTATATGAGTAACTCATTCATCAGTCTCCTTTCACATTTGGCAATGGATGTTTCATTTCTGTTGGCGGTTCTCTGAATTGCTCCATATATTCATCAAACACCTCCAGATTAATCAGAATAGTATTTCCTTTTGCTTCGCCTATCTTATATACAGCTCCAGCTGCTCTAGCCATTTCGATAAATCTATGATGTCCTATGCTGTAAGTCATTGAACCCTCTCCGATTCTCACAAACTTCTTTTCCACAATTTTATTTGAACTAGGAACTCTTGCAGAATGTTTCATAAATTTCATCAACCTTTCCTTATGTACTAATATAATCTTTGCAAGCTGATATCTTGCTCCAGCAGCCAACGCTATATCCATTGCCTCATCTTGTGTTACATCTAATAAAGCCATTACCTCATCAATACGAATAAATCTTGGTTTTACAGTTTCTTTTCTATAGGCACAAACTGAACCACTCAATGTATTTACCATAACATCACCTACTTATAAAACTCAGAATCTGTAATATGAAAAGTTTCAAGATACTTATCCAATATTTCTGTATTAACAAGTACAAGCTGACCAATTTTATAACAAGCCTTGGCATCCTTAGCCACTTCTTGAAATTTTGTCATTCCCATACTGTACATTTTTGCACCATCTGAATATCTTACAAACTTTTTTGCATCCTCATATCTATCTTTCTTCTTTGATTCATTCATTGCTGTGCTCCTTTCACTTTGACTTCATAACAAATGACGTATTTTCTCCATAACGCAAAAAAGAGGACATCTTCTAAATTTCTTTAGAAAATGTCCTCTTAGTAGTTCATATTTGATTGAATCTTTTTCTTTTCAGATTGTGTACTCTTTCATACTGATGTAAATGACTATGTCAAAATGCGTCTTTTAATGCGTCCTTTGACGTACTCAAATGCCTCAACCCCGCATTCCGTATCCGATTCCACCTGTTGGCGGCATACCGATTTCAAGTGCGTTGAGGAAGTCCTCATCAGTGTGCTCTGCCTCATCATCGCCTGCTGCTGCGTTGGCATCCTGTGCTGCGAAACGCTCACGCTGGTCGATTGGGTCGTTGAGCTCTGAGTATGCGTTACACATCTCCCATGTATTACAGAACAGCTCAAAACGCTCTACCTTTGTAGGGTCGCTTGGCTTCTTCTTGGTGAGAGGTGATATCTCGATTGGGTGATCCATGATAAATGTTGGCTGGATAAGCTCTTTCTCACAGTACTCCTCGAAGAAGAGGTTTACGATGTCACCCTTCTTGTGACGCTCCTCATACTCGATATGATGCTCGTCTGCAAGCTTCTTTGCGGCTGCATCATCAGGTACCTGGTCGAAGTCAACGCCTGCGTATTTCTTGATTGCGTCTATCATTGTCCTTCTTGCGAATGGCTTTCCACGGTCGATTTCCACGCCGTTGTATGAGATTTTGTCGAACCGCATACCTTCTCAGCGAGGTAACGGAACATTGACTCTGTCAGCTCCATCATGCCCTCGTAGTCTGTGTATGCCTGATAAAGCTCCATAAGTGTGAACTCAGGGTTGTGACGTGTGTCTACGCCCTCGTTAGATCTGAAAAGGATCCTTGCCTGCTTCCTGCAGGTTCGCCAGCTTCTCGCGCTTTACCTTCAACAGCTGGTGAATGTCCTGTTCCTGTACCTTTGTGTTCTGTGTATCTGCCACTTTTTTCCACTCCTTACTCTATCTTACTTAGTCAACATTACTTCTCTGGATCTCCAGAATCTTATATGCGAATACACCTGCGGGTGTCTCTACTTCTACGGTATCGCCGACCTTATGACCGATCAGTGCCTTACCTACAGGGCTTTCGTTGGAAATCTTACCCTTTAAGCTGTTGGCCTCGGTGGAACCTACGATCTTGTAATCCAGTTCTTCACTATACTCCACATCCAGAATCTTAACGATACATCCGATGTTGATCTTGTCCAGATCTACCTCATCCTCTACAACGACTTCTGCGTTCTTCAGGATCTTCTCCAGTTCTTCGATACGGGCTTCGATGTCTCTCTGCTCATCCTTCGCTGCATCGTACTCAGCGTTCTCGGACAGGTCTCCCTGCTCTCTTGCTTCCTTGATCTTCTGGGCTACTTCCTGACGCTTTACCACCTTCAGATCGTGTAACTCTTCCTCATATTTTCTGAGGCCTTCGTAGGTCAAAATGTTTTTCTTTTCCTGCATGATACCGCACCTTCCTGTTTTCTATATTTTGTACTGCCGACACTCCCGGCAACTATACTAGCCTAATCAACCGAGTTATTATACCCATTTTTGCTGATGGTGTCAAGGTATTCCCGGGCTTTTCGAGGGTCTTTCCACTCTTTTTTCATGGAAAAATAACGGATCTGCGGACATTGTACCAGGGCCCGGTGCTCCTTGTCCTCCGATGCCGGAAAATCCAGCCAGATACTGCCTGCTGCCAGTCCGCCGCCGTAGACCTTTTCATTGTCGCAAAAATCCAGTACCACGCAGGGTTTCGTCCCCTGCAGCCGTACTCGTCCGTAGTCCGCAGTTTCCGCAAGCAGCCGGATCTCCGGGATCAGACCGTACTCATCCTCCAGTTCCCCGGTCAGCCACTCTTCCTCCTCCCGGTATTCTCTTTCCGTAAGATACCATTTCATGCTCTGCAATCTGGCAGCATAGCGGAGCACGACATAAGGCAGATACGGATTTCTCCCCAACAGGACCAGATCCGGCCACGCCGGATAGCCGCCCGGTCTCTCCCCCCGTAGCGCAGCAGATGTTCGATCCACTCCTGTTGCAGATAATCCCGGAATTCCCTTCCGAAATAAAAAGAAAGAGGCTCACGGCACACCACATAGGTGTGATCCGGATCCTCTGTCAGTTCCTGTAATTGTTCCCGGGCTTTAGCTCCGCCTGTTCTTTATCCATGCCTTCCGTTCTGGCTACCGACACTCTGACCAGATGATAGTCCGGGAAAAAATATTCCGTCCGGCTCACAGTCACCACAGGATGCCGGTCTTCTCCCTTTTTCCACAGGAAGGGCAAAAATTTCTTCAGTTTTCCCCGGCGCAGTTCCGCTTTTTCCTCCGGCGGTGTCCCGCACATCGCTGTCCGTCGCGCCGGATAGAGATACAAAATAGTGTCCATGCTTCATTGTATGCAGTCATCCCAATTATATGCACCACACCGCGCACAACATCATATCATGCAAGGTCTGCCTCATAATGCATTGCTGTATCCAAAATCCGCACTACACTTCGTCCGGAAAGATTTCCTGCACTCCCCGGATCAGTTCGTCCATTTTCTCCATGGTATTGATGGTCTGGCGGAAATGAGCGGAATGGGGCATTCCCACCGTATACCAGGACAGGTGCTTGCGCATCTCCCGGACACCGGTGTATTCTCCCTTGTATTCCAGCTGCAATGCCGCATGGCGCAGGATCATTTCCCGCTTCTCCCGGTTCGTGGGTCTTGCCGGGATCGTGCCGTTCGCAAGATACGACACTACCTCCCGGAAAATCCAGGGATTGCCCTCTGCCGCCCGGCCGATCATGACACCATCGCAGCCGGTCTGTTCCAGAATGGCTTTTGCTTTTTCCGGACTGTCCACATCCCCGTTGCCGATCACTGGAATCTTCACTGCATCCTTCACCTGTGCGATAATATCCCAGTCTGCCTGTCCGCTGTAGTACTGGGCTCTAGTCCGTCCGTGCACCGCCACTGCCGCCACACCGCAGGCTTCCGCGATCTTCGCGATCTCCACGGCATTGACATGGTCATCATCAAAGCCCTTGCGGATCTTTACCGTCACCGGTTTGTTGATGGCCTTTACCAGTGCGGTCAGAATCTGCTCCACCAGCTTCGGATCCTTCATCAGTGCCGAACCTTCCCCATTGTTCACGACCTTCGGCACCGGGCAGCCCATATTCAGATCCAGTATGGAAAAAGGACGTTCCTCGATCCGTTTTGCCATCTCCGCAAGGATCTGGGGATCTGAGCCGAACAGCTGCAAGGAAGCCGGCACTTCCTCGGGATGGATCTCCATGAGACTGTCCGTATTTTTATTGTTATAATATATGGCTTTGGCACTGACCATTTCCATGCACACCAGCGCCGCTCCCATCTCCCTGCAAAGCAGGCGGAACGGCAGGTCGGATACTCCCGCCATGGGTGCCAGGATCACCGGGTTGTCCAGGGTCACATTACCAATCTGTAATTTTTTCATGCTGTCCTTCCTATTTCTTTTTGTTTCTGTTTCCTTTCCCTACTACTCGCAATACCGCCTGCGATCCTCCCGATGCCACCCGCCAGCAAACGGCCGTAATACTCCATACTGCATGCCGCGCTGGGAAGGATCATGACGATATAGGGATACACATAACGGCTCTTGGCCTCCCAGAGGATCGTAATGAAAAAGCCGCCCAGAAAAATAATCCCCGGAAGTACCTGTACACCTTTCAGTTTTCCCAGCAGGATCCTCAAATAATACCCGAAAACCGCCAGATATACCATTCCCTGAAAACGGTTCAGGAATGCCAGTGCTCTTTCATTGGCCTGTCCGGTATAGGGTCTTCCACCCAGCCTTGCGGCCGGTACTGGTATCTGGTCTGGTTAAAAGCTGCAATAAGTAGGCTCGATCCACTGGATCAGCAGTTTCTCCTTGAGAAACATAACGGCTGCCACGGGATCCTCCTGCCATTTTGCCAGACACTGCCTGATATCTCCTTTGGCCACTTCTGCTGCCTCTATGCTGTCATACCCGGCCTGCAGATAAGTGTCCAGATTATAGTCATTGTAGGTTCCCGGCCCCTTCAGGGCGTCGGGATTCTCCTGCATTCCCATGGCAACCCACAGAACATACGGAGCACCGGAACCATATTCCCGGTCAAGCTGTCCTTCCGCCATGTGACAGAGAGTCGTTTTCCCCAGCAGCATGACTGCCAGCACCACGCAGAGCGCCGGCAGTCCCTGCCATTTTTTACTGCGAAGCAGCACCAGGATCTGCATGATGACCATGGCGATCCATACCACCAGCAATACATTTCTGGTCGCATACGCCAGTCCCATGAACAACGCGACGGCACCCCACAGCAGTCCCTTCTGCCACACCTTTCCCTCCGGCCGGTTGGCCATCAGGTAACACCAGATGGCACACAGGACGCTGCAGGTTCCGATACTCTCACCATAGATAAACAAAGCATAGCAATACACCGGCAGGAACAAAAGCTCCGCCACAAGATACAGCAGTTCCGCTGCCCGGCTTCCCGACAGTTCCCGCACGATCCTAAATCCCACATACAGCGTGATGCCTCCGCAGACCGCCTGTACCTGTTGGATCACGAGCCGTTCCGTGGAGCCTGCCACACGGAAGATTAAGGCGAAGATCTCCGCCAGTCCCAGCTGGAACGGATAGATACCATAGTAATCCTGTGCCAGCACCCATTCCGCATCACCGTCCGCCAGTGCCATAGCTGCTCTTTGCACATAATACTGGTCCGCAATGCTCTCCGCTCCGGCGGCCCTCGCAAGCCTTATCCCTAGAATCACTGCTGTCACAGCTCCCAGAACTGCCAGCAGATGCAGTGCCCACGCCGGGATCTTTTTCATCACTCCGGACAGAGCCCCGCATACCGCCACCAGCACTACACCGACAAGAGCATTCCAGAGAATACTGTCTTTTTCATCCAGATAATATTCCGGTTCCACCAGCCTCTTCGTATATTTCCAGGAATAAAACAGCAGGAACAGCATTACTGCTGTTCCGATGGCTGCCATAATCTTTGTTGCTGCTTTTTCCAGCTTTATCATGTCATTCCCCTATCAACGTCTGTTCTTGTCGTAGATGATCCGCAGTCCATCCAGGGTCAGAGAACTGTCATAGATATCAATGCTGTCGGTCTCGTCCGCAATGGCACGGCCTAAGCCTCCGGTGGCCACGACCTTCAGCTCCGCAAGCCCGCTCTCTTCCTTTACCTTGCGGATAATGTATTCCGTCTGGCCGATCTGACCGTACATGAGTCCTGCCTGCATACTGGTAATGGTCTCCTGTGCCAGGATGGTCTTCGGCTTACGGATCTCAATATTCGGCAGCTTCGCCGTCTCTTTCCACAGAGCCTCCGAACTGATCCGGATACCGGGAGCCGTGATTCCTGCAGTAAAACGTCCGTCCTCCGTGATCAGATCATAGGTGGTCGCCGTACCGAAATCCAGTACCAGCACCGGTCCGCCGTATTTCACATAAGCTGCCACCGCATCCACGATACGGTCTGCACCGATGGCCCGGGGATCCTCGGTAGCGACCTTGATGCCGCTCTTCACACCGGGGCCCACGATCAGTGGTTTTGTCTTGAGATAACGGATGATGGAACTGGTCAGGGAATGCATCACATCTGGCACTACGCTGGCAATGATGGCTCCCTCGATGTCCGTCACTTCGATACCGTTATTTTTTAGCAGCTGGGTGATCATGATCCCGTATTCATCTGAGGTTCTGGGGGTCTTCGTCATGATCCGGAAGGTGGCTTCCATCTTTTTCCCCTGAAAGACACCCATGGTCATATTCGTGTTGCCTACATCAATGACAAAAATCATTCATCGTCCTCCTCATCCAGCAATGCGGATACATCTTCTTTTTTGATAAACACACGGTAATACAGACTCAGGGACTCGAAAAGCTCCTGTCTGCTCCTACGGATCTCAGAGATCAACAGTCCGGAAGAGATCTCATCATAATAGATGTCATCATCATCCGCATTGGTCTCCATGACCACATTTCCATCCTCCTCAAAGGCAATGGTAAAGACACCGCCCACTTCCTCGGTGAAGAGCACGCAGATCACATGCAGCTCCTGCTTGATGGAATCCGGAATCATCTTAAATTGTTCTTCGTTAAAATAATATTTCTTCTCATAGGCGTTGGCGCCGCAGAGTACGATCTTGTTCTCGTCCATAGTTCTATATCCTGTTCTGTCTCAATTCTGTCACGGACTATCTGTTCCGGTCTTTTTATTCCGGTCTTTCCATCCGGCTGTCCGTCCTGCCTTCTGCCATCCCGGAAAATGCTGTACATACCTAAACGTACCCATAAATGCCGCGGACCGATACTTCTCCGGCATAGACTTCCTCCACGGTGCCGTCCGGTCTCTCCACCAGAAGCTCTCCCTGGTCGTTGATGCCTCTGGCAATGCCACGGTATTCGCCCTTGGGATCCAGCACGCAGACTTCCCTATCCTGATTTACCAGAAGTTCCGCATAGGATGCCCGCAGGCCTTTCAGGTCATGGGTCCGTAAAAAGATCTCGTAATCTTCCTCGAAGGCTTCCATAATATCCGCAATCAGCTGACTGCGGGAAATGCGGAAGCCGCATTGTTCATCAATGGCTGCTGCCCGGTCCCGGATCTCCTCGGGAAATTCCTGCTTACGCACATTGATGCCCACACCGATGACGATGTGCTGGATATACCCCTGCTCCATGCTCATCTCCGTGAGAATGCCGCAGACTTTTTTCCCGTCCACCACAATGTCGTTGGGCCACTTGATGCCGACCTTGGCTGCTGCCTCTTCGCTGTCGCGGCGCAGTGTCTGCCGGATGCCCTTCGCCACCGCCAGTGCCATGACTAACGTCAGCATCGGTGCACAGTCCGATGAAAAATCCGGTTTTAACATCAGGGTGTAATAAATATTTATCCCTGCGGGGCTCTCCCAGCCCCGGCCTCTTCTGCCGCGTCCGGCGCTCTGCATATCCGACACCACCAACAGGCCGCTCTTCGCGCCCTGTTCCGCTTCCAGTTTGGCACGGATATTGGTGGAATCGATACTGTCAAAAAACTGTAAAGGATGTGCCACCCATTTCGTCTTTAATCTGCTCTGGATATCCGCCTGGTTGTAGACTTCCTCCGTCTGATCCAGCAGACGGTAGCCGCGGTTCTGTACCGCTTCAATGACATAGCCTTCTTTTTTCAGTTGTCCGATGGCTTTCCATACCGCAGTTCTCGATACACCGAACTGCTCGCAGAGCTCCTGCCCGGAGACATAGGCCTCGCTTTCCGGTGCCCCTGCTGCCACCCGATCCTTCTTTTTCCCGAAGAAGCTCTAAAATCTTTGCTTTCATACTCATAAAGTCGCCGCCATCACTGCCTTAATCGTATGCATACGGTTCTCAGCCTCTTCAAACACCAGAGACTGGCCGGATTCAAATACTTCATCGGTCACTTCCATCTCGGTGATGCCGAAACGCTCACCCATCTGGGCACCGATCTTGGTCTTCAGATCATGGAATGCAGGAAGACAGTGCATGAAAATGGCCTGCTCGCCGGCATTGTCCATGACTGCTTTATTCACCTGATAAGGAGACAGCTCCTTAATACGCTCGGTCCATACTTCGTCGGGCTCGCCCATGGATACCCACACGTCAGTGTAGATCACGTCCACATCCTTCGTGCCCGCCTTCACATCCTCGGTCAGGGTAATACTGCCGCCGGTCTGTGCCGCAATGGCCTCACACTCCGCTACCAGCTCCTTCGCCGGGAAATATTTTGCGGTGGTACATGCGGTAAAGTGCATGCCCATCTTCGCGCAGGCTACCATCAGAGAGTTACCCATGTTGTAACGTGCGTCTCCCATGTAAGTCATACGGATTCCCTTCAGATGTCCGAAATGTTCACGGATGGTCAGAAGGTCTGCCAGCATCTGGGTGGGATGGAATTCGTTGGTCAGGCCGTTCCATACGGGCACCTTGGAATATTTTGCCAGTTCCTCCACAATATCCTGTCCGAAGCCACGATATTCGATACCCTCGAACATGCCTGCCAGTACTCTGGCAGTATCGGCAATGCTTTCCTTTTTGCCGATCTGGGATCCGGTGGGATCCAGATAAGTCGTTCCCATTCCCAGATCATGGGCTGCCACTTCAAAAGCACATCTGGTACGGGTACTGGTCTTCTCAAAGATCAGCGCTACATTCTTGCCTCGGAGAGTATCTACGGGGATTCCTTTTTTCTTCTTATCCTTCAGGTCTGCCGCCAGATCCAGCAGATATTCGATCTCTTCCGGTGTAAAGTCCAGTAATTTCAAAAAATCGCGTCCCTTTAAATCCATAATACTCCTCTTTTCCGAAGCTTTCCGGCCTTGCGCCCGCAGCCTCTGTTTTCTGATTTTGTCCATTGATATCCCTGTTACGAACGTTGCCTGTAACAAGCTATATGTAATCAATATACTTCATTATTCTGTGTTTTTCAACCCCTCGCGTTTATCCCCCGTCATTGTTTTTTGTGAATCCGACATAAAAAAGCCACCCTCCTTATTTCCCGGAAAGTGGCTTTGGTTTATCGTTTTTTAGTTTACTTATTCTGCCTTTTTGCCTGCGGCTGCCTTGAAGGTCTCTGCCACGCTGGCAATGCCCTGCAGCTCTGCGGGCAGCAGGATGGTGGTGGCCTGGCCGTCAGCTACCTTTTCGAAAGCTTCCAGGCTCTTTAACTTCAGGACTGCTGCATCTGCGCCTGCTTCCTTCAGCATCTTGATACCGTCGGCATTTGCCTGCTGTACCTTGAGGATGGCTTCGGCTTCACCTTCTGCCTCGCGGATCATCTTCTCCTTCTCAGCTTCCGCACGAAGGATGGCTGCCTGCTTATCTGCTTCTGCACGAAGAATTGCGGACTCCTTGGCACCTTCTGCCTCCAGGATCTTAGCCTTCTTCTCACCTTCTGCACGGGTAACGGCTTCACGTCTCTCGCGCTCTGCCTTCATCTGCTTCTCCATGGCATTCTGGATCTCTGCGGGAGGGATGATGTTCTTCAGCTCCACACGGTTGACCTTGATACCCCACGGGTCCGTCGCAACATCCAGTGCCGCACGCATCTTTGTGTTGATCGTCTCACGGGAAGTCAGGGTCTGGTCCAGTTCCAGGTCACCGATGATATTACGCAGGGTGGTGGCGGTCAGATTCTCAATAGCCATCATGGGATTCTCTACACCGTAGGTGAACAGCTTGGGATCTGTGATCTGGTAAAAGACTACGGTATCGATCCGCATGGTTACGTTATCCTTGGTGATTACGGGCTGGGGTGGGAAATCCGCTACCTGCTCTTTTAAATTGACTTTTCTGGCTACCTTATCGATGAACGGGATCTTCAGATTGAATCCTACATTCCAGGTGGACTGATAAGCACCCAGACGTTCGATCACGTAGGCCTGTGCCTGAGGCACGATCTTGATACAGGATACACAGATCCATAATACTAAAACGACAATAATGATTAATGCTACCATTTTTCCTCCTTCTGCGTACATTCGTGTACGCTGCGTACCTCTGTACGCGCTTTTCCCTCATGTATCCGTGTTACACGATTCTTAATTCTGTGACTGCGGTACTTCCCCGATGACCTTCGTCATCTGCGGATCCACCTTGACGATCAGCTTGACACCACTGACTGCCACGATGTCTACCACCGTTCCGGGCTGTAGATTCAGTCCGTCTTTTTCGGTTCTGGCGCTCCACTCCTGGCCGCCCACCGTTACCTGTCCGATGCCCTGCAGATTGTCGATCTCACTGGTCACGATCGCCTGTCTGCCGATCATACTTTCCACATTCGTCCTTACGCGGTCTTTGTTGAAATATCTGACTGCGACAGGTCTGGTGAAAAATAACAGCAGCAGAGACACTGCAAAAAATAGCAGGATCTGCAACCAGATCGGTGCCTGCAATGCGGCGGCAATCACTGCCACAACGGCGCCTCCGGCGAACCAGATGCTCGTCAGTCCCAGAGTGGCGACCTCCACACCGATCGATACGATCAATACCACAAGCCACAAGGTTACCATTTCACTCATGTGATCACTCCTTTGGTTTTGTAGTTGTATCCAGTGTACTACAAATAGTCTTCTGTGACAACCTCTATTGGTGCACGATACAGGATTCTATTGTGCTCTTCTCATTCCTCATTCCATCCGGCGGATCGGCTCCTGCCTGTACGTTAAAAGACGGTACCCCTGTTCCGGGATACCGTCTCTGTTGTATGCGCTGTTCTTTTGTGTGCCACTTAGTAGAAGACGTGGTTACCGATGACCAGTCCGTCACGGCCATTGTTACGTCTGAAGTGGGTCATGTCTCCTACATTGGAGACACCGGAGATGGCTTCCTGGGCTGCCTGAACACAGCTTGCGGAGATCCTGCCGGATTCGTATACGGTATTTACCTTACCGTTCAGTGCTGGAGTAAACTGTCCGGAGGCATAGATAACACCGTGAATACTATTGGGATATGCTCCGCTTCTTACACGGTTCATAACTACGGACGCTACCGCCAGCTGGCCTTCGTAGCTTTCACAGCCTGCTTCACACTGTACCAGTGCGGCCAGCAGCTGCGTGGTATCCGCATCGGTGGTATATTCGCCGTAGTTGACGTGACGCTTTGCTTCACGCTCTGCGGCTTCTCTTGCCTTGATCTCCTCCAGTGTCTCACCGGAGTCGATCTGGAAATCTACAGTTACATATTCCGCAGACACATAACCGTCTGCTCCTTCGTAGTCAATACAGACCCATTCCGGGTTGCTGTTGTCTACTACATCTGCGATGTCTCCCTTGGGAAGAAGTCCCAGGACACCGGCTTCCTGATCCGCTTCCGTTCTCACACGGAGGGTCTCCGTATTGATCTGTGCGATCATCCTGCCTACATCGTTGGCCAGTGCCCTCGCGTCATCCCCGAACAGGAGATATTCGTCTTTTGCCCAGCCGATCAGCGTACCGGACTGGATCTTGGTCCAACCGTCCTTACGCTCCAGGATGGTACCTCCACAGTCCTTGTAGAGTTTACCGACCTTGGATGCATCCTCACTGGCATCGCTTCGTACATTCACGGCATCTTTTACGTTCGCCATGACCAGACCGGAACTGATCTCTTCCTCAGCGGGGAATGTCAGATTCAGTTCCTTCACCGTAGCGTTGATCACCTCAGTGCTGTTCCTGGAACCGGGATCCAGGATGGATGCGATACCACCGTTCAGATCATTTACATAATTTTTTTGTATTGCCCGCCTGTGCGGTCATGCTCATCTGCATGCTCAGGAAGAGAGAACAGAGCAGTCCTACGCATACAACCAGCATTCTTCTGCTTTTTGTCATCTTGATACACGCCTTTCCCACAGGAAGATTCCCCGATGGGTGTGATACCTGTGGATCTCACCAGTGAATAGTATATGCTGAAATTATTAAGATTTTCACCGGTTTGTTACAAAAATATTAAATTTGTTACGCGAGATATCATAACAGATGACAAAATTTTTGTCAAGTTTTGGGACTTTGGGCACTATTTAGCCATGACAGCTCGGCTAGCGCCATTCGCAAAGTTGCGTTATCACGCTTTTCGTCACTGCGTGACTACCTTTGCTCATGAACCGGCGCTCAAATCATGAACAGAGTCGAGCTGTCACTACATGCTTTTGGACTTCTCAATGCAGGCATCCATGGCATCCATGACAGCGGCGCGCATGCCTTTTTCCTCCAGTACCTTGACTGCCTGGATCGTGGTTCCACCGGGGGAGCACACCATGTCCTTCAGTTCTCCGGGATGTCTGCCGGTCTCCAGCACCATCCTGGCACTGCCAAGGACGGATTGTGCTGCGAATTCATAAGCCTGTTTTCTGGGCATTCCGGCGGCTACTGCCTCGTCTGCCATGGCTTCAATGAACATGAACACATAGGCCGGGGAGCTACCGCTGACACCTACGACTACATCCATCAGCCGTTCCGGTACCACACTGGCAATGCCGAAGGAACGTAACAGTGCCAGTACCTGCTCCATGTCTTCCTCCGTGACGTTTTCTTCCGCACAGACGCCGGTGCAGCCTTCCAGTACCAGTGCCGGAGTATTGGGCATGCAGCGGATCAGCTTCAATTCCGGTCTGCCGAAAGCCTCTTTCAGATAGTCCAGAGTTCTTCCTGCCGCAATGCTGACGATCAGGGTATCCTCTGCCACGACATCTTTGATCTGGTCGATCACCTCCGGGAAAAAGATGGGCTTTACTGCCAGGAACAGAACGTCTGCCTGTGCCGCTACGATTTTGTTATCCGTTGTTGTGTTAATATTAAATTTTGTTTTAACTTTTTCTACTGTTGTTTCCGTTCTGGCTGAACCAATGATGTCCTCCGGAGCTGCAATTCCTTTTTGCAACATTCCTCCGATCATGGCAGTGGCCATATTTCCCAGTCCGATAAATCCGATCTTCATGATATCTTTCCTCCTGTTCTGTCTTTCTTCTATTATTATGTCGGGGTCAAAAAGCCCCCGACTTTGATGCCTACGGATTGTTCCGTGCTACGCACTCCCACAATCCTACCCAATATTCGCATATCGTGGGATTATCATCCCACTTTTATGCTCATATCGGGGCGGGTCCTAAGGTCTTTCACCCACCTATGAGCAAGCTCATGGGGCTTAGACCTTTGACCCTGGCATCATTATTATATAATTATTCAGAGCCATGTAAATATTATCGGCTGCGCATCGAATGCCTGGCATTTGATAATATCTATAAGGCAAATGGGTCCGGGATAGTTACAGTCTTGCGCTTCGCTGTCTGTGGGCCTCGTACATCAGAAGGGCCGCTGCAATGGAGGCATTCAGGGATTCCACCCTGCCCTCCATGGGGATCTTGAGATACTGTCCTGCCTGGTCGGAGATTTCCTTGGATAAGCCGTTTCCTTCGTTGCCGATGAGGAACGCCGTAGGCTCCCGGAAAGAAAAGGAATCGTAGTATTCCTGTCCTTTCAAGTGTGCCGCATAGGTGTGGATACCTTTTGCATGCATCTGTTCCAGCACCGGTGCCAGATCCGGCACGTAGACAAAAGGCACCCGGAAAATAGACCCCATGGTGGCACGGATGGTCTTGGGATTAAAGATATCAACCGTCTGGTTGTTCATGATAACACCTGTTATCCCTGCTCCTTCTCCGGTACGGATCATGGTTCCCAGATTGCCCGGATCCTGTAGATTTTCCAGCATCAGAAATAAAGGATCCGGCTGTTCCAACAGCTGTGTCAGGTCATAGACCGGCTGTTCCAGCACTGTCAGAATGCCCTGGGGGGTCTGGGTATCCGCCATTTTGGCAAAAACTTCCGTGGAGACGGTCTCGTAGCCGGTCTGCTGCAGCTTGTCCCAGAATGCCGCGTCTCCGTTCTGTGCATTCTGCCGGATCTTTTGCTCCAGTTCTTCCGTAAGGTAGACCTCCCGCACGTTTTTTACCGGAGCCTCCTCACACATTCTGACACCTTCTGCCAGAAATACGTGATCCTTGCGGCGCTCCTTTGCCTTGGTCTGCCACTGCACCACCTGTTTTACTTTTGCATTGTTGTTGCTTGTGATCATATCTGTCTGCTAACCGCTCCTAAACATCATAATAATATGGTTTCTCCGTTCTGCGAACTCTCGAAACCATAACAAACATGCGTAATCCGGGCTAATCGCCCTACTTACTTATATTTGTTTACTCCTCTCATAGAATGATCCCCTGCCTGCAAGCAGTCGGGATGCATTCTATGGATGAGTTTATTATAGTCAAAAAGGCGTTTCCACGCAATGGGAAACGCCTTTGTCTTCATATCCGTTCAGACACTCTTATTTATAGAAGTGATGCCCTTCTGCATCTGCAAAGCCTCTTCGATATCGAAATCGATGAACTCACCGTGCTGATAACCTACGACACGGTTGGTCTTGCCTTCCAGCATGATATCTACTGCGTAAGCACCCATGATAGATGCATAGTAACGATCCTTGGCAGTAGGGGCTTCCGCCACGCTGCATGTAACCTAAGATCGTAGCACGGGTCTCAATACCGGTAGCAGCCTCGATACGACGGGCCATGGAAGTGGAATGTCCGATTCCCTCGGCATTGATGATGATATGATGGGTCTTACCATGCTTACGGTTGGTAATGATATTATTGATAATATTCTGTTCGTTGTAATCGTACTTCTCGGGAAGCAGAATATCCTCGGCACCGTTGGCAATACCGCACCACAGAGCGATATAACCGGCATTTCTGCCCATTACCTCGATGATACTGCATCTCTCATGAGAGGAAGAGGTATCCTTAACCTTGTCAATTGCCTGCATTGCTGTGTTGACAGCAGTATCGAAACCGATGGTGTACTCGGTACATGCAATATCCAGATCGATGGTTCCGGGAAGACCGATGGTATTGATGCCCAGTCTGGACAGTACCTGTGCACCACGGTAGGAACCGTCACCGCCGATAACAACGATGCCATCAATGCCGTGCTTTCTGCAGATCTCAGCACCCTTCTTCTGTCCTTCCGCTTCCTTGAACTCCAGACAACGTGCGGTTCCTAAGATGGTACCACCGCGCTGGATGATATCGGACACATCCTTAGCTTCCATATCTACGATCTCTTCATTTAAAAGACCCTGATAACCTTTTTTGATTCCTTTAACCTTCAGTCCTCTTGCAATGGCTGTACGAACAACTGCACGAATAGCAGCGTTCATTCCCGGTGCATCACCGCCGCTGGTCAATACGCCGATCGTCTTAATCTCTTTTGCCATGACTGTTACCTCCTAAGTAAACGAACGAATAGTTTTCTCTTCTCGATTCCTTATTCTAATCTATTTTTGAGCGGTTTTCAATAGGTTTCGTTATAAATTTAACATTTTCTTTTCCGAACAGCAATGTAAGCTTTTCCATTAATGCTTCATCCGCTTTTACCCGGAGATTTTGGGGCAGGATCTTATAATTTTTAATGTCCCGCAGATAGATCACCACATCGTCATCTCCATCTGAATCTGCCATGGCCTGCAACAGTTCCTGTTCCCTGGCTTTGTACGCTTCCATATTGGAAAACTGGATCCAGGCTCCCGCCGGCATGCCTTTTTTCTGAGGGGTTCCATTTGCCTGTGTACGCTGTCCGGACTGCATTTGGCCCGATGCCTGACCGATCTGTCCCACCGACATACTGCTGCTGTTCATACCGTCATTTTGGTATTGTCCGTAGCCGTTCCCGGCATTCCGGTATCCACCGGCACCGCCATTTCCACTTCCATTTCCGTAGGATCCGCCGCGGCTGCTGCCGCCCCGGCCTCCGTAATTTCTGGGGAACAGGGGCTGGTTCGCCGCTCTCGCAGCCTGCGCATCCTCGAAACTGATGATCTGGTCGCAGATCAGCTTGCCGTCCTTGTCTTCTTCCAGGGATACTCTGCCCCGGATAAACACCTTAGCATCCTCCACAAGCAAGGTGCTGTAGCGCTCGTACACCTGTGGAAATACCACGACTTCCACATTACCGATCAGATCCTCCACATTCAAAAATGCCATGATCTTGTCATTCTTGGTGTATTTTACTGTCTTGTCCGCGATCAATCCTCCGATGACTGCATTGGCCTGGTCCCTGACTAACTGCACCTCTCCGGTCTCTTCATCCAGGGCAAAATCCCCGGCAGTATTGCTGATGCAGTTCTGCCACAGCTCCTGATATTCCTCCAGGGGATGACCGCTGACGTAGACACCCAGCACCTCTTTTTCGAAGCCCAGCAGCATCTCCTTATTGTATTCGCCCACATCCGGCATCCGGATATCGAATTCTTCCTTATCCTCTTCCCCTGCAATGTCAAACAGGGATATCTGCCCGGCCAGATTGTTCTTTTTGTCATGGGCAATATGATCCGCAATCTGCACATAGACGCTCATGAACTGTTTTCTCGTACCGCCCAGACCGTCCAGTGCTCCTGCTTTGATCAGGTTCTCAATAGCCCGCTTATTCATCTCTTTTTTATCGGACATGCGGGTAATAAAGTCCTTCAGATTCGTGAAAGGGCCTCTTTCTTTACGCTCCTGTACCAGGCTGTCAATGATGGGACGTCCCACACTCTTGATGGCCGTCAGGGCATAACGGATCTTGCCATCCGATACGGAGAATCCGGCTTCTCCCGCATTCACATCCGGAGGCAGAATGGTAATATCCATGTTCCGGCAATTCAAAATATATTCGGATACCTTTTTCGGGTTATCGATGACGGAAGTCATCAACGCCGCCATGAATTCTACGGGATAATAGTATTTCAAATACGCTGTCTGGTAAGCCACCACTGCATAACATGCCGCATGGGACTTGTTGAACGCATATTTGGCGAAATCCATCATCATATCGTAGATCTGTCCGGCTGTCTGCTCGTCAATGCCGTTGGCAATACAGCCGGGGACATTTTCCTCCGGGTTGCCGTAGATGAAGTTGGCCCGCTCTTTTTCCATGACGGACTGTTTCTTCTTACTCATGGCACGGCGCACCAGATCGCTTCGTCCCAAAGTATAACCCGCCAGATCACGAACAATCTGCATTACCTGTTCCTGATATACAATACAGCCGTAGGTGGGCTTTAAGATCGGCTCCAGCTGGGGACAGGCATAAGTTACCGCATCCGGATGATTTTTACCCTGAATATACTTCGGGATAAAATCCATAGGACCCGGACGATACAGGGAAATACCGGCCACCACATCCTCCAGATTCTGGGGACGCAGTTCCTTCATGAAGCTCTTCATCCCGGCACTTTCCAGCTGGAACACACCTTCCGTTCTGCCGGTGCCGATGGAAGCCAGTACTTTCGGATCGTTATAGTCAATGGCATCCACATCTATGTGTCTGCCGGTGGTATTCTCAATAAATTTTACCGCATCATGGATCACAGTCAGTGTACGCAGCCCCAGGAAATCCATTTTCAGCAGTCCCAGTTCTTCCAATGTCGTCATGGTAAACTGGGTGACGATGGAACCGTCGGAGCCTCTGGACAGCGGCACGAATTCATCCGCCGACTTCTGACAGATGACCACGCCCGCCGCATGCATGGAGGTATGTCTGGGCAGTCCTTCCAGGCGCTTACACATATCGATCAGATGATGCACCTGCTCATCCTCCTGATAAAGCTTTCGGAATTCCGGGTTCATTTCCAGCGCTTTGCTCAGGGTGATGTTCAGTTCGTTGGGCACCATCTTGGCAATGGAATCCACGAACGCATAGGGCAGATCCATAACACGTCCCACATCACGGATGACACCCTTGGCTGCCAGGGTACCGAACGTAACGATCTGCACCACCTTGTCGTTGCCGTATTTTCTGCCCACATAATCAATGACTTCCTGTCTCCGTTCGAAGCAGAAGTCCACATCAATATCGGGCATGGACACACGTTCCGGATTCAGGAAACGTTCAAACAGCAGATTATAATGAATGGGATCAATGTTGGTGATCTTCAGGCAATATGCCACGATACTTCCCGCAGCGGAACCTCGTCCCGGTCCCACCGGAATCCCGTGCTCTTTCGCATAGTTGATGAAATCCCATACGATCAGGAAATAGTCCACATATCCCATTCTGCGGATGACACCCAGCTCGTAATCCAGACGTTCCCGCAGGGTCTGTCCGGTCTCCCCGGCAGGCTGGTCACCGTCACCGTAACGCTCTGCCAGTCCGTCATTACAAAGCTTGTTCAGATAGCTCCAGGAATCGTACCCCTCCGGCACATCGTATTTCGGCAGCTTCGTCACGCCAAACTCTATCTCCACATTACAACGGTCTGCAATCCTCTGGGTATTCTCCACGGCCTCCCATGCATAGGGGAACAGTCCCTTCATTTCCTCTTCGCTCTTGACGTAATACTGACCGCCCTCATAACGCATGCGATCCTCGTCCGCCAGCTTTTTGCCGGTCTGCAGACACAGCAGAATATCGTGGGGAATCGCATCCTCAGCATAGGTGTAATGCACATCGTTGGTGGTTACCAGCGGAATGTCCAGTTCTCTGCTCATCTGGAGCAGTTCCATATTCACGGTACGCTGCTCCGGGATACCGTGATCCTGCAGTTCCAGAAAATAATTGCCCTTGCCGAAGCAGGCCTCGTATTTGCGGGCTGCTTTTCTCGCTTCGTCCTTCATTCCCTTCAGAATAAACCGGGGCACTTCACCTGCAAGGCAGGCAGACAATGCGATAATTCCCTCGTGGAACTCCTGCAGCACTTCCATGTCCACACGGGGTTTATAATAATATCCTTCCGTAAAGCCACGGCTGACGATTTTCATCAGATTCGCATAGCCGGTATTGTTCTCCGCAAGCAGCACCAGATGATGATAACGTTCTTCTCCACCGGTCAGTTCCTTGTCAAAACGGGAATCCGGTGCCACATACACCTCACAGCCCAGGATCGGCTTGATCCCCGCTTCTCTGGCTGCCCGGTAAAAATCGATCACGCCGTACATAACGCCATGGTCGGTAATTGCCGCGCTGTCCATTCCCAGCTCCTTGACCCTGGCTACGTACTCCTTGATCTTGTTGGAGCCGTCTAACAGCGAATATTCTGTATGAACATGAAGATGTGCAAATGCCATTTTGTCGTTCCCTTTCTAGTGCAGTTCTTTTGCTTTTCTGACGCATTCCTCGTAAGTTTCTCCCACCTGTTCCCTGTGATAGCCGGGGGCCAGCATTGCCGCGAAAATGCAATGTCTCCAACGTCTCTTCCTGTGCCGGTGTGGGATGGGATGGCACCACTACACGGGTACTCCATATTAACATACAGCCGGTATACTCCACCATGAAAAATATGGGCTCCATATTTTTCTCCATACGGCTGTTCAGTGTCAGTTTATCTTCGCCGGAGATTTCCTCCAGCTTTTTGATATGAGAAGGCTGTGGCTCTTCCACACTGCCGTCCGGCAGGATCACGCACTCGCAGGGATCCATATCCTCTCTGTGTGCATTGATAAATTCCATGACAGTCATTCTCACACCTCCTTTGTTGCGTCTGTCAGTCTGTTCTTCCGCCCGGACCGCCCAACGCATCTTCGTGGAACGGGCTCTGCCGTTCTGTACACATTCCTCCGCAGAAGGGCGGATCACGTCTTTCGCATAATCGGCATAAATGCCGTTGCGCCAGCCTTCCTTCAATGCCTGCTTCACCAGCTTGTCTTCGCCGGAATGGAAAGTCAGGATAGCTACTCTTCCGCCGGGTTTCAAAGGCTCCCGGCAGCTTTTCCATGAACTCATACAATACTTCAAATTCGCGGTTCACATCAATACGCAAGGCCTGAAAAGTTCTCTGACAGGTCTTTTTTGATGGTATCCTTTTTCTCCTTCTCCGGGAGAAAATCCAGAGTCTTTTCGATGACTTCCCTTAATTTTGTAGTAGTATCGATCCGGTGTCCTTTACGGATCTCATCGGTAATGGCCCTCGCCAGTTCCTCGCAGTAGGGCTCGTCTGAATTCTCATAAAGCATTCCCGCCAGTTCTTCTCTTGTGATGGTATCCAGGCGCTCTGCTGCACTGATGCCCTGCTGTTGGTTCAGTCTGAGGTCTAACGGTCCGTCCACCTTGAAGGAAAAACCTCTGTTGGGGTTATCGATCTGCATGGAGGATACTCCCAGATCTGCCAGAATAAAATCAAATCCGCCAACCTCTTTTGCAATCTCATCTATGGTACAGAAATTCTGTAATCTGATGGTCAGAATCTCTTCTCCGTAACCGGCCTCTGCCAGTCGTTTCTTCGTCTTGGCAGACTCCTCCGGATCTACGTCTGTGGCATAGATATGCCCACGCCCCTGCAGCTGCTCCAACATGGCTTTCGTATGGCCACCATAGCCCAATGTTGCATCAAATCCGGTCTCTCCCGGCTGGATCTTCAGGAAATCCAGAATCTCCTTTACCATAATGGAGATATGCATGCCTGCGGGAGTGTTTCCCTTCTGAATCACATGGGCAATGGTATCTCCGTATTTTTCGGGCTGTAATTCCTTATATTTTTCCTCAAATTTTCTGGGGTATTTCCCTTTATAACGCACCCGGCGCTTGTGGGGTGTCTGTTCCTGATCCATTCCCATGATTACCTCATTTCACTCATTTTGTTCCAGTTCTGTTCCCTGTAATTATATCGCATATCAGATATCCTTGTCCACTTCCTGTCAGAGAAAAAAAGCAGGCATCGTTGCCGATACCTGCTTTTCCAGCTGTACTATATTTTTCTCAATGTCTCAGCCGTTCTTATTCCTGAGGAAGAATAAACTTGCTGATCAGCTCATTCAGAGAGATTGCCTGTGCAGACAATTCCTGGCTGGTAGCGGAAGATTCTTCTGCAGTAGCGGAGTTGGACTGTACTACCTCGGAGATCTGGTTGACACCCTGCTCTGCCTGATCCATGGCATTGGCCTGGTCCTTGGAGATCTCGCTGATACTGCGGGAAGACTCTGCAATCTTGCCGATACCGTCTACTACGATCTCGATGGAAGCAGCAGCGCTGTCTGCAGCCTGGTTGCCTTCCTTGATCTCCTGCATGGAACCTTCAATCAGGTCTCTGGTATCTACAGCAGACTTGGTACTCTGCTCTGCCAGCTGACGGATCTGGTCAGCAACCACAGCGAATCCACGGCCTGCCTCACCTGCTCTGGCTGCCTCGATGGAAGCATTCAGGGACAACAGGTTGGTCTGGGATGCAATATCCTCGATTTCAGAAATGATATTGCCGATCTTGTTGGAAGTATCACTGATTCTGGCCATAGCATCCACCATAGCCTTCATCTCTGCTCTGCTGTTATCTGCTTCGTTTGCATATTTTCTGGCCTGCTCATAGGACTCCTGTGCCTGTTCAGCAGCCTGCTCAATATTGGAAGTAATGTTGGTAATGGTAGCCTGCAGTTCTTCTACGGCACCTGCCTGCTCGGTAGCGCCCTCTGCCAGATTCTGGGAAGCATCTGCCAGGTTAGCTGCACCTGCGGATACCTGCCTGGAAGCCTCCTCGATGGAACGAAGTGTCTGAACCATCTGTGTCTTCATGTTACGGATAGACAGAAACAACTGTTCAAAATCACCCTGATACATATCCGGGTTCTTGGAAGTGATGTTGTAATTGCCGTTTGCCATCTGGCTCATAACTTCTCCGGTGTCGGCAATGACAAAACTCAGCTTTTCTGCCATTTCATTTGCAGAATGAATCATGTCAGCGATCTCATCCTTACTGTTCAGTGTCGGGAACGGATCGGACAGGTTACCCTGTGCAAAAGTCTCCAGACGCTTTGCCAATGCATCCAGCGGTGCTGCGATTCCCTGAGAGATTGCATGTTCCATTCTCGTTGCAATGATAATTGCCAGCACGATCACACCAACAATGATAAGCAGGAAGATAAATCCCATGATATTCAGTGTGGAAGAAAGGGAATCTCCTTCACGGACATTCTCGTTCATCAGTTCACGCATGGTATCATAAATTTCATTATAAAGCGGTGCTACCTGATTCTGCATCAGCTCCTGTGCCTGCATACGCTTCTCTTCCATATCCACCTTACCGGTATTAATGGCCTGCTGATCCAGCTCCCAGTACTGCTGAATCTGCTCATTTACCTGATCATACAGTTCCTTCTCCTTGGAAGAAACAACAGTCTCGCCGACAACTTCCCAGTATTCAAGAAAAGCCTGCTTCTTCTCATCGTGAGTCGTGATCAGACCGTCCACCAGATCCGGGTCGTTATATCCTATGATTCCACGGGTTGCGGATCTTACATCCGTGAATACAGTCATGGCCTTACCGATATCTCCCTGTGAAAAACCGTAATTGGTCAATGCATGCTGATAGCGGTTCATGGTAACGATCATTGCCAGTGCTCCGAGCACTCCTGCAATAGATGATATAACTACAATAATGGCAAAAGCTTTTTTCAGGCGCTGCCTGATTTTCAAATTTTCGAACATTTTCCTCTCCTTACTATTGGTTGATAACAAGTCATATTATAATATTGTAACATTTTGTAAAAATATGTAAATAACTTTTTTAATTTCGATTATATTTTTATATTTTATTTGTCTTTTCCCTGTTTTCCGTGTGTGGCGGATCAATATTCTCCATTAAACGCATTCACTGTATACACAGAAAACTCTCCTCAACAGAATAACATCTGTCCGGAGAGTTTTTCATAGTAATAGTAATATAGGAGATTATAATGCTTTTTTGATGGCTGCCATCAGTTCGTCATAGGTCTCATAGGCCGGAAGCTCCGGATGAGCTTTTTTGATCTGTTCGGTACTCTTGAACAGGAAGCCTGCCTTGCTGGCCTGGATCATACCCAAGTCATTGTGGCTGTCACCGCTGGCAATGGTCTGGAAACCGATGGACTGCAAAGCTTTTACCGTCGTATATTTAGAATTTTCCACACGCATTCTGAATCCGGTGATCTCACCATTATCGGCTACTTCCAGAGAATTGCAGAAAATCGTGGGATATCCCAGCTTCTTCATCAGGGGACCTGCAAACTGTGAAAAAGTATCGCTGATAATAATGACCTGGGTTATGGAACGCAATTCGTCCAGAAATTCCTTCGCACCGGGAATCGGATCGATCTTTGCGATCGTCTCCTGAATCTCCTTCAGTCCCAGACCGTGTTCCTTCAGAATACCAAGTCTCCATTTCATTAATTTATCGTAATCCGGCTCGTCTCTGGTGGTTCTCTTCAGTTCGGGGATTCCGCTGGCCTCTGCAAAAGCGATCCAGATCTCCGGCACCAGTACTCCTTCCAGATCCAGGCATACAATATTCATATCCATTCTCATGTCCTCCCTGTAAATTCAAATGTGTTTGTAGCAAGTATAACCTATTTTCCCCTGTCCTGCAACCGTTTACTTTACTGTTGTAACGTATTCTTGTAATGTAGTGTTTGCTCCGGTCTGAAAAAATAGAATGCATTCTAAAATTGCCTGTAATTTTAGTTTTTCTCACTTTATTTTTGTTGACATTTTAACTGTTTAATTTGTTCTATATGTGCTATAATAACCATAGTGCAAAAAGAACTTCTACAAGCTCTCATCTACACGAAACAAACGTAGAGATCGAGGAGGTCATCATTATGTTGACATTAAAAGCTGAAAAAAGAAATCCTGACGAAAAAGCAAAGAAATTAAGAAGAGACGGTTTTATCACCGGTGTTTTGTACGGAAAAAGAAATGAAAGAGAATGTTTCCCTGAAATTCACAGAGAAGGATGCATCCGCTTTTATCAAGAATGCAAAAGAAGGCACCCAGGCTTATCTGGAACTGGATGGTAAGAATGTAGATGTTCTGGTAAAAATATTGATTTTGATCCTCTGACCAAGAAATATATGGCTCTGGACTTTCAGGCTCTGGTAGCCGGCGAAATCGTATCCGCTACTGTTCCCATTGTCTATGTGAACGAAGACAAGGTACAGGGTATCTTCGAAGCAGAATTGTCCGAGGTGCATTACAAAGCAGATCCCGCACATCTGCTGGAGCCCGTTGAAATTGATCTGGCCGCTCTGCCCCAGACTACGAAGACCATGTATGTCAAGGATCTGAAGCTGGAAGAAAAAGGTGTGCATGTCACTACTTCCGGAGAACAGCAGCTGTTCCATATCGGAGAGTATGGACAGGAAGAGACAGACGAGACCGAGGAGACAGAGGAAACCAAATAAAACGCCATGCTTCATTCATACATGTGCCGCATAAAAATCAAAACAGGAACTGTTCCCTGTGAGTAAACTCCCGGGAACAGTTCCTGTTTCATTTTTGCATGGCTCGTAACTATGCCAGGTATTTCTTCAATAAATCCACCTTGTCCAGCTTCTCCCAGGGCAGATCCACATCGGTACGTCCAAAGTGGCCATAGGAAGCGGTCTGCTTATAGATAGGTCTGCGCAGATCCAGCATCTTGATGATGCCTGCGGGTCTTAAGTCGAAGTTCTCACGAATGATCTCCACCAGCTTATCATCATGCAGTTTGCCCGTACCGAAGGTATCTACCATGATGGAAGTAGGATGTGCCACACCGATAGCGTAAGACAGCTGGATCTCACACTTTTCAGCCAGTCCTGCCGCTACGATATTCTTGGCAACGTAACGTGCTGCGTATGCCGCACTTCTGTCCACCTTGGTGCAGTCCTTGCCGGAGAATGCTCCGCCGCCGTGACGTGCATATCCACCGTAGGTGTCTACGATGATCTTACGGCCGGTCAGTCCACTGTCGCCGTTAGGTCCGCCGATTACGAAACGTCCGGTAGGATTGATGAAGAACTTGGTGTCTGCATCGATCATGTCTGCGGGCAAAACAGGATCGAATACATACTTCTTGATGTCCTCATGGATCTGCTCCTGAGATACATGTTCGTCATGCTGGGTAGACAGAACGACTGCCTCCAGACGAAAAGGCTTGCCATTCTCATCATACTCCACGGATACCTGGCTCTTTCCGTCGGGTCTTAAATAGGAAAGTGTACCATCCTTACGAACCTTGGTCAGCTGTCTGGTCAGCTTGTGTGCCAGAGAGATGGGATACGGCATATATTCCGGAGTCTCATCCGTAGCATAGCCGAACATCATACCCTGATCTCCGGCACCGATGGCATCCAGCTGTTCATCGGTCATGTGGCTTTCTTTTGCTTCCAGGGCCTTGTCTACGCCCATGGCGATATCAGTGGACTGCTTGTCCAGAGATACCATAACGGCACAGGTGTTGCCGTCGAATCCCTTTTCGGAAGAATCATAGCCGATCTCGGTCACGGTCTTACGAACAATAGCGGGAATATCAATATTTGCCTTGGTGGTGATCTCACCCATTACCAGTACGAAACCGGTATTGGTGCAGGTCTCACATGCTACACGGCTGAACGGATCCTGCTCCATCAGCGCATCCAGTACCGCATCAGATACGGCATCACAGATTTTGTCGGGATGTCCTTCGGTTACGGACTCCGATGTAAATAAACGTTTTTCCATTTGTCCTCCATTCTGCTTCCTTGCGGGAAGAGGGTCTAGTGTATGAGTTGCTAAAGTCCTGTCATTCAGAGCCTCATTCGTAAAATCAAATTTTCAATGCCGACAGCTCTGAATGATGCAAAAAAGTCCGCTTTCATAAGCGGACTGATTTATTGTGCGATCAAATCCTCTTATTGTTCGACAGTTATTCGCTCAGGTGGGCACCTTCCGCATTCTGCGGGGTTGCCGTGGCTTCATCGATCCTATGTATCTCCACCACTCTGAATAAGGGAAAGTCTATATGAACTTTTCTACGCTAATTAACTTACTATGAGTTACCTTTTTTGTCAACAGACATTTTTTTCAAAATGTCATTCTGTTGTGGTTTATGAGAAATCCACTCATTAACCGATCTTCAGCTTGAACTTCTGCAGGTCCCGCTCCGTCTCGATCAACTCGATCTGGGCTCCCAGTCCCTGTAATTTCAGGTGGAAATCCTCATAACCTCTCTCAATATAGCGGATATCATCCACAGTAGAGAATCCTTCTGCAGACATGGCAGCCAGTACCAGTGCTGCTCCCGCCCGCAGATCCGGTGCGGAAATATTGGCTCCGGTATATCTGGATACACCGTCGATGATAGCGGTGTTGCCTTCTACTTTGATGCTGGCGCCCATACGGGTCAGCTCATCCACATATTTGAAACGGTTCTCGAAAATACTCTCCGTCACGATGCTGGTTCCTTTGGAAAGTCCCAGCGCCACTGTGATCTGGGGCTGCATATCCGTAGGAAATCCGGGATAAGGCAGGGTCTTCACCTGGGTATGCTGCAGAGGCTTGGACGCTACCACACGGATACAGTCATCCGCTTCCTCTACTTCACAGCCAATCTCCAGGAGTTTTGCCGTAATAGACTCCAGGTGCTTCGGAATCACATTTTTCACCGTCACATCGCCCTTGGTCACTGCCGCTGCGAACATAAACGTACCGGCTTCGATCTGATCGGGAATCACGGCATACTCTGTGCCATGCAGATGGGAAACACCCTTGATACGGATCACATCCGTTCCGGCACCCTTGATATTGGCTCCCATGCTGTTCAGGAAGTTCGCCAGATCCACCACATGAGGCTCCTTGGCAGAGTTCTCGATAATCGTGGTGCCTTCCGCCATTACCGCAGCCATCATGATATTGATGGTAGCGCCGACACTGACCACATCCATATAAATATGGCTGCCGCGCAGATGCTCCGCCTGTGTCTTGATCAGGCCATGCTCGATCTTCACGTCCGCGCCCAGAGCACGGAAGCCTTTAATATGCTGGTCGATGGCACGGCAGCCGATATCACATCCACCGGGAAGTGCCACTTCCGCATGCTTGTATTTACCTAACAAAGCACCGATCAGATAGTAGGACGCTCTGATCTTCTTGATATTTTCATCTTCTACTACAAGTTCACTGATGTTGGATGCATTGAGAGTCACTTTGTGACGGTCGGTTCTCTTTACGATCACGCCGATGTTCTCCATGGCGCTCAAAAGGACATTCGTATCTCTTACATCCGGCATATTTTCTATATAAACAGTCTCATCCGTCATCACGGAAGCAGCAAGAATAGGAAGTGCCGCATTCTTGGCACCTCCTATTTCAACTTCACCGACTAATGGATTACCGCCTTTAATTGCGTATTGTTCCATTGTTTCTTACCTCTGTCATTCTCAGATCAGAAAAACCTTCTTATGCACTTATACCACATTTTCGCACATTTGTAAATACAACGCCCTAATTCAGGTACTTCAACGGGTTCACCTGGCTGCCATTAATAAGGATCTCAAAGTGAAGATGAGGTCCCGTACTTACGCCGGTATTACCGCTCAGTGCAATACGTTCTCCCTGTTTTACCGTCTGGCCGACCTTGACGAGCACCTTGCTCAGATGTCCGTATCGGGTCTGTCTGCCGTCTTCATGGTTGATATAGACACAATAACCGTATCCACTTCCCCATCCGGCTCTGGCCACTGTACCGCCGCAGGATGCAAATACCGCAGTTCCGGTAGGAACCGACCAGTCCACACCCTTATGGTAGCTGCTGGCACCCTTGGTAGGTGACTTTCTGCGTCCGAAATTGGAACTCAGACGTCCCCCGGAAATAGGCTTGATATAGGTCGGAGGAATCTTGGTGCCTCGTTCCACAATCTTGGGAACTGCCTCCATGACCACTTCTTCCTTCAGAATATCCCTGGTGACCTCTCTGTCATTCAGATAAGATACATCCGCCACTACCCGACGGAAACCGGCGGAGGGCTGCTGCAAAATCTTGGTCTGGGTCGTATACCAGGAATCGTTGTCCACATAAATTACATCTGCATCATAGATTTCTTCATAATAATTCTGCTCCATGCGCTCCACGGACAGCTCCGGCTGCGGCACGGTAATGATCAGCTTGTCCCCTACGCGGATCGTAGAATTTTCATCGGTTAGTGTCTCGCTGTTCATGGCGATGATCTGATCCATCGGAATATTTACTTTAATCGAAATCTCCGACAGGGTATCTCCGCTGACTACTTCATATTCTCCGGGGTCTCCTGATCCTTGATCACATCCTCGATTGCCTGATCCAGCGGAGTCAGCATGCTTTCCGGAAGATAGGTCTCTACGATTTCCACCTTTTCCGCAAAGTCCATGGTCATCAGCCCAAGATCATAGTCTTCGAAATCTTTTTCCCCCTGCTGGTCTGCCTGGGAACCCGCCTGATCCAGTACGGACTGTACACCGCCTGCATAGATGGATTCTTGCTTCTGTTCTTCCTGAGCGGTCAGTTCCTGTTTATTGACTACCTCGGTGGTAAGAACATTGAATTCCTTCTGTGCATCGTGAGTCAGTTCCACGCTGAATTTGTCTTCACTGTCGTATTTGTCCACTGCTGCCTGCAGCAGAGACTCCACATCCTCCACGCTGGACAGGTTGACCATATATTCATTTACTTTCATTGTATAGGATCTGTGGGAAGTCTCACGAATACTGCTCTCCAGTTCCCGTTCCATGGCCGCCAGCAGATTGTCCTCATTGTCCAGTGTTCCCCACAGCACTTCTTCACCGACCAGCTTTAAATCTGCGTCCATAAAGATCATATCATCACTCTGGGAAGCGATATTCCTTCTGGCTTCCTGCAGAAGCTGCTCCGCTCTGTCTGCTTCGCCCACCGTTCCGATCTCATTGCCGTTCAAGAACACGTGGAAGTAATTCTCTCCGGTCTTTTCAAACGCTGCATACCCTTTGAGGAAAAAGAGGCTCACAAAAAGAGTGGCCAGCGTTGTTTTCACATATGTATATTTTACTCTTTTCGAGTAAGATGTCAGTTTCTTCATGAATTCCTTCTCGATCTATCGTATCTGAAAACAGTATGCCCCCTTTGGGCATTCTGTATACCTGTCTTACTGTAATAACTTTGTAACATATAGATTCTATCAGCATTTATATGCCTTGTAAAGAAAGAATGTCTGTTCGATTTTTTTGTTTTCTCCCGAACCGATCTATGCTATACTGGAGGTAAATAAAACGGTCTGATCCGGAAAGGAGACGCCATGAGGGAACCGGTCATTTTTCATATTGATGTCAATTCCGCTTTTTTAAGCTGGACGGCGCTGGCCCGTCTGGAACAGGGGGATCCTGTGGATCTGCGCACGATCCCTTCCATCGTAGGCGGTGATACCTCCACCAGACACGGTGTGGTGCTGGCCAAATCCATTCCCGCCAAGGCTTTCGGCATCACTACCGGTGAACCGGTGGTCAATGCCCTGCGCAAATGTCCGCATCTGGTCATGGCTTCTCCGGATCATAATATGTACCGTCTGAAAAGCCAGATGCTTATGGAACATCTGGCGGGTATCTGCCCCGACATCGAACAGGTCAGCATCGATGAATGTTATATGGACTATACTCCCATTGCGGCGAACTACGCCTCTCCCGAGGAAGCCGCTGCTTTCATTCGTCACTCTGTTTTTGAAAAATTTAAATTTACGGTAAATGTGGGAATTTCGGATCGAAAGGTTCTGGCCAAGATGGCCTCTGATTTTGAGAAACCGGATAAGACTCACACCTTGTATCAGCGGGAAATAGCGCAGAAAATGTGGCCGCTGCCTGTTTCCGCCCTGTTCACCTGCGGACATTCCAGTGCGGAGACTCTCCACAAATTAGGTATTCTCACGATCGGGGATCTGGCAAAGACGGATCCTGCGATCCTGGAAGCACATTTAAAAAGTCACGGTCGTTGTCTGTGGCAGTATGCCAACGGCATCGACGATTCCACAGTAGTCCTGGCTCCTTCCAAGGCAAAAGGGATCGGCAACTCCACCACTTTAAGCAGCGATGCCACCACCAAAGAGGAAGCCTGTAAAGTATTGCTGTCTCTGTGTGAATCCGTGGGCAGGCGTCTACGGGCCTCCCACCAGTTGGCAGGACAGATCTGCACGGAGATCCGGTACAGTGATTTCCGGAACGTTTCTCACCAAATGCCGATAGACATTCCCACGGCTTCCGTGAATCTCCTGTACGAAGATGCCTGTGCATTATTCGACGAATTATGGGATTCCACTCCCATACGGCTTCTGGGGATCCGCACTTCCAAGCTGGTGCCGGAAGACGAACCGGTTCAGCTCAGCCTGTTTGATTTTCCGGCTCCCCGTTCCGAGAAAACAGCAGAAGCTGGATGCCGCACTGGATAATATCCGGGCAAAATATGGCAAGGATGCCATCAAGCGGGGGCGTTTTCTCTAACGCTGCGTGGTAATGATCATGTTGAGTACTGCCTTGGTCTCACCCACATTGTGATAGACATGTTTCCTGTCACAGGCAAAATAGAGAGAACCACCTGTCTTCACCAGAAAACTGGAATCTTCCAGAATCAGTTCGACCTCCCCGGATACCACCGTCAGGTATTCCCAGGTCTGCTCCCCGTGGGATTCGCTTTCCATCCGGGCATTTCTGGTCAGCTCGCCCTGATAGATCTCGAAATTTCTTCCGGCATCGTAGGGCAGCATCACATAGATCCGGTATTCCCCTTCCTTTGCCTTCCATACCGGAGCCTCTTCCGGAGACGGCACCACCATGATTTCTTTCCTATTATAAATCAACTGTTCAAAGGGTACCTTCAATCCCTCCACGATCTTCCCGATAGTGGACACCGTGGGATTGGATTCTCCTCTCTCGATCTGTCCCAGCATGCTTTTGCTGACACCGGTACGCTCCGCCAGCATATCCAGACTCATATTTTTGGATTTGCGGATTCTTTTCAGATTGAATGCTATGTTTTTATCGATCTGTGTCATATGCTTCACCCGGACTTTCCCATGATTGCGGTACCCGGCAGATATTTTCCCGCCACCGCATAAAAAAAGCATCAGACTCCCGTCTGATGCTACTTCTTCGTAGTAAAATTTACCATGTTCTTATTTATGACTTATGATACCGAAACGGAAGGCAAACGTCAAGTAATTTTTTACCTGTGTTACTCATCGCTTCTTTACACTATATCCGAAGGTTCCCAGCAATTCGCCACAGCCGAAATAGGAACCGTGGGAATAGATGATGGGTTCCGCCTGCTCCAGGTGGAATTTGTGCTTCTCATCCATATATTTTTCATCGGCGTGTACTGCCACCACATCCGCCAGGAACATATCATGGGATCCCAGCGGCAGGATCTGTCGCACCTTACATTCAATGTTCACCGGACTCTCTTTTATCATCGGTGCTTTCACCTCAGATGCCGGAATGGGAGTCAGTCCCATTTCTTTTGAATTTATCCACGTCCCGTCCGCTTTTCACGCCACAGTAATCTGTGGCAAATGCCAGCTCCTTCGTGGTCAGATTGATCACGAATTCTCCGGTCTCCTTCAGGATCGGATAGGAATATCTCTCGGGGCGTACGGAGATCGACACCATGGGCGGATTGGTACATACGGTTCCTACCCAGGCCAGCGTGATAATATTGGGGCGGCCGTCCCGGTCAGCCAGGCTCACCATGACCACCGGCAGGGGATACAGCATATTTCCCGGCTTCCAAAGTTGTTTTCCCATTTCCGTAAAACCTCATTTCCGTTACTTTCTTATCAATTTCAGCATTCTTAAATGAATACTTTATCTGCCTTTTCAGAAAATGTGCAAAATGCTCAATACATGAAGAACAATATCCGCAACCGTCAGAACTACTGCCGCAATGGATACTCCCAGCACACCGTTCAATTTACCGCCAAGGTTTTCCTTTACTTTTGCTGCGATGGCTTCGGTCTGCTTCTCGTTCTCTTCTACCACAACCGCCTGTACATTACGGTATACCTTTACGCATTCCTTATGTACATTCTCTTCCGTAGTGCTCAGTTTCTCATCCACATGCTTCTGAAGCTCGTCCAACACCTCGGTACTCTGCTGCAGTTCTTCCAGTTTGGCAGTATACTGCTGTCCCAGAGCTTCCAGTTTCTCTGTGTTCTCCTGCTGCAGCTTCTGCAGGGCAGCCACGCCTTCCTCGGAAAGCTTCGTCACTTCCGGAGCAATGGTCTCGGACATCAGCTTCTCCATCTCCTGATTGATCGCTTTCAGTTCCTTATTGACCTGCTGCATCTGTGCCAGGCACTCGTCGTATTCCCGCAGCTGGCTTTTCAGCTGATCCATCTCTTCGGCATCAGCCGCGGAATTCGCCTTGATCATTTCCTGGGCATTCAGCTTTTGTGCAAGTTTATCCATAAAAGTATCCATCCATCTTCCTCCAAACATATTTCGTCCCTCATGTGAACAGTTTCCCTTTTCAACTGTCCCTATTTTACCATGTTTATTCCCCGGTTACAACCAAAACCCCATGAATACTGTGTTTTCATGGTTTGCGCATTTTTATGCAATTTGTACAGTTTCTTTTTTTTGGTTTCTGTACTTTTTCGTAAAATTCACCAAGTTTTCACATCATGTTCATAATTTGTTCATAATTGGTTGGTATACTTTAAATACAGTCAAGGAAGAGATAAGACTTCCGGATAACAAAGCATATAAGATAAATTTTTTCATAATAGCCCAGGCGCCGAAAGGTGTCTGGGCACTCCTCATTTTATGGGGATTTTCCTGTCATCCCATTACTGTTTTGACCATAAAAAAGAATCTCGCTTGCGAGATTCTCCGCCTGCGGCGGGTCGCTTTTGCGACATATTTCATAACCGCCGCAGTGCGATCCCTGCGGAGCATTTTTAATTCATAGGAAGAAATTTCCTATGAATTAAAAATGCTTCTGTCGTTTGTATTACACCGGCAGAAGCTTTTGGATTATTTGGATGTTACGCTATTTAATTGTTTTTCCTCTTCTCTCTTTTGGCTGATGGCTAGTATCTCTTCGTTCAGAGACAGCATCCTCGCATCCAGATCAGACACCATTCTCGCACACTCCACCAGTTCATTTTTAATGCTCTCCGGAGCATCGCCCTCGAATTTGTAATGGATCTTATGCTCCAGGCTGGCCCAGAAGTCCATGGCAACCGTCCGGATCTGTATCTCCACCTTCGTATCCACCGTACGGTCCGACAGATAGACCGGAATACTGACGATCATATGATAGCTTTTATAGCCACTGGCTTTGGGATACGTAATGTAATCCTTCACCGCGATCACCTGAATATCCTTCTGATCCCGGATCATATCCGCAATGCGGTAAATGTCCGATGTAAAGGAACAGATGATGCGGATGCCAGCAATATCGTTTATGTATTTTACCATGTTATCTATGGTGGATTCCTGCCCGTAGCGTTTGAGCTTTTTCACAATGCTTTCCGGGGTCTTGATCCGTGCCTTGATGTGTTCGATGGGGTTGTACTGGTGTACATGCTGAAACTCGTCGTTCAGAATCTGCATCTTAGTCTCCATCTGACGCAGTGCGGCGCTGTATACCAGCGTGACCTCCTTCCAGCTGTCGATTCCATCCCCGTTTTCTACCTTAAACTCCATATTACCTCTCAATCTCTTCTGTCACAGAAGGCTCTGCGACCATTTTTCATATTTGTTACTTCCGTAGACGCTTTTTCGTTACGGAAATTCTGCATTCGTACGTTGTATTTATGATAATTATAGCATACCTCCTTTTAAAAATGTATAATTTTAACAAAACCTTTATTATTTTTTAAGATTGATTGGGCAGTTTTATAGTACGCTTTCGCAAACGTGCCGATTCGGCGGACGAAAGCTATCCCATATACAATATAAGATGGATCTGATGGTTGTGTGACTTTTTTTGCTTGCAGGGGAAACCTCTTCCTATTATAATTTATTATTAACGACCAATATGTCTGATTTTTTGCGTAAGGAGATTTTCTATGTTCCGTATGTGGGCCAAAATTTTTAAAAATAATCATATGCTGAAAGACACCTGCATCGAGGACGGCAGTGACGATACCCGTACCCATAAAGTTTTTCACTCTCTGGACGAAGTCTGCCATCAGTTTGATCTCGGTACGCCCATCTGGCTGGATATGAATATTACAGACTTTAAACGTCACAACAAGACCCGTTTTACCCAGGACAGTTTTGTAGAGTCCATCGATTTTGACTATCTGGAGATCCAGATCATTGAGGAGGATTAAGATGAACAGCAATTATTCCGCACAAGAGAAAAATTTTGCAACCGCATTGCTGCATAATCTGTGGAAATATCTGTTGCTTGCCGCATCTATAGTTGCTACCGTCAAGATTATTTTCTTCGGATTCGACATTGACGAGCAGTATGCCGTATCTATGGCTTACCGTCTGGTACAGGGAGACAGAATGTTTCTGGAAATGTGGGAGCCTCATCAGACTTCCGCGTTCTTTTCTGCTGCCTTTTTATGGCTGTATATGCAGTTGTTTCACACCTTAAAATACTCCGTCTCTTTCTGCGAATCGTAGGTGTCGTTACACAGTTGCTCATCAGTATTCTGACCTACCGGACTTTCCGTAAGTTTGTAACTGAGAATACTGCTTTTGTCATTGCTGTTTTTACTACAATATCATTCCCAAGAACAGTACCGTTCCCGATTTTTCCAATATGCTTCTGTGGTTCAGTACTCTGGTCTTCTTAAGCTTTCTGGAATTTAGTCTGAATCGCGGTACCTCCGCACGCCGCCCTGCCTTTTTCCTGATTGCCGCCGGAGTAAGCACTTCCCTTCTTGTGCTTTCTTATCCCACCTGTATTTTCGTGGTACTTCCCGGATGTATCGGTATCTGGCTGTTATCTGCTGCCGGAAACCGTCTGAAAAATCTTCTGATTTATCTCGGGACCTGTGGTGTCTGCGGTCTGGGTTGGTTGGCTTACTTTTTGTGTCATATGTCTTTCCGGCAGTTTCTGGATGGCTTGTCAGAAATGCTGACCGACGGCTCCCACGATGTCGGACTGCTTGGGAAATTAAAAGATAACCTTTCCTGCCTCGGCGAAACCTTTCCTTATCTGCTGGTCGCTCTGGTGATTGCTTTGGTATTCTGGTGTTTTTTCCGATTCATATGCCGGAAAAACTACCGTTTCTTCCTGTTGTTGATTATTTCCCTGATTCTGGAACAGCTTTTTGTATGGTATCGGTTGCAAAAGCATATCGAGTATCCCGGGTTCGTCTATCTTCGGTTCCCGCTGTGGGGCATTTATTGTTATTTCCACTGTAAAAAGTCTTCTGGCGAATTGGCCCCTGTTTATAAGGCATTGTTCTGGTTTGGAAGTATTACTTCTCTGTTTTTGCTCCTTGCCGCTTTTACAGCCAGCAATACAATGCTCTACGAGTCTGCCGATTATATGGCTATCGGTATGTTGGTTTCTTTATGCTATGCAGAGCGGGAAACATCGGAATCTCCCGTTTTCTGGAAAACTTTTGTCCTGCTGTTTGTGGGACTTGCCGTCATTCACAAAGGATTTCTGTTGTATAATATTTACGGTCACGACACCATTTTCGTCACACGGCAGAAAGCGGAAGAGGGCCCCATGGCAGGAATCTACGGCCGGTATTCCGATGGCTACGAGTATAATATCCGAGGACGTCTGTTAGACGAATTCATTCCCCGGGGCAGCAAAGTACTGATTGCCAGCCATAAGAGCATTATGTATCTTCAGGAGGATTACGTGATCTGCAACTATTCCACCATCAGCACTCCGACCATCGATGAGCGCTTATTCCAATACTGGACGCTCTATCCGGACAAAGTGCCTGAATATATTGTATAGGATAAAGGTTCTGAAGGCTACATTGCAACAAATCCGGAAGTAAATGCCCGTCTGGTAGAGAATGCGGAGTTACTGGTTGATGATGAAGGGCTGTTGATCTACAGACTTCCTGCCAATCCTTATTGATACTTTTCTCCCAAATATCTGAATGACTATTGACTTTTCCTTTTTTGTGCGGTAGTATTTGCATTGTCAGATGTAGTTTTGAAAACTATATATAAAAAGTATTTCAGAATACGTGTTGTTATTTTGAATAGTAAATACTATTGTCGGATAAAATGATCTTAAATAGATTCGATTTGCAGACGGCAGCTGCTGTCGGGAAAAGGAGGAGTTATTATGCAGATTACCATAAGAGAGCCGGAAGTGCCATTACCCATTTCATTGCCATGATGATGGCAGTGTTCGCAGCTGTGCCACTGTTAGTGAAAGCCGGTGTACAGTCCGGGCAGGAGAATTTCCTGGCCATGGCCATTTTCATGGGCAGCATGATCCTGTTATACGGTGCCAGCGCCACTTATCATTCCGTGGACCTCACCGGTAAAAGTCTCCGGGTCTTCCGGAAGCTGGATCATATGATGATCTTTGTATTAATCGCTGGTTCTTACACACCGGTGTGTCTCATTGTGTTGGGCGGTAAGCTGGGATATACACTGCTGGCTCTTGTCTGGGGCATTGCCGCTGTCGGCATGATCGTAAAAGCCTGCTGGATCACCTGTCCCAAGTGGTTTTCCTCTGTGATCTACATTGCCATGGGCTGGGTATGTGTCCTGGTATTCGGGCCTCTACTGAAAACTCTGTCCACGCCCGCTTTTCTCTGGCTGTTGGCCGGCGGCATCATCTACACCGTGGGCGGTGTCATCTATGCCCTGAAGCTGCCGATCTTCAATGCGAAACATAAATTCTTCGGTTCCCACGAAGTGTTCCACCTCTTCGTCATGGGCGGAAGCGTATGTCATTTCATTTTTATGTATTTATATGTAGCATAGCTACGAGCCATGCAAAAATAGAGTGGGACACCTCGATGGGCGCTTGCGCACAAGCGAGGCTGGTTCACTCTATTTTTATACCGTGCATCCCGCCTTATCGGACGCACTTGACAGCCGTCTATGAAAATAAGATTGACAGCGTTCCTTGCTGACAATCTTATGAATGGCACGGGGCATTGCGGAGGGTAGTTTCAAATCCACGAACGTCCACAGCAAACGGAACATCCTTCCGCGGTGGGCATCGCGGCATTTATTATAGCCTACGTTACGAAATGCCCTGTAATTTACGTTTTTTCTCTGCTGAGCCCCGGAAGTTTCCGACAAGTGGGGCGTAATCTACATTTTTTCTCTGCTGAGCCCCGGAAGTTCCTGACAAGCGGGGCGTAATCTACATTTTTTCTCTGCTGAGCCCCGGAAGTTTCCGACAAGCGGGGCGTAATTCGTGTTTTTTCTCTGTTGAGCCCCGGAAGTTTCCGACAAGCAGGGCGTAATCCGTGTTTTTTCTCTGTTGAGCCCCGGAAGTTTCCGACAAGCGGGGCGTAATCAATGTTTTTTCTCTGCTGAGCCCCGGAAGTTTCCGACAAGCGGGGCGTAATTTACATTTTTCTTCTACTTTGTCCCGAAGATAAAACCCTCCGCAATGAGCTACGCTATTCATAAGATTGTCAGCATAAAGCGCTGCCAATCTTATTTCATATCGCGGCGTTCGCCGCATCTCGGCATAAGTAAAGACAGCGAATCATGCGCGAGCGCCCATCGCTGTCTTCACTATGCCTATGCGCGGCTCATTGCTCGCGTAACTTTCTATTTACCGAAACTTCCCCGCCCAATATTCGTCTTATTATAATGTGATCACCATAACACTTCACGATTTTGGGAGGGTATCTTTATGAAGAAGGCTATTTTACTATCAACACTGACAACGATTCTTACGCTTTCCTTGGCAGGATGTGGTTCTACCGGGGGCCTGGAGGATTCTGTAGGGGTGCAAAATTCCACGGCCCCCACCGGGCCAATCGCCCCGGTCATCGCGGAAAGCCTCGTTCCTACAGAATGCCCGGAAAACGGGCCTGCCGACGATCTGGCGATATCCATGGGGAATGAAGCTATCTGTGATCTGGGACCGGTGCAGTTCTCCCTGTCCCTTCCGGAGACCTGGGACTATGAGATCCGCAATTTAACTTTCGCAGGTACCACCACGACCGATGCTATCATCTTCTGGAACATCGCATACCCGGAGGATACCTTTACGCTTGTCTATGCTCCCGTCCCGGGAATCTGCGGCACCGGCGTCACCAGCGAGGAGATCACTCTGCCCGACAGCAACTTAAACGGCTGGAAAAATACCGAGATCTACCAGACGGAACAAAAATACTGGATTTACATTACATTATCCAATCCCGATGTCCCTTTACAGGGAAATACCCTACAGCTGGAAGCCACTATTCCGTTAACAGACTGGTACACTCTGGAAACAGATTTCAACCGCATCCTCGAAACCATCCAGCTTCAATATACAAGTTTCGAAGCTCCTGTGACTCAGGATATTCTGATCTTGCCGGAAGAAACGCAGTCAACGTCTCCAGACATTCTGCCCTTGCCAGAAGAAACGCAGTTCGCTCCCCAAGACAAGTTGCCCTTGTTAGAAGAAAGACAGTCCAACTGTATCGAGCTGGATACGGATTTCGGTGCACCTGTGACTCAGGATATTCTGATCCTGCCAGAACAAACTCAACCTGCAACTCAGGAGAAACTGCCCCTGTTGGAACAAAGGCAGTCCAACTGTATTGAGCTGGATGCAGATTTCAGAGCCCCCGCATCGTAGGATACTCTAATCTTACCGAAAGAATCACATCCTTGTCTCACGACAGCCGCCATCCTTGGCCGCCAGATAAGGGAATCTCCACAGATTGCCCACACCCACCGCGCTTCCGGCCGCCGCCAGCACGAAACCGATCTGCCCGGAGAAATTACTTGTTTTCTTTTCCATATGATTCACGCTCTTTAAAACACTTGTGACATGAGGATAGCATATGCTATACTATCAGTAAAACGAATGTTTTTACTTGTATGCATAAGTTTTTGTAATGTGATGAGTCTCAAGAGAAAATAAGTGGCTGCAAAGCAGACATTTGTTTTTTGGACTCATCAGCTCACGAATATCCTGCGAAGCAGGATATTCGTGAGCTGATACTATAATGAGTACAAGAAAGCCAATCTGCTCGCATAATTGGTGAACGATGAATTTAAAATTCATAAATTTACGGGGTGAAGATCATGAAAGAACAAAAAGACCGTTACGAGATATTTTTAAAAGTATGTGAAACGGGAAGCTTCTCCAAGGCGGCGGAAGCACTGAATTATACCCAGTCCGGCATCAGCCAGATGATGGCGGGACTGGAGGAAGAACTGGGTGTGCAGCTTTTTGCCCGGGTTAAACGGGGTGTCAGCCTCACCGACAACGGTGCCCGCCTCATCCCTTACATTCAGGAAATGGTCAACCAGAAAGACAAGCTGCGCCAGGCCGCCTTCAATATCAACAATAAGATTGAGGGGAAACTGCGAGTCGGTAGTTTTTCCAGCATCACCGCTCTGTGGATGCCGGATGTGGTTCATTTTTTCCGGGAAAATTATCCGAAAGTGGATGTAGAAATTTTTGACGGCAATTATGATGAGATCCGGGACTGGATCATTCACGGGCAGGTGGATTGTGGATTTTTATCCTCCATCGTGGCGGATGACCTGACCTTTTATCCACTGTTGAATGATCCGCTGTGCGCTGTTTTCCCCGAGGGACATCCGCTGGCTGCCAAAAACAGCGTCACCCTGCCGGAACTGTTCGAATATCCTCTGATCATCGAGACCCCCGGCTGTGACAACGACATCCAGCATCTGCCGACCAAATGCCCTGTCCGCCCAAAGACCTCTTACAGCTTCCGGGACGATACCCTGATCATGTCCTTCGTCCGGAACGGTCTCGGTGTCACCATCTCTCAGGAACTGGTATTAAAAGCTTTCGCACGGGGTGTGGTCTCCAGACCCTTATCTCCCAGTTGTCACCGTACGCTGGGACTGGCTTTCTCCAAGACCGCCAACTCCGTGGTGTCACAGACGATGCTGCGGTATTTGCAGGAAACGATCCACTGATCCACCCCAGCTCAACTATTCTGCTATTCTACATTATGATAGCTTCCGCAATACGGGCAGCGTCCGGTATATCCTGCTGCCGCCTGATAGGAAGCACCGCAGTTCGGACACTGCACGGCGGTCATGCGAAGCTTGGAAGGATCCACGGGCTTATCGTCCATCAGTTCCTGCTCTCCCGGCAGAATCTCATCCCGGACGGAATCCGGATCCCAGCCGTATTTTCCCTGATATTCGTAGATATCCATGGTCATACCGATGGGATAGGTCGAAGCGCCCTTTTCAAACGCGGTGGGAATCACTGCCTCCCGCTCGATCTGATTCTTGTCAAAATAATGCACGATCACATTCACCGGGAATCTGCCGTTTACCATATACGCCGTATTCTCCACGTAACCGTAGATCTTGGCGGCATATCTGATTCCGTTTTTTACGATGAGTGACTTTTTATGCTGCCCGAATAATACTGCTGCGATAAAACAAATGCCCAGTATCAGGAAAAACAGCGGCAATGCCAGAAATGCCCTCATGGGCCGGAACACCATGCCGATGCTTCCGAATATCATTGTCAGCACTGCGCCGATCCCCGCAAATGCGCCTCCTATGATCAGTAAAACTTTCTGAGCCATGTTCATTTTCATGTCAGTTTCCCGCCCTTCTCCTATTTTTCATGCCAATCTCCATCCAGCAGCCTTCGGCTGGCGGCACAAATAGTAATTTATACCATCTGGACCACCCAGACATTACTCTTCACCATGAGGTAACCAATGATCACCTTGATCAGTTCCGTACCCTGCACCAGAAAATAGATGCTCACGATCCCCAGGCCGGTGAAATGCGCCAGCAGATATGCCGCCGGCACCACGATCACCCAGGTAAATACGGAATCAAACAGGAAAGTCACCACCGTCTTACCACCGGAACGCAGGGTAAAATACGACGCATGGCTGAAGGCGCAGAAGGGCATGATGATGGCCGATACTGCAATAAAACTGGTAGCCAGTTCCCTGATCTCCTCCGTGGTATTGTAAATGCCGGGGAAAAATCCTCCTACCACGAACATCAATGCCGCCATGATCACACAGCAGAAGACGCTGAATACGATCATCTTGTTGTCTGCATCCTTGGCATCCTCCAATTTACCTGCACCCAGATACTGTCCCACCACAATACTGATACAGGAACCCAGCTGAAGATAGACAATATTGAACAGATTCGTGATGGTGGAGGCAATGTTCAGTCCCGCCACCACGTCCAGACCTCTGACAGAATAGCACTGGGTCACCGTTGTCATGCCCGCTGCCCACAGCACCTCGTTCATCATCAGCGGAAATCCCTTGATCAGGATCGCCTTCAATTCCGCAAGCGGAATACCAAAGCCGGTGTAAGCTCCCTCCAGATAGCGGTTTTTTCCCCGATGGATGTGTGCCCAGATCACCACGATCAGTGCCTCAATGTAACGGGCAATAACGGTAGCCAGCGCCGCCCCCTGCACTCCCAGCTCCGGGAAAGGACCGATGCCGAAGATCATCAGATAGTCCAGAATCGCATTAGTACCCACCGCCACAAAGCTGGCCAGCATCGGGATAAAGGTCTGCCCGGTCTCTTTTATATTTGTCGCGTAGGACTGGTTCACCGCAAAAGGGATCAGTCCCACCATCATGATGGCCAGATATTCCAGTCCGTACTGCAGTGCCAAGTCCGTGGCCCCGTTCCCCACCGTATCCGTCAGATACAGGGAGATCAGTGCGGAACCTTTCGTCAGGAACAGAAGGATCGCTCCGCCTGTCACCAACAGCGTGGCATACAGCTTAAACCGAAAGGAATACATATGTCCCTTATGATTGCCCTTTCCGAAATACTGGGCACCGAAGATGCTGGCAGCTGACACAGCTCCGAAGATTGCCAGATTGTATACAAAGATCAGCTGATTCACAATGGCAACGCCGGACATCTGCTCCGTTCCCAGCTGTCCCACCATGATGTTATCCAGAAAGCTTACCAGATTGGTAATGGCATTCTGCAGGATCATGGGAATAGCCAGTAAAAGATACTTCTGGTAAAAAATCCCAGTCTCCAATATATTTTTTCTTAAATTTTGCTAACATAATTTCCCTCAATTTTCTAAATAATCCCTACATACGCTCGATCATCCCGGGACTTTCACTCCCGAAAACCGACCGCTTATAACGGTTCTTCCTGCGGCATGGTGCTGTGTACTTTCTTTCTGACAAAATAGAAACATACCGCCTGCAGCAGGATCGTTGCCAGCCAGGAGGCCGGATAAGATAAAAACAGTACCATCAACGACCGGTGCGTTGGGAATACTTCGTAGATCCAGAAGATTCTCGTTCCCACCGTACCGATAATGGACAATATCATAGGTACCGCCGAATGTCCCATGCCCCGCAAGGCTCCCGGAATCAGATCCATGATGCCGCATAAAAAGTAAGTCAACGTCGTATACAGCAGAATCTCCGTTCCACAGGCAATAACGTCCGCATCCGTTGTGTAAATGTGAAGCAGCTGCGGACCGAAGAGATTGGCGCTTCCACCCAGCGTTACCGCTACGATCACCGACAGGATCATACAATCGATCAGTACCCTGTCCATACGTTTTTTCTTCCCGGCACCGTAGTTCTGACTGGTGAAGCTCATACACGCCTGGGTAATGGAATTCACCGACACGAACAGGAATCCAAAGATATTATTGGCCGCCGTATAGCCTGCCATGGCGATGGAGCCGAAGGAATTCACCGAGGACTGCAGCAGAACATTGGAGAAATTGATGACAACGCTCTGGATCCCCGCCGGAACCCCCACCTGAAAGATCTGCAGCAGATACTCCCCTTTTATTCCCAGCTTTGAAATCTGCAGCCGGTAACAGCTGTCCGTAGTAAACAGGCACCATAATACCAGCACACAGGAGATCACCTGAGAGATCACTGTAGCAATGGCTACCCCCCCCACACCCATGGAAAAAGCAATGACCAGAAACAGGTTCAATACCGCATTGATGGCTCCGGATATGATCAGGAACAACAGCGGACGCTTCGTGTCTCCCACCGCCCGCAGAACTGCAGCTCCGTAATTGTACAGCATGAAAAAGGGCATGCTGCAGAAATAAATTTTCATATATAATGCCGCCTGATCAATAACATCCGCCGGGGTATCCATCAGTTCCAACGCTCCCCGGGTGCAGAACAGCCCTACGAATACCATGACAATACCGCTGATCAATGCAAAGGTCATAGCTGTATGTACTGTCTCGCTCATCTCCCGCTCTTTCCCGGCAGCATAGAATCTGGCGGACAATACATTGGCTCCCAGAGAAACGCCGATAAACAGATTGACGAACATATTGATCAATGCTGTGGTGGAACCTACAGCCGCCAGCGCCTGACTTCCGGTGAACCGTCCCACCACAATGATATCCACTGCATTGAACAGCAGCTGCAAAATGCTGGACACCATCAGGGGCAGTGCAAAGGAGATCAGCTTGTCCATAATCGTGCCATTGCACATATCTATTTCATATTTGTTTTTCTTCTGTGTTGCTTCCATAATTTCATTTCCTGTAATTCTCTTCCTAATCCCGTTATCTTCCCGCACCGTTCATCCGCATCTGCAGAAGAACCGCTATAACTTATGATTTTATCACATATTTTGCTATATTTCTATTCCCCTTTTTATCTAAAAATATGGTATACTATATTTTGAATGTTTTTGGGGGTTCAAAATGAGTATACATCCCGCAAATCCTTACAAGAGAGCAAAGAGAAAGGAAACTTATCCCTATGAAATATGACGTAATCATTATCGGTGCCGGCCCCGGCGGTATCTTCTCCGCTTATGAACTGGTGCAACAGAATCCCGACCTGAAAATTGCCGTTTTCGAATCCGGTCACCCTCTGGAGAAGCGCCACTGTCCTATCGACGGTGACAAGATCAAGAGTTGCATCAACTGTAAGAGCTGTTCCATCATGAGCGGTTTCGGTGGTGCTGGTGCTTTTTCCGATGGAAAATACAATATCACCAACGCTTTCGGTGGCACTCTCTACGAGTATATCGGCAAGAGTCAGGCCATCGACCTGATGAAATATGTGGATGACATCAACATGAAGTTCGGCGGTGAAGGCACGAAGCTGTATTCCACTGCTGGCACCTCTTTCAAAAAGATCTGCATGCAGAACAAGCTGAACCTGTTAGACGCTTCCGTACGTCACCTGGGTACAGATATCAACTTCATCGTGCTGGAAAATCTGTACGCAGAACTGAAGGATAAAGTGACTTTCTATTTCGATACCCCGGTGAAAACGGTGAAGACCGTTGGTGACGGTTACCGTATCTGCTGCGAAAACGCTTCTTACGACTGCGACAAGTGCATTATTTCCGTAGGCCGCAGCGGCAGCAAATGGATGGAGCAGATCTGTAAAGATCTGGACATCAACACCAAGTCCAACCGCGTGGATATCGGCGTCCGGGTGGAACTGCCCGCAGTCATCTTCTCTCATCTGACCGATGAACTCTATGAGAGCAAGATCGTATACCGCACTGAAAAATTCGAGGATTCCGTGCGTACCTTCTGTATGAATCCCCACGGTATCGTCGTAAATGAGAACACCAACGGCATCGTCACCGTAAACGGCCACAGCTACGAAGGAGCCGACAAGCAGACAGAGAACACCAACTTTGCCCTGCTGGTAGCGAAGCATTTCTCCGAGCCCTTCAAGGACAGCAACGGCTACGGTGAAAGTATCGCCCGTCTCTCCAACATGCTGGGCGGCGGTGTTATCGTACAGCGTTTCGGCGATCTGGTGAGAGGACGCCGCAGTAATGCGAAGCGTATTGCCGAGGGCATGGTAGAGCCTACCCTGTCCGCAACTCCCGGTGATTTAAGCCTGGTACTGCCCAAGCGTATCTTAGACGGTATCATCGAAATGATCTACGCACTGGACAAGATCGCACCCGGTACCGCCAATGACGATACCCTGCTCTACGGTGTGGAAGTCAAATTCTATAATATGGAAGTGGAACTGGACGAACATCTGGAAAGCTGTCACAAGGGCCTGTACATCATCGGTGACGGCAGCGGTGTGACTCATTCCCTGTCCCATGCATCCGCCAGCGGTGTCTATGTCGCAAGGCAGATCGCCAAAGGGGAATAATTACTAATAAAAAGGAAGGTAGATTCTATGGCACAGACAGTTAAGATCATCTCTGACAGTACCTGTGATCTGTCAAAAGAATTAGTGGAAAAGTATGACATTACCATCCTGCCTCTGCACATTCTGCTGGGCGAGGATGAATACCGCGATGGCGTGGATATTACGCCGGAAGAAATTTTCCGGTGGTCCGATGAAAACAAGACCACGCCCAAGACCTCTGCTCCTTCTCTGACCGAGGCCATGGAAGTCATGCAGCCTTTTGTGGAAGAAGGCCGGGAGATCATCTGTTTCTCCATCTCCGACAGCATGTCCACCTCCGGCAACGTTATGCGGCTTGCTGCAGAAGAACTGGAAGCTTCCGACAAAGTCACCATCATCAACTCCGCAAACCTGTCCACCGGCATCGGTCTGCAGGTAATACAGGCTGCCATTCTGGCTTCTGAAGGGAAAACAGCCGCAGAGATCACTACTGCCATCGAAGCCATCCGTCCCAAAGTCCGGGCCAGCTTCGTCGTAGATACCCTGACCTACCTTCACCGCGGTGGCAGATGCAGCGCGGTAGCAGCTCTGGCCGGTGGTATGTTAAAGCTTCATCCCCGGATCGTCGTGGTGGATGGTGCCATGGATGCCTCCAAAAAATACCGTGGAAAATTAAGTTCTGTCATCCTCTCCTACACCAGAGACATGGAAGAGGATCTGAAGAATGCCGTTCCCGACAGAGTCTTCATCACCCACTCCGGCTGCGACCGGGAGATTGTGGAAGCGGTTCGTTCCTATCTGGAAAGTCTGGGAATCTTTGACGAGATTCTGGAAACCAGAGCAGGCGGTGTAGTCTCCAGCCATTGTGGTCCCGGCACGTTAGGCGTACTTTTCATTGCTAAATAAAAAATCCGAAGGAGTTTCGTGTGAAAAATTAATTTTTCACACGCAAATTTGTACCTGCACAAGGTGCCAAGGCACCTGAAAGTTTGCAGGTTACTGAAAGGCATTGGTATTATTATGATCCGTTTTATATTCGTCGTATTATTTGTAGTATTATTCCTGATCCTGTCCACGCCGTTAATGCTGGTGGAATGGATCATCGGCAAATTTAACCCCGGTCTTAAGGACCGCAGTTCCCTGGCCATTGTAAACTGGGCCTTCCGCTGGGTCATCCGTCTTTCCGGCACGAAAGTCATTGCCATCGGGGAAGAGAACATTCCCACCGACACTGCTGTGCTGTACGTCGGCAATCATCGCAGCTTTTTCGATGTGGTGCTGACCTATGTCCGTGTTCCCAGACCTACCGGTTATATTGCGAAAAAAGAAATGTTAAAATGGCCCCTGCTTAACATCTGGATGAAAAATCTTCACTGTCTGTTTCTGGATCGCCAGGACATCAAGGCAGGACTGAAAACCATTCTGCAGGCCATTGAGAAAGCCAAAAACGGGATTTCCATCTGCATCTTCCCGGAGGGCACCCGCAACAAGACCCAGGATACCTTCCTTCCCTTCCACGAGGGCAGTTTCAAGATCGCAGAGAAAGCAAATGTTCCCATTATCCCCATGACTATTGTGAATTCTGCTGCGGTATTTGAAGATCATTTTCCGAAAATAAAAAAGGCCACCGTAGTCATTGAATACGGTAAGCCTATTTATCCGAAGGAACTGGACAAGGAGACTCGCAAGAGCATGGGCACCTATGTACAGAATATTATCTCCGAAACTTATTTCAAAAACAAAGAACTGATCTGATCTTTCTAATGTCTATCCGCGAGGGAGACCTGCTGGGCTATCAGTAACAGATAATCCGCAGCGTCTCCCTCTTCGGGATAATAACTCACCGAATCCCGGTTCCGTCCCATCAGGTAATGCAGAAAATCCTCTAAAATCTCCGTGTACTGATAACTGTATAACACATAATTAGCACAGGACAATTCTTCTGCCCGCTTCAGCAGATCCTCGGTTCCATTGTTGACATTCATTACGGCATCGATCATGTTATGGGAACGTTTGGCCAGCTCCTCGCCCCGATTCCGGATGCTTTCCATGAATACAGTGCACAGGTCCACATCCACCGGCTGTCTGGTGGCCAGATACGTCATGGAGCCATACAGATAGGCCGTTTCTTCCAGATAACTGGTATTGTCCTCGAAAAAGTCCTTATACTCCAGGATCTGATTGCGGTAAGTGTATAGTCCCGCCGCCCGGTAAAGCTCCGTCAGCGCCATGAATTTCTCCGCATCTCTGCCGGATGTCGACATCAGCTTGGTGTACACCGACGACGCATGCTGCAGACATTGTGTGGCATATTGCACATCATATTTCTGGTACAGATAACTGAATTTTGCCATCACCGCCACGTAACACATGTTCTCCGGTTCCGGCTTTTCTGTATCGTTGGCCGTTTTTTCCAGCCAGTCGGCAATAGATTCCAGCAGATCCGGGATATCATTGCCATTATCATCCGCAAGCACCTGCGGATACCACTCACAGGCCTCCAGCAAAGTGATGATCTCATCCTCGGTAATACTGCGATCCTGACATCTGTCATGAACATCCGTGCACAACGCTTCCAACAGTTCCTGATAGTGGTCTTCTTTCAGAGAAAATGTCAGGGATCTTCCCACATTGTCACACTCCAGATAGAACTCACCTTCCCCGGTATAGTCCGTGAAATCCGCTGTTCCGATGTACAGAGACAGCTCCCCGTTGTAATCTGTCTGCTTTACCGTGCCTTCATAGACCGTCTCTCCGGTCTCCCGGTCCACCAGCCGGAAAGTCTCTACCGGCTGTCTGCCCTTCACCACTGCCTGTTTTTCACCGACCGCGGCATACCCCTGCTGATCCACCAGCACATTGGGTGTCAGCGTAGGCACTGTATAGTTGATGACCGGTGTGTTTTCCATGCCGGTCATACTTATGCTTACATGCCCTGTCTCTGCCGTTGCCTGCCCGCAGGCGTTCATACCTATACTGTTAAATAGTAATAGCAGGGACAGGATCCCTGCACTTTTCCTGCTGTATCTCAAAATATTCCTCCGGTCATTCCCTGGGGACATTACAGTACACGATCTCCCCGTTGATAATAGTATAAAGGGTTCGTGTGAAAATTTCCATAGGATTTCCGTCGAAAATGGCAATGTCTGCATCTTTCCCCACTTCCAGGCTGCCAATGCGGTCTGCCACGCCACAGATTTTCGCAGGATAAATGGTGATGGCCCGGAAACCTTCCTCCATTGGAAGTCCCGCTTTTACCGCAAGTCCGGCACACAACGGCAGTGTCTGGATCTGTGACACCGGATGATCCGTGGTGATGGCGACCATCACACCGGCCCGGTTCAGCACTCCGGCGGTCTTAAAAGACATGTTCTGCACCTCGATCTTGTTCCGGCTGGTAAGATCCGGTCCCACAATGGCCGGAAATCCTTCCTTCGCCAGTTCTTCCGCCACCAGATGACCTTCCGAGCAATGATCCATCGTCATTTTTATACCGAATTCTTTTGCAATGCGGATTGCTGTGAAAATATCGTCCACCCGGTGGACATGGGCTTTTAACGGGATGTCTCCCCGCAGTACCGGAAGATAGCACTCTTTTTCAAAATCCGGTGCAAAATACTCTCCCTTCTCCGCCGCTTCCTGCTTTTGCCGCAGATATTCTCTGCTCTCCCAGAGTTCCCTGCGCAGCATAGCGGCGATGGCCATACGAGTGACAGGACTTTTGTTCTGCCCGGAATAATTGACCTTGGGGTTCTCTCCAAAGGCCACCTTCATGGCCGCCGGTGATTTCAGGATCAGGTCGTCGATTCGGCGCCCCTTAGTCTTTACCATGGCAAACTGGCCGCCCACCACATTAGAGCTTCCGGGTCCGATCATGGCTGCAGTAATTCCGGCCCGCACCGCATCATCAAAGGCTGCATCCATGGGATTAATACCATCGATAGCCCGCAGAGCCGGTGTCAGGGGATCCACTGTCTCATTACAGTCATCCCCTTCCGTGCTCTTTTTTTCTTCCATGATACCCATATGGCAGTGTGCCTCAATGATGCCCGGCATGATCAGCGCATTTTTCGCGATCACTACCTGCTCTCCTTCTTCCGGCTGTAACTTCACCTCACCTCTGGCACCTACCTGTGCAATTTTCCCTGTTTCTTATCTGCAGGATCCCTTCGGGAATCTCTCTGCCCGCCATGGTCAGGATCCTGCCTCCTACAATATACATCAGCGGAACAATGCCTCCCCGTTCACCGGTTCCCCGTTGTGGGTCAGAGCAAAGTATACGTTGCTTCCTTCGGCGCTGTAGTATTTCGTGGGCGCTGCCACACTGCCGATGGTGTCGCCGGGATTCACATAGGAGTTCTCTTTCACTGTGATCTCCGTCAGCTGTCCATAAGTGGCCTCATAGCCGTCACCCAGATCCAGGGTCACCGCCTTGCCGATCTCCTCATTTTCGAAGATCGAAGTCACTTTTCCCTGCGCACAGGCGGTCACTGCCGTACCTTCTTCCGCGGAAAAAATGGTGGCGGGATTGTATTTATACTGATCCAGTGTAGCAAAATAAGTGCTCTTGTCCATAGAGTAATGCATCAGAATATCACTCTGCACCGGTTGCTGTAATCCGTCGCTTTCTGCAAAGTGCAGTGTCTTCTCAACGACCACATCCCCGCCTGCTGTCTGCTTTCCCCCGGTCTCTTCCTTTTGTCGGTCGGCATCGGAATTCTGCTGCTCTTTCTGTGCGGCCTCCAGCAGGGTCTCCTGATCCGTCAGCCCCGGAATCTCTACGTTGCCGGAGCCTACCTCCTGGGGCATATAGTCCAGATCATCCTCGGTGACAGGAGCTCCCGCGATCTCATTTCCCGCTGTATTATTTGCCGTCAGTCCGGGGATGTTCTCGTCCTCCTTCAGAAGATGTTCGTCGCTATTCTCCGTGATCTCCTGTAATTTGTCATCCGCATTGTTGGGAAGCGCAGTGAAGTCCAAGGTATAACCATCATCCCTGGACTCCACATTCTGCCCCTTCATATAGACCCCTGTCATGGTCAATGCTGCCAGTACAAAGGCTGAAGAGGCTAACATTATAATACGTTCTTTGTTAATACCGCTCTTTTTATTTCTTCTCATATCCTATCCGCATCCTTCCTGTTCCCTGAGTCAACTGCCTGCTATACAATCGTTTCAACCACTTTCCCTGGTTTATCCTATAGTCTTGCCCGATTCATGGGTTTTATTCAGAATGTCTTCGATATGAAATTTGCATTTATTTGGAACTATTCAGAGCCATGTAAATAGCGTCGAATGTTTGCATTCGTAAGAACATTTGATGCTATTTATAGGGCGAAGTAACTGAATAGTTATATTTATTCTATGCCTGTGCGGCATAGGCAGCCATATCCACGTGCTGTACCGTACCCACATTTCCGTTTTCGTATAAGAAAATACCGGTCTTGCGGACCACAGCATTGGTCGCATTGGCATTGGTAGTGCCGTCCTGAGCCTTACGGTCTCCCTGCAGGGTAAAATCCGTAGAAGCGTTTTGCAGACAGATAGCACCGACACCCTTGTCAGAAAGTTTGTACAGTACGTCGTTGCCGTTTTCATCCTTGCACCAGATTTTTAATTTTGACCAGATGGAATCGTTCTCATCGATCCAGCCATTGCCATCCTCATCATACTGCGCCAGATCTGCAAAGCCATCCCCATTCCGGGTGCCGAACAGCTCACTGCCGTCGTTGATAGTGCCGTCACCGTTCTTGTCCAGTGCCAGATAGCCGCTGCCATTCAGCACGGAGATCTCTTCTTCCTTGCCATCGGCATCCAGATCAAAATAAAAGGTCTGATCCGACACTTCTGCCACATCAGTATCCAGGTTGATCACCAGCGGATCATGGAGCGTGAATTCTGCTACATTGAGTTGCTCTTTGTAGTATTCCTCGCATCTGCGGCTCATATTTACATTTACATTAAAATTGATCTCTCTGCCATCCTTGGTCCGTACGCTTCCCACGGTGGAAAAACTGGTATCCTCCTGTTCTATGTTCCAGGTCTCGCTCACATAGTTCAATATTTTCACACGGGACGTGACCAGATTGAACACGTCTGATGCAGGTGTTGCGGTTCCCTGTGTGCTGCCGGAATTCGTCTGGGTATTATTTACGCTATTCCCTGTATTCCAGCTGTTTCCGGTCTGATTACCGCTGCTCCATCCGTTTTCCTGCATCCAGTCCCGCAAAGTGCTGTTCCTGGACGGGAATAATAAATCAAAAATATAACGCACCGTATATTCCCGGATGGTAGACAATGTCTGTTCACTGGCACTGCTTCGCATATCCCATCTGGCAGAAGATACCAGCAAACGACTCTGCCAGTCTTTGGCTGTCATCGTGGTGTTCTCTGCAGTGTTCTCCTGTTCCTCCGTGTTCTGTGTGGTATCCTCACCATTCGGTGTCTTCTGTCCCTTAGTGGATACATCTGTCAGACCTGCCTGATAATCCGTTATCTCAAATCGTCTGACGCTTGTCTTAGAAGCGTGATAGCTTCTGGCGGAATCCATTCCTATGCTTGCGGAATCAATTCTCAAATCTGTAATTTTCTCCTTTCCCCGACCTCACCACGAACCAACAGGGCGCGCTTCCTGTAACGCTTAACAGTTCACCGCCGCATGTATTCATAAAAGCGCCTGCTCCGCAGTCGACGCCGCTAAGCGGCTCATCTTTTATTTCATACATGCGGCGCTCCGCTCATGCAATATCATATGTTCTGCTTTGTGTGCCAGCACCCACGCAGAACATATGATATTGCATGGCTGAACTGTTAAACTAAAAAAAGATGGTAAAGAAACAGAATACATATAATATGCCTCTGTCTGATTACCATCCGTGGTGTCATTATCAAACTGTAAAAAATAAGTAGCAGGAAGTGACTGGCCATGTCACCTCTCTGCTACTTATATCGTCCGCTATGGACATTTTATTTAGTGTTAATTTACTGCTGTTTGGGCTGAGTGGGAGCACCAGGGGTTCCGGGTGCGGGAGGCACCGGTCTGCCGGCTGCTTTCAGCTTTGCTGCGATCATGCTGGCTACCATTTCTCTGGTCACCACGATGTTGCCACCGAAGGGATTGATCACGAATCCCAGCGCCGGGCTGATATTGCCCTGTGCATCTTTGCGCAGCAGCATTCCTGCATAATCGTCAAAGTTCATGGCGAAAGTCTGCTGATTCTCCTCATCTCTCCACTTTTTCAGCTCTGTCCAGTCAGTGAACGCCATGAAGAACTTCCGACCGTCCTCGGTGGACAGCATCGGGAACTGTACTTTGGCATCTCTTGCGATGGTCACCCGGCCGTTTTCATCGGGCACAGGCACCGGATCGATCACGACCGGAGACAGGAACTTTGCTTTCTGCAGTTCATCCAGGAACATCTGTCTGTGTTCCGGGGTGTCCTCTGCTTTTAATAATTCAATGGATCCCACCATCATGGGGTTGGATACCGGTTTGTTAAATTCCATATTTTTTCTCCTTACTTCTCATTGTAACTATTCAGCCTCTCTTCGCAAAACGCATCTGCGCTGGTTAGTCACATGTCTCTGAATAGTTACACTCGGTTATAGTTGATCAGGCATCCCTTCAGGATGATCTGACGTTCTTCGTCGGTCAGCTCTCCCAGCTTCAGGGTGAATTCCTTCATGCCTTCTCCGGTTGTTACCACATATGCCTTAATTTCCTCGGCCTTGTCTTCCACGGCTATCTTAATACCGGGAATGAACAGGTAATCCAGATTCTTGAAAGGCAGGTCTCCGGGCTGGATCAGGAAAGGAAGCATGCCCCAGTTGATCAGGTTGGAACGATAACGCTTGGTGGCATACTCGTTGGCAATGTTTGCCCAGCCGCCTAATACCTTCTGGCAGGAAGCAGCCTGCTCACGGGCAGAACCGTCTCCGGGCTTCACTGCGAAAATAGTGGAACCGAATCCGGTGTTCTCACGACTTGCATCGGGATACTGTTTCTTTACTTCACCCATAACATCCTTCAGTACCGGAACTGCCTGACAGGGATGTCCGCCGTTCATACGCTCTTTCTCTGCCTTCTGGATCTCCTTGGCACGTCCTACATACTGCGGATCCTTACGGCTTAAAGTGAACTCTGCCAGTCCCAGAGGATTGGAGCGGTAGGAAGAGGTCTCACCGGAGGGAATCAGCTCATCGGTAGTGGTTACGGGATCGTGGATCTCGGATACTACCTGCAGTACCAGATTCTCAGGCAGGGCACCCATAGCGGGCCAGTCCTTGATATTGGGACCGAACTGGATCTCTACGCTCTCGTCTGCCACACCGTGGGAATCGAAGACACGGTTCTTGTAAATATTGCTATCGAAATGATATTTGTATTTTCCGAAATCTCCATCGAAGTCCGTTGCGGGAGTCAGCACACCCTTGTTGGCTGCAGTGGCTGCGATGGAACGGGCATCCATCAGAGCTACGGAAGCGATCTGGCCGTTCTGCAGCTTGGAGCCTTCACGGTTCGGGAAATTTCTGGTAGAGTGACGGATACTGAATGCGTTATTGGCAGGCGTATCACCGGCACCGAAGCAGGGACCACAGAACGCAGTCTTCATGACTGCACCGGTCTCTAAGATGGTAGCCGCACAGCCGTTGCGGATCAGCTCCATGTATACGGGCATGGATGCGGGATATACGCTTAAAGTAAACTCATCCGCACCGATGTATCTGCCCTTCAGGATGTCGGCAGCCGCACAGATATTCTCGAATCCGCCGCCGGCACAGCCTGCGATGATACCCTGATCTACAATGAACTTGCCGTTCTTTACTTTATTCTTCAAAGTAAAGTCTACGGCACCGTCCAGACTTACTTTCGCACGCTTCTCCGTCTCATCCAGAATATCCATCAGGTTCGCATTCAGCTCTTCGATGGTGTAAGTATTGCTGGGATGGAACGGCATGGCGATCATAGGACGGATCTTGTCCAGATCCACCTCGATCAGTCCGTCGTAGTATGCTACCTGGCCGGGATTCAGTTCCTTATAGTCTTCGGTACGTCCGTGGATCTCATAGAACTCACGGATCTGGTCATCGGTCTTCCAGATGGAGGACAGACAGGTGGTCTCTGTGGTCATTACATCAATGCCGATACGGAAATCAGCACTCAGGGAAGCCACACCGGGACCTACGAACTCCATTACTTTATTTTTCACATAGCCGTTCTTGAATACTGCGCCAATGATAGCAAGTGCAACGTCCTGAGGACCTACACCCTTCACGGGAGCACCCTTTAAGTATACGGCTACCACGCCGGGCATGTTGATATCATAGGTCTGGTTCAACAGCTGTTTTACCAGCTCGGGACCACCCTCGCCCATAGCCATGGTACCCAGTGCACCGTAACGGGTATGGGAATCGGAACCCAGGATCATCTTGCCACCGCCGGCTAACATCTCTCTGGCAAACTGATGGATAACTGCCTGATGAGGGGGTACATAGACTCCGCCGTATTTTTTCGCACAGGTCAGACCAAACATGTGGTCATCCTCGTTGATGGTACCGCCTACGGCACACAGAGAGTTATGACAGTTGGTCAGTACATAGGGCATGGGGAACTTCTGCAGTCCGGATGCTCTCGCAGTCTGGATAATACCTACAAAGGTAATATCATGGCTGGTAAGCTTGTCGAAACGGATCTTCAGCTTGTCCATATTGCCGGAGGTATTATGCTCCTGCAGAATACCATATGCCATGGTGTTTTTCGCTGCTTCTTCTTTGGAGATCGTAATGCCGGTCTTCGCCTGTATCTGACTGGCTGCTTCCGGGGTATCCGCTACGATGTCCGTACCGTTTACCAGGTAAGCGCCGCCCTGTGTTAACTGAATCATGCTCGTCCTCCTGTTATTCCACTTCTTATGCGTAATGTGCATCTAAATGTGCACTCCTTTCATTATACTGGATTGTTTTCTCAGATGCAATGATCTTATAGGATGTTTTTGCCACTGTACCACGCTAAATTTTATTTTTCTCCGGGAACCATTCCTCTTTTGTTCCGGTGTTGCTATAATATCCTCAGAAATTATGCCATTTTCCGAAAATCTATACGAAAACGACAGTTGTCGGCCGAATTCCGGCGGCAGCGGAAAGGAACCTTATGAATGTAGTAATAGCTATCGATTCCTTCAAAGGGAAGTATGACCTCCATGCAGGCGGGTTTGAGCGCCGCCACGGGGATCAAACGTGTTTATAAAGATGCGCATATTACCGTCCGTCCTCTGGCGGACGGCGGGGAGGGCACCGTCGATGCTCTGGTAAACGGCTGTGACGGCCGTATGACACAGGTGCAGGTCACAGGTCCTTCCGATCACCCCGTTGTCTGTCCTTACGGCATCGTCGACGAGACTCATACCGCAATCATCGAAATGTCCGGTGCCGCCGGGATTACCCAGGTCAGCGGAGCGGAAAAGAATCCTCTGAACACCACCACTTACGGAGTAGGCGAAGTCATCAAAGATGCAATCCAGAACGGCTGTCGGCATTTTATTGTCGGTATCGGTGGCAGTGCCACCAATGACGGCGGTGTCGGAATGCTGCAGGCACTTGGCTTTGGCTTTCTGGATAAAAACGGAAATCAGATCCGCTTCGGAGCCAAAGGACTGGAGGATCTGGAATCCATCACTACGGATCATGTGCTTCCCGAACTCAAGGAATGTACTTTCCGCATAGCCTGCGATGTCTCCAACCCGCTCTGCGGAGAGCAGGGATGTTCCGCCATCTACGGACCGCAAAAGGGCGCTACTTCCACTATGATCCTGCAGATGGACAAATGGCTGGCTTATTATGCCGCTCTGGCCAGAGAACAGTTTCCTCATGCCGATGCCAAATATCCCGGTGCCGGTGCTGCCGGCGGTATGGGATTTGCTTTTCTTACCTTCTGCAATGCCACACTGGAATCCGGTATTAAGATCATTCTGGAAGAAACCCATCTGGAAAAATATATCCGGGATGCAGATGTCGTGATCACCGGGGAAGGCCGCCTTGACGGTCAGACGGTTATGGGAAAAGCTCCCATCGGTGTTGCCAAGATTGCCAAAAAATATGAAAAACCGGTACTTGCTTTTTCCGGCTGCGTGACCAAAGAGGCCGTTGCCTGCAACGCAGAGGGCATTGATGCCTTTTTCCCGATTCTGCGGAACGTGGTATCCCTGGATGAGGCTATGCATACCGACAATGCCATGACCAATATGACGGATACAGTAGAGCAGGTATTCCGGACCATACAGACATTTTCCTCCGTCTGCAAATAATGAACTTTACAGTTTTCTCTTAATGATAAGCTTATCAACGTAAAAAGTTTCTAAATGTAAAGCGAAGATTTTTCACACTCAAATTTGCTCCTGCACTGTATACTCAAGTATCCCATACCACAGCTTAAAATCTCCGGATGACATCGTGTCCGCACTGCCCCTGCCTTCTAACACTTTTCAAGAAAATGTCAACAACCAGCTGTAGTATGGGCTGCCACCACTCCGGAAGTTCTGTTTGTATTGAAAATGCCATTTTTTGCTAAAAAAATACAAAAGCAGGAGATTTTGGCCTTTTTATTAGAGCTTATTTTCGCTAAAATGGGAAAAATAATAAAATCAGTACAAAAAATGTTGGATTTAGAAGTTTTTTTGTACTGATTTTGCTATTTTGATGCGATTTGCACCAAAGCAATAGAAATGCCTATAGTGTACAGATATTATGAGAAAGCACAAAACGCCCACGTCAGATGGAATGTCCTTCCAAGAATGATTGTCGGAAGGTGGTGATTTTTTCTCGCAAAGCATTGAAAGACAGGATGGAATGAACAGGATGTTTGCGGCAGGCTCCCTTGCATGACAGCCCTACGCTACGAACCATGCAAAAAAAGAGCGAAACAGCATCGCTTGTGCGCAAGCTCCCACGACGTGTTCCACTCTATTTCTGCATGGCTCGTAGCTATGCTAACTTTCCATTGACTAAACTATAGATTATTCTTCGTATCCGTTTGGATTGTTCTTCTGCCATCTCCAGGAATCTTCGCACATCTCTTTGATGCCATTCTCAGCCTTCCAGCCAAGTTCCTTCTCTGCCAGAGAAGCATCGGAATAGCAGGTGGCGATATCGCCTGCACGGCGGGGTTTGATCACGTAAGGAATCTTCACGCCGGTAGCTGCTTCGAAGTTCTTCACGATGTCCAGAACACTGTAGCCCACACCAGTTCCCAGATTGTAGATCTTCAGTCCTGCATTCTCCTCAATCTTCTTCAGAGCCTTTACGTGGCCCTTTGCCAGATCAACGACATGGATGTAGTCACGTACACCGGTTCCGTCGGGGGTATCGTAATCATCACCGAAGACACCCAGCTCTTTCAGCTTGCCGACTGCTACCTGTGTGATATAAGGCATCAGGTTGTTGGGGATACCGTTGGGATTCTCGCCAATGGTACCGCTCTTGTGAGCTCCGATAGGGTTGAAGTAACGAAGCAGGATCACATTCCATTCGGGATCTGCCTTCTGGATATCCGTCAGGATCTGCTCCAGCATAGATTTCGTCCAGCCGTAAGGGTTGGTGCACTGTCCCTTGAGGGCATTCCTCCGTAATGGGAACAAATGCGGGGTTGCCGTATACGGTAGCGCTGGAAGAGAAGATAATGCTCTTCACACCATGTTTTCTCATGACATCTACCAGGGTCAGGGTACCGGCAATATTGTTCTCATAATATTCCCAGGGCTTCTGTACGGACTCACCGACTGCCTTCAGTCCTGCAAAATGAATGACTGCGTCAATCTGTTCCTTGCTGAAGATCTCTTCCAGAGCTTCACGGTCCAGAATGTCTGCCTTATAGAAAGGAACCTTCTTGCCTGTGATGGCTTCTACTCTGGGGATCACTTTCTCACTTGCATTGCAGAGATTATCCAATACGACTACATCATAGCCTGCCTGCTGTAATTCCACTACGGTATGACTGCCGATGAATCCGGCACCACCTGTTACCAAAATTCTCATACACTCTCTCCTATCCGCCGTGCATAGGACAATACTATTTGTTCACTATGGCGGCTGCACAATCTCTCATCTGTCAGAGCCGGATGAAATTTTTTCTTCGTTTCTTACAGTATCAGATTACTGTAATTCTATCGATTCCTCAATAACCTTATGTTGTGAAAATCTGTCGAAATGTTTACAGCACCACACCATTCTCGGTGAGCAGTTCTCTGGCACTTTCCACAGAGTCCACACCGATCTTGTTCTTGATCGGCGCAAATTCTTTTCTTCTGACTACTTCGAAGGGCAGACAGCTGTCCATCTGATGGATCATATCCAGCACCAGACTCTCGAATTTGTAGCCGTTGGGAGCCTCCGGCTTCACCGGTTCTCCGTTCTCATCCAGATACGGGATCTTCTTCTCTACGATATGCAGGGGCATCTTCTCTGCCATGATCTTTTCCAGATCCTGTACCTTGAACAGATAATTCAGGATCACACCATAATTATACGCGGGTTCTCCCTTCTCATCCTTAGCATTCATCAGTTCATCGGTCAGTTCATAATATTCTACGATAGAAGGTCTGCCATCCTCTAAGCACATAACGCCTACCTTCTCATCCGGTGCATTCTTGCGGACCACCTTGGAGCCTACCACACAATTTTTCTGAATAGTAGCTCCGATGAAGCAGGGATCTGCGATTCGCTGCAATACATTATCCACGGCAAATACATTGATCCACTCAATGCCTTCTCTGTGTACAATGTCCAGCATGCCATTGTTTTTCATGGAAATGAACCAGCCGCCGTTACCATTGGGGAAGTGGACAGCTTGCCCTTTTCCTCCAGATAGATCTTACCTTCATAATCGGTAGCCGCAGCCATCTCCTGTTTAAAGAAATGCACATATTCCGCATTATATCCGAAGAAATCATGCTCCTTTAAAAAGGCTATGGTCGCATCGTTGTTCTTATCACTGGTCATTACGAACAGATGGATCCAACTGTCTGCCTGATGTACGACTTCCATCAGATTATTGATCAGGCATTCAAAAATATACAGTTCATGAGTCAGTCCCACATTGTACATTCCCTTGGGATTGTCAGATCCCAGTCTGGTGCCCATACCACCGGCCAGAAGGACCGCTGCTACCTTGCCCTGTCGGATCGCTTCGATACCGGTTGCGGTAAATTCCTCCCTGTTTGCTTCGATTTCGTCTAACTGCATGGCAGCCAACGGTGTGATCACTCCTTTTTTTGCCAGATCTTCTTTATGCTTGCAAGCTTCCAGAATGCTCATATCCGTAGTTTCGATCTGATCCAGAATCCCCTGCTTCTCTTCCTCGTTGAGCTCCCCGTAATACTTCAGAACATGTTCCTGACCATACTTTGCAAGCTTCTCCTTAGCCTGTTCCAGTGTCATACTCATATTCCTACCTCCGTTTTATTTTCTCCGACTATTCCACCCCGGGTAACAGTCAATTTTCTCTATTATACTTGATATTTCCTGCGATTGCAAACCTTACTCCCGGGATCGTTCCCGCCCTGTTAAGATTCTGTAAATGCCTTGCAAAGATTCTGTAAATAACCCGACAAAATAGTGTTAAGGGTCTGGCAAAACTATTCACCCAGGGAGATCCGTTTACTATAATACGATATGTAAAGTTTTTGAAGGAATCAGCAAGCACTTTACAGACTGACAAAAAAGCGAGGAATCCATCATGAACATCGGAATTTTAATTATTGCAATCGTAGGCGGTGCTACCGGACTTTTATCCACAGCATATCTGGCAATCAGTTTCCCTGCTGTGCTCCTGTGGAAGCTCTATCGCAGGGTGGTCCACAGAATTCCTCTCACCCAATAAGCTAACTACAAACACTTTCCCTCTAAAAAGGACCCGGAAGCTTTCGCCCGGGTCCTTTGTCGCATTTTCTTATTCTATTTTTATTCCTGTACCGGATCCCAGTTCTCATCCACCAGTGTCGCAGTCACCGCAATTCCTTCCGATGCATTTTCTGCGCGGATCACAAGATAGAACATTCCTTCTTCCGAATCCACGGCATATTCTGACGGATCCTCCGGCAAAAAGACAGAAAATCCCTCCGGGTACTGCTGCATCTCCAGAAATCCCTTTTCCAGCAGTGCAGTTTTGTAGGCTTCTTTTACTGCATCCCGGTCCCCACAGGAGTACACCTTTATTGAAGCAAAAGTTCCCTCTTCGCTGTCTGTCTCCGTACAATCTGAAATCACAGCATCGGGATAGATAATGTCCTGCTGCACCGCTTTCAGATATTCCGTTGACATCCGGACACTCTGTAAGATCTCAAAAGTATCTTTTCCATCCTCGGAATGCGCCATGAGTACCAGACTCAAAAGCAAAATGAGCAGATAACTTCCCAGTGCTCCCGCCAGTATTTTCGCAAAAGGATTCTCTGGCTGCCCCAGATTTGTATAAGAAGTGATGATCCAGCCAAAATTTCGGTAGTCCACCGCGGTATTACAGTATTCGCAGACTCCGCCGCCCAAAATGTCCACACTGCCTCCGCAGTTGGGGCATTTGTATTCCCGGAGTGCCCTGCTGTGCTGCGTTACCACATCCTGTCTGCCTTCCAGTTCCAGCCGGATCTCCTCATAACGGTTCCGGATCTTCTTTCCTGTATCCAGTGTCAATCGGGTCCTCACTTCCACGCTGATTCTGTAAGACTCTCCCCGTGTCTCCGCCTCCAGAAAACGCACACCGCAAATGCAACAGTCCACCACATTCTGATACCGTGCCACCACCGTATCCAGATCACAGGATGCGAAAAAGCGTACCTGCTCTGCCGTATCCGCCAGATGGATCATTCGCAGCTGGTATTCCAGATTCTGAAGAAAATTACCCGTGGAGAATTCCGGGATTGCGGCCTTTACTTTCGATTCGTCTTGAATTCTCGGCTTTCTGCGAGTCTCCATCACGATCAACATTACAATAAATATAATGAGCATGTAAAACAACGACCGGAAAAATACCGGAGCCAGACCAATTCCCAGCATCATGGCTGCGGCTGCCTTTACCGCATTGTATCCGTTCCTGCCCAACGCCAACAGCAAAAACATAATGCCGCCCGCACAGATGGCCAGTACCGCAAGAGAAATCGCTGTAATTCCCACCACCGCACCGGCTTTCATAAAGTTGGAAATACTTTTCTGTCTTGCGTCCTCCTCCAGAGAAAATCCGGATACCTTTGTCTCAAAATCACTGACGAGAAACTTTGCCCCGCAGGCATCACAGCCATCGATATAGCTGGTCAGTTTTCCCTCATGTCCACAGTTAGGGCAGATAACCATATCTCCCTGCACATCCGCTTTCAAAAAGCTTGCCGCTGCAATCTCCGGTGTCTTTAGGAACGCAATCTTTTTTCCCTTGCGGTAATAAGTCCGTCTCATTTTTACCGGCTGGGTACGGCGGCAGCTATAATCATAGCCATCCTTCCAGGGACCATCATAGTCCGCCAGTCGTGCCGGCTCCTGCATCTCCATATCCACCGTCAGTTCCCGCTGCCGCAGTCTTTTTCTGCTCAGGCGCAGACTTTGCCAGAAAGGCTGGGTTGTCTGCTCCATCAGGTTCTGTTCCGCTTCCCCGTTGCCCTGATAGAATGCTTTTAATTCCCCACAGAAGTCTTCTGTCCGTCCCTCGATCTCTTTCCGTGCATCATTCAGAAACTCTGTTGCCATTTCGTTTTTTCTCTCCTCATAAGTGATCCTGCTGCGCAAAGGTCCTGATATCTTTTGTATCTTATGTCCCAACTACTTTGTCCCATATAGCTATGTATCCATTATATAAGTTGGTACCCGGTATTTCAAGACACTTTCCCGTATAGAATGATTTGCCTCATCGAATATCTAGTGCTGGTGCAGATACTTCTCTCTGGTAGCCAGTCCGCCGCGGATATGACGCTCGGATTTATTCACATCCAATACCTTCCGCGCCTGCTTCGCCAACGCCGGATTCACCTGGGCCAGCCGCTCCGTCACGTCCTTATGTACCGTGCTTTTGCTGATGCCGAAGGCCTTGGCAGTCTGCCGCACCGTGGCGTTGTGGTCGATGATATAGTTGGCTATCCCTATAGCTCGTTCTTCAATATAGTCTTTCAAAGGAAAACCCCTCAGGATACTTTTTTACAGTGTATGAAAGTATCTGAGGGGTTATGATAGGGATTGGGGTTGATTTCATTATAGTTGGTCAATTTCCTGCCAGGCTTCTTCGATGGTATATACTTCACCGGCTTTCATGCTGTTAATACCTTCGGCAAGTTTTTCATAGAGTAGCTTACTATCCTCTGTTTTAATATTTTCTTGTGTTTTTTCGTTCATGTGCTTTTCCTTTATTTCCTACTATGAGCCTGTCTTACAATAAAACATTACTTATCCAACTGCAATACTTGCACTTTGGGCTGTATACGGATAGCTGTCAGCATACATCGTCTCTGGAGCAATATCAATGTCACCGTTCATCCATGTCATAACACCATGAAAAATATTAAAATCTTCTAATACCTTTTCATCCTTCAATGGTTCAAACGCTGATCCTTTCAACAGCGTTGTATCAAAAAGCCGTTGCTCTTCTGTAGAAAACGTGAGTAATAACATACCCCCACGTAAAACCTTCGCTTCTTTTACTTTGATATTCTGTGTTTTCTCTCCTGCGTAACATACATCATCAATAATATACATTCAAAGCACCTCCTTACATGGGAGCAATCTTATCAAAATGTTCTCCACGTACTGCCAGATTCCATGCTTTATATGCTTCCTCCTCATGGAATGCCAGCCACCCGACCACCATTTTTAATTGTTTTTTGGGAAGAGCACCTGCCAATAATTCCCCGTCAATTCCAACAGCAGCCTCATAATCTCCATAATACACATGTACATGAGGCTTATTATGCTGTTTTGTATCCATAAACAGCATATAGATAACCATTCCACCAAATCTGCTAAGTTCCGGCATTATTTTCCTCCTCGTTTCTTTTATATTATTATACCATTTCCCATTATATTTCAAAAAGTCAAAGAATCTATTTTTCCCATTTTCCTAAATTTTTTCATAGTTCTTGACAACGAAACTGCTTCTTGCTACTATCTTAGGTAAGAAATGGGTTTTCACCACACTTATTGTTGTGGCTTGCTCGTTTCTTTTTTTATTGTCAAAATATCATACAAATATTTCTTCCCGTTTTGAGCATGATTAATAAGTAATCTTGCTCTAAAAACATTATATCTGATCAACACATCATTCTCATAAACAGGAATCGCAAATCGCACATCATATCTATACCATCCATGTTTAGCATCTTTATCATGTTTTTTCTTTTTTGGTTTCTTCTACTTTTCCTTTAAATAGAATGTCATTAATTAAGACCAATCTATTTCCACCTGCATCCACAATAATATTTATGTTTCTACTTTGCCTCATATTTTTTCTATATTAATAGTTTCATTTGCAACCATCTGCTCCGGCCAAAGTTGTAATACCTAAACAGTAATGGCGACTTTTTCCAATTCATTCTGGATATCTACGAAATCTTCTATCTTTGAATCAACGATTATTCCATCAGCAGTTATTCCTATAAGTGTGCGCTGATCAGCCTGAACGGTGTTCAAAAAATCTACCAAATGCAATACAATTTGGGAAAGATCCTGTATTTTAACTTCTGGAACATACTGTCGTCCAATCGGACATTGATTGGAACAATAATAATTGCATAATTCCGGTGACTTATACTTTTCAGACACTATCTTATCATTTTCCCGCAGAAATAGCGACCCATAATCTTTCAAATTTAATTTTTAGTAAATTACAAACTTCTGGCTCACTCCATATTCAAAAATAAAAGCAGTCTCTCACGAATATATCTCCCCAGAGACATCCCTTCAAGCCTGCTTTCTACAACACCTTATTTAATTAAATATATCAAATTCACATTCCGTTCTATATCGTTACAACCGCATGTACCGTGCTTTTGCTGATGCCGAAGGCCTTGGCAGTCTGCCGCACCGTGGCGTTGTGGTCGATGATATAGCCTGCTATCCCTATAGCTCGTTCTTCAATATAGTCTTTCAAAGGAAAACCCCTCAGGATACTTTTTTACAGTGTATGAAAGTATCTGAGGGGTTATGCATCCTGACATTAAGCTGTTATTTGACAATTGTTTTGTTTCAAAATATAATAGTTGTACTTTGCAAGTATCCATTTTGAACATACGGGAGGGCTTTTTTGTGAAAGAGTCAAGGCTCCGGCTGCGTTCCGCCGGTTTACTTTCTGTTGCGGCAGGATTTATGTTGTTTCTTTATGCTCCATTGGAAATTTATTTTAATAACAAATATGAATTCTGGTTTGATTTTTATGATCTGATCCCGCTCTGTCTGTTGATGTTTGCGGTATTTACGGGTGTCAGCTTCCTGCTGGCTTTCATCGTTTCGAAGATAAATACCAGGCTATATCATGGATTTCTCACAGTTTATCTGATTGCGTTCCTCTGCACTTATATTCAGGGCAATTTCATGATAGGCAATCTGCCTCACCTGGATGGAAGTACGGTGGATTGGGCACAGTATTCCGGATTGCGTATCGGCTCCGTTGCTCTCTGGGTGGCAGTCACGGTTCTGGTGATACTGGCGGTGAAAAAGCTGTCCCTTACAAAGGTAGCAGATGCAGCAGGTACTGTCAGCGGGCTGATCAGTCTGGTTCTGTTGGTGACTCTTGTAACGCTAGGGTTCACAAAACAGGGCCTGGAACACAAATTTTCTATGATCAACACCACCTATGGGGAACTGGAAATGTCTACCGATCAAAACCTTGTACTTCTGGTTCTGGACACAGTAGACGGAGACATCATGTCACAGGTGATCGAACGCCATCCCGAATATAAGGAAACTCTTTCTGATTTTACTTATTATAATAATACGATGTCGGCCTATCCATTCACCGTATATTCAGTTCCTTACCTCTTCTCCGGCGAATGGTATGAGGATCAGGAAGAATTTATCGAATATGCAAAGAGAGTCTATCGGGAAGCTCCTTTCTTTGATGATCTGGAAGCCAGAGGATACCGCATGGGAATGTATGAGGAGGAAGCTTACCGTCTGGAAGAAAGCATGTTCCGGTTTGAAAATATGATCGACACGACCCCCACGATCTCTTCCATTGCACAATTTATGAAACTGGAAATCAAGCTGGTCGGATTCAAATACATGCCTTTTGATCTCAAGCGCTTCTGCCTCACCATCCCGGCGGAATTCAATTCACTGGAGAAGACCGATGATATCAGTGATTACGAACTCTTTTCTTCCGACAATCAGGCCTTCTATACCTACCTGAAAAAGACGCCGGTAACACTGACCGATGACAAATGCTTCAGATTCATCCATCTGGTAGGTGCCCACAGTCCCTGGCATCAGGATGCACAGATGAACGAGATTGAAAACGGCACCTACGAACAAAGCATTGAAGCCAGCATGACAATCGTGGCTACGTATCTGCAAAAACTGAAAGACAGCGGTGTCTATGATAATACGGCCATTATGATCCTGTCGGACCACGGATACAACATTGAGGATGATGACAGTTCCGAGAAACGGCAGCATCCTATTCTGTTCGTAAAGGGTGTCGGTGAGCATTATGATGAGCTACAGATTTCCTCTGCTCCCATTTCCCAATCTGATTATCTGGAAGCCTACACACGACTTTTGGATGGCAAACAGGGGGATGCCATCTTTGATTACAAGGAAGGAGATGCCAGAGAACGACGTTTCCTGTTCTATGATTACGATGAGCCCACTCATTTTTATGAGTATATGCAGACCGGATATGCCGGAGATGTAGACACGATGTACTTCACCGGTGTGGAAATCACACCATAATGGTCTCACTCCGAAATAATCACTTGCATTATCTTCTCTAAAAGGTATAATGTTTATAACAGCCTTGTTTTTAACAAATATTACACGTACATACGAGATGGAGGGTTCTTATGAAATTATCAAAAATCGAACAGGTAAACGAATTTCTTGCTATTGTTGACAGTTGTAAAGGGGAGGTTACTTTAAGATCCGTAGACGGTGATATTTTTAATCTGAAGAGCAAACTTTCCCAATATATTGCCATTGCTGCTTTGCTTGGTCAGCATGGTGATGAACTTGAGTTATTCTGCTCAGACAGCTCTGATGAGGGAAAATTCATGAATTTCCTGATGGAAAATCCCGGTGTACAATAGATCCACTTATAAATAATATACTATAATAACAAAAGCGCTCCCATTAACCGGGAGTGCTTTTGTTATTACTTTAAGATGTAGTTTCACAGCAGCTGCAGCAATCTCCGGTTCTTGTGGTAGCAGAAGATCCGGTCAGACAGCATCTCTCCTTCTCCGTAGACGGCATTGATATGCTGTATAGAGGAACGGATCTCCTGTACACCGGTGCAATCTACGGGATGCAGGATTGCTTCATGTACGCTTGGAAAGACTACATAGTAGTCCCCACCCAGTTTCTCCGCCAGGATTGCTTTTACCCCGGGATAGAAAAAGGCCACAGCCCCATGGATTCTGGCAGTAGTGGTGAGAAGATATCCTCTCTGTCCTTCCCTGTGGTTCCAGGGGCTGATCCAGGTCTGACGCCCTTCCTCTTCCGGCAACAGAATGCCTTCCTCATAGGGAAAAAACTTTCTCCTGTCATCTCCCAGAAACAATCTGGGCGGCATCTTGCGGCAGGTGTTCATCATGGCTTCCGTGATCAACTGGTCTTCCGTAAGCTTCCATGGCAGTACCATACCGCGGGACACCTGTATGGTCAGACTGCTTCCGGTCTTCTCACTGGTCAACAGATGCAGCACCAGCGCCACATCTCCAATCTTACGATAGATGGCATTGCCAAGCTCCTGCCTGCACCGTTCATAATTCACCGGACGCACGATCATATGCCTTCTGCAGACAGCATAGCTCAGATTCTCCCCGGAGAGTACGATGTCCTCTTCTTCATCGTCCTCCGTCAGGCCCGCCGAGATCTCCGGTAAAATACTCTGCCATCCTTCCTGTCCGTATCGCTCATACAAAGGCCGTATCAGCCAGTGCTGTATATATTCTCTTTTTCCACGCATCCATAATGCGCAGAGCATATCTTCACGTATCATGATCTGTTCTCTTCCATACATACACCGGTTCATAATATTCATGATATGAACCGCCATCGGATCACCGCATACCATGTGCCGTTCCAGCAGGCGTATGGTCTTGCCCCGTGCCGTTTCCATGTTCTGCACATTCCAACGCAATTCCTTCTTAAATTCTTCGTATGTCATTGATCCCCCATTATTTTCTCCCTGCAAAAGCAGAGAACTGATCCGTAAATTTGCGTACAAAAATAAAAGGTACTATTAAAAAAATCGTTGGAAATCCCGGCCGAACGGCCTATTTAGAATTCTTATTTCAGAGATTTACAGTTTCCGAAACCATCCGGATTTCGGATAACTCCACCCTATCATAGATAGATTGCTTTGTCTATATGCGATTTCACCAAGGATATCTTTTGTCAAATTTCACGAAAAATAATTTCAAAAAGAAAAAAAAGTCCCCGTTTTCCGCAAAAACAGGGACTTTACAAATGTCAAATATGAAATTACACAACGCGTCGTACTGCCAGGATCGGACGGTAATTGGCATTGCTGATCTTGATACCAGTACGCTGTGTGCTGGCATGCACGATCAGCCCGCCGCCAATATACATAGCCACATGACCGTCATAACAGATCAGATCTCCCGGCTGTGCATTGCTGTAGTCCACACCGGTACCGCAGCTTCTCTGCTCATAGGACGTACGGGGAATGCTGTAACCGAAATCACTGTAGACGCGGAAGGTAAATCCGGAACAATCCGCACCATTCGTCAGGCTGGTACCGCCCGCCACATACGGATTACCTATGTACTGACAGGCATATTTTGCAAGACGCTTTCCCATATCACTGCCGGAGGCACCGATGACTGAGGTATAATTGGTCGTTGCATAAGTGCCGGTGGCTGCGGCAGTATTTCCCTGCTGTGCCTTCGCCTGCAGCTGTTTTAACTGTTTTTGTTCCTGCTGCAACAGTGCCTTCGCTACGGAAGCCTCCTGCTTTGCCTTCTTGATCTCCGCATCATAGTTGGCGGATTCCTGCTTTTTCTTGGCCAGCATCACATCCAGTTCCGATTTCTGGTTCTCCAGATCCGCCTTATCGGCTTCCAGCTGATCCTTATCGACCTGCAGCTGGGTCTTCTCTTCTTCCAGCTGGTTCCACAGCGCCAGTACCTGTTCCTTGGTCTCCTCGTATTCCTGCAGTTTCTGACGGTCATACTCGTAAACGCTCTCCACGAAGTCCATCCGGTTCAGCATACCACTCAGGCCACCGCCCTGTAACAGAAGGTTCACATAATTCTCCGAAGAATCATTTTCATACATCATGCGCATCCGACTGACCATATCGTCATGCTGCTGTTCTTCCTGCGCCTTGGCAATATTGTACTCTTCCTGGGTCTGATCAATCTGGATCTGCTTGTCGGCAAGTTCCGTTTCCTTCGCTGCGATCTCATCTTCCTTCATGCCGATACTGGTCATGGTGTTGATGATCTCCGCATTCAGGTCATCAATCTTCTCCTGCACCAGATCCTGTTCATCCTGCAGGGAATTGATCTGGCTGTTGATATTGTTCAGCTGGTTCTGATGTTCTTTAATGTTGTTCTGCAGATCACTCATGGAAGGTGCTGCCTGCACCGTCTCCGCGGGAGATTCCCAGACAGAGCCGGTGGCTGTCAGCGTCACCGCTGCCAGAAGAAAATAACATAAAAACTTTCTTTTTGCTCTATTTACTTTTCTGCCAGCAGTTTTTTTCTTCATAGGTAGAGTTACTCCATTACAATAATGTCAGGCTCAAAAGTCCCGGGCTTGGATGCCTACGGATTGTTCCGTGCTACGCACTCCCACTTCTCCGCTCCGCTTCGGTCCGTGCTAAACATGTGCCACTGGATAGCACCCTACCCAATATTCGCATATCGTGGGATTAGCATCCCACTTTTATGCTCATATCGGGGCGGGGCCTAAGGTCTTTCACCCACTTATGAGCGAGCTCATGTGGGCTTAGACCTTTTGCCCCTGGCATCATATATTATAGGTCGCAGTTATTTACGGTACGAGGGAAGGGGATAACGTCACGGATATTGCCCATTCCGGTGATATACATTACACAGCGCTCGAAGCCCAGTCCGAAGCCTGCATGACGTGCGGAGCCGTAGCGGCGCAGATCCAGATAGAACTGATAATCTTCCTTATTCAGTCCCAGCTCTTCCATACGCTTCTCCAGGATCTCCAGATTGTCTTCACGCTGGCTGCCGCCAATGATCTCGCCGATACCGGGTACCAGGCAGTCCATAGCAGCCACAGTCTTGCCATCCTCGTTCAACTTCATGTAGAATGCCTTAATCTCCTTCGGATAATCGGTTACGAATACAGGTCTCTTAAATTCCTTCTCGGTCAGGTATCTCTCATGCTCGGTCTGCAGATCGCATCCCCAGAATACCTTGTAATCGAACTCATCGTTGTGCTTCTCCAGGATCTTGATAGCCTCAGTGTAGGTCACATGACCGAAATCCGAGTTGACCACATGCTGCAATCTTTCGATCAGTCCCTTATCCACGAACTGATTGAAGAATGCCATCTCTTCGGGCGCATTTTCCAGCACATAGCGGATCACATATTTTAACATGCTCTCTGCCAGGATCATATCATCCTTCAGATCTGCAAAACAGATCTCCGGCTCGATCATCCAGAACTCTGCCGCATGACGGGTGGTGTTGGAATTCTCGGCACGGAAAGTCGGTCCGAAAGTATATACGTTCTTGAATGCAAAAGCATAAGTCTCTACATCCAGCTGTCCGCTTACGGTCAGGTTTACAGGCTTACCGAAGAAGTCCTGGGTGTAATCCACTTTGCCGTCTTCTGTCTTAGGTACATTGTTCATATCCAGAGTGGTCACCTGGAACATTTCACCGGCACCTTCACAGTCACTGCTGGTGATCAGAGGAGTATGCACATAGACAAATCCTCTCTCCATGAAGAAGGTGTGGATTGCATAAGCGATCAGGGATCTGACACGGAACACTGCCTGGAAAGTATTGGTACGTGCTCTCAGATGAGAGATGGTACGCAGATACTCAAAGGAGTGACGCTTTTTCTGTAAGGGATAATCCGCAGTAGAAGGTCCTTCCACGATCACTTCCGCTGCCTGCATCTCAAATGCCTGCTTTGCCTCGGGGGTAGCCACGATGGTGCCGCGGATCACAACTGCCGCACCTACATTGATCTTGCAGATCTCCTGGAAGTTCGCAAGTCCGTCACCATATACTACCTGCAAAGGCTCAAAAAAGGTTCCGTCGTTGATCACCAGGAAACCGAAGTTCTTGGAGTCACGATTGTTCCTCACCCAGCCGCCTACGGTGATCTCCTTGCCGATATAGACGTCCTTTTCCCGGTGAAGTTCTCTGATGTCTGTTAATTCCATAATTTTTCCTATCCGCACGCTGCGACGTGCTCTATCTGAACCGGCCCGCATCCTATTCGCCGGTCACATACTATTTTTAAAATTTAATTGTTGGTGATCTTTGCGTTCTCTACCAGATAATCTGTCACTTTATCATAGAGGAAATACTCTCTGTAGTCTTCCTTGGAGGTCTCGCCGATATACTCCTCGATAGTGTCATAGCCTGCTGCTGTAGCACGATCCAGCAGGATCTGATCCAGTTCTTCATCACTGATGTTCAGGTTTTCTCTGTTGGCCACTGCCTGCAGGGCAATATCCTGCTTTGCTGCCTCCTCAGAATAGGTAGCCAGGAAAGATGCCAGATCCTGTCCATAATAATACTGGGTAAATGTGTCTGCGTCCACGCCGTAAGAAGATGCCATGGAGGTGATGCTGCTCTCTGCGGCATCGGAATATTTCTGTACCAGTGCTTCCGGTACGGAGGTAAAAGTGTTGTTTGCCATAAATGCATCCATCACTGCCTGCTGTACATTGGTCTCATAATTCTGCTGTGCATTCTCATTCAGATAATCATAAGCGTACTGACGGAGTTCTTCCTCGTTCGTCACACCATCGATACCGAAGTTACTGATGACTTCATCACTGAATTCCCCATCCTGTGCGGGCTGAATATAATTTACCGTTACCGTAAATACCACAGCCTGTCCTGCCAGATCGGATTTTCCGTAATTCTCCGGGAATGTAAGATTCAGATCCACTGTCTCTCCGGGCATCACGCCGATCAGTCCATCCTCGAATCCGGCAATAAAGCTTCCGGAACCGATGGTCAGATCGTATCCCTGTGCGGTACCGCCGTCAAATGCCACGTCATCCTTTTTGCCTTCGTAATCGATGTTTACGGTGTCTCCGGTCTCCACGGCACGATCCATAATCCCGCCGTTCTCTGCGGTAATATTTTCATAATATACATTATTGACCAGACTGTCCCACTCATCCTCATCTACTTCCACGGTGTCTACGGATACTTCCAGCCCCTTGTACTCGCCCAGTGTCACATACTTGTCCACATCCATATCCTTCAATGCAGTACTTTCTGCTCCGGCGCCGGTCGCTGCATCCGTGCCGTCTCCTGTATCCTTTGCTCCGCAGCCCGCCAGCATACACATGCTTAAAACCGCTGCCAGAAATCCTAATGTCTTTTTCTTCATTCTAATACTTCCTATACCTTTCATTTTGTGCCTACCATGCGAAATGCATCATAGCACCGCCCATTATAACACATCCACCGGGCTATAACAAGGGTGACAATAACCGGCAGACCTGCTCTTTTATGCGGATCTTCAGGTTCCTTCCCGTGTAATAATCCCGGGTGATCTGACGGCAGAACTTCCAGATCCCTGTGAAATATTTCCACCATTTCCCACGCCTTTTTTTCATCATATACCACCGCATTTACCTCAAAATTCAACGCAAAGCTGCGGATGTCCATGTTCGCTGTTCCGTAACACAGTACTCTGTCATCCACGATCATGCCCTTGCTGTGTAGAAAACCGTTGTTATAGGTATAACAGTTGGCCCCGGCCATGACCATATCGCCAAGATAAGAATAGGTGGCCCAATAGACAAACGGGTGATCTGGCATACATGGGATCATAATGTTCACTTCGATCCCGGACTTCACCGCGATCATCAGGGCATTCAGGATCGCCTCATCCGGGATAAAATACGGAGTCTGGATATAAATGCTTTTCTGTGCCTTGTTGATCAGACGCAGGTAATTATCATGGATCTGCTGAGTCGTCTTATCCGGACCACTGCTGATAATCTGCAGATCACAGAAATCCCTCGTACCGGCTTCGATCCCCGGAACAGTTCCGGGCGCAAAACAGGTTCTCTCCTGCCGCATAATTCCAGTCTAAAATAAATCGCACCTGGAGCCCCAGTACCGCACTGCCGCAAATCCGCAGATGGGTATCTCTCCAGTGTCCAAACTTTTCATCCAGATCAATATATTCCTTCCCGACATTAAATCCGCCCACGTAAGCCACTTTATTGTCAACGACCACAATTTTCCTGTGGTTGCGGTAATTGATACGAAGCTGAAGCCTCCGCAGGATCGCCGGGAAAAATTCCGCGGTCTGCACACCCTTTTCATTCAGCCATTTCCAGTAGCTGTGCCGCACGGAACGACAGCCCATGGCATCGAACAGAACCCGGACCTCCACACCCTGTGCCGCCTTCTCGATCAGAATATCCTTGATCTGATTGAATAATACGTCGTTTTTAATAATGTAGTATTGGATATGGATAAAATGCTCCGCATTCCGCAGATCTTCCATCAGCGCCCGGAATTTCTCATTGCCGTCGATGAAGATATCCACATCGTTGTCCTTCGTCAGCATGGCTTCTCCGGCCTCCAGATTATACATGACCAGATCCTCATACCCCCGGATATTCTCATCCAGCTCCTGGACATCCCGGGATCTCAGCCGGTACTCCTGCTGTCTTATATCTTTGCTGATGTGATCCTCCACCTCTTTGATCCGGAACATTTTCCGCTTGTGCATATCCTGCCCCAGTAACAGATAGAACACGAATCCCAGTACCGGTATAAAATACAACAAAAGCAGCCATGCCCACACACTCTTTGGATCCCGTCTCTGAAAAAACACGATCACGATGGCAAACAGCATATTAAAAAATACCAGATGGCTGCAGAAAAAATCTATTCCTGTCTTTACGATCTCAAATGCTTCACTCATAATACTGCCCCTTCAGATGAAAAACATCCCTTTTCCTCAATATATCATAATGCAAACCTTCTTTCCAGCAAAAGAGACTGACAAATGCCGAAAAAATCAACATTCTCAGTCTCTTCTTATCTTTTGTATTCAAGCCGGCGGTCTCCGGCCGTGATATTTTATCCCTCTGTGATGAGTGTTCTCTTTCTATCCTGATCGCAGAATTCAATCCCATAGGAACAATCCTGCAGATTTGCCTTCAGCTGTGCAGTACAGCCCTGATGTTCCCATACAAAGCAGATCTGGGATCCTTCACTGCTTACTTTGATCCGGCTTTCTTCCGAGAACGCCGGGCAGGAATTCCGGAATCGCAGCAACTCCAGTTGCTGCTTTACAATCGGCTTTACTCAAACCACTGCATATCTGTGCTGTCGTCAGATTTGTCCGATTGATCTCCTTATGTCCTCCGGGACCTGCCTTTTTCACCGCTTCGTAGTCGTTCTTTCCGGCGAACAGATCCAGATACCAGATCTGCGGTTTGCCCGGCATAAATATCTGCAAGGCTCTCGCAAGGAGCATCTTTCTCTCATCTTCGCCCAATGCGCTGAAATAAGTTGCATTCACCTGATAGTAAATGTTTTTCTGACCGTGAAGATCCTTCACATATCCCCCCACGGGAGACAATAATGTCAATCAGTTTCTGAATCCGTTCCTCCGCCAGAATTCCTTTGAGATCCAACAGTGGAATCCCATCGTGACAGCCAAGCATATTCACGGTTCTGATATTTTTATCGATCAGCTCCTGTGCCCATCCGGCCAGATGTTCTCCGTTCCCCGATTCCAGGGCATCTATAATGAGTCCCGGCAGAAAGAAGTCATAGGTGACATATCCCTGCTCTGCTATCTTCTCATATATTTTTTCACTATAGCTTTCATGGATCTCCGGCAGAAGTTCCATACCGTACGGTTCCGCAATCTGTTTTATTTTGTTAAGCAGTTCCCAGGTGTCCGGCTGATTCAAAAAATTCCGTTCTCCCGGTTTCTTCGGTGCATAGGCAAATGCATCCAGTCTCACAATTTTGGCACCATACCCTGCCAGTGTCTTTAATACTTCACGGTAGTACTCCCACACCTTTGGCGACTGGATATTCAGATCCATCTGACCAAGATAATACCGGTGCTGCTCCATGTAATTCCAGATCGTTGTAATCTGTTCTTTTGTCAGCCTTCCTGCTTTTCGCTCCAGAACGATTTCCTGCAAAATATCCGCCGGCTTTTTCCCTTCCGGACAGCCCATGGACAGTTCCTGTGCAATGATCTCTGCCTGCATGTATTGCAGATCGGCAGCTTTCATAAGTTCCTGAGCACTGACTTTGGGATAGTTCACTTCCTGATAAAAAGTATTCCAGTAAGGGATCTCTCTCCCATCCGGGAAACGCACCATAAGAATGGGGAGTCCCGGTTTCCGGAAAAACATCTTTTTCAGATACTTTTCTTCTGGAAGGATATATCCCTGCTCCGTCATTTCTCCGCAGTCCTTCCAGAATTCATTCCAATTAATGAAGAAATCCTTGTACTCCGATTCTTCCCCTTTTGCAATGATATCCTGGAATTGCTTCGACAACACCGAAGCATGATTCAGAATAAAATCCAGCTTCAATTCAATCCCAAGCTTTTTTATTGCTTCCAATGTCTCGCCGGAAGCATACATCTTGTTCAGAGAATAATCAATCACAGAAAAAGCCTCTGTCCAGATCCGCATGGTACAGACTGGGCAGAATATAGCAGGAAGAAAATGCTCCCTCTGCCTCTTCCGTTTTCAAAAAATCTACAACATCATCCAGGGTTCCGCCCAGACTATCCGGGTAGAGATTCAACATCGGTCCTATGTTCATAACATCTTTCCTTTTTATTTCTGAAGCTTCGGAACAAATTGCGCATATTCCTTCCGGTCTAACACCGTTCCGTCCCGGGTAACAATAAGTTTTGCTTTCTCAGACTGCTTTTTCAGCATTTTCTGCTCAATATCCAGTACCATCATCGTAAATGGGTTGTCTATCCATTGATCACGGTTTCTTTCCAGACGGCTCTGCAATGTCTCCTGGGGGGTACTGTCAAGGTAGATAGGGATATCCACACCGCTGTAGTATTCACTGTTGCTGTGTGTCCACTCCACCAACAGCACTTTTATTCCGGTGAAATCCTTCTCTTCATACCACAGTTCTGTCTCTTCGCGTCCCATATGTCTGACCCATAGCTTTTCTCCGCCGGCTTTAAACGCATGAACCAATCTGTTTACTTCCTCAAAATTAATTTCCTTTTCCGTGCCAAGATAATTTTCCAGAGCCCTTCTGCCGTTTCTGAGATAAGACTCATACCATGAATATTTTCCGACATGTTTTTCATCCGCATCATTTCCGGCTTTTTGAAATTCCTGAATGATTGTACATCGTTCTTCTGTATAAGTCTGCTCTTTCAGCATTCCCACAATTGCATTTTCTCTGAAAATCTGTAACCGCTCCGCATCATTGTACTTTGGAATTCTATGCGGATAAGCATCTCCTGACAGAATGTAATTTTCTATCCCTTTTTCCTTCAGGAAGCAGGAAAGTAACAATGCCGTCACTGTTTTTCCGGATCCGGAGCCTCCGCTTACTGCAACGACTACTTTTTCGGAACGTGTCTGCTTCGCACAGTTTTCAATCATGGGGAGCAGCTTTTGCATCAGTTTTTCTGCCAACGTAGTATCATATATTTTCAGTAGCTCCTTTGATGACGGTTCTGCTTCACTTTCCATTATGGTTCCTTTTTCTATCATATCTGTTCCTTTATCGTCATTATTTTACTTTGTGGACTCCCGGTCGATCAGTTCTACCGGAAATACAACCTGGGATGGAACCTTTTCACTCTTTACTTTTTTCACAATCGCTTCTATGGCATATTCACACATTTCCTGCACCGGCTGATGAATGGTCGTAATGGAAGGATACGTCAGTGTGGAAATCCAGGTATCATCGAATCCCACAATAGAGATATCCTCCGGAACACGTTTTCCCATTTTTTTGCATGCACGGATAATATTTGCAGCCATTACATCACTTGTTGCAAAAATTCCATCCAGATCCGAATTTTTTTTCAATAATTCCAAAATATTGTTGCCGAATTCTTCTGATAAGGGAGCCAACCTGTCTGTATAAACCACACGTCCACTGATTTTTTTATCCTCGCAGCACTTCATAAATGCCTTTTCTCTGCTATATGCAGGGATATTTTCCTTGGTAGGCGGGTTAAAAATCGCGATATTTCTGCATCCGGCATCAAACAGCCGGTTAGCCGCCAGAATACCACCCTGATAGTTATCGCAAAGAACTGCCGGAATGTTTTCCGCAATTTCTCTCTCAAAAGAGATCAGTGGACAGTTAGAATCCAGATGTTCCATCGTCTCTCCGATATGGCTGCACACAACAATTCCAAGAACTCTGTGTGAATAGAGCAGATCAATATACTGTAATTCTTTTTCCCTGCTGTTCTCGGAAATACAGACCATTATCTTGTAGTTGTGTTTTGTCACATAATGCTCCAGCCAGTGAAGGACCTTGCTAAAGTAAGGATGCTCTACAGATGGGAGAATCACCCCGATATAATCACTCTTCTGCCGGGATAAATTTCTCGCCATTTCGTTTGGCATATAGTTCAGCTTTTCCATGGCAGAATATACTTTTTCTCTCGTCTCTTCACTGATGTATCCACGATTATTCAATACTCTGGATACCGTTGTGGAGGTCACTCCTGCTTCTGCAGCTACATCTTTGATTGTTGGCATATTCCCTTCCCCTTATCTTACTTTTTTGCATCAGACAGTAACGGAAAGTCCGTCGTAAGTCAAAAGGAACCCCTCATGACCTACCAGTCTTTCATATTCCTGCGGAATCATACCGCACATATGAGAATAATGATTCAGATAATATTCCGTATTCGGTGTCACTGCATGCATTCTGCGGAGTTTCTCCCGCAGCTCTACATTTTCCCGAATTCCCATATGCGTGTCACCATCCAGTATACCTCTGCAGGTATCCATACTGACGACGTCAAATTTTATGTTCTGTTGTTCTATAAAATCCAGTGTTTCCTCCGGAAAGACCCCTGTATCATTTGCATACAACAGGGTCGATCTTCCATCCTCGATCACAAAGATCAAAGCTTCCTCGTCCAGCTTGTGATATGCCTTTAAAGGTGTAAACCTTAAATGGCCTACCTGGAATGGTTCAAACTTTTGAATCCGGTGAAATCTCATCCTTGTCAGATCTACATGCGGATCCTTAGCTATTATCTCCATAATACCATCCCGAACCGCATCATTGCCATAAATTTCCATTACTTTTTATCTTTTTTGAATCACGGATGCCCTTTCCCGCAGTCGGAAGCATATTTCTGTGGTATTCAGGTGATCGGAATGGGAATGGGTAAATACTAGGTGATTCACCTCCGATAAATCCACATGGCTGTTAATACATTGGGAAAAGATATCCGGGGACAGGTCGATCATCACCTGATCTATCAGAGTACAGCTACGTGTCTTTACATTTTTTCCTAACAACATTCTTACCTTACGACATGCTTCACACTGGCAGAAAATACTGGGGAATCCTTCTGCTCCGCCTGTTCCGAGATATCTGATTTCCACTTTATCACCCCTTAATTCCGCTGGATGTCACAGATGCCACAAACTGCTTCTGGAATACCAGGAATAATATCATCGTAGGAATAACCATTAATGTAGAGAACGCAAAGACCTGTCCCCAATCAGTGTAGGTATCGGAAAACAGTGACTTTAAAGCCAGCGGCAGTGTTCTGTAAGTACCGTCTCTGGTAACCAGGGTGGGCCACAGCAGATCGCTCCAGGAACGGATGAATGCCATGATCGCAACAGTGGTAATGATCGGCTTAGACAAAGGCATCATTATTTTGGTAAATATTTTCCAGTAGCTGGCTCCATCAATAATTGCAGCCTCCTGCAATTCCTTCGGCATTCCCTTAAAATGATTATAGTATAGATACATGTACATGGGATATGCGACACTGGGAATGGCCAGTCCTATATATGTATTTAACATTCCCAGTGAATTCACTGTCATAAAACGGTTAATGATAATGGACTCTGTAGGAATAATGCTCAATGCCACAATGGTGGATATAATGATTGCCTTTCCACGGAAATTAAGCATTCCCAGTGCATATCCGATCATTGCATTGATTGTGGTTGCCAGCAGGACAAAGATGATCGTTACTACAACGGAATTCTTGAAGAACTTGAAGAAATCCGCTTTCACAATAACATTGATATAGTTATCCAGTGACAGGTCTCCGTAAGGAATGAATGCTCTGATATTTGACATATCCGATTCGATCTGCGCATATGGTTTCAAAGAAGATACGAACAAAAATACGATCGGTCCGATGAAAATAGCTGCTATGAGCAAATATCCAAGATACATGCACAATTTCATAATGATTTTTTCCTTTTTGACATTGCAGTTCTCATTCCCTAGTCCTCCTTTGCAAACTTATTCTGCAGAATTGAAATAACCATTACCAGCATAAAGAATGTAACTGCGATTGCGGAAGAGTATCCTACCTGTCCATTTACGAATCCGGCTTTGTACAACTGGAATACTACGGTCGTCGTTGCATTGGACGGTCCGCCGTTTGTCAGTACATACACCTGGGTGAATACTTTCAGGGAATTGATAATCACAGATACCAAAACGTATACCAGTGTATTCTTCAATCCGGGTACCGTAATATAAATAAATTTCTCAAAGGTGGTACATCCATCAATTTCGGCAGCCTCATATAGTTCTTCGGAAATGTACTGCAGACCACTTAAAATGATCAACATCTGCATACCAAGATTCTGCCAGATATACATAATTGCCAGACACGGAAGTGCCAGATGCTGATCCTGAAGCCATTTCTGAGGTGCAATGTGCAGCAGACCCAGAAACGAATTTAATAATCCGCTGGATTTGGAGGAAAAAATGAATGCCCAGATAACTGCCACTACAGTCATCGTTACAACCTGCGGACTGAAATAGATCAGTCGGAACACCTGTACGCCTTTGATCTTCTGGTTTACAAAAACCGCAAGCACGGTTCCGATCACCAATACCGAAGGCACTACGATCAGTGCATACAAAAATGTATTTTTAAAAGAAAGTACTGTCACTTTGCTTGTGAAAATCTCAATATAATTCTTCAACCCTACAAAGGCTGTTTCCATTCCCACTTTGGGAATCAGTTGTTTATTGGTAAATGAATACACAACAGACATTGCAAACGGTAAAATGATAAATACCAGTGCCAGCACCACTGCCGGTGTGCAGAACAGGAATGCGGCTTTTGACTCGCCACGTTGTAATCCGCTTTTTTTCTTAGAACTGTTTGCCATAGGTACTCCTTTTTCTTATGAATAAGGCTGCCCTCACAGACAGCCTTATCCGATCCTTCTTATTTCAGATTATTGAAAGTTCCATCCGTTCTCTGTAATAATTTCATCAATATTCGCAGCGGCATCGTGCAACTCTGTTGCAGGATCTGCGCCGGCATAGATATTACCGATAACGCTGGCCATTGCATCATAAATGGTCATATGTGCAGGGGTGTACGGACGCAGGAAGGAAATACCACTCTCCAGCTGCTGTCTGTACAGATACAGGGTACCTCCCTCACAATAGTCGGGGATTGCATCCATAACACTGGATCTTGCGGGAACCGCACCGTTGACATCTACTACCATCTTGATGTAATCGGGGTTGGTTGCTTCCTGCAGCATTGCCCATACAGCATCATCATTTCCGGATTCCTGTGCTCCTGTGGTCATGATCATAACAGTAGAACCGGAGCAGGTGTAAACCCCGTGTCCCATATCAGGCAGGGGAACAAGGATCAGATCATCGCCAAGTGCAGCCTTATAATCCTGATACTTGGAATGTCCATACAGCGCCAGGGCATTCTCACCCTTCTGAAAGAATCTTCATAATCACAGGTTGCATCTGCATATCCATCTGTGAACAGCTTTGCCAGGAAATCGAAAGAAGCAATGGTATTATCGCCGTCCAGGGTTCCGGTGCAAAGTCCGGTCTCACGATTCATGTAGTCTCCGCCAAAGCTTGCTACAAACGGCATCCAGGTGTAATACTCGGTGGAAGGTTTGTTCTGTCTTACATAGATGGGCCATTCTACACCGCTGTCTTTTAATTTCTTCAGCGCATCTTCAAACTCTGCTTTATCCCATGCATCCTTGTAATCGGCAGGAATTCTGACACCGGCATTCTCCAGCATGGATTTGTTAGCCCAGAAAGCCAGGCCACTATCGAACTGTGCAACGGAAATGATGTGATCATTATAAGTGCACTCAGATACTACGCTGGGAAGATAATCATCCATCAGTTCATCGGTTACATAATCGTCCAGATTTGCTACCAGACCCGCTTCATAATATTTGGGGATCAGCAGATAGTCGGCAACTACAGCATCCGGCATGTCTCCGGCGATAGAAGATGTCTGCATCTTGTTGTCCAGCTCGTCCTTGGAATAATACTCATCTGTAATGGTAATATTCAGATCACCTTCGATCTTGTCGAACATTTCACGATATATATCGTCTTCTGCTCCGGAGCTGATCCAGACTTTCACTTCTTTCCCTTCATAACCGCCCTGTGCATCTGTTGCAGCGGCTGCTGTTCCATCCGCAGTATTTGCCGTTGTTTCACTCTTGGACTCTGTAGCTGTGGCACCTGTCTCTGAGCTTCCACAAGCTGCTAATGATACGACCATCATTGCACTCAACAATCCTGCTAAAATTTTCTTTTTCATGTATTGTTCTCCTCTCTGAATCTATACATTTTGTAGATATGTAATTGTATGTCAACCGGTTACATATTTTGTAATTAAGAATATATACTAATTTTTATTGTGTGTCAACCGGTTACATATATAAATTTTCAACAAACTTGATTTGATTTTTTGTATAGTTTCACTTTGTACTCCAACTTGACGCAGATATTCCGGACTCCACCCCATTCCTGGTCAATCCAGTTCAGAATCCATTTCATGTTGTAGATATTGGAACCGGAAATATCGGTCGTAAATTTTGTAATATAGGTGCTGCTACATTGGTAATCCACCAGAATATCTTCCCTCTCCACTCCCACGGATGATAAGATCAGCATTGCCAGAATGCCGGTGCGGTCTTTGCCGGCTGCGCAATGGAACAATACCGCTCCCTCGGAATCAGCGACTACCTCTAGAGCTTTCCTGATCTCTTTTCCTCCGTTGCGGAGCATCAGGCGATACATGCGATGCAGCGTTTTGGTCTCCACCACACTACTGTTTACAATATCCAGTTGTTCCAGCTTTGTGGTACCCATAAGCGAACAGTTGATATAGTCCATATCCTGTCCCAGTCTGTCCGGCAGTTCTTTTGTTTCACTGGGAAATCTTAAGTCAATGACCGTCCTGACGCCAAGATGCTCAATCTTCGCAATATCTTCTTCCGTCGCCTTATTTAAGGCTGTACTCCGAAAATCACACCATATCTGGTTACACCACCGTCACACGCATAGCCTCCCAGATCTCTGAAATTTGCCACCTGATCCAGACGATATCTCCTACAATTCATCTCTTTCCATCCCTTTTTATCTCTGTTATTGTTATTTTATTCCTTATTCCAACGGTTCTCTTGAGGTCTTTGCATCCCCGAAAAAGAACATAAAATCCTGAATTTCTGTTCTCATCATTTTATCAGTACTTATAAATTCCTTTGCCTTTTCAAACTGTGGTTTCCTGTCGTAGGGAATTTGTTTCAATCGGATCTCGCCGTCTGTAATCGTCGCATAATGTGCCGTCTTATCCGGGTCATCGGGTCTTCGATACGAGGCACTTCCCGGGTTCAGCCATTCCATTCCATCACCCAGAATATGAATACATTGTCTGTGTGTATGCCCGAAAATCAGTCTTCTGTTCCCGACATTGTCTGTTCCGTAATGCTCCGCCCAATATTTATCAAACGCGTACCTGCTTTCTATCGTCCCATAGCCACTATCATACTGATGGGCAATTCCGTATTTCCATCCGTCCGCCTCAAAATATGCGGTTTCCGGTAACTGCTTCAGCCACCTAATACCCTGGTCGTTTAGTTGTTCACAATTATAGTGAACCCACTTGTATTTTCCATCTTCTACATTTTTCCATTCCTTACTTTCATAAGTATTTATAACGTGAAGATCATGGTTGCCATACACAAGATGCGTGTTTTTCAGATTGCGAAACCGTTCTATCACTTCCGTCGGATAGATTCCATAGTCTGTATAATCCCCTGCACAGCACAGAATATCGTAATCAGCCTCTTTTTCCAAAATGGTGTTCAATGCGGCTATGTTCGCATGTACATCTGATACTACCAGTACTTTCATTTTCCGCACCTCCTTCTTTTTTCACATTATATAATTTTACCGCTCGTATGTCAACCGGTTGACATACGTGTTTCATAATTTTTATAATACAAAAAGACTGCCACATGGTGACAGTCTTCCTTACAAGAACCGGAAACAAGATAGAAATCATAAATGTATGGTTGCGTATTTCATCACATCTATGTTACAATGTTTTTTAGGAATTTGTTCCGATTAACTGAAGGAGGGACTGTAAAATGAGTCCGGTGGCAATCACATTATTAGTTATTGTAATAGTACTTGCGATTATCATTGCAGTATTATATTTCTTAGGTAAGAAAGCACAGAAGAAACAGGCAGAACAGCAGGAACTGCTGGATGCCAACAAACAGACCGTATCCATGCTGATCATCGATAAGAAACGCATGAAGCTAAAAGATGCCGGTCTTCCACAGATGGTCATTGACCAGACCCCGAAGATGATGCGCGGTTCCAAACTCCCCATCATCAAGGCAAAGGTTGGTCCTCAGATCGTATCCCTGATCTGTGACGAGAAGATCTTCGACAGCGTTCCTGTGAAAAAGGAAGTAAAAGCCGTTGTCAGCGGTATCTATGTACTGGATGTCAAGGGACTGCACGGCAAGACCGAAGCTGCTCCCGAGAAGAAAAAAGGCTTCTTCAAGCGTCTTGTAGCTACGGCACAGGAAAAGGCCGGAGCAAAGCCTGTAAAGTAAATAACGATTCAGACCCCATTGTGTGTCGTCTGACGCACATAAAAATAGCAGATGTTCGTTGAATGCTTGCATTCATAAGAGCATCTGCTATTTTTTATGTTTATCTTTCTTCTATTTTTCCCGAATATGGATCTTCAGGCAGCTTTCGCTCAGGGGTTCTCCCTCATGATCCAGCGTGTATTCCACCGTCACGTGAATCTGATCCTCCTGTTCCTCTACCAGTACCCTGCCGGTTTCGATCCCCAGCATCAGTTGCCCGTAGGGTGTGTTGTAGGGGATCATATGTCTCTTATTTTCCTCGAAGATCATATGCATCTCAGCCGTCCCCTGTCTGGTCAGTTCCAACAGATGATCCCGGAATTTGATCCGGCTCCTGCAGGGAGCTTGGTCTTCATCCATTTTCTCCTCATAGAGCAGATAATGACTGTCGTTTCTCTTAAAATATTGTGCCGGCTGCACGGTCTCCACCGCTTCTGCTTTCCTGCTCCTGTCCGGAAGCATGCAGACCGGACAGTACAAGTTCTACCTCTCGATTCATTTTCTCTTCATCCTCTAATACTCATCGATCTTAATGGTCTTGGCCGACAGGATTCCGTATTTAATAATGGAATTGGCAAAGTGCTTGAACTTCTCCGCCCCATCGCTGACATAGAACTGGTACTTGTTCTCTCCCAGATGCGGCTCCTCATCATTGAGAATATGATAATGCTGTAACAGTTCCTTCAGTTCTCTGGCTGTCTCGTATGCCGGATTCACCAGTGTCACCTGATCTGCCATGACACGTCCCACCGTGGAACGGATGAGCGGATAATGGGTACACCCCAGAATCAGGGTATCGATGTCAATATCAATCAACTCTGACAGATAACGCTTTGCGATCTCATCAGTCACGGGATCTTCCCACAGGCCTTCTTCCACTAAAGGTACGAACAGCGGGCAGGCCTTGCCGTAGATCGTAACATCTTTATTCAGTTCCTGTATGTATTTGTTGTACATCTGGCTGCCGATGGTAGCTTCGGTGGCAATCACGCCGATGCGGCCGTTGCGTGTCACCTCCGCCGCGGTTCTGGCTCCCGGCTTGATTACACCGATGATCGGAACATCGATCTCTTTTTCCAGTTCATCCAGTGCATAGGCACTCGCCGTATTACAGGCCACCACAATAGTCTTCACCTGAAAAGTCTCCAGAAACCGCACGATCTGCTTTGAAAAGCGGGTCACCGTCTCCTTGGACTTACTGCCGTAGGGCATTCTTGCCGTATCTCCGAAATATATGATCTTCTCATTGGGAATCTGCCGCATGATCTCCCGGGCAACGGTCAGTCCGCCGATACCGGAATCGAATACCCCGATGGGGGCATCCTTTTTCAGCGCAGTAACATTCTCCTGATACATGGGATTTCTCCTTTTATTTTTTTAACATCGTAAGCAGTCTGCTCTTGAACCGGATCTGCTCCGGATCCGCCTCCAGAATCTTCCAATAGATCTGGCTGTCGGAATTCCATTCTACCACTTGCGGACCGGTCTGTACAGTCTCTGCCTCCGTGGCTTCCGTCTCCTCGTATACGATCCCATAGGTGGACGGCAGCATCGTAAGCTCCGGGTAGATCACGCCCCACCAGCCGTAACAGGCCAGTGCCACAGTCAGTATCCGGACTCCCTGCACCAGCCGGTGTAATATTTTCTTTTCTGCAATCATCCTGCGATATTTTTCATAAGAAACATATAATCTATCCATCAGCATTCCTCTTTCCATAAATTACCGTTTCGGTTCTATGGAAATCATTACCGCTTTCCGGACAGATTATACTTTTGAAATCTATTTATTTTTCTCCCGTTCCAGACGGATCTGGCGGATGATCGCCTTTTTCTGATTATCTATATGCACCTTGGCCATATTGGATGCCGTTTCCTTATCCTTTTTCACGATGCTCTCATAGATGACCTTGTGTTCCTCCACCAGGCGCTCATGCTGGCTGAAATCCTTGATATACTCAAAACGATAACGGTACATCTGCTCGGACAGGTTGTTGACCAGCTGGATCAGGCGCTGGTTCCCCGTGGCCTGTACAATGATGTCATGCAATGCCACATCCGCCTGTGCAATCTGTTTAATGTCATCGGTCTTCACCGCCGCTTCAAAGGTATCGCAGGCCTTTTTCAGATCCTGTAATTCCTCCGGAGTGATCCGGTCACACGCCAGCTCCACGCAGAGCGCATCCATGGCCCTGCGGACCTCCAGGACATCGTTCATGCTCTTCTCCGTGATCTGAGCCACTTCTGCTCCTCTTCTGGGGATCATGGTCACCAGTCCCTCCAGTTCCAGCTTACGGATGGCTTCCCGGATCGGCGTACGACTGACTCCCAGCTTGTTGGCAAGATGGATTTCCATCAGTCGTTCTCCCGGCTTCAGTTCCCCCGTCAAAATGGCCTGCCGCAAAGTATTGAACACCACATCTCTGAGTGGCAGAAATTCATCCATTGTCACCTGTAAATTATCCTGCATACCTCTACTCTGGCATTACTCACAAAATTCCGTCAGGAAAATCTGCTTTGCCAGCTGTTCCTCCTCTAATTTATCATATGCCCTGCGGGCCATGTCCTTCTCTACAAAAATACCGAATACCGTGGGACCGCTTCCGCTCATCAGACTGTTGATGGCTCCCAGCTCCTTCATACGGTCCTTGATCGTCTGGATTACAGGATATGCACTGACGGTTACCGTCTCCAGCACATTTTCCATCCGGTCCAGGATTCCCTGTAAGCTTTCCTCAGCGATGGCTTCCACCATACCGTCAATATCAGGATGTTTCACGATCTCCTGAGCATCCAGATGTTCGTACACGTATTTGGTGGAAACATTGATATCGGGCTTTGCCACCAGTACATAGCAGTCCGGTGCCGGAGCAAGCGGTGTCAGTTTCTCGCCGATTCCCTCAGCCAGCGCCGTTCCGCCCATGACGCAATAGGGAACATCCGCACCGATCTTCACCCCCAGTTCCATCAGATCCTTCAGTGTGCACCCAAGATCAAACAGACGGTTCATTCCTTTTAAGGTAGCTGCTGCATCCGTACTGCCGCCGGCCATGCCCGCTGCTATGGGAATATGCTTCTCCAGATGGATCTTCACGCCTCCACTGATAGGATAAGTCTCCATCATCAGTTTTGCCGCTTTGTAGATCAGATTATTCTCATCCGTAGGCAGTTCACCGGAATCTGTGGTTATCACGATCCCACCGTCTGTTCTCTCAAAGTCCAGCACATCATAGATTCCTACAGTCTGCATGACCATCTTCACTTCATGGTAACCATTCTCCAGTCTTCTGACCACATCCAGCCCCAGATTGATCTTGGCATACGCTTTTATCCGATATTCGTTCATTTTTGTCTCCAATACGTTAGGGCGCTATTCCAAAACTACATGCCTCTGAATAGCGTGTATACAATAATTGTACTTAATTTTATACAATCCTGCGTATTTTGTCAATGGAGTGCGGTTCTTTCCATAGATTTTTCCATAGATTTTTCCCCTGTTTTTCTCTAAATCCTCTAAAGTATCCACTGTCCGGGGACGATATAACAGGTGAAACCAAAAACCCTCAGAAGGTTAAAACATGTATAGTCAAGGATGACAACAGGTACGGACAGCAGAACCGTACCGGAAAAGAGGAAACTATGAGCGTAAACGGAGTTACATCAACCCAGGCCGCTGCAGCCTACAGCTATAACAGCACAAGTGCAGCAAAAGAGAAAACTTCCGCAGAGGAAGCAAAACTACAACTACCGCGGAAGATACCGGTGTCATCTATGAGCACAGCACCGCTGCCAAGACTTCTTCCACGAAGAAAACCTATACACCGGATACCAATCTGGTCAATAAATTAAAGGCAGATGCGGAAAACCGTGCCAGTCAGCTTCGTTCTCTGGTAGAACAGATGATGGGCAAGCAGGCTAACACCTACGGCAATGCCAATGACATCTGGTCCTTTTTACGTTCCGGTAATTTCACCGTAGATCCTGCTACCAAGGCACAGGCGCAGGCAGATATCGCCGAGGACGGTTACTGGGGTGTGAACCAGACTTCCGACCGTATCATTCAGTTTGCCAATGCTCTGACCGGCGGTGACCCGGACAAGATCGAGTCCATGCGCGAGGCATTCAAGAAGGGCTACGCACAGGCTGAGAAGACCTGGGGCGGTTCTCTTCCCGAGATCTCCCAGAAGACTTATGATGCTGTTATGGAGAAATTCGACAAGCTGGCAGCAGATGCCGGACTGACCACAGAAGAATAATGTCGTATTCTCGACAGACTTTCCTATAGAAAAACCATGTTGTACCGATGCCACAGAACGCATCCATGTACAACATGGTTTTTCTTTTCCGAACTGTATCAGGCCAGACCTTTTACCAGCAGCACCTTCTGCCCCGGGCGTAATTCATCGCTTTCCAGCGCGTTTAATTCTCTTACAGTCTTCACCGGCATATGATATTTCCTGCCGATGCTCCACAGGTCATCCCCCGGTGCCGCAATATAGATCACCGCACTGGGCAGTCCGGCCAGCACATTACTGTCGATTTCCCGCTCTTCCACCCCTTCGATGGCTTCTAACGGAATATTCTTCATCACGGTCGTGGAAAAGGAAAGAACAGCCTTTACATCCAGTTCCTCTCCCTCCAGCAGATTCACCTGCAGCTGCTCCAGTTCACTGTGTACCTCTGCCTGATCCGTTCCCGTCACTCCCTGCACATTCAGGGTATATTCATACGGAATCTGCTCTCTGGTACTCACATAAGGAGTCTCATCATTTTCCGTAATGCACAACACTGTAAGATCAATGCTGCCCTGCAGGCGGATTCCTTCCTCTGTGGTCTCCTGATGATCGATCGTCACGATTCCCTCACTGTGCAACACCTGCAGTACCGGTGAGCCGATATCGGTCTTTCTGTGATCCGTCACTTTTGTCTTGCCTGTGATTCTGGCCAGCAACTGACGCAGGCTGGCATCTCTGGTGTCCGGGATCACTTCTTTTGTCACGCCGTAAATATCTCTTAAAATATCGATCTGCTCTTCCTCATAGAGACGGATATTCAGTTCCAGAGCACATTCCAGCCCAAGGATTCTCTCTTCCCCGTCCAGATCCGGCTGGATCGTCAGCTCTGGCTGTCCGTGTTCCTGTCTTACCAGTGAATACCGGATATCCGGCAGCAGTTCCTCCCGACATCCCTGACATTCCAGAGTGCCATTCAGCGGAATTGTCGTCTCATAGGAACGAATAGACCGCTCCTCCCCCTCTGCCTCATAGAGAACGAAGACCTGAATATCTCCCTGCACTGCCAGTTTCTCTTCCTGTGGCTTGAATTCCACATCCCGCAGTGACACATTACTCCAGAGGATCTGGTAAATATTCGGATAGCTGGAGGGCAGCGGAATCTCCTCTTTTTTGCGAAAAATATCGTTCTTGCAGATGGAAAGCTCCGTCACCTCCATGGGCGAGATCCGGTATTCCACACCTTCTCCGGCGCTGCCTCCCTGGATTCCCACGGGCAGTTCTTCATCGTAAATCTCTTCGATCCGGGCCGTGAGAAGCAGCAATGCCTGCAGATTCAGCTTCCGGGAATTGATCATATTTACCGTGAAATCTTCTACGGTTCCATTCACCGCTACAGTATCTGACGGCAACGTTCCCTCCATATGAATTTTTTCTTCAAAGGGCAGTGCACCGCTTAAAAGCACCAGATTGCTCCCTGTCTCCTGCGTATGATACAGAATGGCATAACCCAGTTTTCCCCGTACCGTCACCTCATCCGTACCGGGCCGGATCTCCTCGATGACAACTTCTCCCTTTTCCAGGTTCAGGGTACTGATGTCCGGTTTATCCTCTGGAAGATTCAGATCCTCCTCCATGGTAAACTGTATGACAGTGGATCGTTTTACCCGGTCCATATGTATATTTCTCTTGATCAGCTCCACAATAAAAGACCTCCATATATACAGATATATCTATATATATGAAGGTCTCTGTGTACTTATACCGTATTCTGTTCTCTGTATCTTACTGCACTGCACCGATCAGATCGGTCAGATTCTCCACATGGTAGGTACGCATGTAATCCTCGATGCCCTCCACTACTTTCACGGTAGTATAGGGATCCACAAAATTCATGGCTCCGACGCTGACAGCGCTGGCACCTGCCAGGATAAATTCGATGGCATCCTCCGCCGTGGCAATACCTCCCATACCGATAATGGGGATCTGTACCGCCTGTGCCACCTGATAGACCATACGGACAGCGATGGGTTTGATGGCAGGGCCGCTCATGCCGCCGGTCTTGTTGGCAATGGCGAATTTTCTGCGGTGAATGTCGATCTTCATACCGGTGATGGTATTGATCAGGGACAGGGCATCTGCGCCTGCTGCCTCCGCTGCCTTTGCCATCTCCGTAATATCCGTTACGTTAGGGCTCAGCTTCATGATAATGGGCTGTTTTGCATGATTTTTCAGTTCGAAGTAATATTGTACAGAGCATCTGCTTTCTGTCCGAACGCAATGGCTCCTTCCTTGACATTGGGACAGGATACATTGATCTCCAGCATGCTGACTGCCGGTTCGTCTCCCAGTCGCTCTACCACATCCACGTAATCCTCTACGGTCTTACCGCAGACGTTCACAATGATCTTCGTATCATATTTTTTCAGGAAAGGAATATCTCTCTCCATGAATACGTCAATGCCGGGGTTCTGCAAACCGATGGCATTGAGCATACCGCCATATACTTCTGCCACACGAGGGGTCGGGTTGCCGGGCCAGGGCACATTGGCTACACCCTTGGTCACCACCGCACCCAGGCGGTTCAGATCTACGAATTCTTCATATTCCATGCCGGAGCCAAAGGTTCCGGATGCTGTCATTACGGGGTTTTTGAAAGTTACTCCTGCAATCGTTGTCTGTGTATTCATCAGATCTCTACCTCCTCAGCATCAAATACGGGGCCATCGGTGCAGATTCTCGCATTATGCACATGAGAATGATGATCCACTTCTTTGGTCTTTACCACGCAGCCCAGGCAGGCACCCACGCCACAGGCCATATGCTCTTCCAGAGAGATATAGGCCTTGATTTCGTTTTCTTCCGCATATTTTTTGATCGCACGGAGCATGGGCATCGGTCCGCACGCGAAGATCACATCTGCCTGCAATGCATTTTCTTCGATGGCATTCATGACATTGCCCTTCGTGCCGACACTGCCATCCTCGGTGGCAATATATACGGTTCCGTTCTCTTCCAGATCCTCTTTTAAGAACAGCTCGTTATCACGGTAGCCCACGATGATCTGCTTTTCTGCGGAAGCCGGAAGCTCTCTTGCCAGCTCCAGCATGGGAGGGATACCGATACCTCCGCCCATAAGGAATACTTTTTTACCTTCCGCTGCCTCTGCGGGGAAGCCGTTGCCTAAAGTTCCCAGAATCTCCACACTGTCTCCTTCTGTATAAGAAGAAAATTCCGCGGTGCCCTGTCCGGCAATCCGGTACACAATGCGCAGGGCATCCTTTTTGTCGCTTACCTGACAGAGGCTGATAGGACGGGGCAGCAAGGTGCTCCGGTCCTTGGGGTATACGCCGATGAACTGACCGGCTTTTGCCTGTTCAGCCAGATCTGTAGCGATCCACATGTCAAAAATTCTGGGTGCGATCTCCTTCTGGGAAAGCACAGTTGCTGTGATTTTCTTTTTCATGTTATTGTCCTTTTCTCTTCTATTTATAACGCTATAGCGCTCTTATAAGTGCTCTCTACCATGGGCTCTACGCTTCGTATACGATTCTGCCTCCGCAGATGGTCTTCCTCACTTCACCCTTCAGATTCCATCCGGTAAACGGTGTATTCGTGGCCTTGGACGCATATTTCTCCGGAGTGAACTCCGCTGCGGTATCGATCAGAATCACATCCGCCGGGCCGTCCTCGGCCAGATATCCGGCATCCAGATGGTACATAGCCGCCGGATTGGTACTCATCAGACGCAACAGCTGCTTCATGGTCAGATATCCTCTGTCCACCAGTTCCGTAATGCCCAGCGCCAGAGACGTCTCCAACCCGGTAATGCCGCTGGGTGCCTCTGTGATCGGCTTTGCTTTTTCCTCCGCAGTATGGGGGGCATGATCCGTAGCGATCATATCGATGGTGCCGTCCACCAGTCCCCGGATCACCGCCTGACGGTCCGCTTCCTCCCGCAGGGGCGGATTCATCTTCGCCAGTGTACCGTACTTGATCACGGCATCCTCAGTCAGGGTAAAATGATGAGGAGTGGCTTCCGCGTGGATATTGGAGCAGCGCTTTTTGGCCTGACGCACCAGCTCCACCGCTTCCTTGCTGCTGATATGCTGAATGTCGATGCAGGCTCCGGTCTCTTCTGCCAGCTTCAGGTCCCGCTCCACCAGCGCGATCTCCGCCTCTCTGGCAGAACCGCCGATACCGTAATACTCGCTGGCCTTTCCCCGGTTCACACCGTTGTTCTCGATATATTTCGGATCTTCTTCATGGAAGCTGATGGGCATGTCCAGCTCTGCGGAGATCTCCATGGCACGGCGCACCAGTTCCGCATCCAGCAGGGGCACTCCGTCATCCGTGAATCCCACGGCACCTGCCACTGCCAGCTTCTTCATATCCGTCAGCTGTTTTCCCTGCATCCCCATGGTCACATTGGCGCAGGTGGTCACATGAATGCCTGTCTTCGCTCCCTTATCCAGGATATAATGCAGCGTCTCCTCACTGTCCACCGCAGGCTTCGTGTTCGCCATCAGTACCACTGTGGTCACGCCGCCTTTTGCTGCTGCCGCAGCACCGGTGTTGATATCTTCCTTTGCCGTAAAGCCGGGATCCCGGAAATGCACATGCACATCCACCAGCCCGGGAGCCACCAATAACCCTTCCGCATTGATCCGGGTCACTTTGCCCCTCGGTTCTATCTTTTCCGCAATCTTTACAATCTTGTCACCGTCGATCAGGATATCATAATTGCCCTCTCTGCCCGACTTGGGATCGATCATGTAGCCATCATGTATCAGTATCATATTGTCTCCATTCCCGGGCTTTTACCACCCGCCTTCGTGACCTGTTTCTCGGAAAAGTTTATCATGTTTTCATAGAAAAGAAAAGAGTGTTATAATAGAAAAAAGGAGGTCTGACGACATGAAAACAAGAGAGGAAGCGCTGAACTACGGATTGTCTTTTCCAAATACTTATATGGAAATGCCCTTCCACGATCCCAACTGGCAGCTGGTACGTGTGAAGGGCAGTAAAAAAGCTTTTCTATGGACTTATGAAAAGGATGGCTGTCTGCATCTGAATGTGAAGACCGATCCTGCCTGGCGGGACTTCTGGCGCAGTACCTTTTCTTCCGTCATTCCCGCATATCATCAGAATAAAGATCACTGGAACACCATTATTTTAGATGGTTCGATCCCCGATGAGGACATCCGGCGCATGATCGCAGAAAGCTATGATCTCGTCACCGACAGTCCTACGAAGCGGATCTATGAAGCCGTCAAAAAGATTCCGAAAGGCTGCGTCGCCACCTACGGTCAGGTTGCCGCCATGGCCGGAGAACCGAAGATGGCCCGGGCCGTGGGCAATGCCCTGCACAAGAACCCGGATCCCGACCATATCCCCTGCTACCGCGTGGTCAATTCCAAAGGGGAACTCTCCGGTGCCTTTGCCTTCGGCGGTTCCAACGAACAGGCCAACCGACTCCGGGCCGACGGCATTGAGGTCACCGGCAATAAAGTAGACCTGCAGAAATTCGGTATATCGCTGTGAAACTTTTTTCATCGCAGCCTTTCGTCCATGATACCGGAAGCCGGCAAATTTCATCGGTTCTGGCCGATTTTTTACCATGTCAGCAAGGCCATACTGCGGTGTGAAAAACCAATCTTCTGTCCCTGAATGCTTCCATCGAGACGACCCGTGCCTGAGAACATAGCCGCGGATTCGCCGTCGTAGCGGAAGAGATCTCCTCCCAGACCACTTTTGTCCAGGAGATGACCGGTGCTTTACGGGACGATGTAAAAGCACTGTAATATTTTTCGTTGCAGTTTTTTTTACTTTTACTTCTCAATCTGGGAACGGATATCATCCTCCAGAATATGTTCCACATCTTTTGCTTCTTTGCGGATGTTTTGCAGATTTTCACGAATCTCCCGTTCCTCCTGTACGATCTCGGGATGTTCCTTCTTTTCTTCTTTAATGAACATACACAGGAAGCTGATCAGTAATATGATGCAGGAGATCCAGATGGTCCTCGCCCCTATGTAGCCGATCATATGTCCGCCCAGCGCCGCACCAACGGCAAACAGGAAAATGATTCCAAAATAATTGCCGGATTTCCGTAAGATTTTTTTGTCCTTCGTCTTCCCATAGGCACACAGGGATTCCATGCCGCTGCGCAGATTACCGATACACATGGTACTGGCAAAAGCATAACCGTTCACCTTGCGGAAAGCCTGTACCTGCATGGCGCAGGCGAAAGATACCATGGCATTGGCCAGCAGATCCATCTCATTCGGGAAAAATCCCACGGCAAACAGCAACAGAATCTCTATAGCAAGCACCAGCTGCCGCCAGTGGATCCTCTGAGCCTTCTGATATCGCATATGGATGCACTCCGCTGCCGCTACTCCCAACGCGAAGAACAAAAGCGGGGAAAAATACCGAAGCGCCACGGACCAGTTCCGGTCTATCAGATTCTGGGCCAGCAACACGATATTACCGGTCTGGGCATTGGCGAATACCTTGCCACGGTACATATAAGTATAAGCATCCTGTAATCCGCCGGAAATTGACAAAATTCCAGCAATCAGAAACGACTCTGACATTTGTCCGTGTAATTTACGTTGCATAGTAATTCTCATTCCTTTCAGTAACCTGCAGATTCTGTCTCCGATACATACAATTACCTTCCTACAGGCATCTCCTGATTACAGTACAGGCAACGATATCTTCCGGAAGGCGACAGTTCAAATATGTGGTCACAATTCGTCTCTATACTGGTAATACAACGGGGATTTTTACATTTTATCACATTAACCAGTCTTTGTGGAGGAACCGGATGATACTTTTTTGCAACTTTTCCGTCCCGGATCACGATCAGTGTGATCTGACTGTCCAGATATCCCAGAATATCCAACCGCTCCGGCAACGTCTCGCCCTCAATCTTGATCAGATCCTTGCAGCCGTATTTCTGGCTTTTCACCGATTGCAGCAATGCTACAGACTGCGTCTTGGATTCCAATTCCAGCAATCTGTAGATGTCCATTCCCTTTCCCGCGGGAATATGATCGATCACAACACCATTCTGAATGGATTCTACGTTTAACATAAAAACACCTTCTTTCCCGTCACAGGATCCGTAAGGTCTAACAGACTTAAGATCAATGCCATACGGATAAATTTACCATTCAATACCTGCTGAAAATACGCTGCTCTCGGATCTGCATCCACTTCCGGTGCGATCTCGTCCACTCTTGGGAGCGGATGAAGAACCGGCATGTCCGCTTTCGCCAGATTCAGTTTCTCCTGATCCAAAATGTAGATATCTTTTAACCGGATATAATCTTCCTCATTGAAAAAACGTTCCTTCTGAACTCTGGTCATGTAAAGCACATCCAGCTCTGGCAGCGTCTCCTCCAGGCTGGATACCTCATGGTAGGGGGCTTTGGCCGGTTTCAGAGTATCCTCGATCAGATATTCCGGAACCTTCAGTTCCTCCGGAGAAATGAAATAAAATTCATTGCCCGGATAGCGCACCAGACTGTTCACCAGAGAGTGTACGGTTCTGCCGAATTTCAAGTCACCGCAAAAGCCAATCTTCAGATGATCCAAGTGTCCTTTGCGCTGTCTTATGGTCAGCAGATCGATCATGGTCTGGGTCGGGTGGTTATGTCCTCCGTCCCCGGCATTGATCACCGGAATCCGGGAATACATGGAAGCTCGGAGCGGTGCTCCCTCTTTCGGATGCCGCATGGCAATGATATCTGCATAGCAGCTGACCACCCGTGCGGTATCTGCCACCGTCTCACCTTTCGTGGCACTGCACTGTTCCGCACCGGCAAATCCCAATGTTCTGCCGCCAAGGTTCAGCATAGCCGTCTCAAAAGATAATCTGGTACGTGTGCTGGGCTCGTAAAATAAGGTTGCCAGTATTTTTCCATCTGCACAATGAGCATATGCAGCGGAATCGGCAGCAATCCGGTCTGCCAGGTCTAAGATTTCCTGCGTCTCCGCTACCGACAGGTCCAGTGAATCAATCAAATGTCGCATATCCTTTTCTCCTCTGTTTACTTTTTTTCAACCGCGTATTATACTATATCCACACGGATACTAAAAATATATAGTTTATATGTGAGGCATATCATTTTTATATGGATATTAGTTTTGAATATTACAAGATTTTCTATTATGTCGCAAAATACGAAAATATCACCAAGGCTGCCATGGTCTTAAAAAGCAGCCAGCCTAATGTGACCCGGATTATTCATATTCTGGAGGATCAGCTGGACTGCCGTTTATTTCTCCGGGAACCCCGGGGACTGAAGCTGACCGAAGAGGGAAAACGGCTCTATGCCCATGTTGCCATCGCCTGTCAACATCTGTTGGATGCGGAAGCCGAACTGTGCCGGGACAAAAACGTGTGCAGCGGCACCATTGAACTGGGTGTCACCGAGACCGCCCTGCATTTATTTCTGTTACAGAATCTCCATGATTTCCAGACTGGCTATCCGGAGATCAAAATACGTATCCAGAACAATACCACTCCGGAGATTCTGAAATCTCTGCAGAACGGCCGGCTGGATCTGGCTGTTGTGACAACCCCTTTTGAACTTCATGATGCTCTGGCCTGCGAAGATCTGCTGACTTTCCGGGAGGTTCCCGCCGGCGGCCCCGACTATGCCGCCTTGTCTGATCGTCCCATGACGCTGAAAGAATTCCGGCTCCATTCCATCATTGGTCTGGGATACGGCACCGCCAGCTATGAATATTACCGGAAGGTATTTATTGAACAGCATCTGGACTACGAACCCGCCATGGAAGTAGCTACCGCCGATCTGGTCATCCCTCTGCTCCAGAACAATCTGGGAGTGGGCTTCGTGCCGGAGCCTCTGGCAGCTCCCTTTTTTTGAAAACGACAGTCTCGTTCCGCTGACCTTAAATGTGCCTCTACCGTCCCGCGAAGTAAAAATGCTGTGGGACAAAAGCCGCAGTCAGAGCCGGGCTACCGCTACTTTCTGCAGTTATCTGCGGAACGCTGTCAGCGTAATCTGCCAATCCTGGATCCTGAAAATGAGTCTGTTGCTGGCAACTAAATCATATTTCAGGAGGAAAAAATTTTGACCCGTTAACTTTGCTGGCTGCGCTGGTGTGCGTCACTTCCCTGATCTTTGCCACCAATGATATGTATGGTTTTATCAGCTGGCGGCGCTGGGAGATTTTGATGGATCTGTAAGAACCATTCGTTTAATCATAAAGCACGGTTTTATCCAGAAGTTCTGTTTTTAACACAATGTAAGGCATGGAGGGTTTCCCTGCGCCTTCCTTTTGTCCGGTGATATCCGGGCCTAAGAGGCTGGTGCTGACATGAATGGCATCGTCCGTCAGATACAGGGCATCCACAGCAATGCTGTACCCTCCGGTCTTCTGCTCACCGTAACCAATACTGATATAGAGGTTCTGATTATCACTGTAGGTCAGCTGAAATGGCTCCGTTCCTTTTTCAGCGATTACAGTCTTTAATTCCTCGGGAATTTTTTCTTCACTGAGTACCGTAAAATCCAGATCTCTGAGTTTCACATTCTCTTTCGAAAGCAGACCGCAGCCTGTGAGCAGCAATGCCCCCAGTACTGCGGTCATTATGATTTTCCACTGTCTCCATTTGATTTTCATCCGTCATCCACCGTTAAAACTTCCTTATTGCATATTTATGTGAAAAAAGCAGAAATATACTCCTGTTCTGTACCTATCTCATTAATTTTCATCCTTTTCTCCTTTGAAGATGTGCGTTATAATAGGTGAAGTGCGTCAAAAGACGCCTTACAGAAAGATGAGGGAATCATAATTATGAATGATAAATTCAGCAGGAAAGTCTTCTGCGACGGTATCCGCGACGGCTTTCCCATTGCTCTGGGATATTTCGCAGTATCATTTTCTTTGGGAATTGCCGCAAGACATGCAGGCTTTACCCCCATGCAGGGTTTTCTGGCAAGCCTGTTAAATAACGCTTCCGCCGGAGAATATGCAGCCTTTACCCTGATTGCGGCACAGGCCACATATCTGGAAGTGGCGATCATCACGCTGATTGCCAATGCCAGATATCTACTCATGAGTTGTGCGCTGGCCCAGAAATTTTCTCCCAGCACGCCCTTTTTCCACCGTCTGATCATTGCTTACGATGTCACCGATGAGTTGTTCGGCATTACCATTGCCCGGCCGGGTATCCTGAATCCGTACTATACCTACGGTGCGATCCTGTTGGCAGCGCCCGCCTGGGCCGGAGGAACCGCCTGCGGTATCATCGCCGGAAATGCGCTGCCTCTTCGTGCTGTCAGCGCCCTGAGTGTTGCGTTATACGGAATGTTTCTGGCCATTATCATTCCGCCTGCCAGAAAAAGTAAGATCGTGGCTGCTCTGGTAGCAATCAGCTTCGCACTGAGCTTTGCCTGCAACTATCTGCCCGGGATTTCTTCCCTGTCAGAAGGTACGAGAACCATCCTGTTGACCGTGATCATCTCCGGTGCTGCAGCAATCCTGTTCCCGGTGAAGCAGGATGCAAAGGAAGCCGTTCCTGCGGAAAACGGAGAATCTGTACAGAAAGGAGACCACGTAAATGAATAATTATATTTATATTGCTGTTATGGCGGCTGTCTCCTATACGATCCGTGTCTTACCCCTGACACTGATCCGTAAACCCATCAAGAATCAGTTTATTCAGTCCTTTTTGTACTATGTACCTTACGTGACGCTGGCCGTCATGACCTTCCCGGCCATCATCCATGCTACCCAGACCCCCATTTCCGGACTGGTGGCACTCATTGCCGGTATCATCGCCGCATGGCTCGGTGCCGGACTGTTTCCGGTATCCGTGATCTGCTGTGTGCTGGTGTTTGTGATCGAATTGTTTGTATAATGCCTTGTAATAAAACACGCCATTGAGAAGGATTCCTTCCCCATGGCGTATTTTTATGGTCCGGCTTCTTCACAGAAGCTTTTACAAATCATATTTTTTTAACATTTCCTGTATGAATTCCGGATCCTGCAAACGGGCGACCTGATCTCCCTCCCCTGCAGCATCCATGCGGGCAATCAAGGTGGACAGTCTGGCGCGTTCCTGCTCTGCACCGCTGCCCGGTCAATGCTTTGTTCAATTCCAATAATACATCTACGATTCCCTGCTTCTGGTATTTAAAACAAATGTTTTGCGCAATAATCTTCGAAATTATTGCGCACTTTTTGTTACATTTTATCTTTGATGGATGATAATATGCTATAATATATATGCACAAGCGGTTGTGCAATTATGTTTTGTGGGAGGATTACTTATGCAACATTTTAGCAAGCAATTACGTACACGGCTGTTGACTCTGTATCTCAGTGCGGGACTGGTCATGGGCGGGCTGCCCGGATGCGGCAGTCAGGATCTGGAAATCGCAGATACAGTGGCAGAATCCGCAGTTACCGCTACTGCAGATGCCACGGATGTCACCACTTTTTCCCAGCCGGAGGGGCCGGAGGAGTCTACAATTTATGTGGAGCCGGTGGACGGCATTTCCGATGATTTTTACCGTGGTATGGACGTATCCGCAGTATTGGCTCTGGAAAACAGTGGCGTGAAATATTATAACTTTGACGGAGAAGAGCAGGATGTGTTCATGACGCTGGCACAGGCTGGTGTGAACTATATCCGTCTCCGGGTCTGGAACGATCCCTATGATGAGAACGGCAACGGTTACGGTGGCGGCAACAATGACGTGGCGACTGCCATCACTCTGGGACAACGTGCCACGCAGTATGGCATGAAGGTCTGCATTGATTTCCATTATTCCGATTTCTGGGCAGATCCCAAGAAGCAGTTCGTTCCAAAGGCCTGGGAAGGTATGGATATCGAAGAAAAATCCGACGCTCTCTATAACTTCACTCTGGAAAACCTGACGCAGATTCTGGATGCCGGTGTGGACGTCGGTATGGTACAGGTGGGCAACGAGATCAACAACGGCATGTGTGGAGAGACAGATGCATCAAACGTTCGAAAACTGTTGGCCTCCGGCAGTAAGGCTGTCAGGGATGCTGCCACTGCTTCCGGAAAAGATATTCTGGTGGCTGTACATTACACCAACATCGATGATATGAAAAAACTGGACACACTACTGACCGGCCTACAGGTAAAGGAGATCGACTATGATATTGTGGGACTTTCCTTCTATCCTTACTGGCACGGCACGATGGAAGATCTGAAAAATGCCATTATCCATGTCCGTGATACTTATGGCAAAAAGGTATATGTAGCGGAAAACGCTTACTGTTATACTTCGGAAGACGGCGATGGCTCTGCCAACAGCATTAAAGGAACCGATGATCTGGCCGAAGGATATTCAGCCAGCGTACAGGGGCAGGCCAACGAAGTGCGGGATGCCTGTGCGGCTGCCAGCGAGGCCGGTGCCGAAGGCATCTTCTACTGGGAAGGTACCTGGATCCCGGTCGGTCCCGCCGATGCTGATAATTCTGCCATCTGGGAAAAATACGGCAGCGGTTGGGCCAGCAGTTATGCAGGCGGTTATGATCCAAAGGATGCCGGACAGTATTACGGCGGAAGCTCCTGGGACAATCAGGCCATGTTCGACTTCACCGGACATCCTCTGGCCTCCCTAAATATATTTAAATATCTGAAGTACGGAGCCACTGCTCCTCTGGCGATAGACACCATCCCCGAAATAGTGGTGTCCTGCAATATCGGTGCGGAAGTCAAGCTTCCGGATACCGTAAGTATCATCTATAACGATCGTTCCGAAGAACAGGTTCCTGTCACCTGGGATGCTGAAGATATTGCCGCCATCGACACGGAAAACGGCGGAGCGTTCACAGTTGCCGGATCTCTGGATGAAGGTACGGAAGTTACTGCCATTGTCACGGTAGAACGGGGCAATTATGTACAGAATCCCGGCTTTGAGGATGCTGATACTTCTATGTGGACTGTAACATACTCCGGTGAAACGAATCCCACCGACTATCAGGTCAAAGCTGCCGATGCCCACAGCGGTGAGGTGGCTTTCCACTTCTGGTCCGGTACCTCCGATATGGACTTTTCCATTGAGCAGAGCTTCACAGATCTGGAACCCGGTACTTATGAATTGTCCGCTTTCTCGCAGGGCGGTGACCTGGCAGCGGATGCTTCCATGGAGCTGTATGCTGTCGTAGACGGCAAGGAGCTGACAGTGCCTTTTATGCTCACCACCTATGCCGACTGGCAGAATCCCACCGTCTCCGGTATCAAAGTCACCGACGGCTCCCTGACCATTGGTGTGAGATATCAATGTAATAAGAACAGCTGGGGAACTCTGGATGATGTGACATTGCATCGGGTCGGGAATTAAATAGAAAGTTAGTTAAATACATTGGCAAAATCAACGAACTCCCGGAGCATGCGATACACATGTCTCGATGTAAGGTCTCCGGATGTGAATTTTCTACGAAAAGTGATGAGTAGTTCTCGTCATGACAGGGGCCGCCTACAGTCGACATCCATGTCGACAATCGGCTGACGCGGACATCGTGTCCGCTTTCCCCCTGCCTTTCAGCACTTTTCTAGAAAATATCAACATCCTCCGACAAACATCTTCGACATGGCACCGCATACGCCGGGAGTTCTGCGTTTTGGAAAGCTTTCAAAAAAACCAGTAGCCCCGGCTGGGTATAAGAATAAGCAGTGCCGTAAGCAGACGTCGGTACCATAGCGTCCCAAAGGGACGCATTGCGGTCGTATTGTGACCGCTTATGTACCGCTACGCTCTGCGACAGAGCGCGAGCGTGCCGCGTTTCTTATACCTTGCCAAGGGCTACGGGGATTTGATAGCATTTCTTTACTAACTTTCCATTTACTTCAGTACCACTTTATCCAGATGCCAGATCTCATCCACATACTGCTGGATGGTTCTGTCGGAGGTGAACTTGCCAGAGCATGCCACATTGAGGATAGCGCTCTTAGCCCAGTTGTCTTCGTCGCGGTAAGCGGCTTCTACTCTCTTCTGTGCCTCTGCGTAGGACTTGAAGTCCTTGAGGATGAAGTAGGTGTCTGCCTTGGCGGTGCACTGGGTATTCAGCAGAGAGTTGTACAGCGGACGGAACAGTTCGGGATCTCCCGGTGCAAAGGTTCCGTTGATCAGCTGCATCAGTACCTTGCGGACATCCTGATCGTTGTTGAATATCTCCATGGGATCATATCCGCCATGATTCTCATAGTTGATAACTTCCTGTGCGGACAGACCGAAGATGAATGCATTCTCCTCGCCCACTTCTTCTACAATCTCCACATTGGCACCGTCCATGGTTCCCAGAGTCAGGGCACCGTTCAGCATGAACTTCATGTTACCGGTACCGGACGCTTCCTTACTTGCGGTAGAAATCTGCTCGGAGACATCTGCTGCCGCAAAGATGATCTCTGCGTTGGATACGTTGTAGTTCTCGATAAATACAACCTTGATCTTGCCATTGATGGCGGGATCGTTGTTCACCACATCCGCTACGGAGTTGATCAGCTTGATGGTCAGCTTTGCGTTACGGTAACCGGCTGCTGCCTTCGCGCCGAAGATAAAGGTTCTGGGGTAGAAATCCAGTTCCGGATGCTCCTTCAGTTCGTTATACAGGTGCATTACATGCAGAATATTGAGCAGCTGTCTCTTGTACTCATGCAGACGCTTTACCTGTACATCGAAGATGGATCTGGGATCTACTTCGATACCATTGTGCTCTAAAATGTATTTTGCCAGACGTACTTTATTCTGGTACTTAATGTTCATGAATTCCTGCTGTGCCTTTTTGTCATCCGCATATACCTTCAGGCGGGAGATCTGCGGCAGATCGGTGATCCAGTCGTCACCTACGTGAGCCGTTACCCAGTCAGCTAACAGCGGGTTCGCATGCAACAGGAAACGTCTCTGGGTGATACCGTTGGTCTTATTGTTGAAGCGCTCCGGGAACATCTCGTAGAAGTCCTTCAGCTCCTGCTTCTCCAGGATCTCGGTATGCAGTCTTGCCACACCGTTGACAGAGTAGCCGGAGACGATTGCCATATTTGCCATCTTCACCTGTCCGTCGTAGATGATCGCCATCTTACGGATCTTCTCCTGTACATCCACGCCGGGTACATTGCTGTACTTCTGCTGGATATCCAGAACGAATCTGCGGTTGATCTCCTCTACGATCTGGTAGATTCTGGGAAGCAGTCTGGAGAACAGTTCGATGGGCCATTTCTCCAACGCTTCCGCCATAATGGTATGGTTGGTGTAAGCGCAGGTCTTTGTGGTGATCTCCCATGCTTCTTCCCAGGTCAGATAATAGTCATCCATCAGCACACGCATCAGCTCTGCGATTGCTACAGTAGGATGGGTATCGTTCAGCTGGAACGTAACCTTCTCATGGAATTTATGGATATCGTCATGCTTTCTCATGTACTTCTCTACAGCTTCCTGTACGGATGCAGAGATGAAGAAGTACTGCTGCTTCAGACGCAGCTCCTTACCTGCATAGTGATTGTCGTTGGGATACAGAACCTCTACGATATTACGTGCCAGGTTCTCCTGCTCTACCGCCTTCTGGTAGTCACCCTTGTCAAAAGAATCCAGCTGGAAGCACTCTACAGGCTCCGCATCCCAGATACGCAGGGTGTTTACAATACCGTTGCCATAGCCCACGATGGGAAAATCAAAAGGAATGGCCTTAACAGACTGATAACCCTCCTGGGTAAATACATTTCTGCCATTCTCATCGGTATGCACACTGACATAGCCGCCGAATTTCACAATTTTCGCATACTCAGGTCTGCGCAGTTCGAAAGGATTACCATTCATCAGCCAGTTATCGGGAACCTCTACCTGATAACCGTCGCGGATCTCCTGCTTGAACATACCATAACGATAACGGATACCGCAGCCATATGCAGGATATCCCAGCGTTGCCAGAGAATCCAGGAAACATGCTGCCAGACGTCCCAGTCCACCGTTACCCAGTGCTGCATCCGGCTCCTGGTCCTCGATCAGGTTCAGATCCAGTCCCAGTTCTTCCAGAGCTTCCGCTACGGGCTTATATGCCTTTAAATTGATGAGGTTATTGCCCAGTGCTCTTCCCATCAAAAACTCCATGGACATGTAGTAGACCATCTTGGGGTCTTCCTTCTCATATGCCTTCTGGGTCTCCATCCAGTTCTCTACGATACGGTCCTTGATCGCATAAGATACTGCCTGGAAGATCTGCTGTGCATCTGCCTCTTCCAGATTCTTACGATACAGGGTGCGCACATTATATTCCACACTTCTCTTGAAGAGCTCCTTGTCGAACTCTTTTGCCTTTACCGGCTTCTCGCTGGCTGCTACTGATTTTTTTTCACCTATGTTCTCCTCTCCATTACCTCTCCGGTACTGTACTCTTCTCAAGATATTCCGCACCGGATAGCGTTATGTTTTCATCCATATTCTTAACCAAATACAGGTAATATTATAACAAATATATACACTCATTCCAACTGTTTTCGCCGGTTTTCGTAAGTTTCGTAAATGTTTTTCCGAAACAGAAAAGATTCTGCGGTCCCCCTTCCGGAAAACCACAGAATCTTTATCTTTATACTCTCTCCACAGCGATCACTGCGTTCTCGCCGTTGATATTCCATTCCTTCGATACGCCGTATTCCATACCGCTTGTCAGTTCATCAGCCAGAACCTTGCCGCTGATGGCTTCTTTGTTCTTCTGTGCGATCTCGGACAGCTTATCGTTGCCATTGATGGATACGCGGATGTGATCGGTCACTTCGAAGCCGCTCTCCTTACGCATGGTCTGGATCTTGCTGATGATCTCGTATACGAAGCCTTCCTCTACCAGTTCCGGTGTCAGGTTGGTATCCAGGACAACGGTCATCCGATTGTCCTCCTGAGATACATAGCCTTCCTTCTGTGCCATGTCGATCAGCAGATCGTCCTTGGTCAGTTCCACAGCCACACCGTCTACATCGAACTTTAATGCGCCGTCTGCATTCAGCTCATCCATTGCTGCATTGCCATCGAGTGCTGCAAGGTGCTTCTGGATGCCGCCCAACTGTTTGCCATACTTGGGTCCTACGGTACGCAGCTGGGGTTTGAAGGTGTAAGAGGTAAAGTCACGTACGTCATCGGTAAATACAACTTCCTTGACGTTCAACTCATCCTCGATGATCTCCTGGTAGAACTCACTTAAGGTGAAGTCTGACTTGATATACATTCTGCTGATCGGCTGACGATTCTTGATGGCAGCCTCGTTACGGCATGCACGACCCATAACTACAGCATCCAGTACATCTTCCATATCCTCTTCCAACTTCTTGTCGATGTGATCCTTGTTCACTACCGGGAAGTCACACAGATGGATACTCTCGGGTGCATTTGCATCGTTGCTTCTTACCAGGTTCTGGTAAATATCCTCTGTCATGAAGGGGATCATGGGTGCGGCTGCCTTACAGATGGTCACCAGTGCGGTGTACAGCGTCATGTAGGCATTGATCTTATCCTGCTCCATACCCTTTGCCCAGAAACGCTCACGGCTGCGTCTTACATACCAGTTACTCATCTCATCGACGAAGTCCTGCAGCGCCTTGGCAGCCTCGGGGATACGGTACTGGTCCAGATTGCTGTCTACTTCTGCAACGGTAGAGTTCAGTTTGGACAGCAGCCACTTATCCATTACGGGCAGTTTGTCGTATTCCAGTGTATATTTGGAAGCGTCAAAATTATCAATATTTGCATACAGTACGAAGAATGCGTAGGTGTTCCACAGGGTACCCATGAATTTACGCTGTCCTTCCTGTACGGCTTTGCCGGAGAATCTCTTCGGCAGCCAGGGTGCGGAACTGGTGTAGAAATACCAACGGATGGCATCTGCACCGTAGGTCTCCAGTGCGTTGAAAGGATCTACCGCATTGCCCTTACTCTTACTCATCTTCTGACCGTTCTCATCCTGTACATGGCCCATAACGATAACGTTCTTGTAAGGAGCCTTATTGAAGAGCAGAGTAGATTCTGCCAGCAGAGAGTAGAACCATCCACGGGTCTGGTCCACTGCCTCGGAGATAAAGTCAGCGGGGAACTGCTGCTCGAACAGATCCTTGTTTTCAAACGGATAATGATGCTGTGCAAAAGGCATTGCTCCGGAGTCGAACCAGCAGTCGATTACCTCGGGAACACGCTTCATCTGCTTGCCGCACTCGGGGCAGGTGATGGTGATCTCGTCGATATAAGGACGATGGAATTCTACGGTCTTCGCCTTCTCATTGCCGCTCATCTTGTACAGCTCTTCACGGCTGCCGATGGAATGCTGGTGTCCGCATTCGCACTCCCAGATATTTAACGGAGTACCCCAGTAACGGTTACGGGATACACCCCAGTCCTGAATATTCTCCAGCCAGTTGCCGAAACGTCCCTCACCGATGGAAGCGGGGATCCAGTTGATGGTCTTATTATTACGTACCAGATCATCCTTCACAGCGGTCATCTTGATGAACCAGGACTCTCTTGCATAATAGATCAGCGGAGTGTCACATCTCCAGCAGAAAGGATAATCATGCTCGAACTTCGGTGCATCGAACAGCTTGCCCTCTGCATCCAGATCCTTAAGTACCAGAGGATCTGCATCTTTTACGAATTTTCCGGCATAAGGGGTCTCTGCGGTCAGATCACCCTTGCCGTCTACGAACTGTACGAAGGGCAGCTCGTAATTACGTCCGATACGGCTGTCGTCTTCACCGAAAGCCGGTGCGATATGAACGATACCGGTACCGTCGGTCATGGTTACATAACCGTCGCAGGTTACGAAATGTGCCTTTTTCTTCTGCTTCTTGGCGGCATCTCCCGCACACTTGTACAGAGGCTCATACTCCTTGTACTCCAGATCCTTACCAACATAAGGCTCCAGTACTTCGTAAGCATGCTTGCCCTCTTCTGCCAGGCGGCCCAGAACCTTGTCTGCCAGTGCCTTTGCAATATAATAGGTATAACCGTCGGCGGCCTTCACCTTCAGGTAAGTCTCCTCCGGGTTCACACACAGTGCCACGTTGGAAGGAAGAGTCCAGGGGGTGGTGGTCCATGCCAGGAAATATGCATCCTCACCCTTTACCTTGAAACGTACGATAGCGGAACGCTCTTTGACTGCCTTATAGCCCTGTGCCACTTCGTGGCTGGACAGCGGGGTTCCGCAGCGAGGGCAATAGGGAACGATCTTGAAGCCCTTGTACAGAAGTCCCTTATCCCAAATGGTCTTCAGTGCCCACCATTCGCTTTCGATGTAGTTGTTATCATAGGTGACATAGGGGTTATCCATATCCGCCCAAAAGCCGACGGTGCGGGAAAAATCTTCCCACATGCCCTTGTATTTCCAGACGCTCTCTTTACATTTGTCGATAAAAGGTGCCAGACCGTATTCCTCGATCTGCTCCTTACCATCCAGACCCAGCAGCTTCTCAACTTCCAGCTCTACGGGAAGTCCGTGGGTATCCCAGCCTGCCTTACGGGGAACCATATATCCCTTCATGGTACGGTATCTGGGGATCATATCCTTGATGGTACGGGTCTCTACATGACCGATGTGGGGCTTACCGTTGGCGGTAGGCGGTCCGTCGTAGAAGGTATAGGTCTCGCCTTCCTTACGGTGTTCCATACTTTTTTTGAAAATGTTGTTGTCTTCCCAGAATTTCTCGACAGCTTTCTCACGGTCTACGAAATTCAGGCTTGTGGGTACCTGCTTGTACATAGTGCGCTTCCTTTCTTAAAAAAAATGGCTCCGTCCCGTAACAGGACGAAGCTCATGCATTCGTTAACCACCTCTTACAACATACTTCCCATACGATTCCACATGTGTCATCTCACAGGAGTGATATGCTTCCCGGTAACGGCGGGATTCCGTTCAGAACTACTGACCTGGGCTTTTGTTCTGACAGCTCAGAAGTGATTTTCACTTTTTCCCTACTCGCACCGGTCTCTCACCATCACCGGCTCGCTTTGCCTTTCTGCGGAAAAGTTACTCTCTTCGTCAATGCATTTTTGATATACCGCTATTATATATCTCATTTTTTTGCGTTGTCAAGCCGGATGTTATGATTTGCTTAGAAAGCTTTTCTTTCTTGCTTTTCCGACATTTATTTCATATAATTATTTTAAGACTGATATGTGTACCGATCTTACCGGAAAGGGCAGGGAATTCTATGGAAAATACGCAAAATACGCCGAAAAGAAGCGGCGGTAAAATATCATATACTCTGCAGGCGATCGGCCTGATTCCCCTGCTGGCGCTGGGGATCGTCATGTTATTTTTCACTTCCCAATGGTTCACAAAAACTATGTATCAGGAAGTGGAACGTGAATTGTATGATGCCACAAAAAGTGCCACTACACTTCTGAACGCTGCCTATCCCGGCGATTACCGGCTGGAAGGTGATGTTGCCTACCTTCTGTATAAGGGCGATGTAGATATCACCCGTGAATATTCTCTATTTGATCAATTCAAAGAGGATACCGGACTGGACATCACCCTGTTCTACCAGGATACCCGCATTCTGACGACTCTGTATAACGCCCAGGGTGACCGCATTGTCGGCTCCGGTGCTCCGGATGTGGTGATCCGTGATGTCCTGAATACCGGTGAAGATCATTTTTATATCAACACTCTGATCAATGGAAAGACTTATTTTTCCTATTATAGTCCTGTCCGCAATCAGGACGGCAGCATAGTTGGCATGCTTTTTATAGGAAAATCCAGTGCCGCCGTATCTCAAGCCATTCAACGTTATGTCTATCCGCTGACATGGCTGATCATCGGTTTTGTGGCTCTCGTGGCTGTCTGCATCTATTTTTACACCAGAAGATTCGTGGCTGTATTACTCCATATTCACAGCTTCCTGTCAGAGGTAGCCTCCGGGAATCTGAACGCCACACTGGATCATTCCGTAACAAAACGCAGTGATGAATTAGGTGATATCGGTCGCTGTGCCCTGTCCATGCAGCGCTCTCTTCGTACCATGATCGAGCAGGATGCCCTGACCGAGCTGTACAACCGACGCAGCGGGGAAAAAAAGCTGCGCCAGATCTTCGAGGAAGCCCAATCCTTCCGCCATTCTTTTGCGCTCGCCATCGGAGATATTGACTTTTTCAAAAAGGTTAATGATACCTACGGTCACGAATGTGGGGATGCCGTACTGAAAAATGTCTCTGCCCTGCTGAAGCAGCATATGTGGCGCCGTGGCTTTGCCGCGCGTTGGGGTGGTGAGGAATTTCTACTGGTGTTTGAAAATGTAGATCTTGCAGAAGCACGGAAACAGCTGGATCTTCTCATGGACAAAATCCACGAACTGGATACACTCTACGAGGGGCAACACGTGAAGATAAATATGACCTTCGGACTGGTCTGTGAGTCTGACAAAGATGTTCATACATTATTAAAAAGAAGCTGATGAGAAATTATATATCGAGTAAGACAAACGGTCGTAACCAGGTGGTATCTTAACCCGGTTACGACCGTTTTTTTATTTGTTTCTGATCTTGTTATCTTTAACCTTGCAGGCAGTCCGGTTTCAACAGGAAATCATAAATATTGATTGTCAGAATACCATATTCATCATAATATGGTTGCACAATATCTTTTGTAATGACAATTTTCTTAAAAGAGTCATCAATCTTCCGGAACGGTCGGATTTCCTGCGTCCGCTTTGCTTCATCCGGAAGAGAATATGCCGATTGAATGTAATATCTGGCAGAACCAAGATTGCAGACAAAATCCACTTCCAGCTGCCTGCGGTTTACCTTTCCTTCCAAATCTTTTTCTGCGATAGGGACAACACCTACATCCACACTATATCCCCGCATCCGGAGTTCGTTATAGATTACATTTTCCATGGAATGTGTCTGCTCCAACTGCCGGAAATTAATTCTGGCATTCCGAAGCCCCAAATCAGAAAAATAATATTTCTTAGGAGTCTCTATATATGACTTTCCCTTAATATCATAACGCTGTGCTGACTCTATCAAAAAAGAATCTTCAAAGTAATCCAAATATTTCTTTATGGTTGCAGACGTAATTTTAGATTTCTTCACGGTTTTAAAAGTGTTCTTTAGTTTTTCCGGATTGGTCAACGAACCGATCGCAGAGGAAAGAATATTTAGCAGATCTTCCAATTCCCCAATATTCTTTATACGATTCCGTTTCGTAATATCACGGATATAAATTTCGTTAAATAAATTCTGCAGCGCTGTTGCCTTATCCACGGCACCATCCCGCAGAACCACTAATGGAATTCCACCGTAAAGCATATATTCAGATAACCCGGTATATTTATCTCCGTTATAAACAGACATAAATTCAGCAAAGCTGAGAGGGTACATATGAATTTCATCACCCCTGCCAGCGAATTCCGTAGCAATATCCTTTGACAACAGTTTTGCGTTACTTCCCGTCACAAACACATCAATATTCTCTTTGCGAAGGTATCCATTCAAAACAGCCTCAAAACAATCCAGCATCTGAATTTCATCCAACAGCAGATAATATATTCCCTCTCCTGTAGTTTTCGACCGAATATATGCCATAAATTTCTCCGGATCCACACCCCCGCTTTTCCTTTTCGATCTGAATAAGTCTTTCACCGATCAGGTAAAGATCATCCGCAGAATCAAAGGCAAACCGTATGATATGGTCTGCTTCCACACCGGAATCTAACAAATGATGATAGAAAATGTTATTCAGCAGATAAGACTTACCACATCTTCGAATACCGGTAATCACCTTGATTAATCCATTGCTCTTTCTTTTTATTAACTTTTCCAAATAGAAATCTCTGCGAATATCCATATATTTTCTCCCTGGAATAGATTTTTGCAACTGGTTGCACTTTTCTATTCTATTATATGGATAATTTAACTGAAAATCAATATACTTGCTTCATTTTTGGAAAAGATTTTTGCAACTGGTTGCACTTTTCTATTTCAAATTGTAAATAAACAAAGTAATTATTTATTGTTCCATCTGTCTGCCCAGGAAGCCCGCCGCAGACAGAGCCAGTTTCTGCTCCACTTCCCCCATTTTGCTCTTCCCGTCATTTTCCAACAGGATCACACTTCCGATGATGTCCCCTTCGCAGATGATCGGCGTGATCAGCTGCCAGGCATAGTCCACGGCAATGTCTTCCGCAATGTTGACATAGTTGCGGTCTCCTTTTGCGGCAATCACAGTCTCTCTATTATTGACCTTCTCTTCCAGTTGACGGCTCACGGATTTATTTAACAGTTGCTTACAGCCTCCTGAGACGGCGATGAACTGGTCTCTGTCCGCGATCAGTGTGGCATGTCCCGACACCTGTGCCAGGCTCTCCGCATACTGTTTGGCAAATGTGGTCATCTCTCCGATAGGGGAATATTTTTTCAGGATGACCTGCCCCTCTCTGTCGGTGAAGATCTCCAGCGGATCACTCTCTCTGATGTGTAACGTGCGGCGGATCTCCTTCGGGATCACGATGCGTCCCAGGTCATCTATTCTTCTTACAATTCCAGTTGCTTTCATCATTTTTTCCTCCATGACATATTGCGTAAGATAAATCATCATCTCGCATTACTAATCATTAACGTTGCAGTTAGTATGCGAAATGCAGGAAAAAATATACTTTAAATTGCCAGATACACCGTCATTCAGCAGTGCCATTACTGGCTTATATTTATAGCAGTTCTGTATTTTTCCTCAGAATTATTGTTTTATATTAAAATTAAAATGCATCCATTCAATTTTCACTCTTGCATTATCGAATTTTTCAATTCTCAATCAGACTATTTCGTACTGTATTTTCCTTATTTCTATGTTACACTTATTCTGTTTACGACAATTTTTTATGGGAGAGTTTAAACTATGAATCACAAAAATAATAACAGAAGTTCATTTTCCGGCAAGATCGGCTTCGTTCTGTCGGCTGCCGGAGCATCCGTAGGCTTAGGCAATATCTGGCGTTTCCCGTATCTGGCAGCCAAATACGGCGGCGGTATCTTCCTGTTGATCTATATTATTCTGGCGCTTACCTTCGGTTATAGCATGATCGTGGCAGAGACTTCACTGGGACGCATGACAGGTAAAAGTCCCGTAGGTGCCTTTCATTCTTTCGGGAAATCCAAATGGTTGTCCTTCGGTGGATGGATCAACGCTATTATTCCTATTCTGATCGTTCCTTATTATTCCGTCATCGGCGGATGGGTGATCAAATATCTGGTGGAATATGCCAAGGGTCACGGACATGATCTGGCAGCGGACGGTTATTTTTCCACGTTTATTTCCAATGGCGTCTCTACTGAGCTGTGCTTTATCGTATTCACTCTGTGTACGCTGGGCATCATCTACGCCGGTGTCCGCAACGGTATCGAGCGCGTATCCCGCATTATGATGCCGATCCTGGTAGTGCTCTCCGTGGTCATCACAGTCTATTCTGTTACCAGACCGGGAGCCCTGAGCGGTGTGAAGTATTTCCTGATCCCGAATCCCGCGAATTTCTCTTGGATGACAGTCGTAGCTGCCATGGGTCAGATGTTCTACTCTCTGTCCATTGCCATGGGTATTCTCATTACCTTCGGCTCTTATATGAAAAAAGATGTCTCCATTGAAGGCTCCACCAAAATGTAGAAATCTTCGATACCGCCATTGCTATCATGGCAGGTCTGATGATCATTCCCGCCGTGTTCGCATTCTCCGGTGGAGATCCCGATACCTTACAGGCAGGTCCTTCCCTGATGTTCATCACACTTCCCAAAGTCTTCGACAGCATGGGCATGGGCACCTTCGTAGGTATTATGTTCTTCGTACTGGTACTGTTCGCAGCCATGACCAGCTCCATTGCACTTACCGAAAGTGCTGTGTCTACTTTCGAGGACGAGCTTGGCTGGGGTCGTAAAAAATCTACCGTGATCATGGGTATGATCATGCTGACACTGGGAACGTTATCCTCACTGGGTTACGGACCGCTTGGTGCTGTGAAGATCATCGGCATGCAGTTCCTTGATTTCTTCGATTTCCTGACCAACTCCGTGATGATGCCTATCGCTGCCATCACGATCTGTCTGCTGGTGTCCCGTGTCATCGGCGTAAAAGCTGTGGAAGAAGAAGTTATGCACGGAGAGAGTACTTTCCGCCGCAAAAAAATATTCAACTTCATGATCAAGTATCTCTGCCCGGTGTTTGCTGCAATTATTCTGCTGAGTTCTGTGGCAAATGCTTTCGGGTGGATCTCAATGTAATGATGCCGTAATCTAAAATACCCCCACGCTGTGTTCACACAAGCGTGAGGGTATTTTTATGCATCATCCTATCGGAATCACTCTTCCTGTCTCAGCATTCATTCTATGGGAAATAGAGATGACGGTACGTCCCTCGGAAGCCCTCTTCAGTGCCTGCAGCACCTCTTCCTCGGTCTGGGCATCCAGATTTGCCGTAATCTCATCCAGCAGAAGGAGCTTCGGCTTCGCCACGGCGGCTCTGGCAATGGATAACAGTTGCCACTGTCCCTGCGAGAAGATCTCCGAAGTACAGAGCGTGTCATAGCCTTTTTCCAGCTGCTCTATCGTTGCATCCAGTCCCGCAATTCTTGCTGCCTCCCGTACCTCTTCCATAGTAAAAGAATCGTCATACAGCGTAATCTGATCCTTCACGGTACCGGGTACTCTGTGAAAAGTCTGCTCCACATAGCCGTACAGGCTGCGCTTTTCATGTTCCGGAATCTGAAAAGCATCTCTTCCCTGAATCAGCACTTTACCCTCTCCCGGCTGATAGAGTCCCAACAGCAGTTTGAAAATGGTACTTTTGCCTGCGCCGGTTCTTCCAGACAGCGTCACCTGTTCTCCGGGATACACTTGGAAGCTTAAGTGATTCAGAATCTTACGGCTGTCATCCTCATAAGCGAAAGTCACGTTTTGCAGTTCCACAAAAGGATTTTCCGGTCTATTCTGTGGTTCTGCCGTTTTTTGCCCGGAATATTTCTCCGGCAATTCCTCCAGCGCATAGAATTCATTGATCCGGTGCACGCCCGCAATGGCGGACTGTATGGTCTGGATCTCCATTCCCAGCCTCTCCACCGGGGTAAAGATCTGGGAGATATAGTTAATTACCGCTACCGCTGTACCTGCAGACATACCGAACAGTGTCAGCACCCTTGCATTACCGGAGGCAGAAAACAGCATCACAACCGCCACCACGATAGCATTCAGGATCAGGATCACCGGGGAATAAATGGCATCATAAAAATTCGTGCGATCTACCGCGCGGTAGCTCTCCGTAATATACTCATCATACCGCTGCTCCATGTAGCGCTCTTTTCCCAGCGTATGAATGGTGCGGATGTTGTGAAGGGTCTCCGGCACATGACCGGAAGCTCTGCCCACAGCACGACGGTTCTCGATCTGGGCTTTCAGCATGTTTTTCTGCACCGTCCGGGTGAACCAATACAAAAATGGCACCAGGACCAAAAGTACGATTGCCAGTCCTCTGTTTTTCAACCAGATCACCACCAGGATGCTTATAATTTTGCAGGCATCGGCAAACATACTGATGATTCCCGAAGTGAACAGATTCTCCACTGTGTCCACATCTCCCACGAACCGGGATACGATCGTACCGGGCTCCTGCTTCGTCAGTTCCCCTGCCGTCAGGTTCGTGTATTTCTCCATCATGCTGCTCCGCAGTGCATGCGTGATCTTCTGACCGAAGACCGTAAGCAGACCTTCCCGAAGGCTTTCGGTCAGCCCGGTGAGCACCGTAAAGGCAAAATATAGTATCACCAATGCAACCGGAACTGCGTTTCCTGCGGTGATCGTATCCACGATACTTCCGAGGATCCAGGGCGGCAAAAGCGCGGTTACAATGGCACCTGCGACTGCCAACACAATTCCCAGCGACAGTCCTGCATAGCCGGTCACAGTCTGCCGGATCACGATGCGGACATTTTTCACATTCTGCCTCTTATTTTTCTGCATCTGTTTATTTTTCTGCATGATCCGGACCTCCTCCTGCGTACTGTGTGCATCAGCGCCGTCCGCCTGTGCTTCATACAGTCTCGCATACTCCGGAAACTTTTCAAGGATCTGTTCGTGGGTTCCCGCGGTCACTTTTCCATCCTCCATCCACAGCACCTGATCCATTTGGGGAACAGATACAGCCTATGGGACAGTAGGATCACGATACTGTCCGATGCCAGCTTCCGCAGATTGGCAAAAACCGCTTCCTCCGTCTTGCGATCCAGTGCAGAGAACGGATCATCCAGGATCAGGACCGGACGCTTATGGCACAGGGTTCTCGCCAGTGCCAGCCGCTGTGCCTGGCCTCCGGAGAGCCGGACACCGCCGTTTCCCACAATGGTGTCCATACCCTCTTCCATCTCTGCCACCTCACCGTCGAAACAGACTGCCTTCAGATACTTCTCCGGATCGTCGTCATCGCCCAGCAGTATATTGTTACGGACACTGTCATTGAACAGTTCCGGATCATGTCCTAAATATCCCACCATGCCGTTTTGCTCTGCCTTGGTCATCCCGGATAATTCTTTGCCGTGGAAACAGATCCTTCCTTCGTAAGGGTATTCACAGAGGAAGGTCTTTCCCAATGTGGATTTACCACACGCCACTGCGCCGGTGACACCAATGATCTGTCCCGGAGTGGCTGACAGATTGAAGTCCTCATCAGATCTTCTCTCCGCCGGGATAAGCGAAGCTTACATCCGATACTTCCAGCGTTCCCGGCTCCTGTACCAGGCTATCGTCCTCATAAGTGGTTTCCTTCATCAGTGGCTTGATTCGTTTCCAGGAGACTTGGGCTTTATGTACCGCATTGAATAGCTTCGCGGCATGAGAAGATTTCACAGCTAACTTCAAAAAAACAGGATAAAAAACGTGGTAAAGGCTGCCACATCCCATGTTTTCCAACCGTTCCCCAGCACATTTTTACTGCCGAAATACAGGATAAACAGTACGCCTGTCATGGAGATGATCCGGTACAGCGGGGGAACGCGGTACTCCAGATATTGGCCTTCACAGCAGATTTCTCATAAGCGGTAAGGTTCTCTTCATAAGCCTGTTCCCGCTCTTTTTCTCTGCCATAGACACGGTAAGTGATGGCGTTGGTGGCTCTGTCCAGTGTTGCGGCGCTTAAATCTCCGGATTGTTCCTTATAAGCAGCTCCGGTGCGCTGCACGTTACGCTTCATCTTCTCCGCCAGCACATAAGATACCGGTAAAAACAGCATGCCTAAGATTGCCAGCCGCCAGTCATAGAATAACAGCATTCCCACATATGCTGCCAGTGCCACACCGGTATCGAAGATTTCTGTGGTAAATTTCCGCATACCCTCCGCGCAGTCGTCCACATCCAGGATTGCCTTGGTCATCACATTTCCGACACCCTCTTCTTCCAGTTCGGCGCGGCTTCTGTGCACCAGACTGCGGTACAGGATCTCTTTCATGTCACGATTCACATTATTTGCAAAACGTCTGACATAAAAACGCTTGATATAACGGGAGATCTGTACAATGGCGATTACTGCGACATAACTGACCACCAGAGTCAGCATATCGCAATATCCGGCTGTACCTCCCAGAATATTTACCAGACAGCCGGTCATCTGTCCCTCATACCAGGGTCCTGCCAGCAGGCCTACGTTGTAGATCAGTCCGGAGATTGTTACCGCCAGCAGCACCGGCCACTGGGCCTTAAAATAATACAGGACCTGATCCTTTTTCGCTGCATTATGATTCGGCTTCTTCATCTTTTGTACCTTCTTCCACACATTTTGCCACATTGACAAATCCTGCCCGCCGTTCCTGCTTGGTGCGCCAGTACAGGGTATCCAGCGTCTTACAAAATGCTTCCTTCTCTTCCTCTGGAAGTTCCGCCAACAGCCATTCATAAAATTTGCTCTCAATGGCAGCCTTGGAGTTTTTCAACTGCTCCGCCTTCTCCGTGGCATACAACAGCTGGCTCCTGCCATCCGCCGGGTTGGGCTTCCGGTAAAGGTATCCCTTGCTCTCCAGACTCGCCGCACGCCTTGCGGCAGCTCCCTTGTCGATCTTCAGCTGTTCCCGCACCGCCGCCTGGGTAATGCCCGGATTGTGCCGTACCAGATGGATAAAATCAAATTCCGCAGTTCCAATCCCATCTTCCTTCATGGTCTGCACCGTGAATTTGCTCACTTCTCTTGCTATTTTCGTCATTTTTCGTTCTGTTGCATCCATGGTTCTACCTCTCTGTGTTGTATTCAGATAGCAGAAAAAGATGTACCTGCATCCAAAATGGATGATAGTACATCTTTTTTGCGCTGTCAATGATTTATTTGACGAGTTAATGTTGTGTTTCTGGTTATTTAAATCTATATATGTTAAAAAAACCGATCTACATTTAGTAGAAATTTTTTCTTATTATTTAACACGGTTATCCCACAGCAATTACACTGAATCTACACTAGTAGAAATTTTTTCTTATTATTTAACGCATAGAGCAGTTTATCCAGGCATGGTAATCTACACTAGTAGAAATTTTTTCTTATTATTTAACACAAAGGTGCATCCTCTGCGACAGGTTAATCTACACTAGTAGAAATTTTTTCTTATTATTTAACTCTTATTTTGTGGTATTGCACAATTTGGGGCTAATATGCTTATGTTTTATGCACTTTTTTGTTATTATTTCACTAATTTTTTTTACAATAAACCTATCTACAGATATTTGAGGCTAGGTTTGTATTTTCTGTAATTATATTATCCTTTATTCGATCACTATTGTCAATTTCAAACACAGAATATTGTATCCTATGTCCGAATCGCTTTATGGGCATTTGTTTCGTTCATCTGCGCTTCGGTCTGATAGGTCAGGTTGTCCTGACCTCCATATAATTTATGAAAATATATGGAGGCCGGGCAAAAAATAAAATCATTAAGATTCGATATAAGTATAATGTCATCTTCCATCTACAAATACCTTTTTTTCTGCATAAAATCAAACCATGTTTTATTATCCTGCACAAGTTTGTTCCTTTGGGAACTGTTCGTTTTCCTTCCAGTTTTCTTTAATCTGTTTTACTTCATAAAGACCTTTCAGAGCAATACAATATGCACCATTTGCATCTGCATCCTGAGGCAAAGTTTTGTCTGCTGTTGCGGTATCAAAGAACTCGCCTTTATCATTTAATACTGGAGAAATCAACCTGTCATATTCTCTGTCTTCCGACTCACTTCGGCTATTCCGCATCTGAACTGTGAGTCGAAAAATATCAATAATTTCGGCTTCAATACCTTTTTCAACAATTTGACCTTTTAAATCTTTTCCGTCGTGGTACTCAATCCCTGCCCTCTGCAACATTTTTTCCATAGCATCGGTAAGTTCTACCTCCATCGATTGACTTGTATATTTTCCATTGACAACTATCCTCTTTAATCTCGTACCGTTAGTATACACTTTCCATTTTGTTGAAGCTAACATTGTTCCCTTTTTATATAATTATTATAGTCAAATGAGAACTCAAACATATTCTTATCCCTGTCATACCTTATTTCATCAAACTCCCCTACAAAATCCTGTCTGCTCTCTCGATTTGTCAGATTCTTAAATGAAAAAAGATTTACAAATCCTGTTGTTGGATCAATTTTGGAAGTATATCCAGCAGGAACATAAAAAATAAATCCGCACTGTTTCCCGACTTTTTAAGGCTTTCCGGAATATAAGTTAACTGATAACCTCTTAACACTCCTCCTTCTTCACATACTTCTCTGTCTTTAAATACCAGATAATGCAATTTTTCAATTAACATCGTTTCAAACTTCTGATAAACCTGCCTCTCAACCTTAAATCTTCCTGTTTTAAATCCATAATTCAAGTCTTCCATGGCTACAACCGCATTATATTTCACAACTAATCGCGCAATATAATGAATTACCATGGATAAGTAGCCTTCTTTTAACTCTTTGATTTTTTCTATTTCTTCCCAATTTTTTCTTGCTGCATCCCTGCTCTTCTCCCTATCCTTTAACTTCTGTTGATAATCATACCCATTAACAATGTTAAAGGAACGCTGCTCCCGTATATTCCCATGCACATCTATTACAGAAATATACAGTAGATTTCTTTCCCCTCTGTCAATTCCAATAATATGAATATCTTCTTTTTTAGCAATATATGCCAAAGTCCTTTCATTTACTGCAATATCACTTTTTGCCTTGAAATTAATGGTTATGGGAAGATGCAGAAAATAGTGGTCACAACAATAGCGATAATTTTTACAATATCTTTTGTCGCAGTGAAGCTTTTAATCTTGCCTTCATCGAGATATCTTTGGGCTTCCGAAGACAATTTTCCCTTTCCTATATGGTTCAAATAATTGTATATTTCTGTATAGTATTCCTCCGGTATGGAAACTCTGATTTCTTTATTACCTACCGTCTGTGTATAACTTCTATTTACCAAAACAGATCCCTTCTTATGTACAATCGGAGTTTTTATACTTGCTTTTCGGAAAAATAATTCTGCCTCTCCATTTAATTTCAAAACAATATCTTTGAGATTCTCTTCACTAAATAAATTTTTGAGATACATCGTATGCAGATTATCTTTTCCTGTGCTATGAACGGAAAAGTCTTTATTATATATCTGAAATAAAAATATTTGCCCCTTCTCATCAAGCTTTTGAATCTCATCAGCACTAATATACGTCCACTTAATTTGATACCCCTGCATTTCTACTTCTCTGTAAAATCCACTGATATCTTCATAGTCTTTGGTATCTGAAAAGTGAAAATCGTAATTCTTCCAATCAGGGTGTTTATGAATACATTCTTTATAGTAGTCAATCAAATCCCAGCAATATCCCAAATCAAATTTGGGCGATGACTTAATATGTCTCTTTTCGTTATATCCATCTAAAATGTGTTTTGACGGTTTATATGTCTCCTGACCTGACCGTGAAGTAATAAAAACCTTAGGCAACATTTTTGAAGGCCCCGGAAGAAGATTATAAATCATTTTTTTATAATCTCCTTTTTCTTCTTTTTCATGGCCTTTTATAATTTGTTTATCCGGTTTATTCCTTACATTAAAAATTCCCAAATAAAATTTTTGATCCCGCATCAGCAAAATTGCATTATTATCGTACTCTTTGCTTTGACTCCATCCGTTTGCCAATGTAGGAGAACCGAAATGAAGCTTAAATTTTACTGTACTATATGGCTTCTGCGTAACATAACTTCGAACATGATTATAAAGCGTTGTAATCCCCTCGAAGTCTTCCAAAACATCTTCTAACTCAGAATAAAAATAACTATCTTTTTCTATTATATCGCTTACGATAAAAGTCTGTCCCCACTGATATACATGTAAAAAAGGAATCCAATATTGTCTTGATTTCCGTTGTCTTCTCCTTATTTTGCAGCAATTTTATATCACTATTGCATACCAGCGGATCTATAGAAATTTGTCCTGCCATATCACAAATCTCAGTAATACATTTTTTTGCTGATATTGTTCGATCCATTTCCGATCCATATAAGGAAATTATTTTATCTATATCAGCAATACTTCTATACTCTTCTTTTTTTGCAGCTGCTTCTGCTTTCTCTTCTTTCTTTTCCCCCTTACCGGGCAGCGCATCCATATATTCTTCTTTTATACATTTTCTTATAGTATCCCAGCTTCCATATAGCGCATTTGATATCTGCTCATATTTATTACTACTAATATATATCTTCCCCAGGTCATAATCATCACATTCTTGCCCTAAATGTACACATCTGCGAATAATTTCTTTCTTTTTCATTGTTTTTATAAATTCGTTTAAGGCATCATATACTTCCTGGTCTGATTCAAATCTAAACGGGATCTCATAATAGGAAGATTTTTTGCATAGTATTTGTTTATGTAGCTTTTTCATTCGAAAATCATTTTTGTTAATTCTATTTTTCTGGCAGAATTGATTCATATGTTCATTTATTTTCCCGCAAATGCCATTGTAATATTCTATTCCTGGCTGTGTTAATTCTCTGTCATAGAAGTCTACCGAATATATATGTTTCATCTGCCATTCCTGCAACATATCTTTATATTCTTCTTCCATTCCACAGACTTCCTCCGGGTATTGTTGCTCTATTCGCTGAAACGCCCGCATATTCTGTAAATGAATTTCCGAATTTTCATTTACAATCCGAAAGCTTATGGCCGTAGAAATATTATCTTCAGAAAAATTGTTTCTCCGCTGATTAAAATAATTAGTAAATGCAGTAGCAAAACGCTGAAATAACACCCGTGTCTGCTCTTTCTCTGCCTTCTCCTCCTCAGTATACTCTTTATTATCTTTTATAAAGTTTGGAAGGATATCCGTAATTAATTTAGCATTAAACAGATCCTTAAATCTTTTATCACTGGTAAAATAGCAACAGATTTCTTTTCTTTTTTCGTTTTGTATTTTATCAAGATCTTTTCGTACTGATATGTCCTCCATCGTTTCTTCCATTTTTTGGAATAAAGAATTCCATTGTATTCCTTGAATTTGACCAAGTTTTTCCTCAATAAATGCTCTATAATAGTCATCCATGATTTCCTTTAATTCCTGTTGTTTTTCTGCTCGCAATTCATCATCACGGATGACCCCCATCTCTTCCATATGGATCTTTGTACTCTCTGTAGGAATCAATGCATTTCTTAATGTCTTTGATAAGGATTCTTTTCCAATAAAATCTTCAAGGCCTGTTTTATAATTCATATATTTTCCTCCCCTTGTTGTAAAATCTTATATCTAATTATATCCTCTACTATATTTTTGTAAGCTGTGTTATATTATTTTTTTCAAATAAAAACGCTCAGAGAACATTCCCTAAGCGTTTAATCATCATTTTATTTAATTGTGTTTATAGCATATATTTTCTTTTTAACCTGACAGCTTTAATCTACCAAAGTAGAAATTCTTTACGCCTTCAAAATCTCCGACAGATTCCTCTGGATCCCGGCTGCCACATCCGGTTTATTCATGGAATAGACATGGATATGTTTTACGCCGTTGGCCAGTAGATCAATGATCTGATCGGTGGCATAGGCGATACCTGCCTGTTTCATGGCTTCCGGGTTATCACCGAAACGGTCTACGATATTTTTGAAGCGCTCCGGCACATTACAGCCGGACAGTTTTACGGCATTTCTCACCTGTACACCGCGGGTGATGGGCATGATGCCGGGAACGATGGGCACGGTAATCCCTGCCTCCCGCACACGGTACATAAAGTTGAAGAAGATATTGTTGTCGAAGAACATCTGGGTCGTCAGATACTCACATCCGGCATCCACCTTTGCCTTCAGCCCCTGAATATCCGCATTCTTGTTAGCGGAATCGGGATGCACCTCCGGGTAGCAGGCGCCACCCACGCAGAAATCTCCGTTTTCCTTAATAAAACGCACCAGATCGGAGGCGTGCGTAAAATCCGTAAATACTTCTCCGTCGAAATCCTTGGGAATATCTCCTCTCAGAGCCAGAATATTCTCGATCCCTGCTGCCTGCATTTCTGTAAGAGCTGCGCCGATACTGCTCCTGTCAGCGCAGACACAGGTCAGATGCGCCACAGTAGGCACATTGTACTGCTTCTGAATCTCTCTTGCCAAAGCAATGGTATGTCCCTTGGTGCTGCCGCCGGCACCGTAAGTCACGCTCATATAAGCAGGCTGCAATGCCGCGATCCCCAGTGCTGCTGCCTCCACATTTCCGAAATCCGTACTTTTCTTCGGAGGAAATACCTCAAAAGAGAGCGTTGCTGTATCTTTATTCAAAATATCTCTGATCTTCATACAATTCTTCTCGCCTTTCCATCATCTACATACCTTCAGGCTGCGTAATTACCCTTTGTTTTCCCGCAAAAAGATCGGCAGGAAATCCTGTTTTTCCTCTTCTGCGGTCTCACTCTCCGCAATGACATTCCGGATATTCTGCATCCGCTTATCCAGTGCCGCACTCTGCTGCGCACAGTCATACAGCTCGTCCTTCAGGAACTTTGACTGACTCTCCGGAATGTTTTTCTTATACTGCAGCTTGTGCTCCAGGCTCGCCCAGAAGTCCATGGCTATCGTACGGAACTGTACCTCCACATAGACCAGCTTCTTCGTATTCTGTAAAAAGATCGGCACCTGCACGATCAAATGGAGACTGCGGTATCCGCTCTCCTTCGGATTCTTTATATAATCCTTGCGCTCGATCAGGGTAATGTCATCCTGGCGTAAAAAGCTCTCCGCCAGTTCGTAGATATCATCCGGAAACGAACAGATGACCCGGACCCCGGCGATATCCCGGATATTCTCCTCAATGCCTTCCAACGTCATGGGAATATTTTTCCGGCGGATCTTCCGCAGGATGCTGTCGTAGGACTTCACTCGGGTCTTGATGCCCTCGATGGGATTGCGGTCATATTCCAGGGAATACTCCTGATTCAGCACCTTGAATTTCGTCTCCACCTCCATGATGGCACACTGATAATAAGACATCAGCTCGTCCATGGGGCGCTTATTCTTCTCGATCAGATCCAAAAACTCGTCTGAGAGTAAATGTTGCTTCAAAAATTTACCTCTGATGGTATCCATTGTGATTTATTCCTTCTCTAAAGTACTGCATTACATAACGATTCTATTATATACACTCAATCGCATCACTGCAATAAAGTTAAAAGAAAGAATTTGAGAAAAAAACAGGAACAGCAGCGATCTGCCATTCCTGTATCACTTTTGCTTTATCCATTCTCACAATCAGCTATGATTTTCCTTACTTCCTCAATGCTTTTCTCTGTGACTGCCGCAATCTGCTCCGGTTGCATTCCGTTTTTATGCATCCTGGCTATCATTGTTGCTTCTGCTCTCGCTTCACCGATTGCAATTCCCTTTTCTTCGATTCCTTCACTCAAATTACACATTGTACTCACATCCCTTCGCAAATTTTCTTCCAACTCAATATCGTACTCTGTTTCCATGATCGACATTTTCTCATCTACTGTCAGTTTCTGCGACAGTAGTGCTCCCAGAAGACGGTGCAATTCATATCTCTCATCCTGTTCCGGAAGTTCTTTTGCAATCCCAATCATTATAATATTGATCAGATCGATTTTTCCCTTCCATTCATGGTTCCCGATTACAGCATCATTTACAAAATGAATATGGTTCATACTGTTCTGTTCCATATTCATACATATCCAAATGGAATAAACTCGTTTAATATCATCATAACCGGATTTAACAAAATCCCGCTCCTTTTGGGATGATACCAGGCGACTCGCATAAAATATCGCACGATTTAAAATCTCATAACTCGTCGGTTCATCTTTCTGTGCTTCCACATTTATGATGATTTGTGTCAATCCGGCATCCTTGCTATCTTCAGATGGTAACCGGACATAAAAAATAATGTCAAATCTTATCAGTCCCTCGTTTATTTCCACGTTTTCCGTATTCAGACCGATAATCTGCTGTCCCTGTTGTTCGTGATTGGTCATCCCCGGTTCTATCGGCACCTTGCTGATATAAGGTGTTCCTTCTATATAGGGGATCACCTCCCTGGGATTCATCCCCTTGAATTCATCTACTGTTCTGGTCAGTATATGAGCCAGTATAATTTTATGCCCTAGCAGATTTTTGACTTTCGCATCATATTGTGCCTTTTGATTTGTCGCTATTACAGCTCTTTTCAGTGTATTATGCATAAGGTCTTATCCTTTCTACAAGACCTTCTCCGAAATTCTCTCCCAAAATATATTATATCTTACGAAAACTATTGCCACAACTACTATTTTCACTTCCGCAATCTCTTCCGATACCCTGCCGGTGTCTCCCCGTAGGCCCTCTGGAAGGCATCGTTAAATGCTCTGGCATCGCCAAAGCCTACATTCATGGCAATCTCGTAGACTTTTTTGTCAGTGTCCAGAAGCAGTGTGACTGCATGTTTCAGGCGGATCTGATTGACATAGTCCTTGAAATTTTTGCCGGTGCTTTTATGTGCATTTATCCGCAGAGCATAACTTTAGCACAGAAAGCACCATTCTGATAGGCAAACGTACTTGCACCGCCGCTTTTTTCTGCAATATGTTGGATTGACTGGATGCCGACGCCGTTTCCCTTTCGTTTGGAGGATTGAAAAACACCGTCCTTCTCCCTGATTTCGCCGTCATAGGCATTCTCAACTTCGATCAGAAGCAGCCGCCCGGCATGCAGGTATGCAGTGATTTTAATCTGCCGTCTGTCTGGTGCAGTGCGGATACTGGCTTCGAGCGCATTTTCCAACAAGTTGGACAAGACCAGACACATGTTAATCTCATCGATTGGAAGAGTCTGCGGCAGATCGAGCTTTGCACAAAAGGGAATGTCTTCGCGCTTTGCCAGGGCACAATAATAGCCGATGACGCTATCTGCTGCGCGGTTTTCGCAGAAGTGTATACCGAGATTCGGGATGCGGGAAATGGTTTTTTCAAGGTAGCTTTTCAATCCCTCCAGATCGCCGGTCTCAGCCAGTGCGGTAATTTGATTCAGTTGATGGCGCATATCATGCCGCGCCTGCCGCACTTCTTCGATGGCAGCTTTGAGATTCTCATAGCGTTGCTGCTGCAGGAAAAGAAGCTGGTTTTCCTGCTGTAGTCTCGCGTTGCGGTTGAGACTGGTGGCCATTAACAGGAAAATTGCGTTGAACCAGAGCAAAAGCAAAAGAAGTGCAATACTTATCACAATATATCCCTGCAATACACGACCGGTCCTAAGTGTCGTCTGATAGCGCGGAATCATAAAAAGGTTCAAAAAAATGAACACCAGCGGCAAAACCCAGAACACATACCATGTTTGCGCAAAATTATCGTCCTCAACCATCACACGCACTGCATGGGTTGACGGATAGAACGCAGCCAGCACCAAAATCCAGCAAACAACATTATAAAATACACAGGCTGCAAGGCAGAACCACGGTTCGTCCTGTGGCAGCTGCATATGCAGAGCAATCATAACACTGATAGCTCGAGACAAGCTGTTGATGCATGCAAACACTGCGCAGACAGTCAGTGCAATTGTTCCGGATTTCCAGAGGGAGATTTGGAGTGTTCCGGTATATAGCCCAATTGCAAGCAATGTGATCCCTGCCAGGGCAGACGCAGTGGAAGCATGCAGCTGATAGCAGATGATCCCAGCACCGATACACAATCCTGCCATCAGTGGGAGAATCCGGGCGGCAAGTTTTCCGGGGGACTGCTTCAGATAGGATTTTACAGGGAAATATGCAAGTAAAAGACCGGGGAGTACAACGGACAACTCCAGGATCGGACGCAGAATATCTTTCATCTCATACACCCCCTTGCAACAGAAATTCCATAAATGCCTGCCTGGCAGGCTTCAAAAGTTCCTGGTTGACATATACGCGGCTACCGTCGGTCATGCAGAAAGCGGCGGCCTGAAAATCAGCGGCATGTTCTAAATTGACAATCGTACCGCGGCCGCAGACAAAAAAGCGTGGATCTTTTTTCAGCGGCTCGGTAAATGCCTTAAAGCTTTGCCGCGTGGCAAGCGTTTTACCGGCAGTCGTACGAATGTTGATCATATGAGCAAAATGCTCGGCAAAAATAATGTCCCTATAGCGAAGGCGAACATCGCTGCCACTGACTTTCACCGTCAGAATCGGCTCAGGACGCGGAAGTTTAGCGAGCAGTTCAGTAAGCAGACCGGCAAGTTCTCCCTCGGAAAAGGGCTTCACGAGATAGTGGAATGCCCGCACCTGAAAGCCCTCCAGTGCATGGTCGGTAGATGTTGTGGTGAAGATCAGAAAGCAGTCTGCATCCGTCTTCCGAAGTTCCTTTGCGGCATCCATGCCGCTTAATCCTTTCATGTAAATGTCCAGAAATGCCACAGTAAAGTGCCGTTCTTTTTCTGCTGCGAGAAAGCTCTCGCTGCTATCAAATTCTAAGATCTCCGTCTCTACACCGTACAAGCTCAGCTGTCGCTCAAGCCGCATTTTCAACAGTGCACGTTCGGTCTCGATATCATCCACTATTGCTATTCTCATATCGGACTGACTCCTTTGTAAAAAATTCCAACTAAATTATATCATACCTGTCCAACACCGGCACAATGAAAAACTCAGATTTCGTGACGGAATTGAGGGTTTCGTGCCAAACGGCTTGAAAAGCGTTTGCATATCCGTATACTGACAAGCAGAAAGCATCAATGACGGCAGAAAGGAGGGAGTGCCGTGTACCACATTGCCGTGCTGACAAGCAGTGAAACACAGGAAGCCTTTTATATAGAGCAGCTTTCACGGTTCTGCTTTGAACGCGGTCTGTTTCCCAAAATGGACTGTTACCGTGGGCAGGAGTTGTTCTTTGATGTGGCGCGTATAAATGCGCCAACCTGCACTGTGATCGCACTTCCGGGGGTAGCAGGGTTGAATGCGGTGGAGCATCTGCGGACGCTTTTTCCCGAAATGCGCATCATCTGGTGCAGCGATCTGGATTTTTCCCTGCATGCGTTTCGGCTGCGTGTAGACTATTTTCTGTTAGAGCCAATAACAGAAGAGGCGTTTCAGCAGGGACTTTCTACATGGTCAGATGGGAAAAAAACGTCTGCCTTATTCCGAGCGGATCACAACAAACATAACAATGAGGAGGATTATTGATGAAAAAGAGAAAAAAGATTTATTCTGTATTTAGCTTTCTTCTGGCGGGAACACTGTGCCTGTCTATGGCGGCCTGTGGTGGAACGCCCACACCGGCAGAGGACGAAACAACATCTTCTGCACCGTTATCCGGTGCACTGCCCGTGAAGGCTTTACAACCCAAACACGTGGATGAAAACCCTTATATGGCAAAAAGTGATGCAAACATCCATCACGACGGCTACAACACCGACTCAACGGATGAAATTCTGCCGCTCGGCATCTATCCGGAAATCAATGTTTCCTTTGAGACAACGAACCCGAACGCCTCACCCGCGATTTACTTTGACAACTACGGTCACGCGGTCGTGCCACTGCTCGGCGGCATCGCCATCCGTGATCTGAATGCAACAGAGACGAAGACGCTCGGCTATTTTTCACCGATGCAGCATGATGGCGGCGGTTACGTCATACAGAGTTCCTACACATTCCTTGACTCTAAAAACCGTGTCGTCTGCCCGACGAGCAACAACCATGTACTGATACTGCGTACGACAGAGGAAGATGGCAGCGTCATTCCGGAATTTGAAAAGGTTCTGGATATCGATATCAAGGCAGCTGCTGAGACCGCGCTCGGCAAAGAGCTGACACAGAATCTTCTGTCCGTGGTCTTTGACTACGACGGAAACCTTTGGTTCGCCACCGGCGGCTTCCGAATCTATCCCGAGCGGCAGCAGCAGGGTGTTCTCGGCTACATTGCCCACACAGCGATAGAATCGATTCTGAATGGCGAACAAACCGATCTTTCAAAGGCTGTCTTTGTTTACGGGCTGCCCCTTGGCGAGGGCGCAGAAAACGGCATTGCTGCCTCCAAAGACGGTGCGGTCATTCTGACGAACCAGAACTGCTATCTGTTGCGCGCGGAAGAAGGTGTGAACGTTGTGTGGTGCACGCCATATGAGAGTGTCGGTGCGAAGGTCAGTCATGATGGCGATAAGACTACCGGCGGCGGCCTTGCCTGGGGTGGCGGCTTCTCGCCCACACTGACACCAAACCTTGTACTGTTCACCGACAACGCAGACCCCGTTAAGCTTCTTGCGCTCGACATGAAGACCGGAGAGGTCGTAGCCAGCATGCCTGTTTTGGATGATCTGCCCGATGGGTATCAGGTGGCGGTTGAGAACTCTGCAATCGTTTATGACGACGGTGAAGGCACCGTCAGCACGATCGTCTGCAACTGGTTCGGCGCTGGTAACGCAGGTCTTGCCGACCCTGACAATGACTCTTCGATTCAGAGCTACGCCAACATTTATGACCAGAACTGGCTGATGAAGGGTAATGTTATGATCGCCCCGGGCGTTGAGCGGGTGGACACCCTAAAAACCGCCGATGGCTATGAAATGAAGAGCGTCTGGAGCCGGAACGATTTGCGCGACACGGCGATCATGAAGCTCTCCACTGCAACAGGCTATATCTACGGTTACGTACAGGATTTGGATACCGGCATGTGGCAGTACATTATTTTGGACTTTGCAACAGGCGAAACCGTCTTCACGATGGATGTGTCCAACAAATACGGCTACAATAATATGGCCATCGGCATGTACACCGGCAGCAACGGAAATACGCTCTACTGCCCGACAGGCTATCTGGAACTGCTGCGTTTGCAGGATCGCTTTGTGTACCTGCCAGAGCTTCCGTACCGTGAGGTTGATCTTGATCAGGCGGCAAGAAATGTTCTTTCGCAGGATCAGTTTGAGCAGGATGGCGGTGAAGGTACGGTTGCAAGCTGGCACAACACCGCGACCATCTGCAACGTGCATCCCAACACCATGGTAGCCTTCCGTATGAACAACCTGTCCGGCAACGTCTCTGATCTGACGCTCTACGCCTATGGTGCAGACGGCAAGCTGGAAAAGGTTGGCTCTGAACTGTGGTCGCTCACAGACGAGACCGGAGCAAATGTGACGGAGCTGACAGACGGCGTGCTCTATGAACTGCGCGTGACCGTCTCCGACGGCGGTGATTTCGACCTGAGCGAAACAGAAAAAGAAATCAAGCTATCCGTTGTACTTGGGAAATAAATCAAGTGACCGGAGTTTGATCTGTCGTGAACTCAGATCGTAGATGCGATGATCTGCATCCTGCCCTGTAACTCTACCTTACCGTAGCCGTCGGGCAGGATCAGGTGATCGCCCTTCTTTAAAGGAGTACCGTTCAGGGTGCCTTCGCCCTCTACCACGCTCATGAGAACAAAGGGCTTATCCTGCCAGGTCTCCACACGATGCTCCACATCAATACGGTATACGGTGTAGTAAGGGCAGCAGATCAACTGCTGGATCGCATCGTCCTTTTTCTCCGTGTGTACCACACTGTTCTCTGCGGATTTGGCAGGGACGGTAATGACATCAATACTCTGGGTGATGTGCAACTGTCTGGGCTTACCGTTACTCAGTCGGTCATAATCATACACCCGGTAGGTAATATCGCTGCTCTGCTGGGTCTCAAGAAGCAGTGTACCGCCCTTAATGGCATGTACGGTACCGGGATCGATCTGGATGAAGTCCCCGGGCTTAATAGGAATCTCACGGATGAACTCTTTCCACTTTCCTTCCTGGATCATCTGCTCCAGTTCTTCCCTGCTCTTCGCGTTGTGTCCAACCACCAGCGTAGCATTTTCCTTACAGTCTAAGATGAACCAGCACTCGGTTTTGCCCAGGGATCCGTTCTCATGTACCTTCGCATAAGCGTCATCCGGATGCACCTGGATGCTTAAGTCGTCCTTTGCATCAATGATCTTGATCAGCAGCGGGAAACGATCCATTCCCGTGTCTCCGAACAACTCGGGGTGCTTCTCCCACAGCTCGGACAGCTTCATTCCCTTATAAGCGCCGCTTGCCACGGTGCCGTCTCCGTTGGGATGGGCGCTGATACCCCAGCACTCACCGATGTCGTCGCCCTCGATGGGGTACCCAAATTCTCTGTTTAACCGGGTACCGCCCCAGATATTGTGGGTACACACCGGTGTTAAAAAAATAATATCTTTGTTCATGATCATCTATCCTTTCCCATGATACTTACTATGTATTGCACGGCATCTTTCCCGTTATTCCGCTACTTAGCTTTGCAACGTCCGTTTCTGGAAAAATATTCTATCTGATATGTAACACATTTCTTCCGATCTGTCTACCTGACTTCCGTACTATGCCTATTCCGCTTCTGTTTCTGTTCTTACCCCGGATACAATCAATGACACCAGATAAAATCCAGCCTTATCGTTCTCGTGTGTCTCCGTGATCTCGATTCTCACCCGGTGTTCCCCATAGGGCAGATGCTCCGCAATCGTTGCCAGTTCCATCTTATCTCCCCAGGTCTCATCAAAGGTTCCGTCCAACACGCACGCCGTCTCAGGGTTCTCATCCACCACTGCTGTGGCAATGGGTGCAGGTCCGTCCTTCACTCGGCGGTATTGCACGGCGGCACCGGTTCCCCGGAAAGTGAACTCCAGATAAGCTCCTTTTTCTCCGGCGCTCCATCCGTTACGGAAAATATCCGTGATGTCTCTCTGCGGTGTCATATCTTCTTCAAAACCGCTCTTCTCCGGTGTGGAATTAAAATATTGTAGTCTCACGCAATGCTCATAGGCATTCTCTGTCAGCGGGGCCGGGAAAATTTCCTGCGGCTCTTGCGTTTTATCATGGATTACCTTTTCCAGGAAATTCGTGATCACAGATGCCATGAATTCATGACCAAGATCATTGGGATGAAGGAAATCTGCCGTAATCTTCTCTGCCGGCAGTCTTCCGGCTGCCACAGCGGGATAGATACTGTTCTGCATACTGATGCAGGGCAGATCATAATGTCGTCCTACCTGCGCATGATAATATGCCGCACTTTTACCGGTATCATAATAGACATTATGGATCAGCACCATTGCCGGTGCGCTCGCACTGCCATAAATCTGCCTCACCAGACCTTCGTAGGTCTCACAGAAATGCGGCGTACTGTGATCGTTCACGGAAAATTCTACAAATACCAGATCCGGTAGCCGCTGAAGCAGGTCTTCCTGTACTCTCGCCGCGCCGAACTGGGAATCGGTAGCTCCGATTCCGGCGTTCACATAATCAAATTCCGTATTGGGAAATACCTTTTTCAGCCAGCCAAATGTCCTTGCCGCATAACATTTTTCCGGATCCGTAGCGGAAAATCCCTGGGTAATGGAACCGCCGATAAATCCTACCGTAAGCCGCTCTCCTTTGGCTGCACGGTTCATAAAACCTTTCAGTCTGGTCAGGTTGCCCCGGTTCAGGATTCCGGCTTCTTTATCAATGATGTTCCCCGCACTCTTGCGGTTCTCATAGATGCTGTTTTCCAGAGTGCAATAACGTTTCGCCTTGTTTTTCAGAGTCTTGCCGATGCGGAAAATTTCCTCCGGGCGGTATCCTCTGGACTCCAGATAATAAATGCCGCTGTACAGGTTGATCGATACATCGGGGGTATTTATCTCCGATCATAGCTTCGAACATGATCATAATATGACCGATCTTCTCCGAAGCAGCTTCCACATGATTGTCCAACAGCAATAGGAACTCATCCTTTTTCACATGGCACACCATTTCCTGTCCCTTCAGGTGCTTTTGAATGTGCGTCCCCAGATGGTACAGAAGGCTGTTTTTCACTTCCTCACTCATCTTCGCGGAAATCTCATCGTAATCCCGGATGCCCAGAAATACCTCTGCATACTGACCGTCCTGCCAGGGCAGGATCTGTTCCAGTTTTGCGGAAAAGCTTTCCGGAGTCTCTGTTCCTGCAATGACCGGTTCCGGCTTCTCTGTATCCTTTTCCTGCTCCCGAACAATTCCTGCTCCTTCTTCACGGTTCAGATAGCTTTCCATCATGCGCGTCATAGTAGACAGAATCTCACTTTCTGCTTCTGTCCACTGACGTCCTTTATAATATTTCTCCAATTCCTGCCAGATGCCGGTCTCCCCGGTCTGTTTCCTTCCTGTCTGAGGTATAATCAACATAATTATAGTTCTTGTCGTACACGCTGAATGCATTTTTACCGCTGCGTTTCACCCGGTACAGTACCTGATCCGCTTTTTGATACAACTCCTCATAAGAGGAAGCATCCTCCGGATAACGGGAGATTCCCATACTTAAGGTCACGCGTCTGCCGGACATGTGGATCCGGTCTGCCATACGGGATATCCTCTCCGCCGTCTCCATGGCATGCTGACCCGCATTTTCCCCACGGCAGAATACACAGAATTCGTCACCACCGATACGACCTGCATAATCCCCCATGCCGGCGCTGATCAAAATCGCATTGGCAATTTTGATCAATACTTCATCACCGTATAAATGCCCATATGTGTCATTGATCGATTTAAAGTCATCAATATCAATGATCAGGAATGCTCCCTCCTGCATATCCTCCTGCTGGATATGCTTTTCCACCAGTTTATGCATTTTTGCCTTATTATACAGATCTGTCAGGAGTCCCTCTCTGCCTTCTGTTCCAGCAGCTCCTGGTTCTTTTTTTCTCCTGTAATATCAAGCGTCTTCCCCATGATCTTATATGGCTTATGATCCTTATCATAGACCGGAATCCCTACATAACGGAACCAGACAAATACCGATTCATCACTGACTTGTCTGACTTCATAGGAAATATGCTCATCACCGCGGTCCATGGCCTCACAGAAGGCATCAAAAACCGACCAGTCATCCGGATGTACAAATCCCCATTTGTGCATCTGCTCCTGATAATTTTCGATGACCATGTTGGTGGTATTCCACTTTCCTCCAAGCTTTCTGGAAAGCACATATTTTTTTGAAGCAATTTCATACTCCCACAGCGCACAGTCGGAATTGTCCTCGGTAATCTTCCTCCTGATACGTTCTTCTGCCAGTTCTTTTTCCAGTTCTTCGATTCTGGCATATAATTCCTCATTTTCCTTCATACGCTGTCTCCATAAGCAAAAAGGACCCGCTTTACGCGGGTCCCGTGATTCTATCTTCTGCCTTCTTCTGTATCGCTTGTTGTGACCACGCTGTGTTCTTTGATATAGTCAACCACTTCATCGATGGTCGTAAACGCCAGTCCTACATAGCTGTCTGCTGCGCCATAGTAAATGGCGATCTTGCCGCTCTCGGAATCATGAATGGTAGCGCAGGGAAAGCATACATTCGGTACGAATCCTCTCTCCTCATACCACTCTTCCGGTGTCAGCAGGAAGTTCTCACAACGATATTTTACGATGGACGGGTTGTCAATATCCAGTATTGCTCCACCGATGGAATAGACATAACCGTTACAGGTTCCGCTCACACCATGATAGAACAGAAGCCATCCTTCGGAAGTCTCAATGGGAGCTGCACCGCCACCGATCTTCAAGGACTCCCACCATTCGGAAGACTTTCCCATCACATGTCTGTGTTTGCCCCAGTATACCATATCCGGGCTCTCACTGACAAAGATATCTCCGAAAGGTGTATGTCCGCTGTCGGAAGGACGGGACAACATCATGAAATTGCCGTGTACTTTTCTGGGGAACAGTACGGCGTTACGGTTAAAGGGAAGGAACGGATTCTCGATTCTTACAAACGTCTTGAAATCCGTGGTTTTCGCAATACCGATGGCTGCGCCGTAGAAATCCTGACACCAGATGATATAGTAGGTATCTTCTACCTTTACCAGTCTGGGATCATATGCATAAATCGGCATGAAAGGCTTGCCTTCTTCATCTACGAACTGGATCTTATTCTTATCAAAATCCCAGTGAATAGCATCCTTGCTGCGTCCTAAATAAATATAGGGAATACCGTTGACCTGTTCACCGCGGAACACGCCAATGAATTCATCGCCATAGGGCATTACCGCACTGTTGAAGATTCTGGCTACTCCTTCTACGGGATTTCTGCCAATAATAGGGTTCTCACTATATCTCCATACCGGTGCTCCGGTATGGCCTTCGGGTTTGTCCTGCCAGGGTACATTAGGTACTGCAGGACTGATCATCTTAACTTTGCTCATTCGAGTTACCTCATTTCTGCGTTATTTATCTTGCTTCCTGTTTTAAGAACTCTTCATTTCTGCGGATGAGTTCACATCTCTGTGCCACACACTCCACGCTTCTTCCGGGATCGGAAGGGGTGTGGAATACATAATCCACAAGCTTATCTATAGTAGTCGTTGCCACATGCATGCGAGTATCGCTGGATGCATAGTAGATAAAGACTTCCCCCTTCCCATTTGCGATTGCGCCATTGGTAAATACTACGTTTGAAACATCTCCCACTCTCTCTTCCCCTCTGGGACCGATCAGCAGACCCGAAGGCTCTGCGATCACTTTTGCCGGGTCTTTTAAGTCCGTGGCAAAAGCATAAATGACGTAACGTAAACCGGCTGCGGTATTACGAACTCCATGTGCGATATGTATCCAACCTCTGTCTGTCTTGATGGGGGTAGCTCCCGCACCGTTTTTGGCCTCGGTGATGGTGTGATATTTCCGCAGGCTGGTCATGCGCTCTTCGTCGATGACTGCATGGGTAATGTCGTCGCACAGTCCGAAACCGATTCCTCCGCCGCTTCCGGTCTCGATGAAGTCATCCATCGGTCTGGTGTAGAAAGCATATTTGCCATCCACGAATTCCGGATGCAGCACTACATTTCTCTGCTGGGGAGAACGAAGGGTCTTTAAATTCTCCAGTCTCTCCCAGTGCTTTAAGTCTTTGGTTCTTACAATACCGGCAGCTGCTACTGCTGCGGACAGATCATTTACGGAGGTATCCTTGCTCTCGGAACAGAACACACCGTAGATGTAACCATCTTCATGCTTGGTGAGACGCATGTCGTACACATTGGTCTCTTCCGGACAAGTATCGTCCAACAGGATGGGATAGTCCCAGAAACGGAAACCATCGACACCGTTGTCACTCTCTGCCACACCGAAGAAAGACTTTCTGTCGTTGCCTTCGATACGGGCTACCAGATAATACACCGTTTAATTCAATCGCACCGGAATTCATGACCGCATTGATTCCCAGGCGCTCCATGAAATAGGGGTTGGTCTTGGGATTGAGATCATATCTCCAGGTCAGGGGAATATGTTCTCTGGTCAGAACCGGATGTTCATAACGGTCATAAATACCGTTGTAGAAATCAGACTTTACATTTTTCCGGGAAAGCAGCTTCTCCTGCTTCTCTTTTTCTATGTAATAACGCTCTAACATATTAGGTATCCTCTCTTAAAATAAATCAATTATTCTGGAATACGCTTCATAACCTCCTGGAGGTCTCCCGTTACAGTTTTATTCGGGAATACGTTTCATGACCTCCATGCACATCCTGCCGTTATGGTAAGGGCATTTCCAAGGCTCCACAATGGGGCGGTCAGGATAGGGATTTCCTTCCGGATCCACTTCCCAGAACCATTCGGAACCGGGTCTCTTATCGATCACATGATCTCTGATAAATGCCCATTCCTTCTCTGCGGCTTCCAGATATTCCGTTTTCTCCGGCTCTTTCTCATAGCCGTTTAAGAAACCGATCACGGTCTCCGCCTGTACCCACCAGACTCTGTGTACATTCACGACACCTCTGTCACATTCATTGGCCAGAGAGTGTCCATCGAATGCCACCTTATAGATCTGTGCGGTAAGGTCTCTGGTGATGGCATACATCTTCTGCGTCAGTTCCGGATCATCCAGAACCTTGCAGCCTCTGTCGATCAGCCATGCCGTCTCGATGTCGTGGCCGTAGGAATGCAGATTCAGAATGGTATTATAATGCTTATCGAAAAATACTTCCTGTCTGTGGAGCTTCGGATTATAAACTTTCTCAGCGAACACATCCATGATCCACAGAAGGCGTCTGCGCACTTTTTCATCCCCGGATACCCGGTACAGCTCCGTATAAGCTTCAAAAACATGAAGCAGGGTATTCATGGTCTTGTCTGCCAGGACACCGTTCTCCGACAATTTCTCATTGATTCCGGTTTAAAGTCTCTGGTGAATGCTTCCAGATATCCCACCTCATCCATACACGTAGTCTCAATCAGAGTAAACAGCTTTTTCGCCAGCTCCAGGGCTTCTGCATCCCCGCTGGCCTCATAGTAAGAGGACAGCGCGTAGATGCAGAATGCCTGATTGTAGGTATGTTTTGTGGTATCCTTCGGGGTTCCGTCATAGTTTAGGGACCAGTAGATACCGCCATATTCTTTGTCCAGACAATGGTCTTTCAGGAAATCGTAGCCGTGCTTTGCTTCCTCCAACAGACTCTCGTCTTTTAACAGTGTATATGCGTTGGAGAAGAACCAGGTGATCCTGCTGTTCAGGATACAGCCTTTTTCTGCTTTTTTATCCAGATTCAGATCGTAGTCCAGAAAACCGTAATAACCGCCGAACTCGTCATCCCGCATCCCTTTCCAGAAAGGAATGATTCCTTCGGTCAGATGCTTTTTGATCTCTTCTCTCATTTTCTTTGTTTCCGCATTTTTCATGTTCCACACTCTCCTTTGTATTAACCCTTGACAGCGCCGGAGGTGATTCCACTGTAAATCTGTTTCTGACAGAGCAGGAATACGATCAATGCAGGCAGCAGAGACATCAGTACACCTGCACAGATCAGATTGTATTTGCTTCCAAGAGGTCCGGTGAAGGTATACAGGAGGTTGCTACCACACCGAGAGTCCTCTTGTCCTGCAGATACAGACTGGCGCAATAATACTCGTTATATACGCCTACTCCCTTAAGCACCATTGAAGTTACGATAGCGGGCTTCAGAAGCGGAAGAATGATCTTCCAGTAAATGGTAAAATAGGAGGCTCCGTCAATAAATGCGGATTCATCCAACGATACCGAAATGTTTTCCATGAACTGGATGAAGATGTAGATGGAGATAACATCCGTACCCATACTCATAATGATATAACCATACAGATGATTGATAAATCCAAGGTTACTCATGATCTGGTACACAGATACCTGCATGGCAATTCCGGGAAGGAGGGTTGCGAACAGGAACAGGCTGCGGATCAGTCCGTTGCCGGGAAACTTGAACCGGTTCAGTACATAAGCGAGCTGTGTTCCCACCAGGACGGAGCCTAACAGTACAAATACCAGGATGATCGCTGAATTCAGATAGGCTCTGCCCATGTTGGCACGGTTAAATGCATCAATAAAGTTCTGGAAGTTCAGCCAGCTTTCCGGCAGGGTCATAACATTGGTGCTCTGATATTCTGCATCGGTCTTGAATGCTGTGATGACACAGGATACAATAGGCAAAAGTGCCACGAAGGAGAAAAATACCAGGCTGAAATATTTAATGATGATCCAGATGACAGCGCCTGCGCTGTAATGTTTGTGGTTAGTTTTCATCTTTGCCATTTTACACTGCCTCCTTCCTCCATCTTCTCTCTCTTCTGAGCCGTTTTCTTCTGGTATATTCTTCATTATCCGCATCGGAGCTTCTAAATACCAGTTTGAAGAAAAGCTTTTGTAAAATTGTTGCTGCAAAAATGATCAGTAACAGTACCACCGCCATAGCAGACGCCAGACCTACCTGCTGGTTGGTATGTGCGATCTTGTCCATCAATACGAAGTAGGTTGCGGTTCCGCCGCCACCCTTTGTGATAACGTAGGGAGGATCGAAAGCACTCAGGGAACCTGTGATAGACAGGATCACGTTCAGCGTAACGATGGTCTTAATGCTGGGTAAGATAATATGTATAAACTGTTGGAATTTATTGGCACCGTCCAGCTCTGCTGCCTCGTACATCTCGGAATCCACGGACATGATGGCACCGATGAAGAGTACCATGTTGTTGCCGTAATAACGCCATACCGAGGAAGCCACCAAAGAGATATTGTTAACGCTCTTGTCCTTCAGCCAGAACGGAAGACTTTCTAAGTTAAATCCACACCACTGTAATACCGTATCGAATACAAATCCTCTGGTGTAGAAGAATTTGAAGATAAATCCAATGGCAATACCACTGATCAGATAAGGGAAGAACATGAATCCCTTGAACATATTGCCAAACTTGGTCTTAAAGCTAAGGATCGTTGCCAGGTACAACGCAAGTACCAGCTGCACCATTGCGCCTGCCATGTAATAAAGGCTCAGCTTCAAAGCACTGAAGCATTCATCTTTCTTAAATACGTCGATGTAGTTCCGAAATCCTACAAACTGTCTTTTGTCTACCGGGGTAGCATATTTCATTTTATAAAAACTGAATTTTACCATCTCTCCAAAAGGAAGATAGGTGAACACGAACAGCAAAAGCAGGGGAATGATCATGAAGGACAGTATGACGATGGTCTGTTGTCCGTTCCTGCTCTTTACCCATTTTTTCATGCTGAAGGGTTTTTTTGTTTTCTTCATTGTCTCTGCACTCATCGAAATACCTCCATACCCTTCTCTCTTAGATAAGAGGGAACCGGATAAATGGTTTCCTCTCACTTCAGAAGATTAAATTAGTTACCTATTAATTACTGGATCTCTACACCACAGCTCTCCTGTGCGGAAGTCCACTCTTCGTTCCACTCGTCGATGATCTCATCATAAGTCTTGGAACCATCTGCTGCACACTCTACCAGCTCCTGCATCTTAGTCTCACCGTTGTTGTTGATGTTAAGACCACTTTCAGCGTTCAGCTCGTTTAACAGATCCTCTTCGCCTTCGATCGCAGGCTCATCCACTACGAAGTCGATACCCTTGAATGCTGCATAGAAATCCGGTAATCTGGTATCCTTGATAGCAACGGGAAGTCCGCCACAGTCATAGGAGAATCCGGATTCTTCTGTCATGAACTTAACGAAGCACAGAGCTGCTGCCTGATTGTCTTCGGTGGTGCTGGCATTGATACCAAAGCTGTAGTCAGGGCCTACAGATGCTGCCTGCTTACCGCTGGTCAGGGTAATAGGGAAAGGCATATAAGCGATGTCGTCAGCGTTGTCACCGGCTTCCTTCATCTGAGGAACTGCCCAGGAGCCAAGAACCATGCAAGCGATCTGACCATTGTTGATCATACCCTTACAACCTTCCCAGTCCGTGGTGGAGTAGTCTTCCTCGGTAAGGCCTTCAGCAACTGCATCGTACATTACTTTGTATACGTTGTAAGCGCCTGTTCCGTCGCCGGGATCAGCAAAAGGATTGGCTGTGTGCAGTAACTTCTGGTTCATATAAGTGCTGTCTCCGGTAGCACTGCCGCTGATAGCGGGATCCCACTGGGCGCCCATTGCCCAGCCTGCTGCGTAGTTGGTGTACAAAGGAACGATAGAGCTGTCATACTCTTTGATCTGCTTTAATGCTGCGATGAAATCTGCGGGAGTCTTAGGTATCTCTGTGATTCCTGCTGCTTCGAATACTGCCTTGTTGTATACGATGCCGCCGTTAACGCCTGCGGTGTAAGGAACACCGTATACAGTGCCTTCGTACATCTGGTTGTAGTAGTTCAGCTGTCCGTCCATCTCGGTAGTAGTTCCAAGAGGAAGGAAGTATGTGCTTAAGTCAGCCTTGTCAACTGCGGGGATAAACATAACATCGCCCCAGTCACCACCCTGCAGACGAAGCAGCGTATCACTTGCATAGTCGGTGATACCTTCAATATCAACAGTGATGTTGGGATACATCTCGTTGAATGCATCAATGTAAGTCTGGAAAGGAACTGCTGCGCCGTCCTCTAACAGGTCGGTACGGTTAGTCAGGACCTTAATGGTCGTGGTAATGTCGGTGTAATCCTCACCCAAAGTAAGCTCTGCGTAATTCAGGCTGGTAACCTCTGCAGGTGCTGCAGCCTCGCTGGAAGCTTCTGCAGTTGCGGGAGTGGTGCTTGCTACAGAACTCTCAGCGGCGCCGCCGTTGTCTGTGCTTCCACATGCTGCCATAGACAGTGCCATGACTGATGCTGTGGAAAGAGCTAAAAACTTTTTCATCTTCATAAGAAATCCTCCTAGTTTTCCGAAGGAAAATCCGAGTCCTCTGACGAGGAGAGGATTTAGCCTCCTTGTTTTTTGCTACATTTGATAGCGTTTACTGTTTTGTAACTTAATTTAATTATACATAATCATATTAATTAATCATCAACTATTCTTGTTTTTAATCTCTTATTCTTGCTATTTTCGTTATTATCTTCTATTTTCACAAGTTCTATGCCTATGTTTTGTACATATTATACAATTAAAGTAATTAATTTGAATTAAATTAGCTGATTTAATTAACTAATTTTGTTTTCTTTGCATCCTTTGTCATTGAAACAGCTTAAATAATGGCTTATAATGTATTTAAGCTTAATTAATTTTTTCAAAAAGCATGTTTCTAGTGTGAAAAATAAATTCTTCACATGAAGTTTTGTTCCTGCACAAGCTGCTAAAGCAGCCGAAGTTTGAAGATTGCGGAAAGGCAAGGTTTTTGTATGAACATTTCCACCACTTTTCTCAATGCATTGAGGCACACTTCCTCCGATGTTGAGGGGCAGCGTTCCCCGGAAATCCTGCTGGGGCAGATCTATAAAGTATCCCTGGAAGACAAGAGCTTTTTACTGCCCCTGGCCGGTGGAGAATTCCGGCTCTCGGATCCTTTCTATTATGAATGGAACCCCTTTCCCTCATATCTGCTGCTTTACACCTTAGAGGGCAGTGCCGTCCTTACTACCCGGGGCAGCGAGGTGGTCCTGGATCACGAGCATCTGTTGTTCTTAGATTGCAGCCAGGGGTTCTCTCTCGGCTGTTGCAGGGAAAGTGGCGTTTTCAGATGTTTTTCTTAAGTGGAGCGGAGCTTTCTTCTTATTATAGCATATTTCAGGCTGCTTTTACCTGTTGTTACCCGATTCCCATCGGCTCCTGCGTTTCACAGCGGATGCAGCAGCTGACCAAATTTTCATTCACCCCGACTCCTGCAGAGCAGATACAGCTTCACCGAGAACTGACCGACATGTTCGTAGAACTGATGCTGTCCGCCCTGTCCGTCTCCCGGGATGTGAAGCCCATTCCTGCTTATCTGCTGTCCATGAAAGCGGATTTTGAGGAAAACTATGCTGAAAATCACTCTTTGGAATACTTTGAGCAGACTTTGGGCATCAGCCGCTACCGTCTGTGTCGGGAATTCTCCGCTACATTCCATACTTCCCCGCTGCAATATCTTCAAGGGAAAAAAATAGAAGCAGCAAAATCACTGCTCCTATCTACGGATAATCCGATTCACGAAGTGGGGGCTATGGTAGGCATCGACAATACCAATCATTTCATCCACCTGTTCAAAAAGCACACTGGTGTCACACCCTTCGTCTACAGGCAGAATGCACCGCAGTCTATACGTGAGACACACTGTCCTTCAGTACCAGTCGGCCTTCCACCACGGTAACTCCGGACTTATAATTATCACTGGTGATCTTCTTGATCATATTATGAATGGCTCTTCTCGCCATCTCTCCCATATCTACTTCATACGTCGTGATATGGATGTCACTGAGCCCCGGATACAGGTAGTTATCAAAGCCGACCACAGAGATGTCCTCCGGCACACGATATCCGTTCTCTCTCAGTTTCTTGATCAGAAAGCTCGCAGTCAGATCGCAGTTGCATACGAATGCGGTAGGCATATCCTTGGGAAGCTGCAACATATTCACCGTATCGATCTTACCTGTCTCAATGTGCCGATCGTCCACGACCCATTCCTTTTTCTGCTCCAGTCCCAGCTCCAAAAGAGCCTTCTGATAACCAAAATACCGGTCCGTAATACTCTCGGTAGCAAGCAGGGTTCCCACATAAGCAATTTTGTGATGTCCCATCCGATACAGATAGTAGGTCAGTTCATAGGTTCCGTAATAACTGTTGGAAATAACGGAATCGCTGGCTTCCCTTCCGTTATAATAGTCCAGATAGATCACCGGGATCCCGGCTTCTGTATTCAGATGCTGCAGGTAAGTATCCATCATCTTACCGATAACGATAATGCCATCCACCTTGCGTTCCTGTACCAGCTTCGGCATTCTGCCGTTCTCTTCCTCTGACATTCCGATGACCTCCAGCATGGTAAAGCATTCCTTTGCCGTGGCTCTGGTAGCTACCGCCTGGTACATCTGCCAGTAAAACGATTCATATTTATCAAGGAATCTCTCAGAGATCAGAATACCGATATTGTAGCTCTTCTGGTTCTGACTTTTTCTTGCCGCTGACGGCTGCTGATAACCCAGTTCCTCCGCAATGCTGCGGATCTTCTCCCCGGACTTCCTCGCTGACGCCTTTTGTCCGGACAGTGCCTTGGACACTGTTACTGTGCTGACTCCAACTCTCTGCGATATCTGCTAATTTTACTGCTTTTGCCATAATTTTGTACTCCTTATCGCTATTTTTCTACACATTTCCCGATAAATCGTCAATTATACTTCCATATTAGATTTCTCAAAATCGTTTGTCAAGGCATGTCACTGCCTTAATTTTACACCTCGGTCAGATGGATCAGCTTACTGCGGTAGTCTCCCCACAGAGGTGTCACCAGCAGTCCTGCCTGCATCAGCACGTCGCCGCCAAAGATTTCCCCAGTCTCCTCGATGCGATACTGTTTCTCCGGTGCCAGGCCTTTCAGACGTACTCTCCTGCTGTGGAAGTTCGGTCGGGAAAGTACCTGTACATAGGTTACCAACGCTTCTTTCTGATCCTTGGATGTCACCTGATAGCAGTCATAATTACCGTTTTCCAAAAATGATGCAATCCGGGAATAATCCCCTCTGCGGATCAGATCGTTGTATTTATGATACATGGCGGTCTGTGCGGGAATCTGCTGTCTGTCCTCCTCCGGGATCTTCGTAATGTCCAGTTCATAGCCGAAGGTGCCTGCCAGTGCCACATGACCTCTGGTCTCAAAAGGAGTCACTCTTCCCACCGTATGGTTGGGGCAGTCCGATACATGGGCGCCCATGGTGGACAGCGGATACAATAACATCGTGCCCTCCTGAATTTTCAGCCGTTCAATGGCATCCATGTCATCGGAGCACCAGATCTGCGGGCTGTAATATAACATACCCGGATCAAATCTCGCTCCGCCGCCGGAGCAGTTCTCCAGAAGCAGATGCGGGAATTCCTGCAGCAGTCTGTCCTGCAGTTCATACACACCCAGCACATATCTGTGATAGAGCTCTCCCTGACGGTCCGCGGGCAATTCCACGCTACCAAGGTCCGACAGCTGCCTGTTCATGTCCCATTTCACATATTCAATATTGGCACTGTGCAGCACTGCCGCCACGCTTTCAAAGGCATGATCTCTGACTTCCTTTCGGGACAGATCCAGCACATACTGGTTCCTGCATAAGCTGCCTGCCCGTCCCGGAATGGCGATGGCCCAGTCGGGATGCTCCTGTACAGATCCGAATCCGGGGAGATCATCTCCGGCTCGAACCAGATACCGAATTTCATCCCCAGTGCATTGACCTGCTCCACCAGAGGTTTTAAGCCCCCGGCAGTTTCTGCTCATTGACCTTCCAGTCACCTAAGCTGGTACTGTCATCGTTACGGTGTCCGAACCAGCCGTCATCCATGACCAGCATCTCAATGCCGAGCTTTGATGCCTGCTCTGCGATCTTCAGTAGTTTTTCCGTGTTAAAATCAAAATAGGTAGCTTCCCAGTTGTTGATCAGGATTGGTCTCTTTTTTATCACGGTACTCGCCGCGGATCAGATGGCCACGGTACATATCGTGATAATGATGGGTCATCCCGCTCAATCCTTCTGAGGAATAGGTCATAACGACTTCCGGTGCTGCGAAACTTTCTCCCTGCTCCAGTTTCCAGACAAAGTTCTCCGGATGAATGCCCATAGTCATGCGGATGGAATCGAACTGGGAAAGCTCCGCCTGTGCCAGGAAATTGCCGGAGTATACAAAGTGCATACCGTAGACTTCACCGGCATCCTGCGTGGCATCCGCAGAAAGCAGTGCGATAAAGGGATGCTCCTGATGGGAAGATTCTCCCCGCACGGAGCCAACACTCTGTTTGCCGTGCATCAGACTTCTTCTCTCCATCTGGCGCTCTCTCGCCCAGGATCCGTGCAGCGTAAGAATGTCATACTTTTCATCCGTGCAGTCCAGATCCAGGCAGGCAGACATAACTTTTGTCACATAAATAGGCTGCCCTGCCGTATTTTTCAGGATCACACTGCGGGTGATCACATCTTCCTCTTCAAATGTAGTATAGATCAGGTCTGCAGCCAGACCGATGACCGGATCCGCCAGATGTAGGATCAGGGTATCGCAGTCCTCATCCCCCGGAAATGTGGAAGGAAGTCCCGGCAGTGCCGGCTTCTCCTTTACGATCTCATGAGAGACATACTGTAACTGCACTCCTACATGTCCCTGTGCTGTCCGCACGGAAATGGCGCTTTCTCTGTAATCTCCCAGACCGTTTCCCGGATATTCCATGGGGAAAGAATCCAGAAATGACACACGCTCTCTGTTATTCTGTGACGGAACAAAGGGTGCTTCTCCCGTACGCAGCAAATATACCGGTGCCGGTGTATTCTCGGTATACTGCAATTTCTGACCGTAATATACGTGTCCCACAAAATTCTCCTGATCTACAATTGCCAGAAGATAGCTGGTGTGTTCCGTGTCCAACCAGAAGGTTCTGTCCTGTTCGATGTATCTGATCGCCATAATCTGCCTCTTTCTTTATCAATGTTTATTCTTAAAAAACCGTTTTTGCAAAATCATTTTTCCAAATTTTCCAAATAATATCCATGACAGTGTATTTGCATCTGTCAATGTCACAGATATAAAAAAGCAAACGGTGCTTCCGGTTCTGTCTTCAAAAACTGCATCAGCATCAGTCCACAGCGCATGGACACCCGTTCTTCCCGCAGGATACGAAGTACTTCCTGTCTGTCTGCCAGGATCACCTGAATATCCTCGGTATTTTCCATCTGCTGTCCCACATTCTCTGTCACGGTTCCGAAGATCATGCTGCCGCTCTCGTCTGTCAGCCCCTGTGCCAGGAAAAATCCTCTTCGGAAAGCCGGTTCTCCGCCTTCGTAGACTTCCAGTTTCCAGCCGGTCTCCTCGATCATTTCCCGACAGGCGGCCTCCGAAGCGGTCTCCTCCGGCTCGATCAGTCCCGCCGGCAATTCATACAGATAATCATTCACGGGATACCGGTACTGACGCACCAGCACCAGTTTCTCTCCGTCCTCTGTCACTGCGTAGACCGCCATGCCCTCGGGGCGCATACTGTGGGTCTTGTGTTTGATATTGTTTTCATCATTTCGGGACGCAAAATAATAATGAAACGGCGTTCCGTCCCGTCCCAGGGCATCAATGTGATACAGGTTCAAAAACGGATTATCCGTCTGTTTCTCGATTCCCCGATAGTGTTTTCTGTCATTTCCTTTTGCGTCCATGTTTTCCATGCCCTATTTATACTCCATGTCTTTCTGTTCCCATCGTGCTCTGTCATCCACGTTCCCACAGCGCATCATCTGCCGCAGGCGCAGGCAGCCGTGACGGAACTACTGTAGGATCTCCTCCAACAGTGCCACTGCCAGCTCCGGATTCTTCATGCCATCCGCCAGCCCCACGGCTGCGGTCTCCTGATACCATCCGGTCTTCCTTACCCATTCGTTGTTCTCAAGCCGGATCCCCGCCACAATCGTTTCTCCCGTCATGGTATTTAACACCATGATCTGCTGATCTTCATATCTGTCCAATAGTTCCTTAGGCAGATAATCCCTTAAATCCGCCAGATAATCCGTGCCGCCCATGAGCTTCAAAAACTCTTCGTCAGAAAAAAACACATCCACCGACCGGGTCATGAACAATACCTGGATCGTGCTGAGATTCGTGGAATCCACATCGGAATCCGAGTTCGGATCGATCCAGATCGTATCATTCAGGTTCACCACATCCCGTTTGGATATCACACCGTGTTCGCGCAGGAAATCCGTAAAATAATCCGGACCGGTGGCTTCGATGTGCTCTCCGTCCGTATTCACTGCCATGACTCCCATGACGCTGGTCTTGGTGGCAAAATGTACGATCAGGAAAATAACAATAGCGATCCCCGCTGCCACACCTATGGTAACCCACAGATAATAATCCATAAAATACTGCCATTTTTCAGAAGGAGACAGTTGTTTCCATTGTTCTTTCTGCCGGATATGGTCTTCCTTTTTCCAAATTGCTGTCTCCCTTCCGTTTCTCGAATCTTCCGTCTGATAACATCCTGCTTTTAGTTCTATATCAGTCTTTAGTATATCAAACTAATTTAATCTTGTATAGCAGACTTTTTAATATATCTTAGGTTCAATTTTGTTAAAAATAAACAGAAAAAGCCCTGCCATGCACTTAAATTAACATGGCAGAGCTTTGTGTTTTCTATTTGTTCGATCAGATAAGAAGGGGAAATGCTTTAGCGGTCCATCTCCGCAATACGTCCGGTGGATTTGTGCTCCTTGATGATCCCCTGGATCTCCTTTAAGTCGGTGCACAGCAGGTCACCGGGGATGGTGTTCTTAAGTGCGCTGATGGCATTGCCATATTCCAGTGCTCTCTGATACTCACCGGGATGTGCCAACAGTCCGTACAGGACACCGGAGATATAAGCGTCACCGCTTCCGATGCGGTCTACGACTTCAATATCGGTGTAAGGTGCTTCCTCATAATAGGTATCATCCTTGGCACTGTAGATAATGGAGCCGAAGGTATGACGCTTCGGGCTATGTACAATACGCTGTGTGGATGCCACGATGGAGATTGGATACTCCTCCGTGAAGCTCTTCATAATGCTCTTGGCATCGCCTTCCTTCAGGAAGGTCAAACGCGCCGTGTCCTCGGAGCAGAAGAAGATGTCCACATAAGGCAGAATGGATTCGATACATTCCTTCGCCTCGGCGCCGGTCCACAAGTTCCCACGGAAGTTCACATCGAAGGAGATGATGGCCCCTGTGCTTTAAAGCGCTTGATCATCTCAACAGCGGTAGCTCTCAGCTCCGGGCTGAGAGCCAGTGTGATGCCGCTGGTATGGAAGCAGCGGGTATCGCTGTAGATCTTGTCATCATAGTCATCAACGGTCAGCTTGTTGATGGAGGTATTCTTACGGTCATATACAATACGGGGCTTTCTGGGGTAAGCACCATTCTCATAGTAGTACACGCCCAATCTGGCATCCTTGTCATCATCGTATACCAGATAGTCATCGCTGACACCGCAGAGACGTACACGGTTCTTGATATATACACCCAGGTCATTGGCCGGAAGCTTGGAAATGATACCGCAGCGCAATCCCAGCATTGCCGCACCGGTAATGGCATTCAGTTCTGCGCCTCCTGCCTGCTTGCTGAAGCTGTCGCCTCTGGTAATACGCTCATTGTCGGGCGGTGATAATCTCAGCATGATCTCTCCCAGGGAGAGCAGGTCAAATTCCTTCTTCTCAGTCAGTTCCATAATATAAACTCCCATCTGCATATTTTGCCAAATGCTTTATCAGAATTTCACCGTTACTCCTTACAGTGCAGCGTTGAAACCCCTTACATTTTTTCTTTACATTTGTACTATATCACATATGCACGGCCTCGGTAAAGACACTGGACATTAATTAAAAATTTAACGAATCCACATATTCAAAATAGTCATCCTCGCTGGCAAATAAGATATATTCATTCTCCACATATCCCATATATCCGCAGGCAGTCACATATCCTTTCATAAAAAATACCTCCTTATCAGAATCCTTTCGTTCCCTGTTCTGATAAAAAGGTATCATTTTTAAAGTCCCATAAAACTCTCTTAATTATTCTGAACCGGCTCTGTTTCCAACACCAATTCTTTCATTTCTTCCAGCAATTCCTCAGTCCTGCCCATCAAAAGTTCCGCATCCGTCTCCACCAGTCCTGTTTTCTTATATTTGTAGGTAAAAAACGGATTGCCGTAAGCGGTAAAGCTTAATTCATCCTTATGCTTTTTCAGGAAATCCGGAATCTTGCGGGGATCGATCTTCGCATCCGGCCGGAAGTTGAAGGTAATGCGTTCGTTCTTGCCCTTGATCTCCGTCATGTCCAGACTGTGGGCCGCCATACGGATGAGGGCGATCCGCAGCAGATTGTCCACTGCCTTGGGGATGTTGCCGAAGCGGTCTAACAGTTCATCCTTCATTTCATCCCGCTCTTTTATCGTCTCGATGCCGGCGATCCGTTTGTAAATATCCAGCTTCTGTGTCTCGTTGACAATGTATTCCGCCGGAATGTAAGCATCCACATCCAGATCGATCACCGTAGCGAAATCCACTGCCGTATGAATGCCCTTCAGGTTCTGCACCGCTTCGTTCAGCATCTTGCAGTACAGGTCATATCCCACGGCCTCCATATGTCCGTGCTGACTTAATCCCAGCAGATTACCGGCGCCGCGGATCTCCAGATCACGCATGGCGATCTTGAAGCCGCTGCCCAGATCCGTAAATTCCTTGATGGCCGCCAGCCGCTTTTCCGCCACTTCTTTTAACATCTTATCCCGCTTGTACATCAGAAAAGCATAGGCATTCCGGTTGGAACGACCCACACGGCCTCTGAGCTGATACAGCTGGGACAGGCCCAGATTGTCCGAGTCATGAATGATCATGGTGTTTACATTGGAGATATCCAGTCCGGTTTCTATAATAGTGGTGGACACCAGCACATCGATCTCTCCGTTAATGAAATCAAACATGATCCGCTCCAGCTCATGTTCCTTCATCTGTCCATGGGCGTATGCCACGTTGGCTTCCGGCACAAGCTTTGCGATCTGTGCTGCGATATCCGCAATATTGTTCACCCGGTTGTAGACATAGTAGATCTGTCCGCCCCGGGCCATTTCCCGGACAATGGCCTCTCTCACCAGTTCGTCATTGTATTCGCAGACAAAAGTCTGGATCGGCAGTCGGTCATTGGGGGCCTCCTCCAGCACGCTCATATCCCGGATACCGATCAGGCTCATATGCAGTGTCCGGGGAATGGGGGTTGCCGTCAGGGTCAGCACGTCCACGTTTTCTTTTAATTTCTTGATCTTCTCCTTATGGGCCACACCGAAACGCTGTTCCTCGTCAATGATCAGCAGACCCAGATCCTTGAACTTCACATCCGCAGATAATACTCTGTGGGTACCGATCACGATATCCACCATGCCCTTTTCCAGATCCTTCACCGTCTTTTTGATCTCCGATGGCGTACGGAAACGGCTCATCAATGCGATGTTGATGGGAAAATCCTTCATTCTCTGCACAAAGGTGTTGTAATGCTGCTGTGCCAGAATGGTGGTGGGCACCAGATAGACCACCTGTTTTCCCTCCTGCACAGCCTTGAAAGCGGCCCGGATGGCGATCTCGGTCTTGCCGTAGCCCACATCTCCGCAGATCAGGCGGTCCATGATCCGATGGCTTTCCATATCCGCCTTGGTGTCAGCGATGGCATTCAGCTGATCCTCTGTCTCTTCAAAGGGGAACATTTCCTCGAACTCCCGCTGCCACACCGTATCTTTTCCAAAAGCATAGCCCTCGCTCTGCTGTCGGACAGCGTATAATTCCACCAGATCCTTCGCCACGGCGCTGACGGCACTGCGTACCTTCGTCTTGGTGTGTTCCCATTCCTTGCCGCCCAGCTTGTTCAGCTTCGGCTTCTTCGCTGCATCGGCGGAGGCATACTTCTGGATCACATCCAGCCCGGTGGCCAGAATGTACAGGTTGCCGCCGTCCCGGTATTCAATCTTGAGGTAATCCTTGACGACCTTGTCTACCTCTACCTTCTCGATTCCCTTATAGATGCCCAGTCCGTGGGTCTCATGTACCACATAATCCCCGATCTTCAGGTCGTTGAAATCATTGATCTTCTGCCCCTGATAGAGCTTTTTCTTCTTTTTCTTACGCTTCTCCGCTCCGAAAATATCACTCTCGGACAGCACCACGAATTTCAGCCAGGGGTATTCAAAGCCCTTATTGACATGACCGTAATAGGTCAGGATCTCCCCGGGCTGTACCTCCCGCATGGGGTCTTCCGTGTATACTGCCGTCAGTCCGGCATCCTCTGTGTTCCGCAGATCCTCCGCCAGACGTCTGGCTCTGGTACGGGAACCGGACAACAGCAACACCCGGTAGCCGTTCTTTTTATATTTTTTCAGATCCTTGACCAGTGCTTCAAAGCTGTTGTTATAAGGGGCGATGTTGCGGGCAGCAATATCCACATGCATTTCTTTCTTGAAATATCCGTACTTGGTCTCCATGGTAGCCAGGGTCACCACGGCATTTTTCTCTAAAGTAGCCGCTACCTGTTCCCCACTGTAGAGAATGTTCATCTGTCCCGGCAGCACATAACCTTTTCTGGCACGTTGTTCCATGCTCTCCCGAAATTCCAGTTCGATGGCATCCGCCTGTTCCTTCACTCTCGCCGGTTCATCGATGTAGAAGACAAGAGAACGCCCCGCCATATCTGACAGCAGTTCCGGCATGGTTACCGTATTTTCATAAAAATAACGGATGTAGCCTTCCAGATTGATCTTACTCTGGAACTCCAACAGCTGCTCTTTCAATTCTCTGACCTGTGTGGCGATCCTGTGGGCTTCCTCCGGCTGGTGGGCATCCCGGAAGATTTTTTCCTGTTTGTCTGCTTCTTTTTCAAGCTTACTGATGCCCTTGCGGATCTGCTCTTCCGACAGTACAAACTCTGTGGCCGGGTAGACAGTGATGCTTTCCAGCTTCTCAATGGAACGCTGGCTCAGGATGTCGAAGCTGCGGATGGACTCCACCTCATCTCCCCACAGTTCGATACGATAGGGGTTTTCCTCCGTCAGATCAAAGATATCCACAATGCCGCCACGGATGGAGAACTGCCCCGGGCTTTCCACCTGATAGGCTTTCTCATATCCCATAGCCACCAGTCTGGATGCCAGTTTGCTCTCGTCCAGACTGCCGCCCCGCTCGGTGCGGATGATGTCTTTCTCCTCCCACAATACCTGCGGTGTCATCAGTGCCGCATAGGTGGTAACAATGGTGACCGGCTTACCCTCCACGACTCTGCGCAGGGTCTTGATCCGCTCCTGCACCAGCTGATTGCCGTGGATATCCGCCTGGAAAAAGATCAGGTCCTTCGCCGGATACAGCATGACATTTCTGTCATAAAAGCGGTATTCCTCGTAGATCTCTTTGGCCTTTAAGTCACTATAAGTAACGATGACCTTGTATTTCAGGCCATCGCTGAGTCCGTAGATCATATGAAGTTTCTGGGAGTCCACACAGCCGGCCAGAGCTACGGTTCCTTTTCCCTGTCTGGTCACTTTCCGGATCTCATCATATTCCGCCAGTTCTTTCAGTGGCGCAATCAGTGCCTGCATCGTTTTTTCCTCTTACTATACAACCGTTACGCTTTCTTACTGTTAAAATGGTTCATGGCTGCATCCGCATTCTCAGTGATGATCATACGGATAGCTTCTGCTGCGGTTTTCGCCGCTTCATCCATGATGCTTCGTTCCTCCGCCGGAAAATGTCCCAGCACGTAGTCTGCCAGATCGAAGTTCTTCGGCTTCTCTCCCACGCCCATACGCACGCGGATAAAAGTATCATGCCCTAACATTTTGATGATATTCTTGAGGCCGTTATGGCCACCGGCGCTGCCTTTTTTGCGGATACGGATCTGTCCCACATCCAGACTGATATCATCGGAGATCACGATCAATTCCGTGGTATCATCCACCTTGTAATAGTCCACGATCTCCCGGATGCTCTCTCCGCTTAAGTTCATGAAGGTCTGGGGCTTCGCCAGGATCACCTTCTGCCCTGCCACGTAGCCTTTGCCGATCAGTGCCTTATGCTTACTCTCCATGACGGCGATATTTTCTTCCTCTGCTAATCTGTCTATGACATCAAACCCGATATTATGTCTGGTATTTTCATATTCTTTGCCGGGATTTCCCAGCCCTGCGATAATATACATAGCTTTCTCCTTACTTCCTTGCAATCAATGCGTTATCTTATATTTTCGCATTTTTACGCAGAAAATGCAACTATTGGTTATTTTGCACAAATTTTATTTTCGGGAAAACAGCCAATTTCCGCATGGCATATTTCGTTACTTATTTTCCGAATCTAAAGTATCTATTCCCGGCATTGTATTTTATAATAAAAATGGAGTGTTACCAAAACGGTAAGCGGTTCACCTTTCGCCAAAATGATGACATTTTGAGAGCTTCCAGTATTATTGGAGGTGATACAGATGGGAAATCTATTGAAAGGTACATAAGATGCTGGAAACAGTGGTAGGCATTGTCGGTATTGTTGTTACGATCATCAGTATCATCGTAACGCTTATCAGTATCGTACAGACTGCACGGAAACATAAACATCAAAAAAGCAACCGCCCTCGCCAGGATTGAGTTGCTTTTTTGATAAGTAACTATTAACTTAGGTGAACCGTTGCTGTACGGTAGCACTCTTTTCTTTTATTATCCTAACACTCTCTTTTGATTTCGTCAATAAAATTCACCATTTACAAAAATCCTTGTACCCGGGCTTGACTTTTTCCGGAATACTGGTATACTGGTAAGGCTGAAATGCCCTGAAATCAAGGCTTTTCGGAAATCCATTCGTGTGTTCGGGACCTTCCACACGTAAATAAAAACTAAAGGAGAAAACAAATGAACAAGAAAGTACTGTACCTCGTACACGGAGCGGTGATTGCTGCTCTCTATGTTGTGCTGACCATGTTAGCCAACGCTCTGGGACTGGCAAATTATGCCATTCAGGTCCGCTTCTCGGAAGCCCTGACGATTCTTCCCGTATTTACCCCTGCTGCCATACCGGGACTTTTCCTGGGATGTATCATCAGCAATACCATGACCGGCTGCATGCTGCTCGACATTATCTTCGGCAGCCTGGCAACGCTGATCGGTGCATTTGGCACTTATCTGCTGCGGGATAAGAACAAATGGCTGGCTCCCCTGCCTCCCATCATTGCCAACACCATTATCGTTCCTTTTGTGCTGGCTTATGTCTACCACTTAGAGGGTGGCATTCCTTATTTCATGCTGACCGTAGGTATCGGTGAGATCATTTCCTGCGGAGTGCTCGGCATGCTGTTACGCACCGTGTTACAGAAATACCGCAAATACATTTTTGACGTACAGAAATAAGCGGTCATCCCGTCAAAAAGGCGTCCGGATCCTTTCACAGGTTCCGGGCGCCTTTTGCTGTCCACTTGTATTTAATTATCTATTTTCATATAGGAAATAAAATGATTGCCGTTCTCCGCGAACCATGTTGTAGCATCGTTCATTCCCTTTTTTTGTACAACTTTCCGGTGGACGGCTCCATGATCACAACGTTGAATTCATTAAATCCGGTCACCAGCACCGCCTCGCCATCCTCCAGGATCGCCAGTACCGGAATATCCTGATTCACATAATACAGTACCGCATCCAGACTACAGCCGCTCAGATCCAGTACCTGTACGCCTGTCATATTTTCTTCCAGAATCTGTATTGCCGTCTTGCCCTGCGCCAGGTCATATTCGGTGTTGCGGGTGATTCCGGCATGCCGCAGGATATTGTCCAGACATACCGTCAGGCTGTTCTTCTGGTCCGTGACACTTTCTTCCTTGATTGCCATGATCTGGTTTCTGCTGACACGATTGCCCTTCAGCCATACCGTAATGCCTCGGTCGTTCGCAACAACCCCGGCGGAATCGTAGGCTTCCTTCACCGCTTTCCCGGGAGCACTGTAAATGCCCTGTACCCCATAAGCATTGTATACATAATATCTGGAAACTTCGCTGACCGCATCCAGTGTCAGTTCTCTTCCGCCCTCAAATACGACCTCCTTCGGATTCAGCACCTTGATAGTCTTGGTATCAATGGTTGTCTTGGTCTGTATCTGCACATATCTCTCATAAATATCAATATCCGCTGTGACTACTTTATTCTGTCCCGGCTCTTCTTCCACATTGTTCATGATCTGGTCATCCAGGATCTCCTGATAGCTGCCGTTCTCAGAACGCTGTATTCTCGACAGGGTGATCTGATTGCCCTCGATGGCGCAATCCACGATGTAGATGCCATCCTGTCCGTATTCCTTCAGATTATCTCCGGAAGAATTGCTGATGCAGACCTTATACATGGGGTAAAAGATCTGTCCGGAATTCTCTGTCCGGATGTCGCTCTCCCTGGCCACGCCGTAGATAATATCTTCTCCCATGAAGCCAAGCGGCCGGATAGCCTCACCGTCCTCCGCCCGGATCACTGTCTGTTCTCCGGTATTCAGATTCCGGACATTCAGCTGGTTGCTGTGGTTGATGTCATCCCCTTCCTGCCATACGATGATCTCATGGTTCTCCGATACCTGAAGGCTGTCATCCTGTCTTATACTTACCAGCTGTTCAGCGCTGCGATTCTCCAGATCCACATCATAGACACCGTTTTCCAGGAAAAAATATACATGTTGCTGTCTGTTCCGGTACAGCAGCTGTTCCATCTCATCCTTCAGCACCGCATAGCTCTTGGAATATGGGATATAGACTTCTTCCTCGATCGTATTCAGCGAATTGTCATAGCTGATGATCTGAATGCCGGTCTCTCCCTCATGTCTTCCGCGATTCATGTAACCATACACGGCAAATTTCACATTACCGCCCTCGTCTACATCCAGAATCTTGATGCCATGATTGTCATACAGAGTCCGCCGGTCGGCATTATCTTTATCATAGAAGGAGAAGATCACTGTCAGTCCGTTGGTAGCCGCATTATAGCTGAGTAACTGCCCCATATCGGAGAACACCACGGTATTGCCATCCGCGCTCTCCATCATATCCACATTTTCATCCGTGATTCCCAGAAGGATCTTGTCATTGGCATACATCCGGGTAGTATCCGGGATCTGTGTCATGGTACGCTCATAATCCAGCAGATACATTCTCTCCGAAGTATATCTGACTCTGTAATACTCTTCGACATTGTAGTAGATCTTATTTTTGCCCTCTCCGGTGGATACCACAAAATCCATCAGCAGAGAGGCCACATTCCCCACTGACCTGTGTCAGCCGGATGGAAGCCGCGTCCTCCTGGACCGGTTCCAGACTGCCCCAGGTGATCTGCTGAAAGCTGCTGTGAATATTCACTTTATGAAAAGTGCCGTTATCTGTCAGCTTGGAATTCGGTTCCAGATATTTCGTCAGTTCCTTGGCCACTTCCTTGTCGTATAATTTTCCGTGGAAATCTGTCGCAAATTCCAGGATTTCCGAAATATGCACATCATCATTCCATAAAATAGTCGTATAATAATATACCTTCTGTTCCCCTTCCAGTTCCAGGATCAGGGTCAGACTGTATTGTGTATTCGTGTCAATCAGGTCTTTTAACGTAAGGGAAACGGAAAAGCTTTTCCCATTTGCCTTCCATCCGGTGACTTCACTGTTCTCGATCAGCCGGCTGCCGTCGATGCTGCGAACCTCTGTCGAGATCCCCGTAATTTCTCTTCCGAACGTATCCACGGTGAAATTCGCCTGTCTGCCCTCCCCCAGCAGAGTAATGCAGTCCTTCTGGTAAGCCACATCCATCTCCACGGTATTTCCGTGCAGTTCATTGCATGCCACACCGCCGCTTTCCATGGTGATCATAGGCAGAGTGGCCGGAGCCATCTCCATGGTCATATTGTTATGTCCCTGATTCATAATGCTGCCGATGATCAGTGCTGATGCCAGAAATACTACAACACACACGGCAATTCTAATGATCGTTTTCTTCATTCTTGATTCTTCACTCATTCATTATTCAGCAATTTTTCCAGTGTCGGTGCCACATGGAGCAGTTCCTCCACAGTACCGATATCTGCGCTTTTCTTCGGGCGCATACCGTTCTTTTTCACTGCCCGGATCAACAGATTCTTCGGGGTATGTTCCATATCGATGAATTCCAGGATCTGGGTCTCATAGCCCTGTTGTTCCAGCAGATTTGCTCTCAGAGCATCGGTGAGCAGTGCTGCCACGCGCTCCTTGATGATGCCGTATTTTAACACTGGTTTTAAAGGATCACATTTTATCTGCCGGTTCAGTTCATGCTGACAACAGGGAACCGCCAGAATGACTCTGGCCCCCCATTTTACCGCCTTGTCTAACGCATAATCTGTGGCAAGGTCACAGGCATGCAGGGTCACCACCATGTCCGCCACATCTGTGCCCTCGTAGGTACTGATGTCTCCCCTCTCGAACTTTAATCTGTCATACCCCAGCTTTTCCGCCAGTTCATTGCAGTGCTGGATCACATCGGTCTTCAGATCCAGTCCGGTCACCTGGATATCTCTATGCTGTAATTCATGCAGATAATAGTACATTGCAAAGGTAAGATAGGATTTGCCGCAGCCAAAATCAATAATGCGGATGGTACGGTCTTTCGGCAGTTCATCGATCACATCCTCGATAAATTCCAGATACCGGTTGATCTGACGGAATTTATCAAATCTCGCCCTGGTCACCCGGCCGTCCGGGGTCTGCACGCCAGTCCTACCAGGAAATCCACCGGCTTTCCTTCCTCTAAAATATAATGCTTGGTGCGGTTGTGAGCCAGTGCCTGCAGTTCCTCCTCTTCAGAAGCAGCCGCCCCCTCCGTCCGCGGTGCCTTGCCACTGTTTTTCACCTTCAGTGTCAGCTTGCCCTTTTTGCTGACCAGAGCGGTGGCCTGCAGGGTCTTCGCTGAGAATTCTCCCTGCCGGAACTGCTCCTGTAAGGCGGTGCAGATCCGGTCCGTCATCTGTTCTGCTGTAAAATTCTCGTGAAACGCCTGAGTTCCTCTGTAAGCAGTCTCCTGGAACAACAGTTCCTCCCGGATCAGCACCGGGCGGATCTTTACCTTCTGGGTCTGTTCCGGATGACGGCTGTTGCTCAGGATGATCTGCTGCAGATCTTTATTCAAAATTTTCTGTAAAAGTATTTTCAGTTCTTCCATGGTTTATCCTGTTTTTCAAATGTTTTGCGCATATTATAGCACGCTTTCCTATAAGAACGCAATCATTCCCCGTCGTCCACCGTGTCTCCTTTTGTAGATCTCATTGCACACCAACACATGGATCAGATCCTTTGATACTTTTTCCGCTTCCTGTTCCAGGATCGTGCTGATCGTATCCGCTATCCGGAACAGACTCAGGCGGTCCGGATATTCATCATAGATCATGCTTCCTTCATAGTCGTATTTGTCCAATATTTCCGCAATTCTGCGCTGACAGCGTCTGACTTCTCCGGGATAGGTCTGCTGCAGATATTCCAGATCATTTAAGATCTCGTTTTCATCCATTCTTCCCGGATAGCCCGGAAGTGTCATAAAAAACGCTCTTGCTACCATTTTAAAATGCCTCATGCTTTTTTATAACATATGCATTTTCTCTCTATAAAGTGAAAAACAGGTGCTGCGAAGCTTATCGCAGCACCTGAATTCTCGCCATTGCTCTCTGCAATGCCGTCTCTGCCCTGGCAATATCCGTCTCCGGCGTCTTGCTGCGCAGTCTCTCTTCCGCACGGTGCAATGCTGCCTCCGCACGGTTTTCATCGATCTCATTCGGCCATTCGATAATCTCTGCCAGAATGGTAACTCCTTCGGGAAGGATCTCGGCGAATCCGGAATGCAATGCTGCTTCCTTCTCTCCGTCCTTCTCCGTAATATGCAGGATACCCGGCTTCACGATCACCGTCAGGGAATGTGGCCCGGAAGGACACCAATCTGTCCTTCCGTGGTATTGAATTCTACCATATCCACAATTCCCTCATAGAATACTCTTTCCGGGGTTATGATACGAAGTGTGAATTCTTTATCTGCCATATCTGTACTCCCCTCTCATGCTATGCATGAACCTTTGCCAGTACATCATCAATGCTTCCGGCATTCAGGAAGTAGCTCTCCGGAATATCATCATGCTTACCGTCCAGGATCTCACGGAATCCACGGATGGTCTCGCTGATAGGTACATATTTTCCTTCCAGACCGGTGAACTGTCCTGCCACGAAGAAAGGCTGGGACAGGAATCTCTGGATCTTACGGGCACGGGATACGACCAGCTTGTCTTCCTCGGACAGCTCATCCATACCGAGGATAGCAATAATATCCTGTAATTCCTTATATCTCTGCAGGATCTCCTGTACACCGCGGGCGGTCTCATAATGCTCCTTACCTACGATTCTGGGATCCAGAATGCGGGATGTGGACTCCAGAGGATCTACTGCGGGATAAATTCCCAGTTCTACAATAGAACGGGACAGAACCGTGGTGGCATCCAGATGTGCGAATGTGGTCGCAGGTGCCGGGTCTGTCAGGTCATCCGCAGGCACATAGACTGCCTGTACGGAAGTAATGGAACCGTTCTTGGTGGATGTGATACGCTCCTGGAGCGCACCCATCTCTGTCTGTAATGTAGGCTGGTATCCTACTGCGGAAGGCATACGGCCTAACAGTGCGGATACCTCACTTCCGGCCTGGGTGAATCGGAAGATGTTGTCGATGAACAACAGCACATCTTTTCCGCCCTTGTCACGGAAGTACTCTGCCATGGTCAGTCCGGTCAGACCGACTCTCATTCTTGCTCCGGGGGGCTCGTTCATCTGTCCGAATACCATGGTGGTCTTGTCCAATACGCCGGATTCCTTCATCTCGTAGTAGAGATCGTTACCCTCACGGGTACGCTCACCTACACCGGTGAATACGGAATATCCGCCGTGCTCGGTTGCGATGTTACGGATCAGCTCCTGGATCAGGACGGTCTTACCTACACCGGCACCACCGAACAGACCGATCTTACCACCCTTCTGATAAGGGCAGAGCAGGTCAACGACCTTAATACCGGTCTCTAGCAGTTCTGTGTCCGTAGACTGCTCTGCGAAGGTCGGTGCGGCACGGTGGATAGGCTCGTAAGACACTCCTGCCGGTACCGGCTTGTTATCAATCGGCTGACCCAGTACATTAAATATTCTGCCCAGGGTATTCTCTCCTACCGGTACGGAAATGGGAGATCCGGTGGCGATAGCCTCCATTCCTCTCACAAGTCCGTCGGTAGTACCCATGGCAATACATCTGACAGTGTCATCACCCAAATGCTGGGAGACTTCCACTACCAGTTCTCCTCCATCTCTGGTAGGGATGCGGATCGCGTCATTGATCTCGGGAAGTTTGCCCTCATCGAAGCGTACATCCAGTACGGCACCGATGACCTGGGTGATCCTTCCTTTATTCTCTCCTGCCATTTCTACCTCTTTCCTGCCCACTATGCGGGCATTTCATAATCAACTCACATTTTGCACTTATGTCCCTGACAGGTTTGTATCATTCCTAAGCAGACCGTAAAGAAACGTCGGCACTTAATGAGCGCTTCAGCGCGAATTTAGTACCGCTACGTTTCGATCCGAGCGAAAGCGTGTCTGCGTGGAAGATACAAAGCCTGTCAGAGAAAAGCAGTGCAAAATATAAATATTAAAGCGCCTCTGCGCCTGCAATGATCTCTGTAAGCTCCTGGGTAATGCTTCCCTGTCTTGCGCGGTTGTACTTCAGTGACAGATCACTGATCATATCCTCCGCATTGCTGGTGGCATTATCCATGGCCTGCATACGGGCACCGTTCTCACTGGCTGCCGCTTCCATCAGTGCACCATAGATCAGACTGGATATATATTTCGGTATGATCATATCCAGTGCTTCCACATCTTCCGGTTCGAAATTCATCAGCGCATCGGCACCCTCTGTGGATGCACCCGCCTCTGCATCATATTCCACGGGCAGAAGCTTCAACAGCTTCGGCTCGTGGCTCACCGTGTTCTTAAAGTGTGTGTATGCCAGATAAATCTCGCCGATCTCTCCGGCTGCAAATGATGTCAGCAGTTTGTCCGACAGAAGCATTGCTTCGGCATATGTGGGCTCTTCGATGACCTCCGGATAGGATTCCTTCACGGTATATCCCTTTCTCTCCAGAATCTCTCGGCCCTTATTACCGATGGCATAGACTACCACGTCTTCTGTCTTCCAGTCCTCCTGCCCAGTGATCAGTTTGGCTACGTTGGAATTGTAACCACCTGCCAGACCCCGGTTGGAGGTGATGACAATGACCGCCTTTTTCGGGGAAGCCCCCGGAACAAGATATTTGTGTTCCAGATGACCTACCCTGGACAGGATATTATTTACGGTATCATACATACAGTCAAAATACGTCTGAGAACGTTCTGCACCTGCTCTGGCTCTCTGAAGCTTTACCGTAGATACCAGCTTCATGGCCTTGGTGATCTGCTGTGTGCCCTGAATGCTGGTCTTACGGCGCTTGATATCACGCATTGATGCCATAGTTACCTCTCATTCTGCCGTATATCACGGCTGACACACTTATTTCAGAAACTCTGCCTTGAAATCATTCAGTGCCTTCACAAGCTTTTCTTCCGTAGCATCGGAGATCACCTTTTCCTCAGCGATGGCTGCAGGAATCTCGGGATGCTTCGTATCCAGATAATCGAAGAATTCCTTCTCAAATCTGGTGATGTCCTCTACCGGCACATCCAAAAGGAACCTCTTAGTCACCGCATAGATGATGATAACCTGATATTGTACCGGCATGGGCTGGTACTGAGGCTGCTTCAGCACTTCTTTGATCCGTTCGCCCTGTGCCAGCTTCTCCTTGGTATCCGCATCCAGTTCGGATCCGAACTGTGCGAAGGAAGCCAGCTCTCTGTACTGGGCAAGTTCGGTACGGATAGGTGCTGCGATCTTCTTCATAGCCTTGATCTGTGCGGCACCACCTACACGGGATACGGACAAACCTGCATTTACCGCAGGACGGAAACCGGAGTTGAACATTTCTGTCTCCAGATAGATCTGTCCATCGGTAATGGAAATAACGTTGGTAGGGATGTATGCAGATACATCGCCTGCCTGGGTCTCGATGATGGGAAGTGCCGTCAGAGAACCTCCGCCGTATTCGTCGCTCATGCGGACTGCACGCTCCAGCAGTCTGGAATGCAGGTAGAATACGTCACCGGGATATGCTTCACGTCCGGGCGGACGACGAAGGAGCAGGGAGAGTGTACGGTATGCGGTAGCATGTTTGCTCAGGTCATCATATACCACCAGTACGTCTTCTCCGTTCTCCATCCACTCCTCACCGATCGCACAACCGGAATAAGGAGCGATATACTGTAAGGGAGCCAGGTCACTTGCCGTGGATACCACAACGGTGGTATAAGCCATGGCACCGAACTCCTCCAGTGTTTTTACGATATTAGCCACGGTAGATGCTTTCTGACCGATAGCTACATAGATACATTTTACATTCTGACCCTTCTGGTTGATGATCGTGTCGATCGCAATAGCGGTCTTACCGGTCTGACGGTCACCGATGATCAGCTCACGCTGACCTCTTCCGATGGGAACCATGGAGTCGATTGCCTTGATACCTGTCTGGAGCGGCGTGTCTACGCTCTTACGAGTGATTACACCACTTGCCACACGCTCAATCTTACGGAATTTGTCAGTCTGTACGGGGCCTTTACCATCAATAGGCTGTCCTAAGGAGTTCACTACTCGTCCAAGCAATGCGTCTCCTACGGGAACCTCTACCACACGTCCGGTGGTCTTGACGATATCACCCTCTTCGATATTGCTGGCACTTCCCAACAATACGACACCGACATTATCTTCTTCCAGATTCAGCACCATGCCATATACATCGCCGGGGAACTGTAACAGCTCACCTTGCATGGCATTTTCCAGTCCATGTACACGAGCGATACCATCCGCTACCTGAATGACGGTTCCGACATCGGATACATCCAGCTGGGAAGAATATCTTTCGATCTGTTCCTTAATGACGGAACTAATTTCTTCTGGTCTTAAATTCATGGATCTGTCGCACCTTTCTTTCAGCCGGTCATCCCAGCTGAATATTTAATAATTGTTTCTTCATATCTTCCAGTTTGGTCCGGATACTGCTGTCCACCACCCGGTCACCCACCCGGATCACCATTCCGCCGATCAGCGTCGGATCCACATGGTAATACACATCAAAGGTCTGATAGGAAGTCGTAGTCAGCAGCTTATTTTTCACTGCCTGCTTCTGGGCCTCCGTCAGCTCCACTGCGGTATCCACATATGCGGTTCCCATCTTTTCAGATTCTCTGACCAGTTCGGTAAAATAAGCAAAGATTGCCTTTAATGAGCCGTAACGTTCCTTGGTCACCACGATCTTCAGGAACTCTGTCAGATCATCACTGACTCTGCCACGGAAGACCTGTTCCACCATGGAGAGTTTTTCCTGTTTGGGGATTCCGGGATGTTTCATCAGCTTGTCAAAATCCGGATTGTCTTCCAATATTTTCTCAAGCTGTGCGGTCTCATTCATCAGCTGGATCGCATTTCCATGGTCGACTGCCGCTTCGAAAAGGGCTTCTCCATAGACTTTGGAAACTAATTTTGCCATGTATCCTCACCCATTTCCTTCAGCGTCTCTTCGATCAGGCTGTTCTGTCTGGTGGTATCTATGGAGCGCCTACCAGCTTACCTGCCATGACAGATGCCACGGATACGATCTCCTGTTTGATCTCATCGGACATTTTCTGCTTTTCCAGTCTGGCTTCTTCCTGTGCTCTCGCCAGGATTCTGGCTGCCTCTTCCTTGGCCTGTGTGACGATACGCTCCTCGTTCTGAAGAGCCCGTCTTCTGGCATCACTTAAGATGTCCTCAGCCTCTTTGTCGATGTCTTTCAACTTCGCCTCATACTGTGCCTTCAGTTCTGCGGCCTTTTCCTGATTGTCCTTTGCCTCTTCCAGTTCTCCCCTGATCTTCTCTTTACGATCATTTAAGAACTTTCTGGCCGGATTGAACAGAAAATAGCTGAGTGCCAGGAACAATACGAAGATGGCAATGATCATCAGGCAGGAGTCTGCCAGCAGCTGCCAGTCCAGGTCAAACAGTCTTGACATGGTCTCGCCTTCTGTTAATAGTATCATTTTCATCCGCATTCCTTTCGTTTAATCAGGGAAGTAAGGGCTTTACGAACAGCAGCAGCATAGCAATCAACAGACCGTACAGACCGGTGGTCTCGGCAACTGCCTGTCCCAATAACATGGTAGAAGTGATCTCGGACTTTGCTCCGGGATTACGTCCTACTGCTGCAGCAGCGTGTCCTGCTGCGATGCCCTGGCCTACACCGGGTCCGATACCGGCAATAACTGCCAGACCAGCACCGATTGCAGAACAGCCTAAGATAAAGTTTTCATTAAAATCCATAGTAAATCCTCCTATTATTGAGATTCTTATCAGAATCTTTCTAGCATAGTTTCAGATAGCCATACCTGAACAGTACAGCTTTAAGCGTCTCCTCTTGCATTGGCAATGTAAGTCATGGTCAGCATACAGAATACGTATGTCTGGATTGCTCCGGAGAACAGGTCAAAGTATACATGCAGTGCTGCGGGCCACGCTGTAGCGATCACACCCAGCAGTCCGTAGATCAGTGCCATCATTACCGTTCCGGACAATACGTTTGCAAACAGACGTAATGAAAGGGAAATCGGTACTGCGATCTCACTGATCAGGTTAATGGGCAGCCAGATCGGCAGCCAGGGGGGCAGCGGGGAACACATGCCTTCCCAGATTTCCTTCGGCTTCTGGTACTTGAACTGATTGTAATGGATCAGCAGGAAGGTCAGAACACCGAGAGGCAATGTCACGCCGTAGTCCGCTGTGGGGGGGACGCAGGCCTAACAGACCGGAAATATTGCTCACCAGAATGAAGATGAAGATCGTTCCGATGTAGTTGTAGAACTTCGGTGCGGCCTTGCCCATGGGAGTATCCACCATGGCATCCAGCTTCTCCACAATCAGCTCCACCACATTCTGAAAACCTTCCGGCACTTCTCTGGCTTTGGCCATCTGGCGGTTGGCAGCAATGGCAAAACCAATGATAAGCAACATGACGATCAGCACACACACATGTGTGGTCGTTATCCATACCTCATGGCCGAAAAAGGAATACTTAAACACGCCATGTATCATAAAGTCGATATTGTCGGCACCGGATAACAGAATTCCATGTTCCATTGTTTCACCTCCTTATTGTTTATTCTGTTGTTCCTCTGTCACTTCTCCATCCTTCGGGGCTTCCGCTTCTTCCGCAGTCTCCTCCGGCATCGCCTGGGGTATCGGATCCGTCTCGTGGAACAGTTTATTGCATAATTTATGGGTAAGCGGCTGTAGAAATGCCGTTACTTTCATACATATAACATAGGTGAAAAAGAAAATCAGAGGATTCATCACTCCGGTCTTCATCATCACCAACAGGAAAAAAATCAACATGACATATCGTAAGACATAGGCACGGATGATCATTTTCGTAGCAGTCTTCTCGGGCTGGTCCAATGCCCGGTCCAGGGAACGGTACATATGATATGTGGAGACCAGCGCCAGCAGAACGCCAAACCACAGACTTTTGGCATACATTGCTTCATCCTTTGCAATAAATGCTCCTATGATCTGCGCTGACACTCCCAGGAACAAGATCCCCAGATCCATCTCCAGAACCGTTCTATTTATCTTTTTAGTGTGTTTATCATCGCCGTCTTCATAAATTGTCCTGGCCATCCGGTATACATTCTGCCCTCCGGCCACAGCTCCCATACAGAAAAGCAGGATCATCCAGAAGTCCGTTCCGAAATGTTTATCCAGCCAGATGCCGGCTGCGGACATCAGGCAGATCGGTACCAACATATTGATACCAAATTGCATGATCAGTGTGATCGCCCGAAACACCTGTCTGTCGTAGGGTTTCTTTTTTCTTGACACTGTGTCCTCCTGTGTTGATTTCTGCTCTCAGCATTTATTTTGTACATTTTTGAAAATATTTTCCCACTGCAGGGCAAACCTATAGTCATTATAACGAAATCTTAACATGATGTCCAGTAAAATCCCCCTGTCTAAATGGTAAAAAATCTATAAAATCCTGCGAAAAAAAGATTGACTTGAAATCTCTCCGGAAGTACTATTTGAGTAACTATTCTGTGACTTTACACCCTTATAGAAAGAAGGATGACGCGAATGAAGACTACAGACATCAAAAGACAGCTGCGGATCCGTATCGCCACCCCTGAGGATGCTGCAAGGCTCGTTGCCATTTATGCCCCTTATGTGGAAAATACCTCTATTACCTTTGAGTACATCGTTCCTTCCGCAGAAGAATTTGCGGACCGGATCCGTCACACTCTTACCCGTTATCCTTACCTGGTGGCTGAACTGGACGGGGAGCCGGCAGGATATGCTTACGCATCCGCTTTTAAAAGCCGCGCTGCTTATGACTGGTCTGTGGAGACTTCCATCTATGTCAGCCGGGATCTTCGAAGCAGCGGTGTCGGCAGTCTGTTATACGAAAAGCTGGAGGAATACCTGACCGCACAGCACATCTGCAATGTCTGTGCCTGCATCACCTACCCCAATCCTCCCAGCATCGCCTTCCACGAAAAGCATGGTTATAAAACCGTGGCACATTTTCACGCTTCCGGTTACAAGCAGGATGCATGGCATGATATGATCTGGATGGAGAAGACGCTGTGTCCTCACACGATCCCTCCCAGGCCTTTTATCCCGTTTCCGGAACTGTGACCGTTGTAAAGCACACCGCACAAAGGAGAAACTCTATGAGCAACGAACTTCAGATCTACCGTAAACGGCTGATCCCGGAAGAATGCATTTTATTAAAGGATGATATTATCGTCGAGCAGAACGAAGACTACATTCTGACCAAATGGAAGACCTTGAATCCCAAGACCACGTTTTCCCACGGCTGTTCCTGCTATTATCTCAAGGAAGGCTTCAAGATCAGCAAGTTCTACCGCCATGACGGTTCTCTGCTGTACTGGTACTGCGATATTGTGGAATATACTTCCCGGCCGGAAGATAATTCCCTGATCGTCACGGATCTGTTGGCTGACATTATCCTCTATCCCGATGGAAGGATGCATGTCGTGGATCTGGACGAGCTGGCCGAGGCTCTGGAAAAGGGGCTGATCACACAGGCTCAGATGAGTGCCTGCCTGCGCCAGCTGAACAACCTGATCACCATTATCTACCGGGACAAGTTCGACAGGCTGCAGAATCCGTTGGATAGGAGCGGGCTGTAGCTGCAGTGCTTACTTTTTGCTCCCTGGTCAGAACTATTCAGAGTAACACATTCGCAAAATAAATGAGAGCATAGGCTCTTACGGACACAAGTGTCCGACGAGCTTCTGCTCTCACTTACTTTACTCTGAATAGTTCAGCAGGTTTCCGATGCAGTGTCCCAGAATCGTCAACAGTGTAATATCTTCATCCGACCACTTACGGTTGCGGTTGAACACATCATAGTTCACGATCACATTCGGCACTCCCTCTTTGCGGCAAAGACATTGCAGGAAAGCACCGATCTCCTGCTTCTGCATCACGGCAAATGCCGCCGGATCCTGGGATCTGAGTTTCAATGTGTTGGATTCTATAAAATTATCATCATCCCCGAATAGCGCAAGATACTTCTCATCTTCAAAAAGTCCTCTTCCATCCGGTACTTCTACCATGTAATTACCATTCCGGCATACCAGCTGCGCTCCCGACTCTGAATAAATCGTGATTCCATCCAGATCAAACAGACTGCGGATCTGCTGCAGCCGTTCTTCCTTTTTTACAATGGAGTTCACATCGGATACACACAGTTCGGTGATCATCTTCGTGATGACTTCCCGCTTTTTCTCCTTAGATACCGCATAGGCCATAGCCATGTTCTGCATATCGTCGCTTTCCAGCTTGCCGTGAAGTCTCTCTTCATAGATGATATGGCGGTTCTTGCCTTTTTCCTTGGCCAGATAGAGAGCCTTATCCGCCTTGCGCATCAGTTCCTCGTATTCGCTTCCATCTACCGGATACTCCGATACGCCGATAGAAGCTGTCACATGGGTCTTCGGATCAAATGCCAGAGCAAATTCCTTCGCAATGGTCTTCAAAAGTGTCTTCAGCTGTTCTCTGGTCTCCACTTTCTCCAACAGGATCACATACTCGTCTCCGCCGAATCGTCCGATCACGCCCCGCTGTCCCACCAGCACCTGCATGATCTCCGCCACTCTCCGGATGACCTGGTCACCAAAAATATGTCCGTAGGTATCATTGATATGTTTGAAATCATCAATATCAATGATCACCAGCCATCTGGTACTATGATCCTTGCAGTTCAGCTGTTCGATGGTGTACTCTGTCCATGCCCGCTTGTTCAGCAGACCGGTTCCGGCATCTCTGGCTGCCGGAGTCAGATAATAGGCTTCCTTCTCCCGGTTTCTGTCCGGGGTTATGATGCCCGCTACCATATCACGCTTCTTCGGGATCCGTGCGCCTTTGACCTTCCATATTCCCTTGTCCTCCTGCCCGCTGACGAATTCCATCTCGAAGAAATCGTCCCCGTTACGCAGATGTGCGCAAAAGATCCGCAGCTGATCTTCCAGTCTGGAAATATCACTGCCCTCATGTGCCTGTTCCACATTCCGGATCAGCGCATTCATAGGCCCTTCAAACTGGTTCATGGCCCGCTCGTTGACATATTTATAGACCGTAATACTGTCCTGTTCGATCAGATATTCAAAAAGTAAACATCTTCCAATGTCATAAAATGACGGTACTTCAGAATGCTCTGCTCCAGTCGTAAATTCCGGTTCTCCAGATCATGAATATCTGAAACGGTGATCTGATACAACGGAATCCCGTTCTCCGTCTGTTCACTCTGTTCCAGACGCAGATACACATTCCTTACACTGTCTTTCAGATTGTGAAGCACCGTGATCAGTTCCAGCGGTTGGAACGTATCCGCCTCCACTGCTTTTTTCAACAGCTCCCCGTCTTCCGGCAGAAGCAGTTCACTCACCGGCCGGAAAGAATTCTCCCCTACGAATTCATAGAAAAATTCCGACGCCTTGGCTACTACCAGATCCTGCCTTACGAAGATCTTCCAGTCCATGATTCCATTTGCATAACCCTTTTGTTCTACGCTGTTGATTCTCATAGATTTTCGCTTTCGTTTAATAAAATACGTGTCCGCCGATATTGATACCTGTCAGTCCTTCCACCGGTGTGCGGAAATATACACAGTTTCCTACATTGGTCACACCGGACATAGCCTCGTCTGCCGCCTGGTAGCAGCGGCTGGTGGCTTTTGATTGGTGGCCAATGCCAGTTCCAGACGTCCGCTGGCCACCGGTGAGAACTGTTTATTCTGATAGATCACTCCTACCACTGTGTTGGGATAAACAGAACTTCTGACACGGTTGATAACCACACTGGCTACCGCCAGCTGACCGTCATAGGGTTCTCCGCCCGCTTCACAATAGATCAGATTTGCCAGCAGATAACGGTCTCCCTCTTCAAAGGAGATATCCGAAATGTCCCGCCAGGTTGCGTTTGCCGCCTTCTGGGACATGGCGATCTCTTCTGCCAGCTTTTTCCGGAGTGTTTCCAGATTTTCTTCTTTTTGTTTGATCTCCTGTTCATATGCCAGGGCTCTCTGCTCTGCTTCCGAAATATCCCCGGCATATTTTGCAATGCTGTTAGATGTCTGGCTGATCAGACCGGACACCTTGCTTTTCTCGGCTTCCGCTGCCACCTTCAGACTATCCAGCTCCGTTTTCTCTGCCTGCAGTCTCGCCTCTTCCTCTTCGATCAGCTTGCGGTTCTCTTCGAATTCCTGCAGTTTCTTCTGGTCATAGGCTGCGATCCGTTCAAAAAAGTCCGCAGCGTTCAGCAGTTTATCGAAGCTCTGGGCATTCAGCAAAGCGTTGATGTAACTGGTCTCATTCCGCTCGTACATATCCCGTACCCGGATCACCATACACTCATACTGCCATGCTTCCGTAGCTTTCGCCTCTTCCAGACTGGCCTGGGTATCCGCGATCTCCTGCTCCTTGTCTGCGATCTGCTGTTCCAGATCTGACAGATTGTTACTGACTTCCGTCAGCTGACCGTTCAGATTATTCAGTTGTCCCTTGAGGGAATTCTGTTCTCCCTTCAGGTTCTCCAGATTATCATTTTCCTCATTCAGCTGATTCTGCAGGTTGTTTTTCTCTTCCTGCTCTTTCTGAATCTGCTGCCAGGTACTGCTGGTAGCTTCCACTTTGATATCTTCTGAAGAAAAGGCTCCTGCAAGGATCACTGCTGTAAGCAGCACAGCTGTCTTCTGTAGGCGCTTCAACCGTTTTACTCCTTTTATCTGTTGCTTCAGACCTCGATGCGTATCATGCGGCCCGTCTTACGGTACTGCACGTAATTCACTCCGGCCGCGTCAAACATCCGCTTGGCTGCCCGGTTGGACGGAGTTCCCTCATACTTATCGCTGTCATATACCACCGTGCGGATCCCCGCCTGGATAATGGCTTTCGCACATTCATTGCAGGGAAAAAGAGAGACATACAGCTTCGTCCCCTCCAGGGAACCGCCACGATAATTCAAAATAGCATTCAGTTCACTATGTGTTACAAAGGGATACTTTGTCAGATTCCTGTCATTGTCGTTCTCCCTCTCCCAGGGGAACTCATCGTCGGAACAACCCTTGGGGAAGCCGTTGTATCCCATGGACAGGATCTTGTTGTCCGGGCTGACAATGCAGGCTCCCACCTGGGTATTCGGGTCCTTGGACCGCATTCCAGACAGGTGGGCCACCCCCATAAAATATTCATCCCAGCTGATATAATCGCTGCGTTTGGCACTCATGGGTGTCTCCTTTATTTGGTACCGAAAATACGGTCTCCTGCATCTCCCAGTCCGGGAACAATGTATCCATGATCATTCAGCTTCTGATCCAGTGCTCCGATATAGATATCCACATCCGGATGTGCTTCCTGCATAGCTTTTACACCTTCGGGTGCAGCGATGATGCACAGCAGACGGATGCTCTTGCAGCCCTTGTCCTTTAACAGCTGGATGGCTGCGATGGAAGAACCGCCGGTAGCCAGCATGGGATCTACCACGAATACCTCACGCTCTGCACAGTCTGCAGGCAGCTTGCAGTAATATTCTACAGGCTTTAAGGTCTCAGGATTGCGATACAGGCCGATATGTCCTACTTTTGCAGCAGGGATCAGGGATAACATACCGTCTACCATACCCAGACCTGCACGCAGGATAGGTACCAGTGCCAGCTTTTTACCCTTTAACTGCTTCACGGTGGTCTTGCAGATAGGGGTCTCGATCTCTACTTCTTCCAGAGGCAGATCCTTGGTTGCTTCATAACCGATCAGCATTGCGATCTCGCTGATGTTCTGTCTGAAGTCCTTGGTACCGGTCTCCTTTCTGCGGATGATTCCGATCTTCTGCTCGATTAAGGGGTGATCCATAACTACTACTTTTGACATATTGTTGTCCTCCTGTGTTTTGTATTTGTTATAAGGGTATTCAGTTGTTGTTCGTGTCTGTGTAATGCATTAAACCTCTTCGATCAGGCTGATTCTGCGGCTGTGTCTCTCTTCTCCGGAAAAAGGTGTATTCAGGAAAGTCTCCACGATCTCCAGCGCCAGGTTCTCACCGACAATGCCTGCACCCATTGCCAGCATGTTGGCATCGTTGTGCAGTCTGGTCATCTTCGCCGACAGAGGATCGGAGCAGAGTGCGCAGCGGATCCCCTTTACCTTGTTGGCAGAAATGCTGATACCGATACCGGTGGTGCAGATCACGATGCCCTTCTCGCAGGTACCGTCTGCCACAGCCCTTGCCGCTGCATGTCCGAACACAGGGTAATCGCAGCTTGCCTTGCTGTCACATCCCATATCCTGATATGGAATGTTCTTCTCCTCTAAATATTTCTTTACTCTTTCTTTCAGATCATATCCGCCATGATCACTTGCAATTGCTATCATTTTCCTTCTCCTCGTATTTTCTGTTTAAAGTTTTACTACTTTATGGCCCGCTGCTTTCAACAGCCGGTTCATAATGGCCTGTCCGAAGCCTTCCGTGGAAAATCCCTCGGAATAGATCTTTGTCACACCTTCATCATCGAATTCTCTCAGAATGGTGTACAGATGTCTGGCGATACTGCCCTCATCCTTACGGCTGCCGACACTTTTCACCATATCTGCTATATAACCGGACAGCATTTCTTCGGTTCCGATGATTCCGGTCTTCTCTCCTGCGGTATGGTCTGCTGCCGCAGCCCGGTTAATATACTCCCTTACCTGCCCCGGGTTCCCTCTACGATGGTGAGTTCTCCCCTGGGTGCATAATGTCTGTACTTCATTCCGGGGGCCTTGGGTGCCTGTCCGCTGTCTGCCCGCAGGATCGTGGTGTCCGTATCCACTGTTCCCAGCACTGTGCTCAGTTTCTCCTGGGTAATGTATCCGGGCCGCAGGATCTGTGGCGGTGTCACCGTCAGGTCAATAATGGTGGATTCCAGGCCAATCCCCACCTCACCGCCATCAATGATGGCATCGATCCGCCCCATCATATCTTCTTCGACATATTTTGCCACCGTGGGACTGGGCTTGCCGGAAGTATTGGCACTGGGCGCCGCAATATATCCCCCGCTGTATTTGATCAGCTTCTGCGCCGCCGGATGCGAGGGCATACGGATCGCTACCGTATCCAGACCACCTGTGGTCTCATAAGGCACCGCGTCTGATTTCGGCAGGATCATGGTCAGGGGACCCGGCCAGAAAGCATCCGCGATCTTCCGTGCCTCTTCCGGTACCTCCTTTGTAATCTTGTAAATGTCCTCAAACCGATAAATATGAACGATCAGTGGGTTGTCGGACGGTCTGCCCTTTGCCGCATATATTTTCTGGGAAGACGAAGGATTCAGTGCATCTCCCCCCAGCCCGTACACGGTCTCGGTAGGGAAAGCCACCAGTCCTCCCTGCTGCAGGATTGCTCCCGCCGCCCGGAGTTTCTCCTCATCTTCTTCGCTGACGGGGCCATCTCCGGGACGAATCTTTATGATCTCAGTCTCCATGTTTTTACCTTCTGTGTTCTAAATTGCATTTGGATATAGTATATCATATCCCCAGTCAAATGGAAAGATTATTCCTCTCCGGTCTGCCGGGATGTTGTGTGTATAGAATAAACGGTCCATCCGACCAGCAGCGGAATCACCGCCACGGTCGGCAGTTCATAGCGGATTGCATTGGACATGGGGGATGCCAGGCACACCAACACGTTTATAAAGCTGGGAACCAACAGTATCAACGCACTGTATCTTTTCTTTTCCACAGGAAAAATGCCAGCACTACCAGAATCCAGGTATACAATCCCGGAGTACACAGATACTTGATCAGCGGCAGCCGCATACTGAGGAACCAGATCTGCAGCAGAAACTCCGATGTCTGAATGGGGAATGTATGATGAATTCCCTGTTCCTGCGCATATTCCGGATACTCCAGCTGGATCCAGGCCTCTATGTTCTGTTCCACCGGTGCCAGATAGCCATAGCCCTTGTTGACAAATGCCGCCACATAGCATCCCGGATGTTTGAAAAACATCTGCACCCATATTTTCATGTAGGGCCCCAGGTCTCCGCCTCGATATAATATTTTGATGGGATCCGAAATCCGGGGTTCATAATTTTTCATAGCATCAAAGTTCAGGGTATCATTGATCACCTGTCTCTCATATTCCGTAACCTCATCTTCGTATTCGCAGACATATCTCGCCGTCTGCTGGAACGGTACGCTCAGCCCCTCGGAAGCTGCCGGTTTTCCCACATCGATCAACGCTCTGTATCCCACCACCGTGATCAGTTCATAGATCACCACAGTTGCCAGCAATACCAGGAATGCCTTCCTGCGTTCTTTGCCTTTCAGATAAATTGCCAGCAAAAGCAGTGCCGGAACAATCGCATAGATCCCGTTATTTCTAAGCAGGCAGGATAATACACTGAATACAATCAGTCCCGCCGCATCTTTCCCGCCACATTCTTTCTTTTTCAGTACCGACATCAGATATACTGCCTGTAACACCGTCATTTCCGCATACAGCAGATCTTTCTCAAACCATTGGGCATAGGTTCCCCAAAAAGGTGTCAGGGCGAAAAACAGGATTCCCACGGCACACCATTTCCATGAAATTCCCAGCTCCTGCAGTTTTTTCATGCTGAGGGAAAAAGCATAGGCCCCTACCAGTGTCTGCAGCAGGCAATACAGGAAAAAGCCGAAATTGGCATCTGCAATGGTTCTTCCCAGCACAAAACAGATTCCCATAATTGCGGAGGAAAATGGCGGATGTGCCGCTCCCCAGTCCTGTTCACCCAGAAACTGTTTCAGTTGCACCAGACCGTCCCCACTGGTAGTTCCCGGATAATTTAGCAGGATCCAGAACAGCCAGCTGAAGGCTATTACAAAAAAGCCCACCATCTGTAGGTGCTTTTTGCCCTGCTCTGCGGGTAATTCCACATGCTCCAGCCCAAAATATACCAGGCGCAATACCAGATACAATAACACTGCAAACCCCAAAACACAGAACGCGGATAATAGTATCTGAAAAGAATTGCCCCACAGGAAAATGGCAGAATCATATTTTTTAAAGCTGATACATACTATAAGAAGGAATGACAGAATAACAGAAAGTACCAACGTCGCCACATCTGTCTTCGCCTCTCTTTTCTTCACTTCCTTAAGCATTACAAATACTGCCGCAGCCGTTAACAGATCTGTATAATCCAGCACCGTAAATGCTCCGCACAGTTTATTCAGCCCATTGACAAGATTCGAATCCACGTATCCTCCCAGGCAGACTTCAAATGTACATTGCAATGCCAGTGTCACGATCACGGTCAACAGAACATTTCTTATTTTTTGATATCGTCTCATTTTCTCTCCCGTAACTTTATAAAATTCTGTCATAACATACAAATCCTATATTATCATAATAACACTGTGTATACAACTCGTGCCTTTATTTTGTATTTCCCGTTTCAATCCCTCTGTATCCCGTTAATGTACTGTAAAATTCCTTTGTGGATCGACCATGCCACTCTGTCCTGATAGGCCTCGTCACACAGTTTTCCCGCCTCTGCCGCATTGGACAGGAAGCCGCATTCCACAATGACGATGGTTCCTTTGGTTTTTTTCAAAAGATAATAGCTGTCGTTGGGCTTGATCTGCCGGTGGTTCTCCGGATCCAGATCCTGGACCAGCTGTGTCTGGATCAGCCCTGCCAGTTGTTCCCCTCCGCTGCTGCCATTATAATAGAAGACCTGCGCTCCGTGCACATACTCTTCCGGATAGCTGTTCTGATGGATGCTCACCGTGAGAACCGGATCCGTCTGCTCAATCTTTTCGATCCGGCGTTTCATATCCTGCACTTTCTTATTGGGAGCAGATGCATCATACAATCCATCCTCCGTCTCTCTGGTCAGCACCACCCGGATTCCGTCTGCCTCCAGATACTGTCTCAGTTTCTCTGTGATCCGGAGATTGATATCCTTCTCCGGTGCTCCGTTGATACCAATCTTCCCCGGGTCATCCCCGCCATGGCCGGCATCGATCACTACCGTCGGTATTCCGTCCGTGTCCGCATTATTCCCCTGCAAGGCATTCACGACATTTACCGTTTCCACATATGTCGCCGTTTCCCTGCCAAGTATCGCCATAGACATAAGCAACAGGCATACCATCACCGCCCTTAACACTTTCTGTTCCATCCCTGTTCTCCGGTGTCTCTTTTATTCTATATGATTTTATATGCCTTTTTCTCTGGAAATATCTTCCGAAAATTAAGAAATCCTTTTGTTTTAAACTATTGCATCCCCTACTACTTCAGCGTATAATACCATTATGAAAATAAGCAAAAAAACTCTTTCTATCATTTTATTTGTTCTGGCGGGAATTTGTGTTCTTACTGCAGTGATCCTGTTGGTAAAAGGGCGGATCGAAGACCGGCGTATGGAGGAAGCGCTGGATGAATTGCGCCCGACGCAGTCCGCGGAGACCACGCAGGCACCTTCCACAGTCGAAGGTGAGCCGACCGTTACCGCCTCCCCGGAGCCGTCCACAGAAGAGACCCCGGCTTCCACCGAGGAATTCGAACGAGTGGCCAACCCTTATGCCGACAGTTTTCTTGCCAACAAGGATATGGCGGCCTGGCTACAGATTCCGGGCACCAATATCGATTATCCGGTAATGTGGACTCCGAAAGATGAGACCTATTATCTCTACCGTGCTTTTGACGGCAGCGAAAATAAAAACGGCTGTCTGCTCCTTGACGATGAGAGCTGTGTAGATCCTCTGACCACGAATCTTATCATTCACGGTCACAATATGAAATCCGGTGCCATGTTCGGCAATCTGACCGATTACGAGAATCAGGATTTCTATAAGGAACACAAAAACATTATCCTCTATACCGAAGAGTGTCAGCGCAATTACGAGATCATTGCCGTCTTTCGCTCCCAGGTCTACCGGAAAACAGATCAGGTATTTAAGTTCTACAAATTTTTCCAGGCGGATACGCAGGAAGAATTTGATGACTTTTATAACAATATCAAGCAGTTATCCCAGTATGACACCGGTGTCACCGCAGAGTTCGGAGATCATTTTCTGACACTGTCCACCTGCGTATACCATGTAGAGCAGGGGCGGTTCGTAGTCGTTGCCAAAGAAGTGGAACCCGGTAATCACTACCTTCCCATACAGGAATAACTCACAGACAATCAGGAGGTTTTCTTATGAAGAGACTTAAAAAATTTGTCACACTGTTCACGCTGGCTGCCGTATGCTTTGCTATTCCCGGTCTGGGAAAGATCACTGTAAAGGCTGCGGAGCCCACCACCTATGTTCTGAACTATTCCGACAGCAGTTCCGAGTGGAGATACAAGGAAGCATCTAGCTGGTCCGCAGAAGTTCAGGACCGCGAGTTGTATTATCTGCAGCAGAATATCAAAGACGGTGACTATATTGTCATCGACAACGATGTGGAGAACAATGCCCTGGCCCTCAAGGTTTCTGTTCGTCTGGGCAACCTGACCTTCAAGAATACTGTTGGTGTTCCCGTAGTCTATGCCAACGGCTATGACAGTGTCTATTTCCTGAGCGGTACCTCCGGTGCTGTCAACGGTGATGTATCTCATGCCTATGTATATGGCGATGCCAAGGCAAATTTCAACAGCAATGTAGACACTCTGGAAATGATCGGCCTGACAGATGATAAATCCAATAATCTGCATGCCACCATCAACGGTGTCGGTACCGTCAATCATCTGATTGCCAAAGACAACCGTGACCAGAGCGTTTTCTATGAGGCCTACAGTTTCGCCGCAGGTAAGCTGGCCATTGAAGACGGATCCCTGAAGACCGAAGCAAAGTATTACAGCACCACCGCTCCCGCTGCTGCCGCAGAAGCAGCTCCTGCAGCTACCGAGCAGCCCACACAGACCACAGCTCCTGCACAGGCCACACAGAACAGTACTTCTTCCGAATATGACAACGTTCCAAAGACCGGTGAAAATTCTGCAATGTTCTGGCTTCTGGGTGCCGCAGTTGTATGCATGGCCGGAGGCTATACCGTCCGCAGAAAGAACGTACAGGAAGCGGAATAAAGTTTGCAGCAGCAATAAAGCCCAGTCCCTTGCGGGACCGGGCTTTTACTATGTTATTCTGTTCCTACTGCAGATAGGCATTGATCAGTTCCCAGGCTGCCTGTGTTCCGTAACCTAGTCTCCATACCGCCACACCACCAATATTCTTGGTAGCCATCATGTTCAGCTTCACTGCGATGGATTCCGCATCTTCCAGCCAGATCTGATAGGTGGCATTTCCGGAGGTCCATTCTGCATAATTCTGACAGGTCTCCTCATCCCACTCTGCCGTCACACCGGCTCTGTTCATGAAGTCTGCCTCGTTGTTCATGGTAATATATTCATCCGTCACATCCGTGCCTTCGGTCTTCCACAGGATCGTGTAGAACGGAAGGGCATTGACTACCTTGTTTGCAGGCACCTCCTGCAATGTTCTGTCCAGACCGCCGGATACATAGCTGATGCTTGCCACGCTTCCGGGATCCTTGCTTCCGTGCCAGTGTTCGTCATATCCCATGATAATGACATAGTCTGCAACCTGTCCCTGGATATCCAGACGGTAATAATCATTGAAATTAAACGGTACATAGTTGGCAATGGACAATACCAGTCCCCTGTTGCGGCACTGAATGGAAAGTTCTCGTATAAATTCCACATAATGCGGTCCGCAGTCACTGCTCAGCTGTTCGAAGTCCACATTGATGCCGTCCAGTCCCAGGCTGACTGCTGCATCTGTCACATTCCGCACAAAGTTCTGCCGGCTGGTGGTGGAGGACAGCATATTCAGAGTACTGATGGCCGTTCCGGTCTCATTGGCGTAATTAAAATTATCCACCACGCCCCATACCTGTAAGCCCATATTGTGGGCCGTGGTTACATAATTCGCTGTTCCGAAGTTCCGGATACTTCCGTTCTCATCCGTCAGACTGAACCAGGTCGGTGCAATGACATTCATACCCTTCGTACCGGACACCATGGAGTACAGAGTGTCATTACCGCCTACACCGCCGATAGAATGCCAGCCCAGGCAGATCTTGCTGTCAGAAGTCAGGGCAGTATATTCCGGCTCCTGATAATCCGTCACCGGAGTCTCGGTCTCTTCCGTAATATCTCCCAGACGCTTGTTCTCCACATATCCGATCACGGAATCCGCTGTCTTCACCTTGCTCCAGGTCTCCATCTGCTCCAGAATCTCCAGGGTATCTCCTTTCGCTGCCTGCGTGAGGATCGGGCTCTTCACACCGCCCCGCAGACGCACCGCCGTATCCTTTTTCAGCTGTGCCACCTGTCTGGTCCCCCATTCGGTGTAGACCTGCACATGTCTGTCATAACAATCATAGGAATAATTTGTGAACAGCTTCACATAATCCGCCGCCACATATACGGTATCCCCTTCCACGAAACTGATCACATATCCGGCATCCTGTGTGCCTTCTGTTGTCGTATAGGAAGTCTCGCCGAAAGTCGTACGGATCACTTCTGTCGGATTGGCGTACAACAACAGTTTTTCCGTCATATCCGCATAAAACACTTCGTTCATATATTTATGGACAGTTGCCAGATCAAAATAGCATACGTCATCTCTGATCAGTGCCTGTTCTTCTACCATTTCGTCCTGTAAAATAATGGCACTTCTGTCACTCTCTGACACCTGATAGAATTCATTCCAGTCGGCTTCTTCCTTGCTGTAGGAATATTTATCCAACAGCACCTTTCCCAGTGCTCCGCCCGCGATCACAAGGATCAGCAGGATTGCTATGATCACCGGTAGTATTCTTTTCTTCATATGTGCTCCCATCCGCAGGCTGCCGCCTGCACCATTCTTGCCTTTTCTTCCGTTCCGTCTTCTATCGGCAGAACAGTTTTATTCTATCACAATTCCTCTATATAATACAAGGAACAATAGAGACAGATCCTGCACTGCGGAATACAGCCAGAGAGGCAATCCCGTTTTGCATCCCCGCAGCGCATTCTCTGTTTCAAAGTATTACCCGGGCAAGAGCTGACACCCTTTAACGCAGATCCACCTTATCCAGCCGGACCTGGCTGATTTTGCCCTGTTCTCCCAATATATAGTCTGCCATATACGGGCTTTCTTCTCTGACGGCATACGCTGCCGCCTGCGACGGTGAGACCTTTTCTCCGTCGACATACAATTCTGTGCCGTTTTTCTGAAGCTTTTGAAAATATTTTTCCACCTTTCTCCTGGGAAACTTCTTCCCGGGAGTCACAGCTTCCCGGTCCTCCACAGACACCTCCCGTCCGCAGCATATTTTACCAAAAGGATTCGTGAAACACTTTAAAATAACGCTGCTTTTTCCGCTAGTACATATAAGCGTAACTATTCAGAACACTATTCGCAATATAAATCATGTCAAATGTTCTTACGAATGCAAGCATTCGACGGACATATTGACACGATTTGCGTGGCTCTGAATAGTTACTTATAAATGCCTCTGACAGTACTTGTAGTAATTTGTGTGAAAATGTTGGAATTATGTTCGTGAAAAATATCTGTTGAAATATTATGACCAGACACGTATATGCCTGTAAGACATCTCCATACTATATTTTACAGATCAGCATAACCTATCCTTCCCAAATACATTAACAGCCATCTGCATCATAAAATAAAAAAGGGGATGAACTGGAACGAATCGTTCCCTGGTAAATCAACAAGAAAAAATGGAAAACTGTCGACCTCCTCTCCGTACCGGAGTATCAGAGGCATCTATAGGTCGGATTATACACTGCAGCCTGCTATTTGACAAGATGTTTTATTAAATTTTTTTAAACTGTGAATAGCTTCTATTGACTAAAATATAGGGAAAGTATAAGCTATATACCATACCAATGCGAAAGCAGAAAGGAAGTGTTGTCGCATGAAAATAGAAAAAGTAAATGAAAATCAGATTCGCTGCACCCTGACCCGTGAGGATCTCGCCAGCCGCGAATTAAAAATAAGTGAACTTGCCTACGGCACAGAAAAAGCTAAATCTCTGTTCCGTGATATGATGCAGCAGGCCAATTTTGAATTTGGCTTCGAAGCAGAGGATATTCCCCTGATGATTGAAGCCATCCCTCTGAATGCGGATTGTATCGTACTGATTATTACCAAAGTGGAAGATCCGGAAGAACTGGACACCCGTTTTTCCCGTTTTGCGCCTTCTGTTACGGAAGACAGTGATGAGGACAGTGATGAGAGCACGGCAGACGAGGTTCTGGATCTGTTCCGCCGCATCCAGAGCGAAGACAATACCGCAAGCACTCCTGAAGTTCCTTCCGCGTCCGCTCCCGAGGAGAGTGACAGTGTACGCTCCCGCCTGTTCCGTATGGAATCTCTGAAACAGGTGATCAACGCGGCAGTAATAGCCGGAAGCCATTATCACGGGCTCAGCACTCTGTATCACGAGGAGGGCACCGACGGGTATTATCTGATCCTGACGCAGGGCGAAGAAGATCGCGAGGTCTTCGACCGTGTCTGCAATGTCATCTCTGAATACGGTATTCCCAAGCGTTCCACACCGGCAAGCCTTACTTTTCTTGAGGAACATTGTTCCACACTGATCGCCGAACATGCTTTACAGCGTCTTGCAAATACTTCAATGTGACGACAGATCATAATATTCAGGAGAGTTCCCACTTTGTGGGGACTCTCTTATTTTATAGCTTTTATAGCTGTTTTATTCTTTTCCCTAGCGGCGGGGCTACGGAAAGGAGCCGGAAAATGCATAACTTGAAAATATAACCTTATTCGCATATAATGATGTTTAATAAACAAAGTAATCCGTAGGCATGCAGCTTACGCAATTCCATACACATTTGGGATTACAAAGGGACGAACCGCCGGCTACAGTGGAAAGGATGTACACGATATGATTTCCGATGAAGAATTATACCGACAATATTTGAGCGGCGATGAAACAGGGCTGGAAGAATTGATGAAAAAATACGGCAACCCACTGACCTTATACATCAACGGCTATCTGCATGACATTCATGAGGCGGAGGACCTGATGATAGAAGTATTTTCCTACCTGTTCTCCAAAAGGCCCCCTATCCGGGATGGCGGATTCAGGGCTTACCTGTATAAAGCGGCACGGCATATGGCTTTGCGCCATAAAAGCATCCGGCGACATCACTTCTGTCTTGATGATCTGACCAAAGAGCCGGAAGGTGGGAAACTGGTGGATGAGGTGATCCGGACAAAAGAACGGAATCAGATCCTGCATTTATGCATGGGTGAACTGCATCCGGATTACAGAGAAGCTCTTTATCTGACCTATTTTGAGGGTATGAGTTACCGGCAGGTCGCTGAAGTTATGGGAAAAAGCGTGAAGCAGATCACTAATATAATGTACCGGGGAAAAGAGCGTCTGCGGGGATTATTGGAACGGGAGGGAATAACAAACGCGGAGTCATGAGGAACGGATCGCAGAAGTCCGACGAAGGATTGCGGAAAAAGAACGACAAAAAAGACGGAAACAGCGGCGGATCGTTGCTATTACCTGCATAGCGGCATGCCTTGCTGTGATCTTCGGGGCTTCCTTTGTCATGTCCGGGATTTCTGGGCAAATGGTGCCGGGGATCTCCTCCGGATATGAAACGGCGGCAACGATCCTCGGCGGAGGTGCTGCACCCGAATATATCATAATAGGGTTGCTTTCATTTCTTCTCGGCGTATGCGTGACGATCCTGTGTTTTCGTGTCCATCTGCTGGACAAAGAAGAGCAGGCAGAGCAGAGGGGGGACCGCGCCAATGGAATTGATCATTAATCTTTTGCAATTTTTCGTTACCATGCTGGGCTTCTGTCTGAGCGGCATTCGTTATCTGAGACATCGGACACTGTCATATTTTCTGCTGATTTGCTTTTATGGCTGTTTCGCACTGGGCTCCCTGTACTGGACATTATATCTGTTGTTGTTTTCCGAAACACCACGGATCTTTTATGTATCGGAATTCGGCTGGGTCTCCAGCGTTATTTTTCTCTGTCTCCTGCAATATACTCTCTCCTCCCCGGAGGAAAGAAGCTTTTCCTGTCGGAAATCCCTGTTGGCTCCACTGATCGGAGTTCCGTTGTGCGCATTTTACTGTACCTTTGGTGACATTCTCTCCAACCTGCTCTGGTGCGGCATGATGATCCTTGTCTCCTATCGTTCCATCCACGGTCTTGTCTACGCAGAGACACAGACGGGAAAGGGACGGAACCTGCGGTATTTTCACATCGGAATCCTCTGCTATGTTGCGGCAGAATACGCTCTGTGGACCTCCGGCTGCTTCTGGCCGGGCGACTCTATCTTCAGTCCCTATTGCTGGTGTGATCTTCTGCTGACGTTCTGCCTTTTCGGGCTGCTGCCTGCCACAGGAAAGGCGGTGCGGACATGATCTATATTGAAAATGTATTTATCTGTATGGCCTCGCCCCTGTTGATCGCCGCCCTGTGCATGGGTAGGCGACAGGCCAAATTCTTTTTGTGCTGTCTTGCAGGAATGGGGGCATGCCTGCTCTCCGCTTACATCAATACCTTCTTTGCCGCTCTTTACGCAGCAGATACGATTGCCGCCACTGCAGAGATCGCACCTGTGGTAGAGGAAGTAATGAAACTCCTGCCGCTGCTCTTTTATCTTCTTGTATTTGAGCCTGAACCGGTGCCGATAAAAAATGCTGCCATCATCGTTGCACTTTCCTTTGCCACCTTTGAGAATGTCTGCTATCTGATTCAAAATGGAGCCGGACATTTTTCCTTTATCTTTTTCCGGGGCATTGGAACGGGTGCCATGCATGTGATCTGTGGTGCCATCGTCGGCGGTGGACTGGCATATGTATGGCAACGCACCTGGCTGAAGATCGCCGGAACCTGCGGTCTGCTCGGGGCAGCCATCACTTTTCATGCAATTTATAATCTTCTGATCGCCTATGGCGGTGCGATACAGTATATCGCATACATTTTGCCTGTGCTGATCCTGGCGGTGGGAAAACTGATTGTCCGCCTGCCCCAGAGTCACAACTGAATCCTGTCTTTTGCGGAGCTGCTGTCGGCAGCTCCTGTTTTTTCAACCTTTTTCAAAAATTTGATTTTCAGGTGAGAGTTTTTTCGCTTTTTTGTACCTAATTAGATGAAGGGCATATGTATTTTATGACTTTACTTTCCGAAGGGAGGTTTTCAGCAATATGTATGATACAGAAAAGCGGGTCGAACTGGTGAAAAAACGGGTGCTTGAAAAATATCGCTGGAAGAAGCGCCGCGGGATCTACCGGCTGTCTGCCCTGTGCATAGCACTGTTTGCGTTCCTTGTGGGAACGGTGCACACTGCAGCCGGTCAGACACAGATCACCGCCCGGGGAATGTACGGTTCTATCCTGCTGCATGAAGACGCCGGCGGTTATGTGCTGGTGGGGGTAATTTCTTTCGCCACGGCAGTCATGATCACTGTGCTGTGTATCAGACTCCGGGAAAGAGAACACCGCGGACAAGGCACGGAAAAGGAAACACATCACAACAATGGGAGGAAAATAATTCATGAAAAAGCAAAAAATTCGGTTCTATGCGGCGCTGCTTTGCAGTTCCATGGTACTTTCTCTGGTCTCCACGCCGGTATCGGCAGCAGAAACCGGACAGCTGACGAATCCCCCGACATCCACAGAGGGTCCGGGTTCCCCGGAAAGCGCATCGGGAAATGAAGCTGCAGCGGTTCTAAACGGACTGTACGCAGCACTGCCGGTAGCAAACGGTGTGAAAGAAGTGGCGACAGCGGATGAGCTGACGGACGCACTGGCAGATAGCAGTATTTCCATAATCACACTGAAGGATGATGTTGAAATCAGCAGTACTCTGACAGTTAACCGCACTGTGACGCTGGATTTGAACGGTAATGTACTGAAAATGACCGGCAGCGACAGCGTAATCAAGGTGGAGGCGGACGGCGATCTGACGATTCAGGACAGGAACACAACCACACAACACACCTTTAACCCGCACTGTAAATATCAGTTCTGGTACATTGATATGTGGGAACTGGACAAAGATGGCTCGGAAATTGTCTCCGGTGGAGTTATTACAGGCGGTGGCGGTGATCAGAATAACGGCGGCGGTGTGCTTGTTGCCGGCGGTACACTGACCATGGCCGGTGGCAGCATCGTCGGATGTTCGGCAAGGAGTCGAGGCGGTGTATACCTTGCCTATGACTCTGCCACCGGAAAGAGCGGCACATTCATCATGACGGGCGGAAGTATTATCGGCTGTGCGGCCCAGCTAGGCGGCGGCGTGTATGTCGCCCCGGAGTGCACATTCGCCATGGCTACCGGCTCTAATATCCACAACTGCATCGCAAATAACGATGGTGGCGGTGTAATAAACCACGGCACCTTTCAAATGCACGACAGTAGCATTTGGGGGCGGCGGTGTTTGCAACAAGGGAACCTTTATTATGTCAGACGGTATGATTAAAGGCTGCACCAGCCCCGACGGTCAGTATGCTTCAGGTGGCGGAGTGCGGAACAGTAATCAGTTCACCATGACAGGGGGCACGATCGGTGATCCTGATAATCAGAATGATGCAAGCTCTGTATACAATACTTCCAGTCAGGAGACTACTCTTACTATAAGCAACAATGCAAAAATCCACACAAATGTAACAAACGTTGGCATCCTGAATGCTGACGGCGGCGAAATGACCGGCAAAGTGACAAACGGTAACGAGTACGGCACCGGCACGATCACCGGCAGTGAGGGTGCTGCCGGCAGCACTGAGTTCCATGGCAAAGTGACCAACACCGGCACTATCCGGAAGGGCACATTCATGAATGAGGTCATAAATGAGAGCAGTGGTACCATTAACGGCGGCACATTCACCGGCGCGATTACAAACAATGATGGTACGGTTTTAGACGGTGATTTCAGCGGTGCCACCCTGAACGGTATGCTCGTGATCACTTTTGACCCAAACAATGGGGATCAGCCCAGCACACAGAAAGTGAATTGGAGTAAGGACGGAGCGGCACTCACCGCACCGGATCCCGTTCCCACCAATGAGGGGCATAGTATTGAAGGCTGGTATTATGATAACAACGGTACGGAAACAAAATGGAACTTTGACACGGATACAGTCAAATGCACTATGACCCTCAAGGCAAAATGGGAACTCTCCACCTATTCCGTAACGTTGCAGACAGACGGCGGTACGATTGCCAGCGGAAAAGAAGTAACCGGCTACACTTACGGCACCGGGGCAGTTCTTCCTACCACCAATGATATTACCCGCGAGGGATACCGCTTTGACGGCTGGTACGCAGACAGCAACTTTTCCGGTTCACCCGTCACAGAGATCACAGGTACCGATACGGGAAATAAAACGTTCTACGCAAAATGGACGCGAAACACGACTCCCATCATCTCCGGAAACACGATCAATTATATCGTGGAGCACTACAAGACGGACGGTAGCGGCTACACGCTGGCGGAAACAGAACATTCCGCAGGGAAGACAGGTGATACCGTCACAGCAACGCCGAAAACCTATGAAGGCTTTACCTACAATCCGGCAATCTCCACCGCCAGCGGAACGTTGAAGAAGATCAGCAGTCTGGAGGATATCGTGACTTTGAAGCTCTACTATGATGTGAATGCTGACACCGAACAGGAAAGTACTGACAGCGGCTCCGAGGAAAAGGCTGACCGTGAGAATCCCTCTCCTGTCGTGAAAAACACCACCTCCTATATGACCTATACCGTACAGGCAGGTGACACTCTCTGGGCAATCGCCAGAAAATACAACTGCTCCATAACCGAGATCGTGGCAGCCAACAGTGACCGGATCAAGAACCCGAACCGGATTCACGCCGGCTGGCAGCTTAAGATTCCCCAAAGCGGAGCGCCTATCACAGGCGGCACTCCCGATGCTGTCCTGCCTGAGAATAAGAAAAGCGGGATATACATCGTCAGACAGGGCGACACCCTCTGGGCAATCGCCAGAAAATGCGGCTGCTCCGTGGCTGAAATCGTTTCCCTGAACCGGGAACTGATCCGCAATCCTGCTCTGATTTATTCAGGCTGGGAACTGAAAGTACCACAGAATTAGCCTCCCCTGAAAGAATCTACCGTGCCAGTCATACTTCATAATGTCGGATTGAATATTTTATCTAAGGGAAAAAACGAAAAAATAGACGGCCAGAGGCCGATGATCTGAGTTCCTTGAATTCTTTAGATTTCTCAAATCCGCGCAATCGGCGGACACATTTCGATTGCGCGGAAATCTGAGCTATGAAATTCCATAAATACTTTGTTTCACCTGTGTGCCCCGGTCAGGCGATGTTGCCAAAACAGACATACAAAGATTACAGCTCCTCGATCACTTTCATAAGCTCATCTACATCAATGCCATGTACCATAGCTGCCTCTTCCAGGGTCTCTCCCTGTGAAGCAGGGCATCCCAGGCAATGCATTCCTGCATCGAGGAGTACGGGAGCTACTTCAGGATTGGCACGTAAGATCTCACCAATGGTCATGTCTTTTGTTACTCCGGTCATATTGGTCTCCTTTCTGCCGTATAAGGCTTTTTTAGTATAATACTTTCCCCGGAATAAGGCAAGATTATTCTTGTACATCCGCATTTGTTCTTCCCCGAAGATCAGCTCTGCCGCGAACCACATTTATAAAAGCATTTGCTTCGCAAATGGCGCCGCTTCGCAGCTCATCTTTTATTTCATGTTGGTGTGCTTTGTCCATGAAAAAGAGATTTTCGTGCTTTGTGTGCAAGCACCCACGCACGTCAACCTCTTTTCATGTCAGAGCTGATGTACAAAACTCGGAACAATTCCTAAAAAGGTTGACACTTACCCTTGTCAGGTAGTACACTTTTATCGTAAAGAAACAGCTTGGGATACCAGCGCAACTGGTACTCTCAGTTGATAATATTAATTGTTTTTACCAGAAGGAGGTAAATTTTCATGGCAGAAGCATGGAGAGGTTTTAAAAAAGATGGCCACTGGGATGTAGACGTCAATGTACGTAACTTCATCCAGACCAACTACACTCCGTATGATGGAGATGAGAGCTTCCTGGAGGGACCTACCGAAGCAACTAATAAGCTTTGGGGCAGACTTCAGGAGTTACAGAAGGAAGAGCGTGAGCATAACGGCGTTCTGGAATGCGAAACAGAGGTCGTATCCAGTCTGACCGCTTATGGCCCTGGCTATATTGATGAATCTATGAAGGATCTGGAGCAGATCGTTGGTCTGCAGACAGACAAGCCTTTAAAGAGAGCATTCATGCCTTATGGTGGTATCAAGATGGCTCAGCAGGCTGCAAGCACCTATGGCTACGAAGTAAACGCTAAATATGACAAAATCTTCAACGAGTACCACAAGACTCACAACCAGGCAGTATTTGATGCTTATACCGATGAGATGAAGGTTGCTCGTCATACCCATATCGTTACCGGTCTTCCCGATACCTATGGTCGTGGACGTATCGTAGGTGATTACAGAAGAGTTGCTCTGTACGGTATCGATTTCCTGATCGAGCAGAAGAAGAAGGATAAGAAGAACTGCGGTACCGGCGTTATGACCGAGGAAATCATTCGTCTGAGAGAAGAGATCGCTGATCAGATCAAGGCTCTGCAGGGAATGAAGGAAATGGCTAAGATCTACGGTTACGATATTTCCGGTCCCGCTACCACCGCTAAGGAAGCTATCCAGTGGTTATACTTCGGTTACCTGGCAGCTATCAAGACCCAGAACGGTGCAGCTATGTCCGTTGGACGTATCTCTACTTTCCTGGACATCTATATTGAGAGAGACTTAAAGGAAGGCACCCTGACCGAGAAAGAAGCTCAGGAGCTGATCGACCATATGACCATGAAGTTCCGTATGGTTAAGTTCGCTCGTATTCCTTCTTACAACCAGCTGTTCTCCGGTGACCCCGTATGGGCTACTCTGGAAGTTGGTGGTATCGGCATGGACGGCCGTCATATGGTTACCAAGAACGACTATCGTTTCCTGCATACTCTGGAGAACATGGGACCCAGCCCCGAGCCGAACCTGACCGTTCTGTACTCCAGCGCTCTGCCTGATAACTTTAAGAAGTACGCAGCTAAGATTTCTGTGAATACTTCTTCCATCCAGTACGAGAACGATGACGTTATGAAGCCTATCTGGGGTGATGACTACAGCATCTGCTGCTGCGTATCCGCTACTCAGACCGGTAAGGAGATCCAGTTCTTCGGTGCTCGTGCTAACCTGGCTAAGTGCTTACTGTACGCTATCAACGGTGGTAAGGATGAGAAGCATCTGGACAAGGACGGCAAACATATGCAGTGTGGTCCTGAAATCGCTCCTATCACTTCCGAGTACCTTGATTTCGATGAAGTTATGCATAAATACGACATCATGCTTGACTGGTGTGCATCTCTGTATGTTAACATCCTGAACCTGATCCACTACATGCATGATAAATACTACTACGAAGCAGCTGAGATGGCTTTGATCGATACCGATGTAAGAAGAACCTTCGCAACCGGTATTGCAGGTCTGTCTCACGTAGCTGACTCCCTGTCCGCTATCAAGTATGCTAAGGTTAAGGTTATCCGTGATGACCAGGGTTGTGCTGTAGACTTCAAGATCGAAGGCGACTTCCCTAAGTACGGTAACGATGATCCCAGAGCTGATGAATTCGCTGTATGGCTGCTGAAGACCTTCATGGAGAAGATCAAGAAGAACCACACCTACAGAAATTCTGAGCCTACCACTTCCGTACTGACCATTACCTCTAACGTTGTATATGGTAAGGCTACCGGTGCTCTGCCCGATGGTAGAGCAGCTTACACACCGTTCGCTCCCGGTGCATCACCTTCCTACGGTGCTGAGAAGAGTGGTCTGCTGGCTTCTCTGAACTCTGTAGCTAAGCTGCCTTATGAGTATGCTCTGGATGGTATCTCCAATACCCAGACCATGGCTCCTTCCGCTCTTGGTCACAACCTTGACGAGCAGAAAGAAACTCTGGTACGTGTAATGGATGGTTACTTCGATCGTGGTGCTCATCACCTCAACGTTAACGTATTCGGTACCGAAAAGCTGTTAGATGCACAGGCTCATCCTGAGAAGCCTGAGTACGCTAACTTCACGATCCGTGTATCCGGTTATGCTGTTAAGTTCATCAGCCTGACCAAGGAGCAGCAGGATGACGTTATCGCAAGAACCTGCCATAAGAGTCTGTAATCCAGTCTTTACAGGTTTGTAAGATAATAGAATGTATAAGGGGCCGGGCAGTATTGTCCGGCTCCTTTTTGGTAAAACTATTCAGAGAACCACCACCCCTCAGCTGCCTGCACGGCAGAGAATGGAGATTATTACAATGATCAAAGGCAGAATTCACTCATTAGAATCCTTCGGCGCAGTAGACGGACCCGGAATCCGCTATCTTATTTTCCTCAAGGGCTGCAATATGCGTTGTCAATATTGTCACAACGTAGATACCTGGAATCCCGACACTGACAATCTGATGACAGCAGACGAGCTTCTGGATAAAGCAGAGCGTTTCCGCAGCTACTGGGGCAAAGAAGGCGGCATCACTGTCAGCGGCGGCGAAGCCTTATTACAGATCGATTTTCTGATCGATCTTTTCCGCAAGGCCCACGAGAGAGGCATCAATACCAATCTTGATACTTCCGGACAGCCTTTTACCAGAGAAGAGCCTTTCTTCTCCAAATTCAATGAATTACTGAAATATACTGATCTCGTCATGTTGGACATCAAACATATTGATGACGAAGAACACAGGAAGCTAACCGGCCATACCAACAAGAATATTCTAGACTGCGCAAGATACCTTTCCGAGCAGGGTATTCCCATGTGGATCCGTCATGTACTGGTACCCGGAATCACTGACAATGACGAATATCTGAAGAAAACAAGAGAATTCATTGACACTCTGGATACCGTCATGAAAGTAGAAGTTCTTCCCTACCATACTCTGGGTGAGTACAAGTGGAAAGAACTGGGGATTCCTTACAAGCTTGAGGGTGTAGAACCGCCCACCGAAGAGAGGATCCAGAACGCGAAGAAGATCCTGGAGTTCAATAAATATAAATAAACAACTGTAACTAATGATAAAAAATACTAAATAAGACTTGTATTCAAGCCCTATTTATATTACAATACTAATAGTTATATTGATAAATTTGTATCAAACAAGAGATTTGATACACGAAAAATAGGAGGAAAAGATTATGGCATTTGTTATTGGTGATGCTTGTGTAGCATGTGGAGCTTGTGAGGCACAGTGCCCCGTTGGCGCTATCAGCATGGGCGACGGAAAGTTTGAAATCGATGCAGATAAGTGCATCAGCTGCGGTTCCTGCGCAGGTCAGTGCCCTGTTGGTGCTATCGCAGAGGATTAATTCCTGATTCAGAACGTACCCCGGGAAGGCATTTCAGAAAATGAAATGCCTTTTCTTTTTTTCTGCCTTAATTTCCCTGCCGATATTTTCTTTGTCTGCGATCTCTGTGGACTCTTTTTCCACTTTCGTCCTTCTCTCCTCTTTCTGCTGTTTCCGCAGTTGTCCCCTGGTCTTTTTCCGCAACAGCTCGTCCATCTTCTGATAGTACTCCTCGCTGCGCTGTTCCAGTCTGCGGTCTCTCTCCTCTTCCCGTTCTTCTCTGCTGCGGAACTGATAATCCAGCTCCTTGACCATGCTTTCCTTGAGTTCCCGGCAAAGGTCCTGGTTATTCTCCCGTACTGCCTCACGGATCAACTGTTGCAGGATCCACTGGAGCCTTTTAGCCTTCTCTTCCCTGCTTTCACTCTGCAGTCCTTCCTTCTCCGGCACCGTACATATCCTCTCCTGCGGCTGTACCGGCATCTCTTTATCCACCGGTTTATCAACGATCTCAATGGCCATGTGTGGTGTCCGGACTTCTGCCGGCTCTTTCCGGGCTTCTACAGGCTCTTTTTCCCGTTCCTCCGGCAGTACGTCCAGCCGTCCGTCCTTTAATATCATTTTAATTGCTTTCAACTGTAATCCCCTTTCTTTCATGCTCTTGATCTCTTTGAACCGTTCCACGTCTTCCTTCGTATAATAGCGGTGCCCCAGCTCGTTTCTTTTGATGGGCAGATGTAATTCCTCTTCCCAATAGCGAAGTACATGGCTCTCCACCTTTACCTGTTTTGCAGCATCCGAAATCAATAAATACTCTCCCATATTCTCTTCCTTTCCACATATCCATATATAATGATGTCGGGGTCAAAAGCCCCCGACTTTGATGCCTACGGATTGTTCCGTGCTACGCACTCCCACGTCTCCGCTCCGCTTCGGTCCGTGCTAAACATGTGCCACTGGCACATAGCACCCTACCCAATATTCGCATATCGTGGGATTATCATCCCACTTTTATGCTCATATCGGGGCGGGTCCTAAGGTCTTTCACCCACCTATGAGCAAGCTCATGTGGGCTTAGACCTTTTGACCCTGGCATCATATAATAAAAATACGAAAGAGAACAGGTGCGGGGAATCTCCCTCACTTGTTCTCTTTCGTATTTTATGTTCTGTATTCGTAATATACTTAGAAATCTTTTTTTCTGTCGTTTTCCAGATTGGCAAACTTGGTGTATTCCGGCAGCCATGCCAGCTGTACGGTTCCGATGGGACCGTTTCTCTGTTTGGCTATGATGATCTCCGAAATACCTTTATCCGGCGAATCGTGATTATAATAATCATCACGGTAGATGAACATTACCACGTCGGCGTCCTGCTCGATGGCTCCGGACTCACGCAGGTCAGACAACATAGGGCGATGATCCGGTCTCTGCTCTACAGCCCGACTCAACTGAGACAATGCCAGCACCGGTACGGACAGCTCTCTGGCGACTGCTTTCAGGGATCTCGAAATATCGGAAATCTCCTGCTGTCTGGAATCGCTGCTTCTTCCGCCACTTCCCGACATCAACTGTAAGTAGTCGATGATGATCATGGACAGACCGTTTTCCTGCTTCATTCTTCTGCATTTGGAACGAAGCTCGGCAATGCTGATACCGGGGGTATCGTCGATCATCAGCTTGGACTTGCCGATGACACCGGCACTCTCGATCAGTCGTTCCCATTCCTGGTCATTCAGCTGGCCGGTACGGAGCTTCTGGGCATCCACGCTGGATTCCAGGGAAAACATACGATTGATCAGCTGCTCCTTACTCATTTCCAAACTGAATATGGCTACCGGCAGATTCTGCTTAAATGCTACATGCTGCGCGATATTCAATACAAACGCCGTCTTACCCATGGAAGGACGGGCTGCGATCAGCACCAGGTCCGAGGGCTGCATTCCGGCGGTACGATAGTCCAGATCAATGAATCCGGTGGCAATACCTGTGACGGTTCCGTGCAGTTTGGAAGCCTTCTCGATCTTGTCCATGGCGTTCATGACTACGGTACGAATCGGTACGAATTCCTTGACGTTTTTCTTCTGTACCACTTCATTGATCTTGCTCTCGGTACTCTCCAGAATCGTATCCAGACTCTCCTTGCCGCTATAACAGGTATTGGCAATCTCTTCATTGGTACGGATCAGACGCCGGAGTGTTGCCTTCTCCGCCACGATTCCAGCATAATACTTGATATTGGCGGAAGTAGGTACTGCTGCAATCAGATTCGTCAGGAAATCCAGTCCACTGACCTCGGGAGGCACATCCTCCTTGGATCGCAACCGATCCTGCAAAGTGACAAAGTCAATGGGCTTTCCTTCATTGTTCAACTCTACGATGGTGTCAAATACCACACCGTACTGCCTGTTGTAGAAATCCTCTCCGGAGATCTGCTCTGTGGCGGCCGCAATGGCTTCCGCGTCAATGAACATAGAGCCGATGACCGACTGCTCCGCCTCTAAACTGTGAGGCATTATTCTTTTGATTACATTTTCATCCATTGCGGGCATGGGGTCGTCTACGCCTCCGTAACTTTCACCGTCAGCTTCGCTGCCACCTGGGGATGAAGCTTCACTGTTACCTCATAGGAGCCGAAGTTCTTCAGACTCTCCGGCAGCTGGATTTTCTTCTTGTCAATCTCGATACCATGCTGTTCCTTGCAGGCAGTTGCAATCTCTTTGGAGGATACAGAACCGAAGGTTCTTCCGCCCTCTCCTGCCTTGATCTTGACCACGACCTGCTTGGTCTCCAGCTCTGTTGCCAGCGCCTTTGCCGCATCCAGATTCTCCTGTGCCACCTTCTCTTCGTTTGCCTTATGGAGCTTCAGATCGTTCAGATTCTTGGAGCTTGCCTCCACACCGATCTTCTTCGGTAAAATATAGTTTCTTGCATATCCTTCGCTGGCCTCAATGATGTCACCTTTTTTTCCCAGCTTTTTTTCATCCTGAAGTAAAATAATTTTCATAGGATTAACCTGCCTTTCCTGAATCTTCTGTTTTATATGGTAAAACTTTTCAAACGGAATCCCTTAGATCTCACCGGATTCCAGCATGTCGTCGATGGTGTTCTTCAATACGCCAATGGCCTCTACCAGTCCCACGCCTTCCATCTGGCAGGCTGCGGTATTCATGTGGCCTCCACCGCCCATACGCTCCATGATGATCTGTACATTGACCTCATCAATGGATCTGGCGCTGACATAGATCTTGCCCTGATAATCGGTAAGTACAAAACTTGCCTTAATGCCCTTGATATTCAGCAGTTCGTTGGCTGCCTGCGCACCAATGATGGTAGGGCTGGGCAGATCCTCTGCGGTACACAGAGAGATTGCAAAGAACTGCTTGTAGATCTCTGCCTGACTGACAGCATCCGCCTTGGCCTTGTATTCTGCTGCATCCTCACGGAACAGCTTTCTCACACGGGTCACATCCGCACCGTTTCTACGCAGGAACGCCGCCGCCTCGAAGGTGCGGACACCGGTCTTGGTCATAAAGTTATTGGTATCGATCATGATACCGGAATACATGCAATCCGCCTCTTCCGTACGGATCTTGATATTGTCGTAGGTATACTGCAAGATCTCGGATACCATCTCGCAGGCGGAGGATGCATAAGGCTCCACATAAGACAATGTGGCATTCTCAATGGTCTCCGTACCCTGTCTGTGGTGGTCCAGTACTACGACGGATTTGCAGAAGCGAAGCAGATCCGGGCACTCCGTGATGGAGGGTTTATTGACATCCACCACCACCAGAACCGTATTGCTGCCTGCCATATCAATGGCCTGCTGGCTGGTAATGATCATATCCTCGTCATATTCCGGGTTGTTCTTAAACAGTTCTACCAGAGGCTGTACCGAAGTAGTAGCCTCATTCAATACAATGTGAGCCTTTCTGCCGAGGGTCTGGGCGATCCGGTAAATACCCACCGCAGAACCGAAGCTGTCCACATCCGGCATCCGGTGTCCCATGACAATGACACGATCCTTGCCGGTGATGATTTCCCCGCAGGGCATGAGCTTTACTCTTGCCTTGACACGGGTATTCTTCTCTACCTGCTGGCTCTTGCCGCCGTAGTAGGTAATGCTCTCCGGCGTCTTGATGACCGCCTGGTCACCGCCGCGTCCCAGCGCCAGATCAATGGCGGTACGGGCAAACTCGTAGTTCTGCGCATAGGTCAGTCCATCCAGACCGATACCGATACTGATGGTCACCGCCATCTCGTTGCCGATGTTCACCGTCTTGACCTCTTCCAGCAGATCAAAACGGTTCTCCTGCAGCTGTGCCACTGCTTTTTTCCGCATGATTACCAGATACTTGTCCTTCTCCAGCTTCTTGCTGATACCATCCAGTGCCGCAATGTATTTATTTACCTTACGGTCGATCAAAGCGATCAGCAGGGATCTACGGACTTCCTCGACGCTCTCCAGGGCTTCCTCATAGTTGTCCAGATAGATCATGCCTACGGTCAGGCTCTGGTCATCCACTTCCTGCAATGCGATATGCAGTGCCGTCTCATCGAAGAGATAGACGGCAATCAGGTAACCGTTATAGCCTTCCGCATCGATCATATCGCTGTGTTCCGCCATCTCCTTCAGAGAAATCTTGCGGAATTTGGCCACATACTCACAGCCCTCGTATTCCAGTTCATACTGTGCCTCGTCCACACCAGATTCGTCCGGAAGCCTGTCCCGGGTAATGGTAGGAAACAGGGAAGTGATGGATTTACTGTAGCCCTTGGGCTGATGCACCACATTCTCAAAGGCAATGTTGGTCCAGATCACCTTGCCGGAATCGTCCAGAAGGGCATATGGCAATTCCAGATCCCGCAGCAGTTTTCGCTGGATCTGACCATATTCCGTGGCAAAGCTGATCAACTCGTTCATGATGATCGGCTTGTTGTAGAAATACAGCGTCAGGGTAATTGCAAAATAAAAAATCGTAAATCCGAAGGTAAGCAGTCCTGCACGGAAATCCAACATGAATACCGCCGCATCGATAGCCAGCAGTAACAGGCCCAGATATAGGGTGAACTGGATATATGTACGGATCCTGCCTTTCAGTCTGATTCGTTTTTTCATGAAAGAACACCTCTCAATATTTGCGTTCGACAACTTCTATTATAACAAATAATAACCCGCTCCGCCACCATATTATTTTGACGAATAGACAATATTCCTCTGTCAAATTTGTGCTTTTTGTCAGCTTTTCCGGACGGAGAGCCGTTCTCTTACTTACACAGTTCCCAGAAAGCCACTGCGCTGGCGGCCGCCACGTTCAGGGAATCCACACCATGGGCCATGGGAATGCACACCGTATCGTCACAATCCGCAATGGTATCCGCTGCCAGTCCTTCCCCTTCCGTTCCCAGAATAATGGCAAGCTTTTCGACATTATGCAGTTTCTCATCATCCGGCCGCAAGCTGTCTTCATTTAAAGCCATGGCTACGGTATGATACCCCATCTTCCGCAGCTGTTTCATGGTATGCTCCGGCCAGTCCTTTGTCTCCAGGATCGTCCACGGCACCTGGAATACGGTTCCCATGCTGACTCTTGCTGCCCGACGGTACAACGGGTCACTGCAGCCTCCCGTCAACAGTACTGCATCGATTCCCAACGCTGCCGCAGAACGGAAAATTGCGCCTACATTTGTGGGATTTACAACATTTTCCAGAACAGCAATGCGTCTGGCATTTCCGCACAAGTCTTCCATCTTCGGCAATGCTCTTCTGCGCATGGCACAGAGCATTCCTCTCGCCAGTTTAAAGCCGGAAATCTCCGACAGCACTTCATTGGATGCCACATATACGGGAATTTCCCCAGACACCTCTGCAATCCGCCCCAGGATTTCCCTGCCCTTCTCCGAATCCGCTTCCCGCTGTTCCATCAGAAGTGACAGCGGCTCATATCCCGCTGCCAGTGCCCGCAGAATCACATTGGGGCTCTCCGCAATGAACAGCCCCCGCTCTGGCTCATAATAATGAAAAAGATGTACCTCCCTGCGTTCATTGTAGATCTCCAGTTCCGGTGTATGCAGATCAGTAATTGGTATTAATCTATGCTTATCTGTACTCATGCTTTTGCGATACCTTTTCTCCAATAATTTTCTCTTTTTTTATTATAATGGAGCATCCGACCCCCGTCAAACGCAACCGTTACCCTGTACTCGGCTCATGGTATACACAAAAGACCAGCCACAAAGGGCTGGTCTCTCATGATTGTCTTAGTCTGAATTATTCAGCTACATAAGGCATCAGTGCAACGTGACGTGCTCTCTTGATAGCAACGGTCAATGCTCTCTGATGCTTTGCACAAGTACCGGTAATACGACGAGGAAGGATCTTGCCTCTCTCAGATACATACTTCTTCAGCTTAGCTGTATCCTTGTAATCGATTACGTTATCTTTACCACAGAATACGCAAACTTTCTTTCTTCTGCGCATACCGCCTTTTTTTCTCATCGGAGAATCGGTCTTCTCAGTCTTATTAAAAGCCATTATTATTACCTCCTATCGGAATCTGTCAGGGCAGAGGCGGGTGTCAGCTCCGCTTGTCACTGAAACTTAGTTAAAGGGTAATTCTTCATCGATGCCGTCAGGGATGTTCATAAAGCCATCACCTGCTCCGGAAGGAGCAGGGGCATTATTACCACCACCAAAGCCAGCGTTCTGGTATCCGCCGTCATTATTGCCGGCTGATGCGTTCTTACTCTCTGCGAACTCTACGTTCTCAGCCACTACATCAGTAGTATACACACGCTGTCCATCCTTATTGGTATAGCTTCCGGTCTGGATACGTCCTTCCACAACGAACTTTGTTCCCTTGTGGCCGTATCTCTCAATAAACTCACCGGTTCTGCCAAACGCTACACAGTTAATAAAATCAGCATCCGGCTCACCGTCACGCTTAAATCTTCTATCTACTGCTATGGAAAAACGAGCAATCGCTGTTGCGGTAGCTCCCTGAGAATATCTTACCTCAGGATCCCTTGTTAAACGTCCCATAAGAATTACTTTATTCATATTTCGCTTCTCGCTTTCTGTTTATGCCTCGTCCTGTCTAACGCATAAGTATCTGATCACGTTGTCCATGATACGAACACGGCTCTCGATCTCTGCAGGAACAGTGCTCTCAGCTTCAAATCTGATGAAGTAGTAGAAAGCTTCTTTCATCTTCTGAACTTCGTAAGCAAGCTTCTTCTTGCCCCACTCGTCCACTTCTGTGATGTTGCCGCCGAATCTCTCAACCAGTGCTTTGCACTTGTCAACAACGGCTGCTCTCTCATCATCCTCGATCTTAGCGCTAACAACAACGGCTAATTCGTACTTGTTCATGTTAGTTACCTCCTTTTGGTCTCTGGCCCATATTTTATATATGAGCAAGGAATAAAGTGTCTCACGAAGGAACATGATACCATATTCCTGTCCACTTTTCAAGATTTTTCAACGATTTCTTTCACATTTTTTTCTAACAGTTTTCTTGCGATCATGATCTGGTGTCCACAGCCCAGACATTTCAGCCGGAAATCTGCTCCCACACGGAGTACTTCCCATTCTCTGCTGCCGCAGGGATGCTGTTTTTTCAGTTTCAATACATCTCCCACATTAATATCCATAACATTTTCCTCTTCTTTTCCTGACTGTATCGCCACTCCTCCGCAAACATGTCGCGACAGAGGCCTGTGATTCTGTATTATAAATGGTTCGCCATAAAGTCCTTCACTACCCCGAAAGCCTCCCGCAGCAGGTTATTCGGTACGGTAACGGGATAAGTTCCCGCGGACAGTCCCTCTACATGGGCATAGCCCTGTTTTCTCGCAATAGCCAACGCCCGGAACATATGAAAATTGTTGGTAATAACCACAACACTGTCCTCTGATTTGTCCAGCAGTTCTCCGCTGAAGATCAGATTCTGCGTGGTATTCGTGGAAGCATCCTCCATGAGGATCCGCTCCGGATCGATCCCGGCGGTTTCCAGATATCCTTGCATTCCCTCGGCTTCGCTGATGGGTTCATTGTATCCCTGTCCACCGGACACGATGACTTTGGTCTCCGGATTGGCATTCAGATATTCTATGGCTTTATCCAGCCGTTTCTGTAGCACATAACTGGGGCCGGAAGTCTTCCACTGGGCTCCCAGTATGATCACATAATCCGCACCTTCCTGCGCCGTGGCATGGAACTGGCTGACGATCATCCCTTCTATAATAAGAAGCAATACCATCCCTGCCATCACAAGACTCCGGAATGTAATATGCAGCCATCGGGGGATCCAGTAATATACGGTTCTGTGGGTCAGCACCCATGCCCATGCGGCACAAAAAGCACCAATCACACCCCAGACCAGGAAAAAGTAGCTGCCGAAGGCAACAAAAAGACCGATCCCCACACAGTACAGCAGACACAGCACCGCCAGAACATATAACGCCCTTGCTCCGTAATGTTTTTCTCCCACACCTCTGCCTCTGGGATCCAGATAGATCACTTTTTTACTTTTTTCCCTCGGAATCAAGTGGTTCCTTTTCATACTGCCTCCATTCTTTCCTACGATCTATTGTAGCATATCTCCTACGGCGGTCTCAATACCACATATTTTAGGGTTTTCTTAATTTTTTCGAAAATTTTCTTTACCGGACACTGATTGACTTGTCACTCACCTAACACTATGATGTAATTAACATACTACTTCTGAAAAAAGAAACGGATGGAAACCTTATGCATACCACATTATCCAAAAAAGATTTTTCCCGATATCTGCCCTTCCTCCTGCTGGTGATGACCGTTTTCCGCGTCCTCGCTGGACTGAGGATTCCTTATATGATCCTGGCAAATCAGCGCTATGATGACCGGCTGCTGTTCGAGAATGCTTACGATCTGCTGAGCGGTGTGTGGCTTGGCAGCTACGATTCTTATACACTGGCAAAAGGAATCGGCTATCCGCTGTTTCTGGTACTGGCGAAAAAGCTGTGCCTTCCCTACTCTGTTCTGCTGTCACTGTTGCAGGCGGCCGGTGCATGGCTGTTTGTCCGCGCAGTGTCTGTGAGATGGCAGAATCCCTATGGGCAGGCAATTCTCTATCTGCTCCTGTTGTTTTCCCCCATCAGCCTCACGCTGTTGGTCACGCAGCGGCTGTACCGCATGGCAATCGTTCCGGGAATGGTCCTGGTGGTATTTTCCAGCATGATCGGACTGACTCTGCGCAAAGAGCTCCCCTTGAAAAAACAGCTGCCCTGGGCATTCCTGACCGGACTGACTCTTGCCTTTTTCTGGCAGATCCGGGAGGATTCCGTCTGGATCCTGCCGTTTATCGCCGTTATGACGGTATGGAACGTGGGTTATGTAATTCTGGTCCTGCATAAGAAATTAAACACAAAGGCACTTCTGCTTCACTGCCTGACCATGTTATTGCCACTCCTTCTCCTGTTCGGCGTCAACACCGGTGTCTCCGTCGTCAACCGGATCCACTACGGTGTTTTCCTGAACAACGACCGCACGGAGGGAAATTTTGCAGAGCTGATGTCCCTGTTGTATCATCTGGACAGCAATACGAGAACCAATCCCGACATCTGGATCTCCCGGGATACTATTGTCAGAGCAGAAGCAGCCAGTCCCACTCTGCAGCAGATTCAGCCACTATTGGACAGTTATACCGAAGACTGGGCCACAAGGGATGGTGAGATTCCCGGCGATCACTTCAGCTGGGTACTGCGGGATGCGGTACAGGACTCGGGAATTGCCCCGAATGCCGTCAGTGCACAGACCTTTTATGGCAACGTCCTCTCCGAACTGCGGGCAGCCGTAGCCAGTGGCGAGCTGACCGAAAAGACGGACGGTGCCCTCTATTTTTCCTCCCAATCCCGTGGCGTACTGCCGGAAGAAATTCCCGGTATCCTCAGTGATACTTTGCAGAATATCTGGAAAATTGCAGGATACACCAATTGTGCTTTGAGCAGTTCCGCCAAAAGTGCCGGCCGGCTGTCGGATATCCGTCGTATGGAATCCTTTGCCTCCTGCCTGACCGTGTACCCCACACTGTCACAGTTTCAGGCTGCCGATTATGATTCCATTGAGGATGAGACCTTATATGATTTCAATGAGATCTACAGTTCCGGTATGGTATCTCTTCTGAATAAGAGCAACGCTATCTATCAGTTGTTGGGACAGCCCATGTTCCTGCTGGCACTGCTTGCCCTTTGTGTGCTGACCGTCCGCGTGATCCATGGACTTTTCCATGGGGACACAAAAGATCTCGAACTGTGGGTCCTGACCTGTGGGATTCTGCTCAGTGCCGTTCTGCTGCGTTTCGGCTGTGGCCTGTTCACCGCATGGTTTTCCGAAGACATGCAAAAGTTCATCAACAGCTTCTATTCCTGTGGCGTCTACATTCTGCTGCAGATGTTCAAATATCTGGCGGTTATTACTACTGCCGCCAGCCTGCAACCGATACGGAAACAATATTTTCAAAATTTTCGTAATTCTCATAAGGAAAAGGAGGAATAACTTATGGAAAATTTGAGCAAACAGATTCAGGAATTGCAAAAGATCATTGATACCTACGGCAATATCGTATTTTTCGGTGGTGCCGGTGTCTCCACCGAGAGTGGAATCCCGGATTTCCGAAGCGTGGACGGACTGTATCACCAACAATACGATTACCCGCCGGAGACGATTTTAAGTCACACCTTTTATCGTTCCCACACGGAGGAATTCTTTCGTTTTTATCGGAATAAGATGCTCTTCCCCAATGCACAGCCCAATGCCGCCCATAAAAAACTGGCAGAACTGGAAGCTGCCGGGAAAGTCCGGGCCGTGATCACCCAGAATATCGACGGACTGCATCAGGCTGCCGGAAGCAGGACCGTACTGGAGCTCCACGGCTCCGTGCTTCGCAATTACTGTGAAAAATGCTATCAGTTCTATGGAATCGACACGATCTTAAACAGCACCGGTATTCCCCGCTGTGAAAAATGCGGTGGTATCATCAAGCCGGATGTGGTTCTGTACGAAGAGGGACTGGATGAGAAGACGTTAAATGCCGCCGTCAGATACATCCACGAAGCAGATGTCCTGATCATCGGCGGCACTTCTCTGGCTGTCTATCCCGCAGCCGGGTTAATTGATTATTTTCAGGGTGATAAGCTGGTGGTCATCAACAAAAGTGCGACCCCCAGAGACAGCCACGCAGATCTCCTGATTCAGGGACCGATCGGGGAAGTATTTCAATCGATCCAGAATCCGTAAGTGATATCCTGTTCTCCGCTGATATGATAAGCATCTTCCACATCAGCGCCCCAGCTGTTGATACCACCCACGCCCCTCACTGCTCCCAGGATGGATACCACCGTCCTGCGGGCAGGAGGTAGTTCTTCGTGGTGCATGGCATTTTCCAGTTCCTGTGCCGTATAAGGCAGGCAGGAAAATGCGAAGTGTTTTCCCTCCTCCGCGGTTATTTTTAAACGGCTGCTTCTTTCTCCACGGTCTGTATTATCCAGGGAAGTCTTCCTAACGATCTCCAGCCATTTGGTCTGCATATGCATCCCACAGTCCTGAGGCACCATATAAGGTGTCACCGGCAGGCCCTGTACTTCATACACACCGGGAATTCCTCCTGCCATACGGTCCGGATAGGTCTCTCCGGACAATCCTTCATAGGTATACCTCTCCGCTGCGGTGGGCATCAGGAACCGCATTCCGAATACCGGAAGCTCCGGCAGACCCTGTTTTCCGAGATAATCCACCTGTACATGGATCCGGCCGTCCGATTCCACCAGATAGCTTACCGTGACTTCCGTTACCGGTACAGTGGGTGTCTTATACGTATAGACGATCTCGAATCTGTCACAGGTCTCTTTTCCAGTGTATTTATTATTCGCCGGTGCCAGCGGGATGGCAATCTCCTCTCCATCCATCCGGGCCGTTACCTTTACACAGCGCACAAAACGATCCGCCGCAGACCAGACCGCACTGCGGAATGCGAATCCACACCCTCTGTCATTGTCCGTGACCGCGCGCCAGAAAGCCGGTCGGGGAGCCCGGTACAGCCACTCTTTGCCATCCTTATATAAAGACTCCATGCCTCCGGAGCCCACGGAGAAAATATAGGAAAAATCCTGTCCATGTATACCGATAGTCACATCACCGATCACGATTCTGAGTGCCATAATAATATCTCACCTCCTGCATTGCCGGTTTTTCGCTGCGATTTGCGAAAAGAATTCCGTTGCCGGAAAATTCATAGTCGCTGGGACGGTCATCAAAGTCTCCGCCATAGCGCAGGACTCTCCGTCCTGTGACTTCATCTTCCACCCAAAGCGCCTGGTCAATATAATCCCAGATAAATCCGCCCTGATACATTTCAAAGCGGTCCAATAATTCCATATAGGACTTCATTCCGCCCAGAGAATTGCCCATGTCATGCATATATTCGCATAACAGATAGGGTTTCTTGGGGTCATGTTCCAGATAATCTATAATTTCCTGCGGGTATGCGTACATACGGCTCTCCACATCCGAGATCCGGTCTTCATAAGCTCTGTTGTGGAAGACACCTTCGTAATGTACCAGCCGTTGATCGTCCTTTTCCTTGAAAAACTGCTGCATGGCAGCAATATCATCTCCGGCATAGGATTCATTTCCCAGAGACCAGAACAGGATCGAAGGATGATTCTTAAAGCATTCAAAATTGGTTCTGGCACGGTCCACTACCGCTTCCTTCCACTCCGGCAGGGAACCGGGCACATTCCAGGAAGGTTCCACAGCTCCCATCTTCTGCCAGGAGCCGTGACTCTCCAGATTCGTCTCCGCCATCATGTAAATACCGGCTTCATCGCACAATGTGTACCATTCCATGCGATCCGGATAATGACAGGTACGGACGGCATTGATATGGTTACGTTTGAAGCATTCGATGTCCCATTTCATGTCTTCCAGGGAAATACACCGTCCGGAAGCTGCATTCCACTCATGACGGTTCACACCACAGATCACCAGCCGCTCACCATTCAGCTTCATTACCTTATCCTGAGGATCCAGCGCAAAATCACGGAAGCCTATTTTATATGGCACCACTTCCGTCACTTCCCCCTCACTGTCTGTCAGAGTGATATCCAACTGATATAAGTACGAATTCTCATGGCTCCAGGGGATTACTTTTTCTGCCAATGTTTCCCGAAGGTGCAGCGTCTGCTCCACCTGTGACTGCAAAATCTGTGTCTGCTCCAACAGGCATTTCCCGTTGGCATCCGACAGACATACACGCATTTTGCCCGGACGCTGTCCTCACCCTCAGCAGATATTTTGATTGCTGCATCTAACGTGCCTTTTCCATCCTCTACGGAAAAATAAGGCTTCGCCCAAAGGTCTTCCACATGCCAGCCGGGCTTTGCATAAAGCTTCACACTGCGGAAGATTCCGAAAAAGCGGAAGAAATCCTGATCTTCGAGAAATGCCGCCGTACTGCGCTTGTGCACTTCCACCGCCAGCAGGTTATCTTTTTCCTTAATATATGGTGTCAGATCGAATTCCGAAGGAGTAAAGCTGTCTTCGGCATATCCCACGAAATGCCCGTTCAACCAGACATATATCGCCTGTTCCACACCTTCGAAACAGATGATCACCCTTTTTCCCCGCAGGCCTTCCGCCAGGTGAAAACGCTTGCGATAACTTCCTACAGGATTATACTCTGCTTCGCTGAAAGCACCTTCTGCCAGACCTTTTCCCAGTGTGTAGGCCGGGCGGCGGTAGATTTTCCCCTCCCAGGGATACATGTTATTGATATAATGAATTTGGTCATAACCTGCCAGTTCAATATGTCCTGGCACACGGATCGTATCGAACTGTGCACTGTCGGCATTGTCCCGGTAGAAATCCACCGGACGGCTTGCGGCATTCACAGAATAGGCAAACTCCCAGTTTCCGTCCAGAGACTGTACCAGGGAGCTTCTGCCCTCTGCCGCTTCTTCCGTATCCTGATAGATCGGATGATCACTGTGGGCTGGCAGCTGACCGACCCGGAACACCTTCGGATCGTCCAGCCATCTGATATCTGCTTCCATTTTGGTCCTCCTTATTTATCCCTTTTCTATTATAATAATTGTGAATTTTCTTCCATGCAACAAATATTTATCTCTTCGGAAAAACAGATTCCATGATACACTGCCCGGAAATCAAGATTTTTGTGGCAGCATATGTGAAAATATGTTAATCTGTAAAAGTATTTGCCTTATATCCACAAATGATAGGAGATTCTGTTTATGTTATCCACAATTGAAGCAGTCAACAGTGTTGTTAACAATTTCATCTGGGGTGTTCCCGCCATGATCTGTATCATCGGCGTCGGTCTGTATTTAAGTATCCGGACGCGTTTCCTGCAGATCCGCAAGTTTCCCTACGCCATGAAGGTGACACTGGGACGTATGATGAAGAAAAAGGAAGCCTCCGATGGAGCCCTGACACCTTTTCAAGCGGTATGTACTGCTCTCGCCGCTACGGTAGGCACGGGTAACGTAGCCGGTGTTGCAGGTGCTATCGCTATCGGCGGCCCCGGTGCGGTATTCTGGATGTGGATTTCCGCATTGCTTGGTATGTGCACTAAGTTCGCCGAGGTAACTCTTGCAGTTCATTTCCGTGAAACCAACGCCAAGGGCGATCTGGTAGGCGGACCCATGTATTATATTAAGAACGGACTGGATAAAAAGTGGCATTTTCTGGCGTATTTGTTCGCCGCTTTCGGTGTGCTGGCTGTGTTCGGTACCGGTAATGCCACACAGGTCAACACTATCACTACTGCCATTGATTCTGCTCTGAGCAGCTTTAACGTACTGCCTGCAGATGCTGTGAAGCTTGTCAACCTAATCATCGGCGTGGCACTGGCGATCATCATCGCCCTGATCCTGATCGGCGGCATCAAGCGTATCGGCAATGTTACCTCCAAGCTGGTTCCTTTCATGGCGATCATGTATATCGTGCTGGCACTGGGTGTGATCATTTTCCATATTAAGTCTGTACCTGCTGTATTTGCTTCTATTATAGAAGGTGCTTTCCATCCCGCTTCCGTGACCGGCGGTGTGGTGGGAAGCTTCTTCATGAGCATGAAAAAGGGCGTATCCCGCGGTATCTTTTCCAATGAAGCCGGTCTTGGTACCGGATCCATCGCCCATGCCTGTGCCGATACGAAGAAGCCGGTAAAGCAGGGTTTCTTCGGCATCTTTGAGGTATTTGTGGACACGATCATCATCTGCACCATGACAGCTCTGGTCATCCTGTGCAGTGGCGTGCCTGTGAATTACGGCGAAGCTGCCGGTGCGGAACTGACCATCAGCGGATTCACCACTGTCTACGGCAGCTGGATATCGATCTTTACCGCTGTGGCGATGTGCTGCTTCGCTTTCTCCACCATCATTGGCTGGGGACTGTACGGTACCAGATGTATCGAATTCCTCTTTGGTTCCCGTTCCAACATGCCTTTCATGGTTCTGTATTCCCTTACAGCTATCGTGGGTGCGACAATGAACCTCGGACTGATGTGGAGCATCGCCGAGACCTTCAACGGGCTTATGGCCATCCCCAACCTGATCGCTGTCTTCCTGCTGTCCGGTGTTGTAGTGAAACTGACGAAGGAATATTTCGCAAAAGAGAACGGATAATATCTGAATGGGATTTGCGTTATGATCATTGAATAAATGATGTAGTTCTTTCGTTCGATAATGACAGTGAATTGAAAGTTAGTGAAATAATCCCGTAGCCCTTGGCAGGGTATAAGAAACGCGGCACGCTCGTACTTTAGTACGATGCGCTCCTGTCGCAGAGCGTAGCGGTACATAAGCGGTCACAATACGACCGCAATGCGTCCCTTGGGACGCTATGGTACCGACGTCTGCTTACGGCACTGCTTATTCTTATACCCAGCCGGGGCTACTGGTTTTGAAAGCTTTCCAAAACGCAGAACTCCCGGAGTATGCGGTGCCATGTCGAAGATGTTTGTCGGAGGATGTTGATATTTTCTAGAAAAGTGCTGAAAGACAGGGGGAAAGCGGACACGATGTCCGCGTCAGCCGATTGTCGACATGGATGTCGACTGTAGGCGGCCCCGTCATGACGAGAACCATTCATCACTTTTCGTAGAAAATTCACATCTGGAGACCTTACATCGAGACATGTGTATCGCATGCTCCGGGAGTTCGTGGATTTTGCCAATGTATTTCACTAACTCTCAATTTACATCAATTCAATAGAAGTAACTTTATATCCCAGCTTTTCCACAGCCTCGCACAGTTCCTCTTCGGGAACATCTGCGCCGAGTTTTACGACCGCCTCGCCTTTCTTAAAGCTTGCCTTAGCATTGACCTGGGCCATGCCATTGAGGGCATTCTCAATGCGATTCCGGCAGTTCACACAGGACATTCCTTCAATATGAAGCTTTTTGGTCGCTACGATAGTGTCTAAGTGCTTCGGCTTGATCTTCACATCTCCGCCTCCGCCACAGCATCCGCCTTCTCCCTTGAAGTGCTTTCTGGATCCCAGTAATGCTGCCACGATCACTATGATCAATATTCCACATATCATATATGTTCCCATTTTTTCACTCTCCTTATTGTTTTCTTTCAAAAAATAACTATTCAGAACCCCATTCGCAAAATTACCTCCACGAGGCTTCCTTTTTGCTGCAATATCTGTCAAAATTTCATGCAGATTAGTATTATCCTGCCACCCATATAAACAAAACCGATGTAGGAAACAGCTCTGTCCATCCAGACCTCCTGCCCCACACCGGTTTTTTACTTATTTCTAATTTCTAGCATACCTGTTCCGCACACTCACACGGCCTGATCGTCACGTTACTCACCCTCTGGTCTACGAGGTATCCGCAGGACTTGAGTCCCGCCCGGATCACGGAATTCCATTTTTTCGCTGACAGATGGTGTACAGATCCATCGTCCAGTTCAATGGTGCAGGCATTTTCCATCATACAATTTTCAGAGTAAGCTACCCTATACATGTTCTTGCGGCTGATGGCACCGATCTCCTCCAGGAGATTGACCATGCGGTATACGGTTGCAACTCCCAGCTTGTCATCCTCTTCCAATGCCCGGTAGAAGATTTCCTTACAGCTGGAGCATTCATTCTGGAGGATAATATCAATCAGCCGAAGTCGCTGCTTCGTAATACGGCAGCCTTTTTCTTTCAGCTTGGTCAATATGATCTCTCTCTGCATTTTCGTGGTCTGATAGCTTACCTGTTCCTTAGTGTCCACAATGACCTCCACAGTGGCTGCAGTCACCGCCACACTGAATGGATTTTCCATTCTTTTTGTCTTTTATCATTTTGCGGACAATCAATGCGACTACACCGGTCAGTATCGCCAATACAACTACGGTTCCCATAGACTGCCTCCTTACTCTTATTTTGAAATCCTGCGGATCCTCTTATCGAAGATCCGCAAGTAATGTTACGTTTCTATCTGTTTACTTCCCTCACAGGTATCTGGCTTTGCCTGCAAGCAGTCACGCCGGACACCTGTGGGAAAGTTCTATCATTTATTTTACTTAAGCAACCTTCTCGGTGTCAACCTTCAGAGTGGTGCTCTCCTTGTAAGGACGGAAGAGCAGATAAATGAAGCCGATGATCATAAGAAATGCTACAACAGTTCCGATACCGAAAGCACCGGTGGTGATCAGCGTACCGATCTGATATACACACAGGGATACCACATATGCCAGACCGCACTGATATCCGATAGCGATCCAGAACCATCTGGTATTGTTCATCTCACGCTTGATCGCACCCATAGCTGCGAAGCAAGGTGCGCACAGCAGGTTGAATGCCAGGAATGCATAGCCGCTTGCTACAGTGAAGGTAGCTGCCATGTTAGCATATACGGAACCCTCGCCTGCGCTGTAGAGGATACCCATAGTACCTACGATGTTCTCCTTAGCTACCAGACCGGTGATAGATGCAACAGTTGCCTGCCAGTTACCGAAGCCCTGAGGGATGAAGATCCATGCCAGGCACTGACCGATCTTGCCCAGGATACTCATATCGATCTCATCCTCAGCCAGCATACGGAAGCCTTCCTCGGTGAATCCGAAGTAAGTAGTAAACCATACAACGATGGTGGAAAGCAGGATGATGGTACCGGCCTTCTTGATGAAGGACCAGCCACGCTCCCACATGCTCCGCAGTACCGTACCAACGGTAGGCCAGTGGTAAGCAGGAAGCTCCATAACGAAAGGAGCGGGATCGCCCTCGAAGATCTTGGTCTTCTTCAGGATAATACCGGAACAAATGATTGCTGCAATTCCCAAAAAGTATGCGGAAGGGGCAACCCATGCTGCGCCGCCGAAGATAGCACCTGCTACCATGGCGATAAAAGGAAGCTTAGCACCACAAGGAATAAATGTGGTAGTCATAATCGTCATCTTACGGTCTCTGTCGTTCTCGATGGTACGGGAAGCCATGATACCGGGGACACCACATCCGGAACCGATCAGCATAGGAATGAAGGATTTACCGGACAGACCGAACTTACGGAAGATACGGTCCATGATGAAGGCGATACGTGCCATGTAACCACAGGACTCCAGGAATGCCAGGAAGATGAACAGTACCAGCATCTGGGGTACGAAACCAAGTACTGCACCGACACCGGCTACAATACCGTCAAGGATCAGCCCTTTCAGCCAGTCGGCACATCCGATCGCATCCAGACCAGACTCTAACAGTACGGGGATACCGGGTACCCAGATACCGTAGTCAGCGGGATCGGGAGCTTCTCCGCCGTCTGCTGCGTATACATCAACTGCCTCTGCCAGCTCAGCACCGGTGTAAGTAACATCCTCGGTTGCCAGAGTCTCTTCATCTTCCAGAGTATACTCTGCGGTAGCGGATGCATCGATGCCTGCCGCGAACTCCTGAACAGCTGCTACTGCTGCTGCGGGATCATAGTCCTCAGACTCGCTGTCGATGACTGCTGCCAGAGCTTCATCGCCGTCAGCTTCTACGAATGCGTTGATCACGTTCATTGCATCATCATAAGGCTCGGCTGCTTCTTCATAAGCACCGGTTCCGATGGTGAACAGATGCCAGCCATCACCGAATACGCCATCGTTTGCCCAGTCGGTAGCCCAGGTACCGACGGTAGTTACGGATACATAATATACGATGAACATAACCACTGCGAAGATCGGAAGTGCCAGCCATCTGTTGGTCACGATTTTATCGATCTTATCGGAAGTCGTTAACTTCTGGCCTTCCTTCTTGGTGTAACACTCTTTGATAATAGAGGAGATGTATGTGTATCTCTCGTTGGTGATGATACTCTCTGTGTCATCATCCATAGCAGCTTCCAACTGCTTGATCTCTGCGGATACATCGGGAACACTCTTCATCTGTGCGGGGATCTTGTCATCCTTCTCTAACAGCTTGATAGCGAAGAATCTCTTCTGTTCCTCGGGAACATCGGTCAGTTTCTTCTCTACGGTCTCGATCACGCTCTCAACCTCAGGCGCGAATTTATGTACCGCAGCTGCTGCACTCTTCTTCTGTGCCAGTTCGATCGCCTTCCTGGTAGCATTCTCGATACCGGTCAGTTTCAAAGCGGAGATCTCAACAACGGGGCAGCCCAGCTTCTCAGAAAGCTTGCCTACGTTGATCTTGTCGCCGTTCTTGTTCACGATATCGATCATGTTGACAGCCATGACAACGGGAATACCCAGTTCCATCAGCTGTGTGCTCAGATATAAGTTACGCTCGATGTTGGTACCGTCTACCAGGTTCAGGATTGCATCGGGTCTCTCACCGATCAGGTAGTTACGTGCTACCACTTCCTCCAGAGTATACGGAGACAGGGAATAAATACCGGGTAAGTCCATGATGATCACGTCATCACCGTTACCACCGTACTGCTTCTTTAATTTACCTTCCTTTTTCTCAACGGTTACGCCGGGCCAGTTACCTACGAACTGGTTGGAACCGGTCAGAGCATTGAAAAGTGTCGTTTTACCGCAGTTAGGGTTACCTGCAAGTGCAATCTTAATTGCCATTTTTCTACCTCTTTCCTCTAAAATCATTTAATAACTATTCAGACCCCATTCGCAAAACGCTCTTTCAGAGCTTCCTTTTTGCTCATGTGATTAGCTTTCACTAATTAGTTTCAGCTAACCTTCCTGCTAAAAAAAAGATCATTTACTCAACGCAAATCATCTCAGCGTCTGCCTTACGAAGAGACAGCTCATAGCCTCTGACAGTTACTTCCACGGGATCTCCCAAAGGAGCAACCTTTCTCACATAGATCTCAACACCTTTGGTAATGCCCATGTCCATGATACGTCTCTTGACAGGACCTTCACCATTCAGTTTAGTCACCTTTACGGTCTGTCCGCAGGGAACTTCCTTCAATGTCTTCATTTTCTCCTCCTATTAGCATCTTTTGGTACAGCTGCCCGCTACACCATGATTTTATTGGCCATATCCTTGCCGATGGCTACTCTTGATTCCTTGATATTCACAATCAGGTTGCCTTCGGTCTGGGACACAACTGTCACTTTACCACCTACTACAAATCCGAGGGTCTCTAAAAACTTCCTCGTCTCCTCTTTGCCGCCGATCCTCTGGATCGTGTTCTCTTCACCGGCACCTACCATACTCAGGGGCATCATACACACTTCCTTCCCTTCAATAGTATTGAACTGCTTGTGGTTTCTCATTAGCTCTTAATGAGATTCATTCTCAATTCACGTGGTTAGTATATACTAACCTTTTTTACTGTCAACATATTTTTTTGATTTTTTCATAGAAATCTCATGGGAATTGCTTATTGATATTTTTTCTCATTAAGTTGAAATCTTGCATTTCCTACCCTTTTCTGCTATTCTTATTGTAATGCCTGCGGATGGTTAAGTTTCCACATGTAGAGCAGGTATTTCGGTTCAAAATGCTATGTATGGGAAGGGTATGGTCATTACATGAAAATACAGGAATCTGCTGAGAATTATCTGGAAACGATCTTAGTGCTGAAGAAAAAGAACGGTGTTGTCCGTTCCATTGATATTGCCAACGATCTGGGTGTGTCCAAGCCCAGCGTCAGCGTCGCTATGAAGAATCTTCGCAATGGGGAATATATTGAAATGGACAAGGAAGGCTACATCACCCTGCTGGATAAGGGACGGGAAATCGCAGAGAAAATCTATGAACGTCACACATTTCTTACGGACTGGCTGACTTCCATCGGTGTGGATCCCACCGTTGCTGCTGAGGATGCCTGCCGGATCGAGCATGTGATCAGTGCAGAGACTTTCACTGCTATGAAAAAGACATTGAAGACGAAATAGAACTCACAGTGAATCATTGCATGTTATTTGAAAGCAAGAACTCCCGGTGCGATATTGCTCCGGGAGTTTTGTTATTATCATAAGCTCATTACTTGCGCTCATTAAATCTTAATTGTCACCCATTTTCCCTGTCGGAACCGAATCGACGCAAACAGGAATCTGGATACCTGATCCGCCAGAATACCCATCCAGATACCGGTCATTCCCAGTCCCAGAGTAAACCCGAAAATATAGGATGCCGCCGTACGGATCAAAGTAACGCTGATCGTAGAAGCTACTGCCGTGTATGCGGTATCTCCCGCGCCGCGCAGGCATCCCATGTAGATGACCTGAGACACCTGGAACAGGACAATGATACAAATGCAATGAATAATATTCACACCGTACGTAATAATATTTTCTTCTCTAAAGAACATCCGGTAAATGGTCTCCCCTCCGAAGAAATAGATAACCGCCAGTGCAACAGAGATTCCCATACCGATACGTCTACAGATAGCTCCATAGCTTTTCGCTTTCTCCGGGTCACGTTCGCCCAGACTCCGGCCGATCAACGCCACCGCCGCTACCTGCATACCGTCACCGAATGAAAACGTCAGACCGAGGATATTCATGCCTACCTGATGTGCCGCCATGGCTTCCGTACCCATTTTCGCAGCCATCATAGCGGTAGACATAAAACCGATACGCATCAATACCTGCTCAATAAACACGGAATAGCCGACTTTGATAATCTCCAACAGCGGTTCTAATCGCAGTCTGATGTGATGCTCGATCATGTACGGAATACTGATAAATCCGTCTTTCGGACAGATTGAGACGATGCTCATCACGCATGCCACTACCGTACCGAATACCGTGGCAATGGCGGCTCCGGTGATCCCCAGTGCCGGGAATCCGAAATGGCCGTTGATCAGCAGGTAATTGCCGCAGATATTCACCAGATTGGAGATCAGATTCGTCCTAAGGGCGATCATCGTATTGCCCGCGCCGCGCTGTGCCGCATTGATTCCCATGGACAATACGTTGAAGATCATGCCACCCATGATGATCCGGTAGTATCTCGCCGCCATGGCATGCGTGTCCTCACTCGATCCGCAGAATTCAATAATCTGATCCGCGAATCCCACCGTCAGTGCACTGATGATCACCGCTGCCACAATGCAAAAGCAGATCGTCATCACCAGAATCTCGTTGGCCGCCTGCTGCCTCTTCTCTCCAAATCGTCTCGCCACCAGGGCGGAGATTGCTACATTCGCTGCGATGAACAGTGCCAGCCCCAGGAACTTCGGCTGTGTAGTCAGCCCTACTGCTGCCACCGCATTGGCCCCGAGCGTACTCACCATAAAAGTATCCACCATACCCGCCAGTGCGATAAAAAAGGATTCACAGACCGCCGGCCACGCCAGCCGGATTGCTTCTTTTGTCAGGGAACCCTGTGTTTGTTCTGTGCTCATAGCTATGTTACCTATTACCTTTTCTTGGATATTTCCTGTTTCTGATAGTCATAATGCTTTATTATACTCTTAATCATACACCAAAACCTCCGTTTGCCGATAGTCCCAAATTTTTGTCCTCATTTTATAGCTAGACACATAATTTTTATCTCATTTTCATACAATACTAATCAGAAATACACGGATATTGACACATGCAAAATCGTATTTTCAAAGGAGGCTCCCATGCAATTCTCCGACAAATTTCACAATATTCACTGGAAAAACCTCATCACTGCCGTTGCCATCCCTCTGGCGGCAGGTGGACTCTCCGCCTGGATCACCATGGACGGCATGAAAGCCTTTGAAACAGTGAATCAGCCTCCCCTGACACCGCCTATGTGGCTCTTCCCGGTGGTGTGGAGTATCCTGTTCGTCCTCATGGGAATCGCCTCTTATCTCGTTGTCATGCAAAAAGGTGAGGACACGAAAGCCCTCACCCTGTATGCTGTACAGCTTATCTTTAATTTTTTCTGGTCCATCTGGTTCTTCAACCTGGGATGGTATCTTTTCGCCTTTTTGTGGCTGGTCGCTCTGTGGATCCTGATCATCGCCACTACCGTTGCCTTTTACCGCATCTCGAAGCCTGCCGCATGGCTGATGCTGCCTTATCTGGTGTGGGTTGCGCTCGCGGGGTATCTGAATCTGGGGGTGTGGAGGCTGAGCCGGTGATTTCACGATTTCATCCGATTGACCATGAAGATATTGATACTCATAGGCAATGTAAATCTTTTTTATTTTCCCAATTCCTTTTCCATAATATTTTTAATTGCTTTAATATCTGTGAAAGTTAATTTAATTCCACAATTGTACATTGCCAATACTTCATTCAAATTTTCAACCAATAGCTTATCCAGTTTCTTATGTATTATTATAGGTTTCTCTTGTGACAAAATTCCCCATCAGTTACCTGATGGGGAACATTTACGAACTATACTATTTCTATCCCACCTGTATAGCAAGTGGCTTCATTTACGAACTGATTTACTTATATCCCGCACCATCAGCAAGCGGCAACCATTTACTTCTAAAATTAGAGATATATGGTTCGTATGAATTTATCAACCTATTTTTCAAATTGTTTAAATTTTTCTGTGCTTTCCTTAAGCTCTTATTTTTCTAATCCGTATGTCCTTATCCGCCATCCGCCTTCTTGCTTCTCAAAGTCCATAAAAAGATAGAACAAGGAGTCTTCTCCTGCCGGCAAAAAAATTCCGCCTGCACTGTGTAGGTTACCCCTGTTTCATCCCCAACATCCGCTAATCCTTTTATCTCATTTATACTAACAGTTTCTGTTCCTTTAGATTCTCGAGAATCTGTATAAGTATCCAGTGTTCCACTGTAATCTTCCACTAAATACTTTTTTATTGTTTCCGAATCACCCTGAAAATAGGCCTCCGAAAATTCTTTTGCTATCTCGTATACTATTTTTCTATTCTCGCTCCCTGCCACTTCTCCTCTTATCGTCAGTGTATCATCCTGCGGCGCTAATAATTCTTCTCTCTTATCGTAATAATTATCAATTAATCTAATATCTTCTATATACCACCCATCTTCCCGATAGGATGCCTCTGTACATTTTACCGTGCTTTCGTCATCGACTTCATATTGTAATGAGATAAAACGAACCATCGTTTTTCCGTCTTTTTCAAATATGGTTGCCCCGATATAACTGTCTATCGGCCGCTTGTCATCAATCTTAACATCACCGAATTTATCCGGCTGTTCTGAATCAATATTGGGATTGTGTATAAAGTTGTATGGATATTCTACCCAACCGCTATCCTCTAAATGCAAAATATAAATTTCAACAGCACCATAATTGCTTCCGAAGATGTATCTTTCCAATAATACATCCGCTTTACCATCTCCTGACAGATCACCGGTAGTAATACGTGAACCATAAACGTATCCTTCGTAATCCTTTATTGCCGTATCTACGCCATTCACATTCGCTATGAGTCGTGTACCATCTTTTGCCAAGTCATCGATATCGCCGTTATCTACAACACGCACTATATCTTCTTTCCCATCTCCATCTAAATCTGCACTTATTTCAGTCTCAGAATTAATGAGCATGCTGCTCGTGTCTTTTTCTTCAGATGTATCCGAAGCAATCGTCTGAGATTCCGGCGTCTCAACTTCCTGTGCTACAGCCTCTGCCTGAGTCTCCGGCTCGGTATCGGCGATTTCAATCTGATCCGCCAAGTCCATGCAATCTATATAATGATCTCCTATCCGGAACGCATAGAAACTTCTGTAATCCGAGGTCATAGGGTCTGTATCCTGATGCTTTCCGGCATTATTATCCTGAAAATATTTCGGAAGGTAGTCAGACTGCATATGTATGTCCTTTGCGTCCATGTTCTGCAGATAAACATAAATAATGGTATTACTGTCGTCTAACGTGATGGCATATTCATATCAGTCGATCCAATTTGCCATTGCCACATACGCAACGCTGCAATAATTTTCTTCATCCTGATAGAGCATATTCGTCTGATCCTGATAAGAAAATTCCAAATTCCGCAGACGTTCTGTTTCTGCCTCATACTGTTCCCTGGTATATTGATTTTCCAAATAGATCTGGCAGGTTGCTGCAAATATTTCATCACGGGTCTGATAATAAAAATCTTGTGAAACGGTGTCCATATCTGCGGAAGGAAACACCGCTAACGGGCTGTATACTCCCTTTCCCTCTAATTTGTGGTATGCTTCTCCCTCCCGTGAAGTGATTCTTGTCCCATAAATAAAATGATAGCATACGTAAGACAAAATTATCCCCGGCACAAGCACTGCTGCCACAACTGCTGCCACAACCGCAAATACTACTTTCTGCTTTTTGGTCATTTTTGTTTCTCCCCCAATTATCTTCTTTTTTCTTCTCTCACAATATTTTCTTCCGTAAATGAAAAATACGGAATCTCCAGTTCTTCAGCATTACCTTCGTTTGCATTCAACTATTCCATATAGTCCGTCTCATCGCCTTACATATTTTCAAAAAATTTCTAATCCTCTACAATCTCTTCTCCATAATCATAGATAGGCATCTGACCGGAAACATAAACATCAACATTATAGATTTCACCGGTCGCTTCCCCCGGTATGCCGAATTCATGGAAACATTCTCCTAAAGCATAACGATAAATGGTATATCTCTCTTTGCCTATATAAGTATGTTTTTCATAAGAATCTCCATATTGTTCGACCATTTGAGAATAAGTATTTCCGGAATATATGCCTCTCGAGGTATGTGCAAATGTTTCATTACTGCTGATTCTTATTCTGACACATTCTTTTTCAAGAAAATAAACTTGTATAAATTGAGCTTCCCCATCACCTACGTTATAATAATAATCATATTTTTTGTTATCCGAATCCTCAACCTTTTCATACAACAGCCCCATCTTGTCCAGCTTCCCCAATATTTCCTGCTCACCTTCATATAAGGAAACTGAAAAATCTCCTATATTGATAACGACATCCATATCTATCTGTGCATTTGTTGCATTTGGCATTTCATCAATTTTGTTCCTTATAGCCGCTGCTGTTTCTTCTATACTTTTTTCTCCGTTAAAATAATACAACGCCTCTTCCTGCGTAATCCCTATGAAAGGAAGGTCACTGCGTTGCATTACCTTCGTATTATTTATCATCTCCCTTACATCCTGTATATCCTCATCTTGTGCCGCATAAACATTTTCATAGGTACCGCCAATTTCGTATGTCAGAATAGGAAGTTTCTCTCTTTTCCATCCGATGTCTGATAATATTCCTGCTTTCTGCTATCACTAAGCTGTTGATCCAGCACATCTTGCAATATTGAGAAATTCCAATTGGGAGCAATGGTTTTCTGTCCTTCCTCCGTAAAATAGCTTTCCACAAACTTCCATGCTTCTTCTTTGTGCGCGCTTTGACTGTTAATGGCGAAACAGTTGACAAAAATAAATATTCTTCCCTTTCCCTCTGCTCCCGGAAATCCTGTATAGACTGCATCCTCACCCCATATGGATTTTTTATATAAATATTGTTGCATGTCACCTATGCACTCAAGATTGAATGGAATTTTTCCTTCCCGCATCAAAAAGTTCATTCGTTTGAAACATCGCCTGTTGCGGTAATTGTTCTGCAATTTTTATATATTGTTCCAATCTGTTATCTTCCGTTTCCCCGGAATATCCTCCGCAGATTGCCCCTTCCTGTAAAAATAAATCCCGTGAAATCATAGGATCCTCTTCACATTCCCGAACGGCCCGCAAGGCTTCCTCGAAGGTAAAATTTTCTTTGTTACTGCACCATTTTTCTTTTGTTATCAATGTATATAACGCAAAATTCGTTGGCAACATATACAAGCCGCCATCCGCTGTCAAAACATGATACGCAGAATCAACGATGTCCTCTTCCCCAATCACATCACTTTTCTCCAGATAAGGAATAAGATTCTCTATCGCACCCTTTTCTCTAAGCACTTCCACGTCCATTTCATCTGTCGAAAAACTAATGATATCAGGTCCTTTTCCTGTCAAAATATCATCATACAAACGACTAATTCCGTCGTTTATATTTTCTTCGTAATAATCATGTATTGTGATTGTTATTCCGTCATTTTTACTATTAAAATCAGCTACTGCTTCCTGTAATGTCGACGCTCTCCCGATATCTCCAAGTATAATCTCCGTTTTAGGTTCTTCCGGCACAATTGTAGCAGTCTCTTTCTCCCACGCAGATGTTTCCGTCCCGGTGTCTATTTCTCCGCATCCCATTAACAGCAAAGATGATACTGTACCTACCAGCAATGATGCTATTGTTTTAAAAGTTTTCATTCGTAATCCCCCTCGCACGTTGTCGCAATATCATTTTTTTCCAACAGGTAAAAAAAACAAGCACTGCTGCCACAACTTCCCACTGTATAACTTAACTTGTCTTCCGTAAATTCAGGAAAGGACGCACCTCTACGTTCTCCGGTCTCTTCCCGTCATATAACAGTTCCACATACTGTTCCGCCTTTTCATCGGAGACATCTTCCTGATCCGTAAATACTATCATTATTAGTTCAATTTCACTTTGTTCCGGCTGCTTTCTAATTATGTTCAGGGAATGGAAATACATCTCGCTGTAACCAATTCCTCACTCACTAAATAGTGTACAATCACTAATTGCGCCGGTTGATTCTATGATGTCTGCTCGTAAAATTCGTCCAGCAATTCTGCTCCGCTACATTCCCTTGACTGCCAATCCAAGACATACACCGGATAATCTTTGAGTTCTTCTATATTTAACGGAAGGACGGATAATTCCTGTCTGATTACTTCCGGATCGGTTTTCCCTTTTAAATTTTCCAAACTGAAATCTTCCGATAAATCAACCGGTTCAGTCTCTTTATTTGATACTGCTGTAGTCGTTATGGTATTAGGTGTCATCTCCTCGGTAACTTCTGAAGTATTCTGTTCTGTATCATTCTGTTCCGGTCTATTCTGCCCACAGCTTACCATGCTTAACATAATTATTAATAATGCCACACACCTCATCTTTGCTTTGTACATACTTTTTCTGAATCCTCCTCCCACAAGATTTTTCAAAAGCCTTTTACCATACGTATTCCTCCAGCATCCTCTTTATAGAAATACCAATTCTTTCATCCTGTTTCTCACTCTCTGTAAGCGACAATGTCACACTCAATGGATCTTCCAGTTTCTTATTCTTAAAATCAATAAAGTATCCCAGTTCCAGAACAACGCATCCTATTTCTTCCCGGAATGTACCTGCTTCATTTTTCTAATTCCGGATTCTGTTATTTCTTTTTTGGTAATTGCATAAGTCGGATATTCATTATCCGAAAGTAATGAGTACTCACATGGTGCAGTGATTCCTGCCTTTTTTTCCAATTGAATATCCTCTTTTAGCTCATACCTTGCAATCACAGGGTTTCTCAATATGACCCGTACATCATTCCACAGTTTCTGAATATCCGCCGGAACAGTTATCACCCTGGATTTACCCTTCATACCCAAAATATCCACATTCAGATACTCAATTTCATCAAAGCACCTGTTTGCAGACATTTTCGTAACGCCTAATCTTATTGCAGCTTTTGATGCAGTAACATTTTCCCATTTTTCATATATTGCAACCAATATAACTTTTTGTGTTAAAAATGAAATTAAATGAACCGGAGAAATTTTCCTTTCATTCTCATTGGACAGCAAATATCCGATAAAAGGCAAGTACACCTGCTTATCTTTCAGTACAAAGGGAATTCCCTCTTCCAATAATTTTTCTTTAATATAAAATGATGTAGAATCAAAAAAAATGGCGCAATTAAGACCTGCTGCCTTTTCAATTTTAATCCAGTCCTTTCTAAGCGCTGCCAAGCCAACATCTGCCTTGGGTTGAATTGCTATCCATGGTGAACCGTTTGTTTCAACCTTATAAAAGTGTATCTTCCACGAAATGCCAGGGGCAGCTTCTCATTCAAATATTCAGTTTCTTCTATCATCACATTTTGACGCAATGTTTTTTCCAAAAAATTCTTCATATAGTCACCATTTTTAAAAAATGTAACTCTTTTTATGTTACATTTTTAAAATAGCATATTTTTATTGCACATTCAATATTTAATGATAAAACATTCCGTTTCAGAAAAAAATTTTCAAAAGTATCTATCTCACGTGTGCGTGAAAACGATAAATTATTGACCAAAACATCCGGATCTGTGACAAATTGGTTCGACACTGTCGAACTTTTTCCAAAATCTAGTAATTCAATTTTGTTCGGCGCCGTATTAATCATTATCCCATTATCTTTTCGTATCTTTGACTCTTCAAGGTAGGAATCTCTCTTAATTTCCGCAGCGTCGCTCCTTATTTTTGTGCATTGCACGGTTTTTGGTAATGATATTTTACCCAATCATTACTTTAACTTAAAGTATGCCAATTAAGCTCAAATAAATCACTCTCAAATAGCTTTTCTTTCCAATCATTATACTCTCCTTCATCTAAACGAAGAGAGTCTTCATAAAATCGCACAAAGTATATTTTTTTATCACCATCTTTATCATCTTTAAACGGAAAATTATCCTTGTATTCCGGGCATGCGTTTAAATCTAACTCTTCAACACTGGCAATACATTCGTACATATTTTCCATTTCATTATACCGATATACTTCATACGGCCAAAAGTCATCATTATATGTATATCCCGAATGTGATGCCGGAGCATATATCAATCCATTTTCATAAAATCTACATCCATAATAGTAGTCAAATAATAATTCAAGCTCTTCTTTTTTCTCGGAAAATCGGTAAATATATTGTGCACTGTCCGAATTGCACGTTCCTTCAATTCCTATCAATAGTTCATCTATACCATCATCATTTATGTCATATATCACGAATTCATTGGGATATGCCAGCTCTTTTGTTTTTCAAAACCAGTACCATTATCAACATAACAATAATCTCCGTTTGGCAAATATCCCGTATTTTCCAGTTCTTCGACCGCGTTTAAATAAATTTGATTTATTTCAGTATGATTCCCTATCTCAATCACATAATCATAACTATAGGTGTGCACATACAGCCGGTCATCCTTCTCTGCCATGAGGTCCGGCATCTTTTTCAGAGGCAGGCGGTCGATCACCTCTCCGGTATTTTTATCCAGCTGATAGAGATAATCGTCCTCTGCGGTAAAGCCATAGCCGCAGAAGATCACGTCCCCCCTTCACGAGAGAAAATTCATGCTGTTATAAGTCTGGTCTGCACTTCGCCACAGCAGTTTCTCATTTTCCAGATCATAGGCAAACATAAAGCAGCTGTCCGGCTGCGCATAACCGTTCATTACTGAAGCCCCGTAAAAAATTCCGTTCTCAAGGCAGGCATTATTACCGTTGACGTACCATTTGTCTGTCGGATATTCCAGTACATACAGGCAGTTCTCACCATCGAAAATGCTGAGTTTTCCATCCTCCCACTGATAGGTATACTCCCACTGATAGGTATAATTTTCATCATAGAAGCAGTCCCAGTTTTCTCCGATCATGGGAAGGGAAATGTCTTCCGATGCATTGTACCATTCGTCTGCAAAAGTAATATTGTTATACGTCTCGGAAAGGATTTCCAGGGAATAGGGCTGCGCCGCAGTTCCTTCCGGTGAAATTCCGAGATTCCAGTGAAATCTATGAGGATCTCTTTCGGTGCAATGGGTGTTTCCCGGGATTCGGACTCTGTGAGAGCTCCGGAGGTCTCTGCCTCATCTATTTTAGTGTCTATATTGGAAATATTTTCGGTTTGTTTCTCCGCTTCGTTGTTCTCCGGTGCATTGGTCTCCCGGGCGCCACATCCCGTCAACAGGCAGGCGGACAGTGCAAATGTTGCTAATCTGTATTGTTTTTTCATGATAATCTCCCTTACTGCTTAAAATTTTCACGCATTTCTTACTTTAAATCCGTAACTCTTTTTTATATTACGAATTTAAAATATCATATTTTTGTTGCACTTTCATTAACTGTTTCCAATAATTTCATATTAAAATAAACAATTCCGATGTAGCTTATTTCTATTTACCGTCCAGATACCTTTGCATAAAATTTGAGGCGGTAATTCAACGATGATCTATTCGATTTCCGCTGATAATTACCGCCTGAACATCATTATTCTTCTCTGTCAACTCTTTCTGTTAATCAATCGTTTTCATCTTCTTTTGAAATCTGGGGTGCTATTTGACTTTGCGAATCATTATTATGCTGCAGCTCTTGTACATTGCCACTGCTTTGTGCAAATGTTATGGCACTGCCATTTGTTTCATAGGATCGAATGATCTTTATATTCTCGTCTGTCATCTCGGTCAGTTCCACCTCCAATCTCAGTGGATTTTCCCTAATGACGGAGGTAACTACAAATGGTAATTTCCCGGCAACCATATCTGCCGAAATTTTCTCCTGCAATGTTTCTACATATGCCCCTGATGGTGTTCCATCTGAATTTCTGGAATCTTGAATTGTGTTTGCACCGGTCATATTGGGTTCTGCAAATATGATATCATCACTGTTCCGGCCGGTAGTGATCTGTCCGTTTTGCACCCAGATTTTACGAATATCCTGTGCGAAGCTTCCCACTTCCTGTAATTCGCCGTTCCGGTACCGGAACAGAAAGCTCTCGTACTGCCCCTGCTCATCTTTTCTGGTAAGGGCTAACAATATCTGTCTGCCGTCCGGGCTGAAGGCATAGATGCTGTTCCCCAGATTCTGTGCCGTCCGCATCTCGCCACTCGTCGTGTTGACCGTAAAAACATACTGATCCAGCGGAGAATGATCCGGCGTATTCAGTGCCTGCGCCATCCTGGAACGAAGCGTGATCCGGTCTGCGGTTCCGTCTCCGTCCAAATCAAGCAGCGCATAGGTCTCCTGTGCCGCACGCTCGGACACATCATAGACAACTCCTACTTTTGTCAGGATTTCCTGCCTCTGTGCGGCTGCATAGGCATCTGTCTCCTCTGCGGTCAGTTCCGCTGCTGTTTTCCCGTTCCATACCGGCCTTACAGACAGGATCGGCAGCTTCAGCTGTTCGCTGCCATCACTATTTTCGAAGATCCAGTAACCGTCCTCTGCACGAAACGAAGCCTTGTCGAAATCCTGCGCCTCCGACGGCAGCTTCCAGTCCGTGACCCCGTTTTCTCCGGTCTGTCCCGAAGTATCATATTCCCGGATCGTGTCGATCCAGATGTCCAAGTCGCCATCCTGATAGTCAGAGGATGCCAGGTAGTACAAGCGCACGCTCTCTATCTCATCCCGGTAACAATCTAAATAGTCACACTGATCCGAAGTATTGAAGAGTCTCCGATCCTGATATACGCATGACCAGTGGGATGCTGCATATCCCGGCGCAATATACCCCGGTACGACACAATCCAGTCCGGCATCACTCCCGGTTGCCACATAGATGCCGTAACTGGACACCTGATAAGTAGCATATTGATCTCTAAAAGATCCCTGAGGTACCTGCGTATAATCCCCGGGATGGGCTCCCGCCAAAGGATCCTCTTCCACATCCTGCGGTCCATATTCCGCATAGACGATTCTTGCCTGATTCTCTCCATCCAACGGACCGTAAGAATGCCGTCCTTTACTGTCGATATCTCCCAGTGACAGCATCCAGATCTGACTGCTCTCCTCGGCGAATACCATGGGAATATCAATATCGGATCCGTCAGCGAAAATATAATGTACGTTTGCCACAGAGCCTTCGCCGGGTCTTGTGGAATCTTTTGGAAAAATAAATACTGCCTTTCCGCTTCATAGAGCAGTTCCGTCATTTCTCCGCTGCCACCCTCCAGATGCAGCAGTGCTTCCGCCGCTTTTACCGGATCCTTATAAGTCTCGTGGGCTGCGGTATCCCCATCCAGGATCTGTCTGTGCAGTTTTCTCGCCGCAACGCCGTTGTATTCCAGATATTGAATGCCGTCCTGTCCGGCAAAAGACCGGGTATCCTCAAGGTATCCACATCAAACAACGCACTGAATTCTTCTCTGCTATGAATCCCCTGTTCCAATGCCGCCAGCCATTCGGTTTTCCTGCCTTCATCGTCTGAACCGTCCTCTGTGAATTCTCCGGTCGTCACTTCTTCTGTCGCATCGGAAACGTCAGACACATTTGCTGTATCTGCCCCGTTCCCATTTCCTCCGGGGTTGCTGCACAGGCACACCACCAGTACCACGATCACTGCTGCCGCGCCGATCATGACCCAGAACGGCGGCTTGCGATAATCCAGTACATGACGAATACGATTCTTCACATGGTCTTCGCCAAAAGAAAGCAGTGCGCAGATGGAACCGCCCCGATAACGCTTCCACTCTCCGCCGGAAGCTTCTTCCAGCAATGTATAGGAATAGATCTTCTTGCTCTCCTCGCCGAGAAGCTTCACAACTTTTTCATCGCAGGACATCTCACAGTCCATATTCATCAGATAAAATGCCAGCCACACCAACGGGTTAAACCAATGCACACAGCAGATCAGCGGCGCTGCCGGTTTGAAAAGGTAATCCCTGCGCTGCAGATGCACTCTCTCGTGGCACAACACGACTTTTCTGCTCTCCGGATCCAGCCCCGAAGAGAGATAGATCACCGGATGGATCAGCCCCATGACGAAGGACAGGTGTCCTCCGTCAATCTCGCAGATTCCCGGTTCCACCTGTCTGACACCGCTGTCAGGTCTGCGGATACGGTGACGCATACGCAGGTAGGAAAAAGTATGATACCCCATAAATCCTGCCATTCCAAGTAACCATGCGATCAACAGGACACGAAACCATGTTTTTCCCATTGTTGCACCGATCCTTTGCAAAGAATCGTCCGCATTATCCCGGTTATCCACCGGGTAACCATCATCCAAGGCATTCGTAACATTACCCGGTGCCTGAATTCCGCCGACACCGTCATCTCCAATTTCATTCATGCCTTCTACGTTTCCATCCTGTCCCGGCACAGGTGCAGAACCTTCCCCATTTCCGGCTGCTCCTAAAGTCCCGCCATTCAGATTTTCCGTGTTATCCGCCCCGGACAGCACTGCATCCACAGTATTGTCTCCAATGAGGCTGCCATTATAAACTCCCTCATTGTCAACTGATCCGGCACTGTTCCCGGCAGCCAACTGTGCAGAGGTTGTCGCCGTCCCTACGGTCAACAGACGCTCCGGGATCAGACTGATCCTGGTCCCCGGCAGCACCGGACAACATAACCGCACAAATACGATTCCCCACAGCAGATAGGAACACCATTTCGGGGCTTTTTTCAGTAAAAATCTGGCCAGTATCACCAACAAAATACAATAGCTTCCCACCAGACTGAGACGCCATATACTGTCAAACAAACGATAGATACCTTCCACCATAAAGTCCCTCCTATGTTCTCTGCTTCCCTATCCGCGGAAGCTCCGCTCTCTGTCATCCCTGTTCTGTAACGCTCCGAAGCTCACTAATTTTCCGTCCCGGCAGCTTAGGCTTGCGCAATCGCCTTCCTGCAATTCTCCGTAGATTCTGTCGGAAACTTCCAAGGTGATCTGTTCGCCCTCTTTTTCCAGATTTTCAAAAATGACAGTCTTGACGTTTTCCGCCTCGGTTACTCCGGAATTTACCGTGCCGTTTGCCAGATATACCGGCTGATTCACAGCGGTAGCCTGTCTCTTGCTGAAGACTTTTGCGCGATTCACCGTATGATATCCCCGTTGCCTGTTCCGTAAGCTCCGCACCAGGAGGTACAGAAGATATCCCAGAATTGCCGCTGCGAACAGGACTGTCAATATGTTTTCCACCGGACTGAAACTTAACTGCTGCATCATAAGCACAACCTCCCCATTTTTCATTATTTATCTCATTTCACAGTATCCTTTATGATATCCTTGTATACTTCCAACAGCCACCAGGAAAACGCCTGTGATTGTTTTGCTGCATTGTCGATCATGCCATCTGCAGTTGCTTTATCCTCAGCCGGTACTACCAGCAGGAACTCTTCCTCTTCTATTCTTACTCCACATAATACGTTTTTAAATCTTTTGAGATAAGGAACATATTACCGGATGTATCTCCATCGGTAGTTGTGATGCAGGAATACGATGGTTCCGCTTTTTACGAAAAGTGTCGTAAATCCCATTTCCTCATCACCAAAAATCTTTTTCTCCATCCAGCCATACATTTCCCTGAATATAATCCTCCTGATTTTTCCAGATAAAATGTGCCTTTTTCGCATGAATCTCTACCGGAACCTGTTGATAAAATTGCGGATTTACCAAACCGACTAACATGCCACTGCCAACATAATCATATGTTTCCTCTTTCGGAGTATCATAATATCGCAATCCGTAATCTCCGAGACACAGCAGGACTACAGCAACTATAACGATCAGAAAAATTACGATTCCTTTGTTCTTTTTACTCCAATGCATGATCTGTATCTCCTTTTCACACTTTACCCTGCAAAATATAAACCGCTGAAATAGTCACTGTAATCCGTTCCATCCGTAACCGAAACCACCCCTTCACACCATCCGTAATCTCGATGCAGATCCAGTCCTGTGTTGCATCCAGCTTCGTCATGCGTACCTTGCTTCCTTTGGGCAGCACAAAGGTCTCATCCCCGTCCGGTGTACGGTAGAGCGTTATATCCTGCCGCAGCTCCACTTCCTCCCAGGCACTTAATACATATTCCTCCTGTGGCACTTCCCGAAGTCTTCCGTTCGATGTTACCTGATAGATTTTCTGGATATAATCATTCTGCACCGCAAAATATGGTTCGGTGATAACCATCTGTCCATCCTGTATCCATGCCTTTCGCAGATCCTGTGCGAGCCGGTCTGTTTCCACCGGTTTTCCGTCTTCATAGTGATAGATTCGGGTCAGTGGATCTGCGCTTTCGCCGTCATCATACAATGCGATCAGGAGCTGTTCTCCGTCCGGGCTGAAAGCGAAGATCGAATTGCTCATATTTCCCGTGCTGTCCGGAATCTCAGCCGTCTGTCCGTCTATCTCCAACACTGCATCCTGCAGGTCATAGCAATTCATTTGACTAAGTCCCAGATTCAGATATATCGTATATTGCTCCAGAGAATACCCCGTTACCGGCTCCGCAGGATGCAGAGAAATCTTCTCCGGCACACCATCGCCATCCAGATCCAGCTGCGCCGATGTCTCAGTTTCTGTCCGCTCCGATACATCAAATACCACACCCGGATAGGCCAGAATGTCTGCTCTTTCGATGTGCTGGCTATCCGCCCCGCTAAGTGCAAACCGCATACTTATGGATGGATTACTATTGTAAATGTCATAATATCCGTCATGAACATGAAGCGTCGTGCCGCTGTTGAGCTGCAAATTCACCGGCAGAACCGTATCGGTGACAGTATGGGTACTCATGTCAAACTCCCGAAGTACCCTCGGCATCCACTCATCCGTCATAAGATGCGCCTCATCGGGATCTGTCAGATAATAGACCTTGCCGCCGCTCCATTCCGTCACATCCGGCAGATCTTTTTGCAGCTGTGTATAGGCATCCGATGTGTCATATGCGCCCCGCTCACAGGTAACGTCATACCAGCCCGTTGCCATGATGCGTTCCGCTTGAATGCAGCGAAATACACTGCCGGACGTTCCCCAAAGTTCACTCATGGTATAGATCCCGTAATTTGAAATCTGTACATGGGGATAATAAGTCGAATAACTGCCGGCATCCACAGGATACCAGTCCATCCAGCCCCAGTAGACCGCTCTGTCCGGTTGTCGGAGTTCGTACTCCCCATAGACCATTCTGGTACAGATATCACCGGTGAGCGGACCATATCCCGAGTCCTCCGCACTGCCCGGATCTCCAAAGGATAAGAGCCACAGCTGCGTCATCTCCTCCGCCATGACCATGGGAATATCTACAGCAGATCCATCCGCAAAAGTATAATGTACATTCACCACAGAGCCTTCTCCCGGCCGGTCAGAGTCCTCCCGATAATAAGGATATTGCCGCCCTGCCGGATACAGCGTCTCGGTCACGGCTCCGCTTCCATCACCCAGGTGCAACAGTGACACCGCTGCCGTTACCGGATCTGTATATTTTCTATAAGTCTCGGATGCAGGTTCCTCCGCCAGTGCTTTGAATATCGCATACGCGGCATTCGTATTGTTTTCACGAACCAGCAGATCATAAGCCACTTGATCCGCTGCAAAGGAATGCTTTTCTTCGATTGCTTCCACATCAAAAACAGCGGCAAAATCTTCTCTGCTATGAATCGTTACCTTTGCAAAATCTTCCGGTGTCTTGATGCTGTCCGGAAACTGCGCAATATTTCCACTCGTCTCCGCATTGCTGTCTACATCCATTTCTGCTCCTGCGCTGTCGTCTGTATCTGCACGATCCGCCGTGCCTGCCCCGTTCCCACTTCCACCGGGATTGCTGCACAGACACACCGCCAGTACCACGATCACTGCTGCCGCGCCAATCATGACCCAGAACGGCGGCTTGCGATAATCCAGTACATGGCGGATCCTGTTCTTCACATGATCTTCACCAAAAGAAAGCAAGGCACAGATGGAACCGCCCCGATAGCGTTTCCATTCCCCACCGGAAACCTCTTCCAGCAATGTATAGGAATATATCTTCTTGCTCTCCTCGCCGAGAAGCTTCACAACTTTTTCATCGCAGGACATCTCACAGTCCATATTCATCAGATAAAATGCCAGCCACACCAACGGGTTAAACCAGTGCACACAGCAGATCAGCAGAGCTGCCGGTTTGAAGAGATAATCCCTGCGCTGCAAATGCACTCTCTCGTGGCACAGCACAACGTTTCTGCTCTCGGGATCTAAGCCCGAAGACAGATAGATCACCGGATGCACCAGTCCCATGACAAAGGACAGATGCCCACCGTCGATTTCGCAGATCCCCGGTTCCACCTGTCTGACACCGCCGTCAGGTCTGTGAAGCCGGTTACGCATACGCAGGTAGGAAAAGGCATGATACCCCATAAATCCTGCCATTCCAAACAGCCATACCATTGCAATGACACGGAAACCTACCGGGCGATACAGTGTGTTTGCGACAGCTGTGCCATTTGTATCGGTAACCGATTCCTCCATGGCTGCACCACTGCTTCCGTTTTCTGCTCCTGTGATTTGCAAAGACCCGTCCGCATTGTCCCGGTTGTCAGCTAAGCAGCCACCATCTACAGCATTACCTGCTGCCTGGCTTCCATCGGCTCCGTCTGTTCCGAATGCATTCGCATCGCTTTCGTTATCGATTGCATTCGCAACATTTCTGTTTTCGTTCGCTAATCCTGCGGCTCCCGGCATATTTCCTGCCGTCCCGGCATGCAAATTTCCTGCCTGTTGCCAACTGCTCTGTCCGTTAGGATCCACATCTGGAAGCACACCATTATTACCATAGCCGTTTGCTGACTGTCCGTACATCGTCTCCGTTCCAACCGCCAGCAGCCGCTCCGGAATCAGACTGATCCCCGTCCGTGGCAACACCGGACAGCACAAGCGCACAAATACGACTCCCCACAGCAGATAAGAACACCATTTGGGGGCTTTTTTCAACAAAAGTCTGGCCAGGAGCACCAGCAATACGCAGTATCCTCCTACCAGACTTAATTTCCATACAACGTCAAATATTCTGTAGATGTTCTCACCCATAAGCCCCTCCGCTCTGCTGCACTAGCCATCGATAGTCGATAGAATATAGACTTTATAAGCATAGTCTACATTCTATCGACCTGTCTGTCAAGCAAGAAATCTATTTTCCCAACATTCCGGGATACAATACATCGGATATTTCATACGCTTCTTCCAATGTCGTCGCCGGGTACAAAATATAGAATATCTGATTCTCTTCCGCCGAATTTGCGGTGGCAGAAATCATCCCTTTTTCCACACCTTGCACTGCCTCATAAATTGCTGCACACGTGCTCATATCCGGCGTCAGGATCTGTCCGGCACCTCTCCCACTTTGGAAAACGCCTTTTCTTCCCCCGTACAGAAAGAAATAATCCTGTGGCTCCTCTCCCTCTCCTGCAAAGGATATCTTCCCGTTAAAAGAACTTGCATAAATCCAGGGCAATACGCGATAAGAATACGTTCCACTGACATCTACCTGTACCTCTTCCTGCTTTCCGGACGCATTTTCCTTCAGCATCCGTATTCCCGATGCCGTAAAATCCAACGTCTTGCGGAATTCAATAAAATTCAGTAAAAGGATTATCACTGCCAATACGATCACACTAAGAAAAACCGTTACTTTTACATTAATTTTCTTCATACACACTCCCCCGTTTCCTTTCGGACCTTTCAGACATCTCTATTTTACTCTGTTTTCTCAATTTCCAGATTCGCGGACACCGGAAAATCAATCACCACCTCTTTGTATATCTCCACATTTTCATTCTCTAAAGAAGTTGCCGTTCCCTGATAGGTAATCTTCGCGGTTCCATCCATAATTTCAACTGTGGATGACACATCCATGGGTGCTTTCAAGTCATTATGAAGCCATAGGTTTACTTCATTTGTGGCTTCCCACCAGTCTTTCATCTCCTTGTCGTAGCGGGCTGCCTGCCCAAATCTTGACTTTGGATTTATCGCATAGACTGGAAGAGAGCGATGTGATTCCTCTGTGTTTTCATTGCTATATGTGATGATTACTTCGGGATTGTTGTACAAATAAATTTCCCTGATACCCCATATACTGATTAGTATGATACATACCCCTATTATCCATAATACTTTTTTCTTCATTAGCTTTTCCCCTCTCTAAAGTCGAAAACGTATATGCTCCCGGTATGTCTGTGCGCTTGCCGAACCGCTGTCTTTTCTTGAGACATCCCAGACCATTCGATATTCTCCCGGTTCCAGTGCTCCGTAGAGCCACTCCCAATTATAGTAGATCGAGGCTTCCTCACCACCGGGGACATTATAGCCCACCATTGGAAAGCCATAATTATCCGGCACCGTCTCTGCATCCTGCCACTCTCCGTCTACCTGCCGTTGGAGAATATAAGCCTCTCCATAGATCACCTCTGCCCCGTCATCGTCATCCTCACGTCTGATGATAAGATTAGCACCCACATTGGAAATATCCCGCAAAGTCGCCGTTACACCTGCTTCCGGATCATAAATCGTCTCCGCCTGTCCCTGCTGCCCCTTCTCTTTCGGATCCCAAACGTTTTCTACCAGCTCCGGTGTTTCTTCCAAATGTAACACCTCTGCGTCCAGTTCATACTCCAGCACGCAGTCCCGGTTGATTTCCTCCATCTCTCCGGTCTCAATAGATTTCCCTGTTCCCCAGAAAGTGATCACCGTTTTTCCTTCACCTATTGTTACATCCGATGACACGGATAATGGGGAATCATACTTTTCGTTAATCCATTGAAACACTTCCCCTGTTGCATCCCGGAACTGCTATATTTCCTCATCATAACGTACCGCATATCCCTGTCCGATATGAGATCTGCCACGAATAACGCAAAAAGGATAAGAGCGATATATATTTTCTCTCTTGTCGCAGCTAAAGGTAATCCGGATCTCCGGGTGCTCATACAGCCAGACCTCACGCCCGCACAGGATACCTGCCGTCAACAGCACAACCGCAATTAAGCTAAGAAAAAACGTCACTTTTACGTTGATTTTCTTCATACATCTTTCGTCACTCATCATGCCAAATAAAATCTCTCCTGTTATTTACTTCTTTGCAATCCACTTCCCGTTTCTATTAGAACCACGTCTTTCAACCAAACCTTCTTCTCGCATGTCTTTTATAAGTCTTTGAATTTGTTTTCTTGAAAGATCAAATCCCTCCATAAGTTTAACCTGCGTTACCTCTGGATTTTCTTCCATTTGATATAATATATCTATCTTTCTATCGGCTCCATTTTTAGCTCCTTTTTGGCTCCTTTTTGATTATATCCTAATTTTTCTTCTAAAGTTGTTTTTTTCATATATACTTCGTTTTCTTTCGACTGCTTTGTGACCATTTTCGTTGCCATTTATTCTTATTTTCATTATACATGATAACGTATTATAGGCACAATAGAGCGAGTGGAAATTTCCCATTTTCCACTCGCTCAACCCATCTCATTATAGCTTTTTCTGTTACTTCAGCGGTTCATAATAAAAATATGTCTTCGCCGGGTCTTTTCCGGAGATGTCCACGCCGGCTGCCGTCTGTCCCTGCACACCGCCTGTGGCTCCGATATAGAGTATCCGGCCATCCGGAACGATTACCGCGCAGGTTCCTTCCGTACCGCAGGGCATCTCCCAGACTTCCTGCGCTCTGGTAAATTCCGCATCTTCCAAACGGTAGGTATCAACGCCGCTGTATCCCCACAGGATAAAATCGGAGCCATCACTCACACCTGCTGCCACCATATTCCACTGGTAGATCGTCCCTGTGCTTTGAACAGCCTTCGCATTCTCCGTTGCATCCCCCTGCACCGGTAGAAAACACAACCTCTCCGGGTCTACTGACACTAATGTCACAGGGTCATCCTCTGCTGTCACATTCTCCGTTGCCAGTGCTGCTGCATAGACTTTTCCGTCCTTTCCCTGTCCCAGGGCTCCGGCACCTTGCACAGCATACACACCATCATCCGCCATCGTTCCGATGAGGTCTCCCTCTGCCGTGTAGATCCGCACATAGCCGCCATCCTCCTGCATTCTCATTCGTGTATACAGCCTGCCCTGTGCATCCGTTGCCATACTATCTACAATATTCCACTCCCGGTCTCCGGCCGCAAAGCAGTCCAGAAGCGTTCCCTCCGGACTGATATGGTAGATCACAGGCAGCCGGCCATGTTCCGCTCCCGGAGATGCCAGTCCGCGCAATGCCGCATAGACACTTCCGTCCGGTGCGATGCACAGGCTATACACCTCGCCGTCCTCATCGAAATCATCATAAAACTTTTCCGGGGTCCCGCTGCCGTAAGCCAGATATTCCACCCGTGCTTTCCCTTCCATGGTGAACCCACCGACATACAGCCCCTGTTCTGCCGCCACAGCACACCGGATACTGAGTTCTCCCTCATAGGCGACCTGCCATTCTTGTGCTGCCGTATCTGCCCCTGGGACTACACTTGCCTCTCCTGCGCCCTGTGTCTGTTGCGATCCGCTCTCCTGTGACATATCACCCGGTAATGCACTATCTTCCGTCTTCACATATTCATAGTCGCCCGCCTCGATCTCTTCTGTGATTTTCGCCAGACTATAATCTCTCTTCTCACGGAAATCGATCAGCTCCAACAGTTCCTCCTCCGTCATTTCCTCTTCCGGCAGGAAAAATGTACTCCGCGCTGCATAGAAAGCCACGCCCTTTTTGTATTTTTCAGGACTATCAAGCATGGCAAGTTCCTTTTGGGGGAAATATCCTTCCTCCAGATAGGCCTGCCTCAGTTCTTCCAGCCTGTTTTTTCGCCGTCCGTAAGCGGTCTGCTGTAGCTATCCGCTGCAACATCTGCATCCTGCAACCCGGAAAAATATGTTTCCAGTTTTTCATGATTCATGCTCTCCATCCGCGCCCGGTACAATCTCGATTTTACGGTTCCCTGCCTGCATTCCAATATCCTGCTGATCTCCGGGATTGTGCACTGTTCATAGTAAAACAGTACGATCACATCCCGGTATCCGCCATCCAGCTGCATGACAGCATCCCACAGTTCATGGTGTTCGTCATAAAATGCCGGGGACAGATTCTCTTCCCATGCCACCGCACCGGTCCGCTTATTTTGCCGATAAATCTTTTTCGCTTCATTTGCCGTGATCTGTAAGATCCAGTTTTTAAAGCTGCCCGGATCCCGCAGTGTCCTTAATTTTTCATAGGCATGCAGCACCGCTTCACTGACAGCGTCCTCCGCATCCGTACTATTATTCAGAATAGAATATGCCAGTCGGTACATATGCAGGGTATAGCCCCGCACTTCCCGCACAAATTCCTCTTTTGTCATAACTGACAAAGTAACACCTCCTTCTCTTCGCCGGCTTCATACTATATGAGTCGCCGGACGGTAAAAAGGTTCCTGTATTTTAAAAAAAGGCACCGGATGTTCCGATGCCTTTAAATCCAATATACTCTATAACTCTTTGAATTTGTATTTTCCTTTTCCATGCCCGGATACCGGTTCGATTACATCAGCCTGTACCATATTGGATATTATTTTAGAAGCGCCTGAACTTTTCAGCCCAAGCAATTCCATAACCTCTCCTCTGCCAAAAAACTGACAATCTCCGAATTTTTCATATAATACACGGATATGCATAATTGTTTTTGTTGAAAAATTCAGCGTTTTTTCAGCCAATCTTGTTTCAATGTCCACTTTTGATGTTTCAATGTCCATTTTTTGAGTTCCAATGTCCACTTTTGAAGTTCCAATGTCCACTTTTGAAGTTCCAATGTCCACTTTTGTATCCTTTAAAAGTCCACTGATATGCATATTTCGATTGTGCAGCTCGTTGTGTTCATTTAAAAGCATATTTCTGAGGAAGAGTTCCAAATATTCCGTTGTCTCATGAATTCCTTTTTGTAAATTCGTATAATTGGCCCTGACAAGTGCATTTCTGAAATACCATGCATTTTCCGCAAAAATGTCATTTGTTGCAAAAAAACCAAGTGTTCTCAAATATTTTATGAAAAAAACCGCTGTGGTTCTTGTGTTTCCCTCACCAAAAATGTGAATTTGCCATAGCCTTGATACAAACAAAGCCAGATAATGAATGCTCTCTTCTATCGAAAGTCCTTTATAACTAAAATCCTTTTCCTGCGAAAAATCATATTCCAATGTAGCACGCAGTTCTGAAGCACTCCCATAAACGACCGTTGCGCCATCAAGCACCCATTCTTTCTTCGTAATATTATAATCTCTTATTTTTCCGGCATGCTTATATATTCCACGAAAAAGCTTACGATGAATAGCTATATACTCATTCGGTGAAAAGGAAAACGCCGTTTCGGAAAGGAGCTCCGCAATACGGCTGGAAACTTTATCTGCTTCTTCCGTGCGTTCATTATCTGATACACGGACAGGTCTCTCATTGTAATAGCTTTCTATAAGACTCTGTGCCTCTTTTAGCGTGATCTTACCTTCAATATTTTGAATTGCAGTGTCAATCAGATATTGCGAGGGTTTCAGACCATCTACTGCCTGAAGTCCAACCGCCGTGCTCCACACATACCCTTTTGTTGCTTTATTCGGTTCGGATTCTCTCAGATATTCTTTAAATGGGTCTTTGTCCATATTCATTTCCCCGCTATATATCACTATCTTAGTTTTCCTGCTACTATTTTTATTATATCTTAAAATAACGATAAACCAAAACATTTTTGTAGAGATTTTTGCGGAAATCAAAAATATTTTACCTGTAGATTTTTTTCTTGACCCTCGAGTTAGTCTATGCTAATATAACAATTGTTATGGAGACAGATCGTAAGAAAATCACGGAAGAAAACTTAATCCGCTGCGGCAGGGAAGAATTTCTGGAAAAAGGCTACGCCGGGGCGAACCTCCGGGATATCTGCAAACGGGCCGGAGTTACTACCGGGGCTTTTTATTTCTCTTTTGAAAATAAAGAGGCACTGCTGGGGGCAATTCTGGATCCCCTGATTGCCGAATATCAGAAAATGATGTATGAAATTACCAAAAGAGAACAGGAACATCCTGAGACCGCAGAGCAGAATGAACGTGAGATCATGGAATATATCTGTGCGCACAGGCAGGAATGTGAACTGGTACTGGAGAAATGCTCCGGCAGCAAATACGAATCCTTCCGGGATGTCGTCTTCAACAATATGTTCACGGCCTTTCAGGGCTATTATGAAAAACAACTAGGCTATGTGCCCGATAAAGAATTACTACGGATTCTGACATCCATGAGGTTACACGGATTTCTGGAATTGATCAAAGGAGATTATGATATGGAACACCGCCTGTTCCTGACGAAAGCCATCGGTATTCACGCCGATGCCGGAACGCAGGGTTTAATTGCATATTTTAAGAGCGAGAAGGATGCTCACCGTTAATGCGGTGGGCATTTTCTTTTATAAAAAATAACAAATATAACTTTTGTTATATTCAGAAAACAAGTAGGAGGATTAGTTATGAACAAAAACGTGAACTACGGAAACTGGGTACCTGAAAAAATGTTGGCGCTGTGCTATGTCGCTGCTGCCGTACTCGGCATTGCCGCCTATGTGACCGGACCGGTGCTGCATCTTGCCATTCCGACATGGATCCTGGGCATTCTTGCCAAACAGATACTACGTTTCATCACGTTTTCTCACGGTCAATCGTGGTAAATATCGTGGTAAAACTTTAAGCTATCATGCTTCTTAATTCTGCCTTGACGTTCTCTATGGACGCATGGGCGTACAGGTTCAGCGTGATACTGATGTTTGCGTGTCCCATGATATACTGTAAACTCTTAGGGTTCATGTTCCTGTTCGCAAGTCTGGTACAGAACGTATGACGCAGGATATGGGGCGTTATCTTTGGTAAGCTGTCCTCATGGCTCTTGTTATATTTCTTTCTCAGATTAGCGAAAGTAGAAGTATAATAGGCATTCGTCATAGGAAAGCCTTTCCCGTTCAGAAAGAGGAAACCACTGTACCCGTCTATCTCTGTCGGCTCTGCCTTTGCCTTGTTTGCCATGACACGCTCAAATGCCTGTTTCACTTCCTCACTCATGGGAACATCACGCACACCGCTTTTTGTCTTTGGTGTTTCGATATAATAGCCCGTTTCCTTGCTGGATAATAGCTGGTGGTCTACATGGATAACGCCGTTTTCAAAGTCTATATCCTGCCTTGTCAGTCCGCACAGTTCCGAGATACGAAGCCCTGTCTTTAACAGTATTACGATTGCGTCATAATACTTTTTATATACCCTGTCCCTGCTGGCAAAGGACAAGAGCCTTTCTTCCTGTTCCTCGGTCAATGCCTGCCGTGGTGTCCTGTCGTCCTCTATGACCTCATTCAGCTTGAAATCAAAGGGGTTCTTCCTCACGAGGTCGTCCGCTATGGCAATGCGGAATGACGCATTTAACGAGCGTTTATAATTGCTTATGGTCTGATAAGCATAGCCCTTGTCTTTCATGCGTAACGCCCATTCCTTAGCGTCTGAAAGGCGTATGCTGTCAATGCTCCTAGCCCCCAGTATATCGCCCTCTAATGTCCGCATGAGCTTTTTCCTGCCCTGTCTTGTGCTTTCCTTTACGTTGGCTCTCTGGGCGTTCTGTTTGGCGTATAGCTGGCACAGCGTCATTTTTCCGCCTGTTGTGTCGATACCGTCCTGTAAATCCCTTTGTATCTCCGTTTCTAATTCCCTTAGGGATTTCCCGTCCCTCTTGCCTTTAGGTACGAGGTCTGTCGGCACAAGTTTCCATGAATAGGCATACCTTGTCTTTCCTGCCTTGTCCACATATTTGTATAAGTATCTTCCGTCTGCTCGCTGGCTCTCTCCTGTCTTTAAGAGGCGACCTTTACTGTCCCGTCTTTTTTCCGACATTTCTTATCTGCTCCTTTCGTAAGAAAGAGCCTTGATATGACTTACTGAAATAATATCACATACAAGGCTCTTTTGCATTAGATTGCGTCTGTTTTATCCATAAATTTCTCAAACTGTTTTTTCTTAATCAAGATACGGTTGCCGTTCATCACATACCAGTCGCCGTGTCGGTTTTCTTCTACCAATCGGCGTAGCTTGTTCTGTCCGATTGTGAAGTATCTTGACGCTTCCTCAATGGTAAGGGTGTATTTTTCCCATACAGGAATATCAATCTTTTCGTTCATCATGCCACCCCCCTACCTGTTCTTTGTGTCATACTGGACGTAGGGTATCAATTCTGTCCTGTCTATCCGCTGTAAATGGGCGGTCAGCTTGCTGGAAAGGGAAGTGCTGTACCTTGCCTTATCTACCATATCCCCGACACGTTCCAGCCCACCTAAAGCGTCATGGGATTCGAGGAAGTAAAAGCCTTTGACAGCGGATATGACACCACCCTCTGTAAGCCACTGTTGCGTTTCTTCAAGGGAATTATGCGGTGTGGGTACATGGAGTTTTAAAAGTTCCACAGCCCCTAAAAAGCGTTGCCAGAAACGGCACGTTTTCCACCTGCTCTTGTTGCTCTCATTCCTGTTTGCTACGACAAAACGCAGGTTGTCCGCCAGCAGTCCGAAAGCCAGTTCCCCAATCTCCAGCGGTCTTGCCTGAAATGCCATAGCAAAGGCATGAGCCTTTTCATCACGCAGTTGCATTTCCGTCCGTTTCCAACTCCCGACTTCATCAAGCGTCCTGTTGTATTTGCCGCACACTTCCTTGTCCTTGTCATAAAAGCGGTAGGAAAGCCCCGATTTTCCAGCCCCGATATAGACGGTCTTTGCGGTGTCAAAATCATCAAACTTGCTCTCGTCAAAATGGTAGCCCTCACTGTTGGCGATAAATTCCTCTTTTTCACATTTCTTCTTTATCTGCTCTATGGTAAAGAACGGCGTTTCGTTCCTGTCGTCAATGGCAACGTCCAGCCTTGTGAAATGGTAGTTTCCAGCCCCATATCTCCTTTCACAGCGTCCGAACATATCCCCAAAGGTCAAGCCGTTGTTATCGAGGATACGGAAAATATCATCACACCCCCTGCCTGTCATCACGAGATAACAGCCCAGCCCTTGTGGGTTGTCCTCTGTCTTTTTTGCGTCGCCCGATACATAAATATCTCCGATTTCCCAACGCGCCTGATACGTCTTAAATTTGACCGTTGCAGGATAGACATTAAAAATATCGGTCGGCAAGCATAAAATGTGCCGTATCACATCTTCTGCCGTTGCCGTATCAAAGACAATGCTGATGTAATCAATCTTGACGGATAAATTTTCATGTGTTGCGATAGTGCATTACTCCTTTCGTACTCCCCGTTTTTTTGCGGGGTAAAAATCGTGTTTTGTCCTTTATTTATCACAGTTTCTAGGTACTATGACATGTATGCGCAGGGCGGTGTTACATATACGCCCTGTACGGAACGCCTACGGCGTTCCTTTTCTTCCTGCACCAGCCCCGTTCTTAACGCTCACGAGCCTTTGGGAGGCTCGTGGCTAAACGGGGCAGGCACAGGAAGAAACACCGTTTTCGGTCGGATAGTCCATGCCTATTCATGCTATCAAAGCGAAAATAACTCTTTTCTATGCCTACTCAAGCGTGTGATTGACCTCATTGTGCTTAATCACTATATCCTCCATGATAATAACGCCGTTAGAATTACTTGTCAAGAACTTTTTCTTGACTTTTTCGGCTATAATAAGTATGATAGGCTTATAAAGGAACGAAAAAGCCGGGAAAGGAAAAGATATAAGAAGTTATGGAGCATGACACAAAGAAAATAAATTTTTTAGGGGAGAACATACAGACCATAAGAAAACACAGGAAAATGAAACAGCAGGAGCTTGCGGACGCCATCGGTATCAATATGCAGAGCCTTTCTAAGATTGAACGAGGGGTAAACTATCCCACCTTTGACACGCTGGAAAAGATAATGGACGTACTGGAAGTAACACCGAATGAATTGTTGTCGGGAGAATGGAAGTTTGTCCAACAGGCGGAAAAAGAGGTATGCAAGTTTTTACGGACGGAAGAACGCCTAAATGCAGAACTGAAACACGGACACTATGATAACTTCTTTGACAGTGAAGAAGAATGGCTAGAGTATGAGTTGGAGCAGTTGCGGAAATACATCACAGACTATATCAAGGGAGAGGACATACAAGCGTCCGACCTTTACCCTATCAAAACATTTATCCAGCACTTGAAATTTCAGAAAGTATTAGACCGTTATGATGATTTATACAGCATGGATATGTTCGGGGAAAGCACAGACGGACACAAGTACGGTACACCTTATCAGGTTGTAAAGAGGATAAATCCCAACTCAAAAGAAGATATGGAGCTGTTGCGGGAAGTCTTAAAGGACAGCCATTTTGACAACGGGGACGAGTAGCCTTTTTCCTCTTGCAAAAAGATACAGCAAACAAAAAGCCCAGATCAAGAGTGCAAGCACCACTTCTAAAGAAGTGGCAGGCTCTTGACAGGGCTTTTTCTTTTCTGTTTATGGCAGACAAGAGAAAAAAGGATAGCTATATTGTATAGTTTCTCTAATAATTTTAGAGCAATGAATTTATCACAGGTACTTCGTCTTTTCATTGTAAAAGTACAATCGTGGAAAGCACTAATATTGGCACTTTGATTTTGTGCATTATGCACAAAATATGATAGCAACAAAGAGGTCATATATAAAATAGAAACAAAAATAACTTGACATTTAATGAAATATATGTTATGTTGAGGTTAGTAAAAACAGTACGTGCATAAAACTATCAAAAAGTAAAAAAGAGAAAGGAGGTTTATCGAATGAGAGCAAAGAAGTTGAGAACGAAAGTAGTTGGTCTTGTAGCAGCAGTTATGGTTGTCGGCGCTCCACTTACAGCGTGGGCTATTGATGTAGCGGGTGGAGATTTGTACTACAATGGAGGGCAAACAGACACCATTGTATATTCCGAAATTGGGCGTAAAGCAGGTATTAGTCGCAACTACATGGTAAAGGCAACTGTAAAGGTCGGCGGAGATACATATACCAGTGGATTCAAGTCAAACTACGCTTACAAAGATGCAAAGAGAGTTTGGTGGGCGAACGAAACATCTTATTATGATTATTATCCATATTAAGTAAAATAGTTCAAACACCTAGGGCGGGGCTATTTGTCCCGCCCTATTTTATACATTTCTTCAAAGAAAGGGGCGTATGTTATGAAAAAATTTTTAAAGATTTTTATTTTCCTTGAAGTCATACTCTTTGCATATATTTTTAATACTTCTATTTACAACATTTATGAAAAGAATAACATTGCTACTGAGAATTTAAAAGGGTATGTTTTAGAAGAAACATCGCCAGAAATTCTCGACAAATTTTATACAATATTTACAGAAGAATATTCTCAAAATAAATTAGAACTCATTAACAATACGCTCACTTCCACAGATAAATCTGTTTATGATTTATATTGCTATCCATTAAATGAGTTTACACAAAAACAGCCTATATCTTCCTCTATTTTGTTTCAATATCATGAATTGCAAAAGGAAGATTTTTTAGATAGTGTTGGTGTATTCTATACAGATTTACCAGCTAACGCAATTAAAGAGATAGCTTCTCAACTGTCCGTCGCAATAAATAACTTTGAAAATGACGCTATTCCGTATAGTATGGTATTAGAATTGAATCTTCTGAATTTTGTAATCTTATTTATTGTACTTCAAATCATATACTGTATTTATACGTCTTATAGTTTGAAAAAAATAGGTATTAAAAAAAGCATGGGCTTTTCTACTATACATATTTTAAAGGAGCAAATTACCAGTGTAATAAAATATTTTGCTGTAATATGTTTAGTATTACTGTTCTTGCTAAATTTATATTACGCATTAACAAACAGATATGATTTTTCTTATTTAGCAACAAGTGTACTGTTCTTTATTGGTGTTTTAGCTATAAATATACTTTGTGTTTTAATTACAAGTATTTTAATTAAGTTTGTTTCTTTAGAGGCAATGATAAAAAATAAGACTTTAAATAGCGGCACAAATATTGTAGTTCAGGCTATAAAAATAATTTTTTCGGTAATAATCGCTATCACTATTATTTCATTGCTGAATCAGGGGAACTCATTTAGACAAAGCCAACAAGCTGTTTTAGATTATAAGTATCTGGACGGATATTATACCGCTAATGGTTTTAATTCATCGGAGTATGATTATGCGTTAGCAAACACAGACATATTAGAAAAATATTCTGAACAAACATTAGAGATGTATAATCATAACCATTCACTACTATGTGATTTTAGGACAGACGGTGGTTTGCAGACATCACGCCCCTATTATGAACAACAGCTTGTTATTGCAAATAGAAATTATCTGAATGAATTTTCAAATATCCAGCTCAGTGGAAAACCATTGGGAGAAGATATATTTAGTGAACCAACAGTATTAGTTCCACATAAATATAAGAATGATGAAAATTCTATTAGCGAATATATTAAGCAAGAATATTTCCGATTGATGAATTACAATCAATTTTATGGAATACCGGGAGAAGAAAAAACTATTGATAAATTTAATGTTGTTTATATAGACGATGATTCTACGATAAAAGTCAATACAGAAAATGGTTTTTCGGATATGGCTAATCCTGTTATCATTGTTGATACGGGCAATTTTGCAGGACTTTACTATTTGGATTCTTTAAATACAAGGTGTTTATTTTTTCAAATGGAGTCAAGAGAAGATTTTTCTTCTTTGTTATCAGAATATGATTTAGAGCAATTAGTTACAGCTGGAACATTACTTACACCTTATTTAATGCAACTTGAAAATGTGACATTCGTTCTTAAAACACTCACTATGTTTACGATTGTCTTTATAGTGTCTTTACTGTTTATTTTGTATATTTCAAATTATGTGGACATTTTTGTAAATCGAAAGAGATATGCGGCAAAAGAGATTTTAGGATTCTCTCATTTTAGGACACTGAAAAATCGGTATATTTTTTGGGAATCGAAATAATTATATCAGGCGTATTAACTGCTATAAATTATTATTTTGCTTGCCTTTTTGCGATTATACTTATTGACTACATATTCTGCGAATTGCTTTATAGAATTTATATCTCAAACGCTTTATATGAGATTGAAAAGGGGGCATAAGTATGTCATTGATTACATTAAAGAACGTCAAAAAAGAATATGGGAAAAATCAGGTTCTATTTGAAAATTTATCTTTAGAAATAGAAAAAGGCGAATTTGTGGGGCTTGTAGGGAAAAGCGGGGCAGGTAAAACGACACTTTTAAATATAATAGGATTGATTACTGATATATCCGAGGGAACAATCACTATTGATAGTCATAAAAATTTGTCCATGAACGGTAAAAATGCTATGATTTTGAGAAGATATACAATAGGCTATCTATTTCAAAATTATGGACTAATAGAAGATGAAAGCGTGTTGTGGAATTTAAAATTAGCTCTTGAATATAAAAAAGTAAAAAAAGAAGAAAAACTGAAACTAATCAATAAGTATTTAAAGCAATTTGAGCTAAGTGACATGCTTAACAAAAAAGTATATCAGTTAAGCGGTGGAGAGCAACAGCGAATTGCAATTATTAAATTGATTTTGCAAGGAAGTCAGATTATATTAGCTGATGAACCAACTTCTGGACTTGATAAAGAGAACGAATTGATAGTGATGAAACTTTTGAAAGAATTAAATGAAAAGGGCATTACTATAATCATGGTCACTCACAACATGAATTTGTGCGATTGTTTTTCCAGAGTTATAAATGTAGAAAACTTTAGATAGTTTGTTAAAGGGAGATACGCGGTTTTATTATACGTGCAATCTCCCTTTATATTTCGTCATATCAAGACTCATATTCAATTATGGTAAATTCGTGGTAAAACACTTATTTTTTCAAGTGATGAACAGCCCTTAAATGCTGTATTTATGCGGATAATCGGATTTTCTATATCAAGTTCCTCTGTGCCGGCTTCCTCCTTGCTGTCTGCTACCTTATCCGACTTCTTGTCTTTTAGCCGTTCTTCCTTTTCTTTCTTAGCAGCCTTCTTCTCCGCAGCCTTTTTCTCTGTTTTCTTCTGCTCAGCCTTTTTCTCGATCCGGGCCTTCTGCTCGGCGCTGGATTTCTTCAATACAGCGAAAAATGACAGTGTTCCTCCATCATTTACCTGCATTCCAAAGCCCTTGACCTGCGCACCGGAACTCTGCAGGCTGGTCTTTAACTGCTGTATCTGTGCAGCGGCACCGCTCAGGATTCCCTCATACTGTTTGCGGAATTTCTCGTCTGTTGCCATCTGTTCGATCTTGTCCTCATCAATGAGAACAACCGTCTTATAGCCATTGGCATATTTTGCAGCATTGGCTTTTGCATTCTCCTTCTGATCTCTGCTGACCAGAATAAAATCATAATTTCCGTACCTCTTCTTCAGCTGCTCATAGTATTTCGCAGCCTTCTCCGACAGCTCCGGCTGACCGATGGTTCTGCCGTAATCCTCAGTCTTTCCCCTGGTCTGTGCCGTTTCGGACGTCTTTCCCGTACCTGTTGTGCCGGCTGTCTTATCCGGCGTTCCGAATACCTCAGGCTTCTTCGTCTTCGTACTCTTGCTGTAATCACTCTGCGCAGCATACGCACCTACGCTGCCGGTTGCTCCGATTCCCGCCATAATTATTTCCTCCTTGAAAATAAATGCCAAATCCGTTTGTTTACCTGGTTCCTCTATTGAGAATATCGGACAACTTCTCCGACTTTTTTACACACCAAAAGGAAACATGCAAAAATGTGCAAAAAAAACCGCCTTTCTGCGCCTTTGTGGATCAGAAAAACGGTTTTCCTGTAAACTTTATCCTAAATTACTATTGATTCAAATGGTTGATCGTAACATGCAGCTCTCCCAACAGCTTCTTAATGTCCGCACTGGAGGTCGCCATATCTCTTGCTAACTTCTGTACTTCCGTTGCCACCACGGCAAAGCCCTTGCCCTGATCTCCGGCTCTTGCAGCCTCAATCGAAGCATTCAGTGCCAGAATCTGCTGTCTCTTGCTGTAGCCATCGATTTCCTTGGTCTTGTCCGTTGCTTCCTCGATCTGTTCCGCAGCTTTCGTAATGCCACCCTTTAGCTCACCTACCAGATTCTCGTTTTTCCTGTTGACGTAGCTGGCTCTTACGAACATGTTGATCACATCTCCCAGCAGATTTGCCGATGCGTCGATCTGCTCCTTAGTCTTCACATTTACCTTTTTCAAGGCCTTGATATATTTATCCTCATCAATGCCAAGTTCCCTTGCTGTCTGACGGAACTTCTCCTCATCCGGATTCTCCGGCAGCACCTGTCCTCCGATAATACTGCCCAGCACGGTTCCATCCTCCAGTGTGATCGGAATACCGAAATCCACAAGTCCCGCATGGCAGGGATACACACCATGGCCTTCTCTGTCACACTGCTCGCAGCGCTTTTTCCCCTCTACGCTTCCTCTCGTCAGATCAATACAGAACTCCGTAAAATTATAACAGTCACTGATGTATTTTCCGTCTGCATCCACAGCCACGGTTGCCAGTCCTGTACTGCTTGCCCAGTTCTTCATGATTTGCTCAAATTTGTCCATGTCACAAAAATCCTGAATCTTCATATAACTTCCTACTTTCCCGGTTGTCTTAACCGCTGAACGCATCAAATCCGGTGGCTTTTTGTCCCAGTATCATCTTATATTTGCATAAAAAATTATACCACATTTTTCAATATTTTTCGCCCTTTTTAATATTTTTACAGATATTTTTTTCAACATTATCTGCCTGAATGCAGTATTTTGTATGGCTCTGAATAGTTAACAGAAATACATGAAATGTAGAGCCATCTATAGTATAATTATCTGGATACAAATATTGAAGCAGATCAAGCGAAAAAGGAGGTACCGTTAATTGAGGAAAACGAAGCTATTCATAAAAATAATATATGTTCTCATTCTGATATTATCTACAGCCCTGCTCAGTGCCTGCTCCGCCAGCACCTCCGATGGTGCAGAAAAATACATTGTCCTGATCGGCGAAGATCCTGAGATCACAGAAAAACTTTCTGACATTGATCTGCTTGTCATAGATGCGGAATATTTTTCCCAAAATGACATTGCCCGTTTAAGAGAAAATGGTATCCATGAAATCTACTCCTATATCAATATCGGATCGATCGAGAGCTTCCGGTCCTATGATACAGACTTTGAGAAATATACTCTGGGTGCCTATGAGAATTGGCCGGAGGAAAAATGGATCGATGTCTCAGCTCCGGAATGGCAGGCATGTACAGCTTCCAGAGTAGACGCCCTGGTACAGAAGGGTGTGGACGGCTTTTTTGTCGATAACACGGATGTATACTATAACTATCCGCAGGAATCCATCTATGACGGAATCCTTACAATTCTGGACTATATGAACCATACAGGCAGAAAGATCATGATCAACGGTGGGGACTGTTTTGTAAAAAAATATCTTACAGCTGAAAAAACGTTCTCATCGATGGGGTAAACCAGGAGAACGTTTTTACTGCGTACGATTTTTCAAATGATACCTATACCATAAACGATAAAAGTACACGTGAATACTATACTGATTATTTAGATTTTGCTATGTCACACGGCTGTACCGCTTATACTCTGGAATACGCAACGGTTCCTGCCATCCGCAGACAAGCAGCCACCTACGCCGCGAAACATGGATACATCTGCTGCATTTCTGATAATATTGGGTTATGTCTGGAAAAATAACATATTCCTATCAGCCGCCATCACAGAAATGTAATGACACAAGTATCCAGATGCTTTTGCTTTGTCTGTTCATCCGCATCAGCAGCTGTGCACAGATCACAATAATAGCATATATTGTAACCTCCCTGACCCCTGGTGTTTTCTGTCACAGCATAGTATCCTGCCTTCAGCTTCACAGTCTGCCCACTTAAAAAGTGAATCTCTCTGAGTTCATAACCGCCTTCTCCAATATTATCCACCAGCGGCACCTGCGGATTATACACTCCTGTAGAAGCATAATCCAGCTGAATCTCCGTATAATAATTCTTCAGATTCGCCTGATCTGCCGCCACCTTTGCCTTATGTATATAAGACAGATACTGCGGTGCCAGTACTCCCACCAGCACTGCCATGATAGCTATTACAATGATCAGCTCTACTAATGAAAATCCCCCGTTTCCCTTCTTTCCTTTTGATTTTTTCATGACTTTTCTCTCCATTACATTACAATACATTCCGCAGGCATCAGGCCCACTGATTTTCTCCGTCATGATTTTATCATTTCCAAAGTAAATGTCAATAAAGTAATTATTAAATATATATGATGCCAGGGTCAAAAGGTCTAAGCCCACATGAGCTTGCTCATAAGTGGGTGAAAGACCTTATGACCCGCCCCGATATGAGCATAAAAGTGGGATGATAATCCCACGATATGCGAATAGAGGGTAGGATTGTGAGAGTGCATAGCACGGAACAATCCGTAGGCATCAAAGTCGGGGGCTTTTGACCCCGACATCATATATAAGAAAGACCCGCGTGGTCTTCCCAAGCAGGTCTTTCTTCCGGTCATATATTCAGTTTTATCAGTGCTTTATTATTCGCAAAGCTTGGAAAATGCATCTGCTACGAACTGAACCTTAGGTCCGATGATTACCTGAACAGAGGTCTTACCGGGTTTCATGACACCGGCTACACCTGCAGATTTGATCACCTTATCATTCACTGCGGTAATGTCTTTTACTTCCAGTCTCAGTCTTGTGATGCAGTTGTCAATGCTTGCAATGTTGTCCTTGCCGCCGCAGCCTTCCAGAATGGTTGCTGCGATTGCTGCGAAATCATCATTTGCCAGCTCGATCTTCTTCTCTGCTTCTACATCATCATCTTCTCTACCGGGGGTCTTCAGATCCCATTTCTTGATAGCGAAGAGGAATACGAAGTAGAATACAGCAAATGCTGCGATACCCAGAGGGATGATCAGCCAGATTCTGGCTGCTGCAGGCAGGGAGGATGAGAAAAACAGATCCATCGCACCTGCGGAGAAGCTGAAGCCTGCACGGAAGCCAAGAGCAACAGTGATCATGGTGAAGATGCCGTACAGTGCTGCATAGATCACATACAGTCCGGGAGCTAAGAACATGAATGCAAACTCAAAGGGCTCGGTAACGCCGCAGATGAAGGAACAGATTGCTGCGGAAGCTACCAGACCGATCGCTGCCTTTTTCTTGGCGGGCTTTGCACATTTTACCATTGCCAGAGCTGCACCGGGGATACCGAACATCATACAAGGGAAGAAGCCGGACATATACATTCCAAGGCTCCAGGATACATCAGCGCTTGTCTCACCTGCCCAGAAGTGCTTCAGATCTCCAAGTCCGATGGTATCGAACCAGAATACGTTGTTCAGTGCGTGATGTAATCCGGTAGGGATCAGCAGACGGTTCAGGAAAGCATAAATGCCGGCACCGACTACATCCAGACCTACAATGGCTTCACCGAGAGCTACCAGACCGCCGAACAGTAAAGGCCATACGAACAGCAGTACAACAGATGCCAGAATAGATACCACACCTGCTACGATAGCTACACAGCGCTTACCACTGAAGAAGGACAGCCAGTCGGGAAGCTTGGTATCCTTGAACTTGTTGTAGCACATGGAACCGATAATACCGGCAATAATACCGATAAAGGGATTCGCAATCTTATCGAATGCCAGTGTCTTGGTAGCATCCTCAGCGATGGAGGGCATAATGGTCGTAACAAATCCGGTAGACAGAAGTGTTGTGAGCATCAGCCAGGAAGCCAGAGCTGCGATGGCTCCGGTACCGTCATTTTTCTCTGACATGCCGACACCTACACCGATTGCAAACAGGATCGCCATATTGTCGATCAAAGCACCACCTGCTTTTACGAGGAACAGACCGATCAGATTTGCCACGCCCGAGATCTCACCACCCTGCATCGTTGCCGGGCACAACCAGTAACCAATACCCATGAGGATACCGCAGATCGGCAGAACCGCTACGGGAAGCATTAACGCTTTACCCAGTTTTTGAAGAAACTTCATACATTTCTCCTCCTTTACATTATACTCAACCGGAACAGCTCCGGTCAGTTTCGTTAGTTGATACGGACGTACCGCTCTTAAGAGATCTGGAGCACGTCCTCGCCGGGAGATACCTCTCCCTCCTTCAGAATACTGATCTTGTTATATTCATCGGTATTGCAGACCAGGACCGGAGTGATGATATGCAGTCCGGCTTCCTGAATCTTCTCCAGATCCGCATCCAGCAGAAGATCGCCCTTTTTGACATGATCTCCGGCAGCAACATGTGCCGTGAAGGGGGCCCCCTTGAGCGTCACGGTGTCCAGTCCGATGTGGATCAGAAGCTCCGCTCCCTGATCCGTTGTCATGGTAATCGCATGGAGCGTATCAAATACCACGGTCACCTCTCCGTCTGCGGGAGCATATATTTTTCCTTCAGAGGGGATCACTGCAAATCCGTCTCCCAATATCTTCTCGGAAAATGTAGGATCCGGTACCTCCGTAAGAGCAACTGCCTTCCCCTTACAGGGAGATCCGATACAATTCCCTTTTCGCTTACCTTTCAAAAAATCTAACATGTGAACTCCTTTCCGTCGATATATACCGCTGCAATGTTCAGTTCCTGATCCAGGAGTACGAAATCTGCCCTCTTACCAACGGATATACTGCCCACTTCATTGAAAATGCCGATCTCCTTCGCCGGATTCTCCGTGGCACACATCACTGCCGTCTCTAACGGCAGACCGACTGTTTTTACTACAAACCGCATACAATCCATCAGATTCGTCGCCGATCCGGCGATCGTGCCGTCATGCAGGGTAGCCAGATTGCCTCTGACGGTAACCGGCTGTCCTCCCAGCGTATATTCACCATCCTCCAGGCCTGTTGCACGCATACTGTCACTGATCAGGATCATGCGGTCAGCACCAAACATCGCAAATGTTGCACGGATCACTGACGGATGAATGTGTACACCATCACAGATCAGCTCCGGATGACATTTCTCTGAATCTCTCACTGCTCCGATCACGCCGGGCTCCCTGTGGTTCAGCGGCGGCATTGCATTATACAAATGTGTCGCATGCGATGCTCCATGTTCAATGGCTTCCCTTGCTGTATCATAGTCGGAAGCTGTATGCGCCAGTGAAATGACCACTTCTCCTTTGGCTCTGTCGATAAATTCCATCGCTCCCGGCTCCTCCGGTGCGATATCTACCAGCTTGATCAGCCCGTTCGCCGCTTTCTGCAGCTGACTGAAATATTCATAATCGCAGTGCATGATATTTTCCGCCGCCTGAGCACCCTTTTTCGCCGGACTGATAAAGGGTCCTTCCATATTGATGCCCACCAGGTGGGATCCACCGGAATACTCATAGCTGCCGGCATTTTTCATGACCTCCAGCAGTTCATCCTTAGGGATCGTCATGGTAGCCGGGCAGACACTTGTCACACCGACGGAGGCTTCATATGATGTGATGACATCCAGTGCTTCCTTCGTACCGTCACACATATCCGCGCCCTTACAACCATGGAAATGAATATCCACCAGTCCCGGTATCAGATACATGCCTTCCGCATCCACAACAGCTTCCTCACCTGCCGGATCCCCGGTACAGCTTACGAACCTGCCGTTCTCCACGGCTGCATCCCCTCTGACAAACCGATGCTCCTCTGTATATATATTTGCATTTCTGATTCTCATGACCTATCAGCTTCCCCTTTCTTATTCAGAAAGCTTACTGAGCGCTGCTTCGTCTGCCACCAGTGTCACATCATTATGAAGCTGTAATACCGATGCCGGCACCTGCGGTGTAATGGGGCCGAAGAAAGCTTTCTGTACGATCTCCGCCTTGTCTTCGCCGCTGGCTACGATCAATATTTTCTTCGCCTGCATAATGGTCTTGATCCCCATGGTATATGCCTGCTTCGGGACATCCTCCGCCGATGCGAAGAATCTCTTGTTGGCTTCGATCGTAGACTCTGTCAGGTTCACACAATGTACCTGCTTGTCAAAACTCTCTCCCGGTTCGTTGAAGCCGATGTGCCCGTTATGTCCGATTCCCAACAGCTGCAGGTCCACACCGCCCAGCGACTGGATCAATTCCGTATATCTACGGCATTCTTTCTCCGAATCCGGCTCCATTCCGTTAGGCAGATGTGTATTTTCCACCGGGATATTCACATGGTCAAACAGATTCTGGTGCATAAAATAATAATAACTCTGCTCGTTTTCCCGGCTCAGCCCCTTATATTCATCCAGGTTCACCGTCATAACCTCAGAAAAGTCCAGATCTCCCTTTGCGGAACCATTCCACCAGCTGTTTATACAGGCCGATGGGAGTAGATCCCGTAGCCAGTCCGAGAACACAGTTCGGTTTCATGATAACCTGTGCCGATACGATATTTGCAGCCTTTCTGCTCATATCTGCATAATCTTTTGCTTTGTATATTCTCATGAATCTCTCACTCCATTTCGCATATTTTACTACGGACGTTCAGTACCATGGACGGTGCCACACTGAGTTCATCAATTCCCATCTGCACAAATCGTGTGGTCAGTGTCGTATCCGCTCCCAGTTCTCCACAGATGCCGACCCATTTGCCATGCTTATGTGCTCCATCAACAGTCATCTGTATCATACGCAGGACTGCCTCATGATGTGGATTATAGAATCTGTCCAGTCTGTTGTTCTGCCTGTCGATAGCCAGTGTATACTGTGTCAGATCATTAGTGCCGATACTGAAGAAATCAACATGCTCCGCCAGCTCTTCACTCATCATGACAGCTGCAGGAGTCTCGATCATAATTCCCTGTTCCGGAATTGCGTAAGGAAGCTTTTCTTCCTCCAGCTCCTTAGCCACCTCAGCTACGATTTTCTGAATATCCAGCACTTCCTCCACGGAAATGATCATCGGATACATAATGGCCAGTGTTCCGTATTTTGCCGCCCTGAGAAGTGCTCTCAGCTGGGTCTTAAAGATCTCCGGCTGCTCCAGACAGATCCGGATCGCGCGGTATCCCATGGCCGGATTATCTTCCTTGCCCAGTCCGAGGTAATCTACATTTTTGTCCGCACCGATATCAAGGGTACGGATGATGACCTTTTTCCCTGCCATCATCTGCAGCACCTGACGGTAAGCATTGAACTGTTCTGTCTCATCCGGAAGAGAATCCCTTCCGAGATATAAGAATTCACTGCGGAACAGGCCGATACCCTCCGCATCATTCTCCAGTACATATGCCACATCCGATACGCTGCCGATATTGGCATATACATTGACCTTGCGTCCGCTCTTTGTCACGGATTCCCGTCCCTTGTAATCTGCCAGCAGGCTTCTCTGTCTCTGCTCTGTCTGCTGTGCTGCTTCTGCCTGCCGGAGCTGCTCTTCCTCCGGATCCAGGTAAAATACCGCTTCCCTGCCATCCACAATAGCACGGGTTCCGTTATGGATTTTCTCCAGTTCCAATGGTACCCCTATCAGTGCCGGAATATTCATCATACGTGCCAGGATCGCAGTATGGGAATTCGTTGAGCCATGCACTGTGACAAAGGCCAGGATCTTACTCTTATCCATCTGTACCGTCTCACTGGGTGTCAGATCATCTGCCACAATGATCGACGGCTCCATGGTACTCCAGTCAATCTGCTCCTCCCCGGACAGATTGCGGACGAGCCGGTTGGAGATATCCCTGACATCCGCAGAGCGGGCCTGCATATATTCATCATCCATGTTGGCGAACATCTCTGCAAAATTATCACCGGTCACTGCCACCGCATACTCTGCATTCACTTCTTCGTTCTGAATCATGCTGTGAATGGCATCCTGATAATCGTCATCCTCGAGCATCATCTGATGCACCTCGAAAATGGCTGCATTGACTTCTCCGACCTCCTGCAAAGCCTTCTCGTATAACTGCCCCAGCTGCGTCATCGTACGTTCCTTAGCCGCATCCAGCCGTTTCAGTTCTTCCTCTGTGTTGTCGATATGGATCCTCTTAACGAGACTGTCCTTTTTCTTCAGAACACTGACAGGTCCGATCGCTGTTCCCTTATATACGGATTTTCCAATATATTTTTCCATTTTCTACCTTCCAAACTCTGTCGTGCAGGTCTTCTCCTAGAGGTTCTCACGGAAAAACTTCTGAAGCTCTGCTGCTGCGGTATCTTCATCTGCTCCTTCTATCGTGACTTCCACATTGTCTCCGTGCTTCACGCCCATTCCCATGATCGCCATCAGCTTGCTCGCTGCAGCTGATTTCCCATTGCAGGAAATTGTCACTGTGCTCTGATACTTTTTCGCTTCCTTGGCGAGCAGTCCCGCAGGACGTGCATGCAGACCGATCTCATCCTTAATGATATAGCTGAACTGTTTCATCGGCAACATTCCTCCTTATTTTATATTTCTTGCTTTAAATATGTAGCATATTGTACATACTTTTTGCCTGTCGAGCTTATTATATATACATATTACCCACTTTTTTATTGTTTGTCTACATCACTTTTGATAAATTGTATATTTTTGAACATTATCGTAAAATTTTGTAAACTTTTTAATAAAAAAATTCAATCGTATGCACATAAAACAGGCACATCAGCTGAGCTGATGTGCCTGGGTTTTTTGATATGATTTCATATGATTCCATGTAAGCACCCGTCATGGAGCTTACAGCATGCTTTTTAATCTTCATCTTCTGTTTTTCCCGGGATTCCATCTGATGCCTGTGTCATCTTCCTGTACTCATACCGGGGAAGAAAATCATTCCTGCCGTAGGCATCATAATAATTCATGAATATCCGCTGTAAAATATCCGGGATATACGATTCTTCTGCTTCCACCAGTATGATCAGGTGCTGGAGAGAGCTGTATCGGGTGCATATATCGTTCTTCCGGATATTTTGCCGGATTGCTTTCTCCATGCACTCCATTGCTTTATCGATATGATCAATGTACATCGTCTGGTCTGATTTTGCATCCATGGTGACCAGCACCAGATAACAGCGGTGCCGGTATCGTTCTCCCAGGCTGCTTACATATTGATACAGTCTGGCGAACTCACGATAGTCAAGATCTAATGCTCCTGTATAGCTTCCGCTCTCCAGCAATGCTCCGGCGATTACCTCCAGATCATTTTTTCTGGCCTGTGCATCCGGCTGCTGTTCCTCCAGCTCCTCATAAAACCGGTAACTGTTTTTACCGTTCTGTTTGACATAATACAACGCTTTATCCGCTTTTATATAATATTCTTCAAAGTTTCCTCCCTGTCTGCACATGCACAGACCGCAGGACAAGGATGCCGGTGAAGTCTCCGCCGTGACATTTTTTGCCGCACCAAAGCTGTCAAACAGCTTTCTTATCCGCATGCTCATCTCTGCTTCTGATGCCGCCGGCAGATAGAACAGGAATTCATCTCCTCCCAGCCGGCAGACCACTGCGTTCTCCATGCACTCTGTGAGCATTGCTCCTACCAGCCTGAGAGCATAATCCCCCGCCTTATGTCCATAGACATCATTGATCTTCTTGAGATTATCCATATCCACAAATCCCAGATAGCCATCATGCTCCTGCATTTTTTCAATAATCAGTGTCTCACCTTTATGACGCATGGGAAGTCCTGTCAGGTAATCCAAGGTTTCCCGGGCCTCTTTCTGTCGTGCCAGCTCCAGCTCGCGGATGCGGTCCATCGTCTGGATCAGAGTAACGACCAGCAGAGCCACCAGCCCGATTGCGATAAAGATTCCAGACAGAGACACAACACGATACACCGCTGTCATCTCCAGCATGACTGCGATCATGGCAGCCACCAGCCCGATCAGCGGCAGCTTGTAATGCTTCGCTGTTCCCTGAATAAGATCCCTGCAAATGGTGATAAATACCGTCAGGAAGGTTCCTGCGATCACTATGTGGGACAAGAACATTGTCGAAATAAAATCTGCGATATTCAGTACCTGTAAGACCGTGCATATCACAAAATTCACACAAATGATACACTCTGCCACATGATAGACCTTCCGGTATCTTCCCTGCTGCACACTATCAATATAGAACATGATTGGAACCGGGCAGATCATCACAACAAGGAAGCACATATTCGACAGAATAGAAGCATTGGGGAACAAACAGCTGACGCAACTTCGATTCTCCCAGCATCCACACTGCTCCCATGATCATGCACCATCCCAGATATTCCAGATCAAATCTTGTCTTGTATACAATATCGAGCACCAGACTGATGATCAGCACGACCAGTCCGGAAAACAGCATAGTGCAGGCGATCAGAGTTACCATAAAATAGCAGTGAAACATATAGGCCCAGATATCTGATTTATCCCCGCAATATACCGTGTTGACGACACCGGAATACTTTTCAGTAAAAGACTGCAGTTCGATCCGCACTTCCTGCCCCGCATCCTCACCTGATGTCTCGCAGAACACATACCCGCTGGCAGAATTTTTCCCGAAGGGTCTGGTATTCTTCGTATCATACACCGTCCTCAGTTCCCCTCCGATATAAATGCGCACATTCTCCATAGAGGATCTGATGGCGATCGTATTTTCATTATAGTCCTGTGGGAGCACTGACCGGATGACTAAAAGCTCACCGGCAGGCACATCATACCGGTCCGGAACCCGGATCTCCTCTTCTGTTCCGTCTGGCAGTTCCCGGTAAAAGGTTCCGGCATAAGTAATGCTTTCCTCCGTGACCGTTTCCCTCTCACTGGGGTAAATAGATTGTCCCAAAAGGAATGCTGCAAGCAGCACAAGTATCACCACATAAAATAAAATTCTTTTATACTTATGGATCGTATATTTCTCTTCTGTCAACTTTTCTACCTCATTAAATGATACCGGGGCAGCCCCCGCTTTTATTCCCTTATCGGGGTTCTGTCCATGATCTTTCAACCACTTATCAACAAGTTTATCACAAGCCGCTGAAAAAAGTAACTATCTATTTTACCCCGCAAAATGTTTATGGAAAATTCATTCGACAAATCATGCTTTCCGAACTAAAATAGGAATGCGATATGATAATTTCATGATCCTATGAAAGGAGACAACATGATATGAAGAATAAAAAATATTCCATCATTTATAGCAGCTTAACAGGTAATACCAAGGTGCTGGCTGATGCGATCCACGAGGCATTACCTCAGGATGAATGTGAGTATTTCGGTGTGTCCGACACAGTGATCCCTTCTTCCGAACTGCTCTATATCGGATTTTGGACAGACAAGGGTAATGCAGATACCAAGACATTGCAGCTATTATCGCAGTTAAAGAATAAACAGATTTTTCTGTTTGGAACTGCAGGCTTTGGTGGCAGTGATATCTATTTTCGGAAAATCCTGAGTCAGGTTAAGCAGTTCATTGACGCAAGCAATGTTATCGTCGGAGAGTATATGTGTCAGGGCAGAATGCCGCAGTCTGTCCGGGAACGCTACTTGAAAATGAAGGAAGCTCCTGATCATCCGGCAAATCTTGATGTATTGATCCAGAATTTTGACTGTGCATTGTCTCACCCTGATGCAGATGACCTGGAGAGACTCAGACAAGCCGTTAGGAACTCATCCTTCTGATAAGACCATAAAATAAGGCAGCCCCACATAGCTGAGTCTGCCTTACTCTCTTTATTTAACGTTGATGCCTCTGGCATATTGTTGCAGAAACTGTTTCTTTCCACATGGTCTTCCAAAATAATATCCCTGCAGATAATCCACCTTCATTGCTTTCATTTTCAGAAGCCATTCTCTTTCCTCGATGCCTTCTGCGCATATCCTGACGTTAATACTATGTACCATGGGAATGATATTTTTATATAATTCATAATCCCTGGCACTGTTCATCGCCTTGGCCGTAAAATCCCTGTCCATTTTCACATAACTCGGATTCATATCACGGATACAATGAAGATTCGAATATCCTGTTCCAAAATCATCGATCACGAAGGGGATCCTGTTCTTGTCCAGAGTTTTACGGAATTTACAGAACGAAGGTGTCATATCCATAAATCCGCTTTCTGTCATTTCAACACATAAGCATTCCGGCTGTAATGAATATTTTTGAATTGCATCCAGAATATCCCGCTCCACATTGCCTTGCAGGATCTGAACATAGGATACATTTACATTCATCCGGAAGTCAGGAATATATTTCTGCATTTCACAGCACATTACTGCAGCTTCGTTCAAAATATATCTTCCGGCGGGAATGATCAATCCGGTCTCTTCCAATAATGGGATAAACTCCATCGGTGAAACAAACTCCCGTCCTTCTTCCGTTATCATGGAAAAACGCATCAGTGCCTCTGCTCCAATGATCTGTTCCGTCTGGCAATCCACGATCGGCTGATAATTGACTTCAAAGCCTTCATAATTGTTTACAATAGCATTACGAAGTGCTGCTACAATTCTTCCTTTTTGCAAAAAGGCCTCATAGTCATCCTGGTCAAAAACATAGAATCCGTTTTTACCCATGCCTTTTGCCTGTTTCAAGGCAAATTCAAACTTTTTGCGGCATTCTTCGGTTCCCTCACAAAATGTTTCTGCATCTATAACACCAATAGAAATAGAAAATATAGCTTCATAATTTTCGGCTATTATGAAATTATGAAGTTTATCTGTAATCTTTTCTTTCAGTGCCACAGCGTCTTCTGCGGAGGAAGCTTCCAGATCCACGATCACATACTGATCCGCTACCAGATGGTAAATTCTCTGCTTGTCTGAAAGGCATTCCTTCATACAGTCGGCTACGCTTTTCAGGATATAATTACCATAATCAGCTCCCCTGGAGCTATTGATCGCTCCGAAATCATCGATTCCTATATGCATAAAAAACCCCTTGGTAATGGGGTCTTTTTGTGCACGCAGGTAATCAAGGAATTCCGGACCCCCAAGCAGTCCGGTGACATTATCGGCTCTTTTCCTGTTGCCGGTTTCATTCAGACACCCGATCAAATACTCCGCATTTCCCTGCTGATCATTGATCACGATACCACGACAGTTGATCCATACAGGCATACCGCCTTTATCAATCCACCTGTAATGAAGATTATGTACATTTTCTCTTCCTTCGCATATATCCGCAAGATGCTTTGCAAGCATCCTGCGGTCTTCCTCATATACTACCTTCATAACTTCATTTGCAGCATCTGTCAGAACATTTTTCGACATATTAAACCGTTTCACAGCTGACTGTGAAATCTCAAAGATATTATTCTGCAGATCAAATATATACAGGTAATCATCCATACATTCTTTAATGATCTCAAATAAGATTTCTCCTGTCTGCTCTCCAAACACTTTAAATATATCATTAATCACAACAAGAACCTTCCTCCCGACAGCTTCACTCTATTCCTGCCATTTTTCTAGAATAGCTTAAAGATATTCACGCGGTCATGCATCTTGGCTGCTCCCTCTGCCAGATTAACACTGATCGCAGTATTCTCTTCGGAGGATGCTGCATTGCCCTGTACTACGCCTGACAGCTGTTCAATTCCCTTGCCGATCTGCTCCAAGGACTCTGCCTGGGAGTTGGCTTTCTCCATGGTGTTCTCTGCAATATCTGCAAAGGACTCCATATCTGCAATGATCTGATTGAATGCGTCTGCTGTTGTTCTTGTGATCGTATTGCCCTTTTCGATTTCCACTAAGGTCTTATCGATCAGATCTCTCGTATTCACAGCCGACTTCGCACTATCCGCTGCCAGCTTGCCGATCTGATCCGCAACCACCGCAAAGCCTCTTCCTGCTTCTCCTGCTCTGGCAGCTTCAATGGAAGCATTTAGGGATAACAGGTTGGTCTGGGATGCAATATCCTCGATATCTGTGATAATATTACCGATCTCCTTGGAGATTTCTGTAATGTGCTCCATCTCCGTCAGCAGCTCGTTCATCTTTTCTTTTTCTTCGTTCGCTTTGTTTGCAGAGGTTTTTACACGTGCCGATGCGCTCTGCGTTTCCTTCGCTGTATCTGCAGCCAGATCCACGACAGTGTCAATGGTGGCATTCAATTCCTCGATGACTCCTGCCTGCTCTGTTGCACCATCCGCCAGGGATTTTGATGCATTTTCCACCTCTGATGCATTCGATGATACCTGTTCTGCCAGATTTCTGATCTCAGTCAGGGTACTGTTAAACCGCTTCAGGATATACAGCAGTGATGTCTTCAATTCCGAGAAATCGCCCAGGAAATCCGTAATGTCATCACCATTTCTGGTCAAGTCACCCTGTGCGATTGCCTTTACCTCCACAGAGATCTCGCTGACATAATCTGCCAGAATACCCATGGCTTCTTTCAGATTCCTGATGGTACCACCCAGCTCATCCTCAGACTCATAGGTAAGCATTTCTACGTTGGACAGTTCGCCCTTGCGCAGGCTGGCAACTGCTGCCTCTATCTGTTCTACCGGCTCTGTAATGGAATTGGTAATGATCCTTCCGATCAGTGTTGTCACTACAGCAATCGCAAGACCTGCTGCCACGATCACGACAAATATGATGATGGTGCATACATTGGCCATGGTCTTTGCCCGGTCTAATTCTACCTGGAACTTGTCACGTAATGTAGTTAATTTCTCAGCAAATGCCTTATACTCTTCATACACCTCTCCGATCATCAGTTTCGCTGCTTCCTGCTGTTTACCTTCACGGCTCAACTTCAGGATTTCATCCGAAGCAGCCCTGTATTCTTCCCATGCAGCGTTTGCTACTTCGTAATCGTCCTGTCCTTCTTGAGCATCTCTGTCTGCAGACATGATTGCCTCCAGATTCGCATCGGTATCCTGGATCTGACTCTCCAGCTTCTGAATTTCTTCTTCACAAGAGGTCATAACAGCATCATCTGATTCTACCAGATGTTGATACTGTTTGATTCTATATTTTGCAGTCATTGTTTCTAATTCCTGCAGATCTTCCAATGCCGGAGACCAGACCTCCGTGATCTTCTCTATATTTGAACGGATCACTAATGTCGAGATCAGTGCCACCAACACTAAAAAGAATGTCATAACAAGCACTGTCATTCGATATAATTTTAATTTTCCTGCAACCTTTAAGTTAGCTATATGCTTTTTGATCTTTTCCATGATAGTTTTCCCTTCCTTTCAGCTTCTGTAAATTTTCAATTCAACTTCTATGTGCTTAAACGTCCGTATTATAGCACAGTTGATTGGAAAATTCTATTAATAAATATAAAATTTTTTTGCTAAATATTAGTGATTCTATTGCAATAAACTGGTGAAAATTGATCAATTCTATCTTACATATGATCTTTTTCGGTTATTTTGCGAATAACACGGCATGGGTTTCCGGCTGCCAGGCTATAGGGAGGAATATCTCTGGTCACAACACTTCCTGCTCCTATTACACATCCCTCCCCTATGGTTACACCACCACAAACAACCACATTCGATGCCAGCCAGCAATTATCTTTTATAGTTATCGGTTTCGCATACTCAAGATTATAAAAACTGCCATCTTCTCTTTTTCGGATATTACGTTCTTCAGGCAATAATGGATGCATAGGAGTTGCCAATGTAACATTAGGACCGATCATCACATTATCCCCTATATGTATTTCACCTACGTCTAAGCATGTGAAATTAAAATTAGCAGAGCTATATTTTCCGAAAGTAAGTATGACATCCATAATCAAAATAGACCGGTGCCTGCAAATACGGAAGCTCTTCTGTTGCCGGCAATAATTCCCGACAATATCTGTGTCTGCACCTCTTGCTGATCCTCATCTGTCAAATTATATCTTCTTGCTAATTTACGTGCATGCAAACGTAATTGTTCCAATTCGTTATCCGATGAATCATACAACTCTCCGCTTAACATTTTTTCTCTTTCCGTCATTTCCGATAGCCTCCTGATCTCGTTTTTTATATTGTTATGTTCTCTGTTCAAAGTCTCGCATTATCTTGCTGTGATAAAGTCTTTTTTGATGTCAAGAAACGCTTTCATGTCTTCCAGGATATGATACAGCATGGACCGGTTTTCAAATTCCTGTCTCGTGACCGGGAGCGGCTGCTGTTCATAATAGCGGTGCAGTCTCTCTAACTCCGACAGCAGGGTTTCCACATTATTTTGTTCTTCAAATTCATCGGCAGTCTGACGTATAAAATCTGCCAGTGCTCTCCCTGCTCCGGCGTAGTGGTCAGACGGATGATGTCTGCATATATTCTTTTCAGTATCACGCACTGTCTCGCCCGCATCTGCATATATTCGTAATAGTAATCATCCTCTGTGATCAGATGATTATTCATATATCGTAATGCCTCTTTTTTCAGATTCACAAGCATTGCGTCCAGTTCATCAAAACAACTTCCAGTATAGTCCGTCTTGTCCTCCAGTTCTATGTAGATCGCCATTCTGTGTAAGATGTACACGATTTTATCATCCACGGTTTTCTGATAATCCAACAGTTGTCTTCTACCATCCGGCATATAGAGATTCCACAGTGTGCCTATCCCCGCTCCGATCACTAGGATCAGGAATTCGTTCAGAATCATGGACGGACTGCAGCTCTTAGCTGAAACATAATGTGTACAAAGTACTGCAATAGGAGCAATCGCTTCCTTCATGTCTAATGCCATGCAGCTAAACAGATATGGGATCAGAACAATACCAAACGCCCATACATGATATCCGGCAAACGGAAAGATCACTGCTGACAAGATCGTCATGATCACAAATATGATCATGCGCTTCGCTGTTATCCGCACAGTTTCCTTCTTCGTGTCCTGGATCGTCAGGAGAGTGATAATCCCTGCGGCATACGCAAACTGAAGCTGCAGGGCTGCTGCAAGCAGTACGGCAGCTACGGAGCCGGTAACATATTTGATCAGTTTTATGGTTTCCTCAGTTTTCATTTTCATAGGTATGGTTTCCATTCTTACTATTTAAAATTCAGCACCCACCTGCCCTCTGACATATAGTATATCAGCTTTGCGGCTAGCTGTCTGCCTAAAATGACAATCGTACAATCAAACTCTATGGATGGAATACCTGCATAGTTCTTTCGTTCCTGGGAGTGTATCTGCAGCTGTTTGATGGTCCGGATCTCTCCAAGCGGATTACTTTTTCGATTTCTTCTGCTGTTTCGTCATCCACATAATACCGTCCACACATAATGATCTCCTAATAAGCTACGCTATGTTCTTATTTCATCTTATCATAAACACCTGATCCAAACGATTCAAGAGGGTCTTTTCAAATTATAATCTATCATATTGATATTATTTATTCCATGATTTTTATACGATTCATGAATCACATCGGTTGACAGAGAAACCGGAACCGCTTCGTCACAGAAAAGCGTGGAGCCGAAGAATTGATGATGTAAACAGACTCGTCTACAACATTGATGAAAATGGATTTTTGTGGATTATTTCCTGCCGTGGACACTATGAGGATTGATAAAAGAGGGCAATGAGCCCTCTTTTGAGTGGAATCTCAACTCGTCTTACTGGAGACGGAGTATACTTTCCACGATAAATGCGGTCGGTTAACTCTTGTTGATGTTCCTTTAGATATGGAAGAGCCTCCTCAATGGTCATGCCATCAATTTCTGGCGCTCCCTTGTTTGCCTTAACTCTCTTATACGCTCTGTTAAAGTTATCTTTATACAGTATCGCTTCCAAAAGTCTCGGCTGTGCACTGTCTCTTTCTTTCCATATCCGATGGAATGACCTAGACGCTTTCACATATTACCGGGAATACAACCCCTTACTTTTTTATGAGCATAACTAACGGACGCTCTCAGCCTCCCACTCTATGACAGCTCCACTGGATGCATCGATCGTAAAGTCATATTCCGTTCCGCCATAGATGATCTTGCCTTCGTATTCCGGACGTCCATCATCATAATCGAATTTCCATTCGTAGATGTCCTTTTGTGTTGCACCGCTTACACGGCCAAGTGCCGTCTGCTTTGCATCTGCCTCACTGACAGTAACGTTACTGCTATTGCTGACACTCCATCCGGATGTTTTTTTCATCGTATGCGGAACTTAAAATCTCACCGGTATCCACGGCTATTTCATAGTCGTACTTCTTACCGCCTGCGTACCATTCAATTTCATATACCTGGCGTCTGCCTTCATAGTCCAGCTTTGACTTGGTGATCGTTGCATCCGTTGCCTTCACTCCGGCATGCTCAAGAGCTATCTTCTGTGCCATTTCCTCATCCACTGTGCCGGTTACCGTCTGCGCGGTAGCTGCGGCAGAACTCTGCGTTGTGGCAGAATCGGCAGCGGGGACTGTCGCCTCCGTCTGTGCCTGGGTATCTACCTCATTCTTCTCCTGGCTGCTTGGCTGCTGATTTATCACTGGTTTACCGCCACATCCGGTCATAGCCACTGCCAGGGACAGTGCTGCGCCGGTTAAGATCAATTTGCGTTTCATCATCTATCTTTACCTCCTTCTATTCAAAGTGAATTGCGTAGATTGTAGCAGGCAGCCATATCCATACTCATATCAGCAATTCACATTAATCATTTTCGTTCAAATACATATTCCGATTCAGATGACAAATCTCTTCTGAAAGTATATCCAAGTCTGTCAAATTTTCGTATCTCTTCAGGATTCTCAATTTCTCTTTCTGCCATGAACCGGACCATCTCCCCTCGGGCCATTTTGGCATATGTCCCTTTCGTTACCAGTTTATTTCCCGATAACTCACAAAAGGAGACCGTAATATAGGTATCCTTAGGTGTCAGATACTTTTCTATGCATTTTGAGTATTCTTTTGATGCCAGATTAATGATAACCCTGCTGTCATCAATCACTGAACGATATAATCTCTCCCCCCAGTAATCATACAGATTTTTTGCATCTCCTATCCCGACCTTTGCCTGCATTTCTAACCGGTACGGTGTCACCCCATCCATCGGTTCCAAAACACCATAAAACGCAGACAGGATTCTCAAGTGCTTTTGTACATATGCAAGCTGTCTATCCTCAAACACAGCTGGTGCCATATACTGAAATGCGATTCCTTCATAGGATAATACTGCCGGAGTAAGTCCACGGTACAGATCCATAGTTTCCAGTCTGTGAAAGTTCTGTTCGGCAATCTTATCGTTACATTTCCAGACTGCTTTCAGCTCCTCTTTGGACTGACTCTTCATAAAACTCAATATCTCTGCTGTCTGATCCATATGTTTTGGCACATTAACCGGTGCAAGGCTGTCCGTATCGCTTACCATCTTTTTTGCAGGAGACAGTATGATTTTCATCCTTCTAATTCCTTAAGCATATTTTCAGGGTCATCTGCTGCTTTGACTTTATCATTAGCCTTGATGATGACTCCCTGTTCATCGATAAGATATGTGGTCCTTACCACGCCCATAGATATTTTTCCATAGTTTTTCTTTTCTTTCCAGACATCATAGGCTTCAATAACTTTACGTTCCGGATCAGCTAAAAGTGTAAATGCCAGACCATATTTTTCTTCAAATCTCTTATGAGAAGCCACGGAATCTTTACTGACTCCAAGAATGACCGCACCCTTTTCCGCAAACTGCGGATATCTCTCTGAAAAACCGCATGCCTGTTTCGTACATCCGGGTGTGTTATCCTTTGGATAAAAATATAAAATCACTTTTTTGCCTGCATAATCACTTAATTTATGCATTACACCGTCCTGATCCGGCAATTCAAAATCGGGTGCTTTTTTTCCTGCTTCTAACATATATGTTTTCCTCCACTTTCTTATCTAATTTGGTTTTTACATTATAATACATCACCTTGCTGTGATAAAGTCTTTTTTGATGTCAAGAAACGCTTTCATGTCTTCCAGGATATGATACAGCATGGACCGGTTTTCAAATTCCTGTCGTGTGACCGGGAGCGGCTGCTGTTCATAATTGGCGAAATAACAGGCTTCCCTTCTCTATCCAATAATGGTGTCAAACCTCCGGAATAGCCACTTGCATGATATAAATAATTTACCCCGGTCTCTTTATCCACCCAAATTTCCGTAACAGTTATCGTCCCCTGTGAATATACGATCTCGAATCTTTGATCCTTTGCCATTTCTGTCTACCTCCGAATGATTCCTTTATAAAATGTTACCGCATCTGCCAGATCTTTATGATCGGGGTGTCCCTTTGCAATCCCTCCAACCAGCTTGAACGGTCCGAAGGTATCGTACCCCTTACAGGAAAATTTCCCGACAATCTTCCCCTGCTTGCTTTTTACAACTTCTTCTATTGACTGGAATGCCGCACTGCCGCCACAGGTGCAGATCAGAAAAACATCTTTATTTGCCGGTAAATTGACAGAAGCAAAATTTAGTACTGTCTGATGAAATTTCCCATAATATACCCCGGAGGCAAAGCCGATCAGGTCATATCCTGACAAATCTCTTTCTTTTTCCTTCGTAGCATCGATCAGATCTACCGCGTTTTCACCGGCGATTGCTTCCACCACCTTTTTGGTATTTTCATGGTGAACCGATGCATAAATAATTGCTGCTTTCATGTACTCATTCTCCCTGATAATTTTCTCTGTTTATCATGCTATTTCATGTTCTGGCAATGGTTTAATTTTACTATAAATAACCGTCCCCTGCCGCCTGTCGCAGTTCCTTTTCTTTGTGCCATGTTTTTTCGACCATTATAAACTATCTTTCTGACTTTATCTTATCATGCTAAAAATACCAATTCAATGAAATTTGAACAGAATATCCGGACAAATGACCGCCAGTCTTCAAAAGGAAATCAGTTAAAATGGGAAAACGAAGGTATATGGTATAAAGCTGATTATACCGGATACGAAGGTCTGGTCGAATACATGATATCCCATCTGTTAAAAAAATCATCACTGGCAGAAAATGAATTTGTTTGTTATGATCTTGAAGAAATAAAATATGGAACTGTGATTTATAATGGGGTAAAGAGTCCTGATTTTTTGGGCAAAGGTTGGCAGATTATTACTTTAGAACGTCTATTCCGGAACTTTTTCGGAGAAAGTCTCCAAATGCGATGGATTGAATAGTACAGAGAAAAGATAAAAAGAAGAAAAGAGAGGGGCCTCGGCACCCTCTCCCGATATAGAAGATTATGCTACCTGTGGATAGTCAATAACTGCAATTTCCTGCATCAATTTCTTTGCCATATTTACAATCGTTTCAAGTCGCTCAGCAACTTCATCCGTATAATATTTTTCTCCACACTGCTCACATTCAAGGCATGGAACATTCTTAATTACAATAATGCAATTTTTATAATTTACGACGTGTGTTGTTGTACTATTTACGGTTGTACTATTTTTGCAATACATACACATATCCATCACCTCTTTCTTCGTGTCTTTAAATCATCTTCAAATTTCTTTGTATCTGGATAATCCTCTATGATTTCGCCGGTTGCAATTCCATTTTTACGTCGGCACGACTGATATCTCTTTCCTGCATTCGCTGTAAACAATGCTGTGTCCAGAGAATTTTTGATTCAGCACACAATTGTTGATATATTTCTAAATTCATTCGTTCCCTCCTTAACATTGTTGTAATCTATAAATATTATACATCAGTTTTACCTCATATAATACCTAAATCTAGCTTACTCTATCTTTAGCTCATATCGTTACAACAACCTTATATCTCTTGTATTATACTTATAAGGCGTTAACAAATCGGGTTTTGATAGGAGAAGGCATGAATATGATTATAGTAATGGAAAAAACACAACTTCAGGACTTGCTTCGAGCGCAAACTATTCAGCTTTTATTGTTGGATTATGATGAAAATCATATATTTTTCCTTTTCATAAACCGTAACATAATATTACCTATGTATTGTTGCAAAAATACTCCGGAAAATCAATAGTCTTTTGTGACACAACATTAGCACTAAACTGTCCTCGCATGGCACGGCTTTGCGATTTTCACTGTCGCTTTACTATGCTACAATCCCATCTTTGGCTCTATAAAGTGTCAAAGATGGGAGAAGGAGATCTTGTCTTGATGAGTATTGATGCCTTTGAAAAAAGGGAACAGACACTGCAGCTACATGCAAATGTCTTACAAGCCGAGCAGGAACGCATAGACGGTGCTCCTACCCTCAGTGTATCCGAAGCCAGAAAGCAACTCAGGGAGCGCATGAAAAATGTTGCCCCCTCTCATAAGTTCTACCTTCTACCTTTTTATTGTCTCAACAATATGAATCATTTTCTCTAAGCATTGTTCAAAAAAGAAACGATAGCTTTCGCAATAATAATTTGCATATTCTCCTTTAGCAACATCAAATTCCCTATTTCTTCGACAGCCCCCTCTGCATAGTGTATGGAACTTACATTCTATGCAGTCTTTTGCAGACTTTTGCGACTGCTCCACAAATGCAATTGATTTTCGCTTTTCATCAATCTCTACCAAACGGTCACTATTAAAATTGCCTAGTCTGTATTCATCTAACATATAAAAATCACATGGATACACACTTCCGTCTGCTTCCACCACATTCTGTATACCACAGATTCCTCGTTGTTCGCAGGATTCCGGCTGATATCCAAGCAGAATTCCTATATAGTTTTCAAATTGTCTTATATAAGGATGTTCTCCATTTTTCCAATCCTCGTACCATAAGTTAAATAACTCTACTAAAAACCGTCCATATTGTTCAGGTTTTAAGGCAAATGAACTTTTCCCCCTAATTTCCCCCAACGGATCCAAACATGCAATATACTGTTGATATTTCCACCCCTGCCTCTTATAATAATTATATATTTCCGTCGCATGATAAGCAGCATTCTGTGTTACTACCGTCAGAATATTGTAATCCACTCCATATTGATCCATAAGATCTGCCGCAGACTTAATCCGATCAAATGTAGGATTTCCATTTTTGTCATGACGGTACATATCATGAAGCTGTTTTGTACCATCTATTGATAGCCCAATTAAAAATTGATTTTCTTTGAAAAATTTACACCATGCATCATCTAGCAGATATCCATTCGTCTGCAAAGCATTATTCACCCGTATTCCATGCTTGTTATAATGCCTCTGGTATTCCACAGCTTTTTCAAAAAAAGTAAGTCCACGCAAAGTAGGCTCACCACCTTGATATACATAGCTTATTAACCCTTCAGCATGAATCATAGTCTTTCTAATAACATTTTTTAGTGTTTGTTCTGACATAAACCCATACGAATCCTGTGACCTTTTTTTCATTTCATCACAATAGAAACAGTAATCACATTGCATGTTGCACATCCCTGATGCAGGTTTTATCAGTACGCTGATTGTCGGCATATCATCCTCCCTATATTTTTCTTATATAAGTGCTACTAATACTTTTAATACCCCAGCCAATATCATCACAAAAACAGGATTCCATTTTGTTTTCCTAAGCAGTACCACACTGATTGCAAAAATCAGCACCATGTCCCATTTAACTCCATCAATGTTGATAATACCACTTCCCCAAAAGGCCGTGCAAATATCAGCCAATGACACTCCGCTCCCCAAGTTTGAATGTCATTACCGGAGAGAACTGGCTTGTGCTGCCACCTTCCCAGATTCCGTCCTTTTCATGATAAAGTGCTGGAGTAAATTTTTCAGATTTTTCTAGTTTAGAGTAATCAACATTCTTCATAGAATCATATGAAAATGTATTTTTATCTTCTCCTTTTGGAATTTCATAAGAAGAAAGTAAAATTCCCTGTTCTATTTCCATGATAAGGAAAAGATGTGGAGATGCATGACGTTTTCCAGTTATCGAACACTATTTCTCTTTTGCTTTTGCTATACTGGCGATATCTCCCACTCCATTCAATACCATTGTCGGAAGATAAGCATAAGTTTTGAGTGTGTCCTTCGTTGAACATCCAGAGAGAACCAATACAGTAGACATACCACTTTCCATTCCTGAAATCACATCTGTATCCATACGGTCCCCAACCATTACTGATTGATTAAAGTTTCTATGGAATGTTTTGGAAAAGAGTCTGGATAAGACATATTTACTCACACCCAGGTCTTTTGCCATTTCTTCCAATGATAACTTTTTCTTGAAATTTGCTGATATATAGGAAACCGTCTGGTAAATAAGGTCTTTGCTCCCACATGACTCTTCTCTACCAGATTCAGTTTTCCTATGCAGCGCGCAAACACAATTTGAAGATATGCCTGTGCAACAGTAATATCCGACTGTTCTGTCTCTAAAATTGCATTTATAACCCTATATACCTCTGATTCAACCTTTTCCGCTGTGATGATTGGGTATTCAGGAGCCATGGATTGCATGATATCTGCAAATTTGGCAATCGTAAATGGCGATGCAATCAGATAAGTCACTGTATTTACCCCTGGTGTCAGTACCTGATAGTGATGAATAACATTTGGAAATACAAAGCCTATATCTCCTTTTTCCATATGGTAAAGCTCCTGTCCGACACCAAGCTCTAATGTCCCACTCGTTACGCAAACAATCTCCAAAGCATTATGAAGATGTGGCTCAATATGTTTTGACTTCTTATTTACTGCTATGATCTCCTCTTTTGTGTCAACATATTTTAACTGCATGAAATACTCCCCTTTGCAACATTTGTCTATATCTTCTTTCGATTTGGCAAGCAATTCTTTTACACCTATCTTATAATCAACTTGTAAATAAGGAAAGGAGGAATTACAAATGAGCAATCTAAAAAAATATCTGAATAACCTTTTAGTATTCTACGCTGAATATTTTGAGCATCCATACCATGTATAAATACTAAAAGGACTATTTTGTGAAAACTGAATATTTTTTTGAGACCATTTCACAAAAACGAGGTGGTCCTTTTTATTTTCAAAATACAGTTCTATCACTTTATATATAGAAAAAAGCACTGTCTCATCGAGCAACGACCAGACAACGCTTTCTCCTGTCAATTCTAATTCATGTCCGATTTATCTGTTACTTCATCTGCAGCAATTCCTTTTTCTGCTTTCAGTTTTTTATTTGCATCTTCAACATTCATTCTTGAAAGTGCAAACATAATCAATACATCAAAGATTAACGGAAGCCAAAGATACATGAACTGCATCATATCAAGTGCAGACTGTGGCTGAGTTGCATTTTTTCCGACATATCCACTGAGCTCAAGCATCCATCCAACAACAGCGGTTCCAATACCTCCACCGATTTTTACACCAAGAGAAGTACAAGAGTACATCGTTCCATCAATTCTCTTTCCCTGCGTAAGATAAGTGTATTCAGAGCAAGATGCAATAACAGCATTCATATCTCCCTGCCATGGTCCCTGACCTAAGGCTGCAAGAGCTGTAAATGCCATCATCAGCGGAACACTACCCATATATCCAGCAACAACAACAAGTGCTCTACCGATGACTGCTAAGACGTAACCTCTTAAGTTCAGTTTATACATGCCTTTCCACTTACCAACTAATGTCGGTGTAAAATCAGGGCAATAATCAGTGGAATATTTACTGCCCATGCAAATTGTCCAAACAAATTCTTATTTTTCAGTACCCATGTCATGTAATAAATGCCAGCTCCAATCATGGCACCATATAACTGCTGTAAAATATATGTTCCACAAATCATCATGTAATATTTGTTTTTAACAAGAAGCTTGAATGCCTGTACCATTCCATACTTTTCATTATCATTCTTTACTTCTCCTTCATTAAGTTCCTCCTCCGGAAGTTCCTTAACAGAAAGTGCTGACATCGTATTTACGACCAGACCAATGATTGCATAGATAATAGCAACCATTCTCCATGCCGCAGCATCTCCACCGCATTTATCTACAAATCCAACTGTAATCGCCTGAATCAGAAGACTTGTTGAAAATGCAAAAATAAAACGGTAAGATCCCATCTGTACACGCTCTTTGCTGTTCTTTGTAATCAGTGACGTAAGTGCTGAGTAAGCAATATTGTTTGCTGTATAAAACACACCATTTAACAGTGTATATGAAATAAAGAACCATGCATATTTAGCCGTTGTTCCAAAGCTGACCGGTACTGTAAAGCAGCAGACCAGCGTAATGGCACAACCAATATATCCGTATAGCATCCATGGCTTCGCTTTTCCCATTTTACTGTGTGTTTTGTCAATCATTGATCCAAAAAATATATCCGTGAAACCATCAAATAGTTTTGATACGGCAATCAGGGTACCTACAACACCTGCAGCAAGTCCTACTGAGTCTGTCAGATAGGGCATCATGAAGGATGTCAGGAACGCATAGACCACATTTCCTGCGATATCACCCGAACCATATCCGATTTTGTTATACCATTTCAAATACTTTTTTTCTTCCATAGGATTCTTTTGCTCCTCATATTCATTGCACTTAGAATCTCAAGATGTCTAACCGAGTATGATGTCTAATTCTAGTTTTTTCTCTGTTTTTGTCTGATTGTTCTGTATATCCGGATCTTGCAGAACAGCCAGACTCTTTTTCCTTGTTTACGAGTTACTTGAAACTTTATTATCCCTTTACATACGGAACCAGAGTAAACTGGAACCGGAATAATACATCATCAAATCGATACTGATCCAATACAACCGGTCCACAACTATTAGAACCAATGCCATTTAATGCATAGTCAACACAGAATACCACACTATCTGATTCTATTAATTCATAATTATGCGTTTTCTTCTCAAGTTCTTCCTGTGTATAATAAGAAGCATTGAATGAAAATGCCTTTTCTGCGGATACCACAATTCCATATCGGCTGTTGTTAAGCTCTACATATTCACAATCATAATGGCTTCCATTTTCCTGTGGGCGGATATAGTCCTCATGTAAATCCCCTACATTTGCCCGGTACAGACCGTGACGCTGCCTGATGCTTATCACGATAACTCTCCTGCGGTCCCATTCCAAAGTATCTTACATCTGAAAGTTTTTTATCCAGGAACATTCTCACACCAAATCTCGGAAGATCTGGGAATTCTCCATCTTTTGTTGCTGCTATGTCTGCATCAATCTTTCCTGAAGCATCTATTTTCCATGTAATCGTCACATCAAGAATCTTCTGCACTGTTTTTGCCACAACAGAAGCATGGCTTACAATCTTCACACCATGTCTTCCCTGCACAACCTCTGTCGTATAGGCTCTTGTGTAAGCCCTGTCATAGTGGGCTTTTTTCCATTCAGCTTTAATATACATATCGTTATCTGTTGGTGCTCTCCAGATATTTAATTCCATCGGATGGTTCAAGTATTCCCTTCCTGCAAATTTCATCTCTGTAAAGAGTGCAGTACGTCGGTCGATGGTATACGCAAATTCACGACCTTTGATGTGAATCTGTGTATCATTTTCATTTACCTGTAATTCAGAGTCCGTTACTGTTTTTTGTATCCATTTTCTCTGCAAGTTTACATTTTGTACCGTCTTTACTTACCTCAATTTCATCGAATCCAAGAATATGGTCTTCATTCAACAGTGGCAATTCTTTTTTTCAGGTAGTAAATGAGTTTTAAATAACATTTCCCACTCTCTGGCACACTGATCTTCAGGTTTGTTTTTCCTTCCCCGTGTGATGCCACAGAAACCTCCGAAAGTATACCTTTGCTGATTACAAGCCCATCCTGTGTCAGTTCATAGCTGATTTTCACATAATCTTTCAGGTCATCAAAATCCATGTAGTTGTGAAGCACCAGCTCTCCACTTTCTTTATCATAGGAAACAACTCTTACAGGGCGATATACATTCTTGTATTCCAACAGTCCTGTGTGTACAGTTCTGTCCGGATATACCAATCCATCCATACAGAAATTGCCGTCATGGATCTCTTCTCCATGATCTCCTCCATAAGCATAGATTGTCTTTCCATTCTCGGCAGTACCATGAGCAATCGCATGGTCACACCATTCCCAGACAAAGCCACCACACATTTTATCGTTGTCCTGAATCATTTGGAAGTAATCTTCAAAATCTCCAGGTCCATTTCCCATGCTGTGGCAGTACTCGACTAGAAGGAATGGCTTGCTTCCGTCCTTGTCCAGATATTCCTGAATTTCGGAAAGTGCCGGGTACATCCGGCTGTACATATCCAGATTGCTGTAATCATATGTTTCATCATAATTACGGTATCTTGCACTCTCATATTGGGTGATACGGTCTGGATCATAATTCTTTGTCCATTCTAGTGCTTTTTCAAAGTTGCAGCCATAAGCACTCTCATTTCCCATTGACCACATAACAATACAGAAACGGTTTTTGTCACGTTCCACCATGAGTTTTACACGATCAACGATTGCCTCTTCCCATACCGGATCATCTGCAATCTTCTCGTTCCATCGCTTGAACCGATTGTAATCGGTGTCTTCTTTTCTGTAAATCATAAATGGACCATGAGCTTCAATATCTGCTTCATCTATCACCATGAATCCATACTTGTCACACATTTCATAGAAAAATGGTGCGTTCGGATAGTGGCTGGAACGGATCGCATTAAAATTATGCTGCTTCATTAACGTAAGATCGGTTGTAATCTGTTCCGGATTGATTGTAAATCCCGTAACCGGATCAGAATCATGTCGATTGACTCCACGGAATTTAATCTTCTGCCCATTTAGATAAATAACCTGGTCTTTAATCTCTACCTTTCTTAATGCAATGTGATCCACAATTACTTCATTTTCTGTCTCAAGAATCAATTTATACAGATATGGATTTTCTGTATTCCAAAGTTCCGGACTAGCAATTTCTAAAACAGAAGCTCCTTCTTCGCAATACTTCCTACTGCTACAACTGCTCCGTTTCTATCTTCAATCGAAATTTTTACATTTGTTGGAAAGTAGAATTTCATTTCAAGTTCTACTTTTGCAAGCATATCCTCAATTTTTGTTTTAATATGATAATCGCTGATTGCCTGCTCTGGACGTTTCAAAATGTACACATCCCGGAAAATACCACTCATACGGAATTTGTCCTGATCTTCCAAATAAGAACCATCACACCACTTCATTACCAACACTGCCACCGTATTTGTTCCATCCTGAAGTACATCTGTAACATCAAACTCACTGGTCATATGTGAAACCTGGCTGTATCCTACATAAGAACCATTGATCCATACATAAAAGCAACTGTCTACTCCTTCAAAGTTCAAGAAAGCTTTTGGTGCTTTCTCATCTCTACTGTACTCAAAGGTATGTGCATAGGCTCCACACGGAATATCCTGCGGTACATATGGTGGATCAAATGGAAACGGATACCGGATGTTTGTATACTGATGTGTATCATATCCTGCCATCTGCCATACACTTGGAACCTGAATCTCATCAAAATTTTCTGTATCATAATCCTTCTCAAAGAAAGAATCCTTAATGTTATAAATGCTGGTAAAATACTGGAATTTCCAAGTTCCATTTAATAACTGCATACGATCTGATTCTTCTCTGTGTTCCACCAAGTTATCCATTCTTTTGGATGCTGGAATATAATAGGCTCTGGCTGGCATTGTGTTTTCATGCAATACATTTAAGTTCTCATAATAACGCGGTACAATCATAAATAGCTCTCCTCCAATACATATACTTTTTTGTTTTTTGCTTCCCTAAAGCAAACCTTATACTTTACTTTTTTGTTTACGTTCCTTAGTTATGTTATATATAGCTTATCTTATTCCGCAAAATATGTCTATGAATTGGATTGGATAAAATATGCACTAAATGATATAATAATAAAAAGCGTGAAAAGAGGTGCTGCTCTATGTATATGAACACTGGTTATCTGAATCACTCACACATGGATTTCAAAAACAAAAGTCATCCACTGATTGTAGGAAGCTGTGGCACTTATCGTCTTTCCAGCTATCCAAAATTGCCAACCTACCGTCCAAAGGGGACGCCTGGATTATCAGATCATCTATATCACTGCTGGTTGTGGGCATTTTCATTTTGACAATGTAGATAACGAAACAATTGTTCCCGCCGGTAATATTGTGCTGTACAGACCGAAGGAACTTCAGAAATATGAATATTATGGAGAAGATAAGACAGAAGTATACTGGATTCACTTCACAGGAAGCAATGTGAAAAATATCTTGCGTCAGTATGGATTTCCGGATAAAGAACGAGTCTTCCAAGTGGCACATCTATGGATATGAACGGATTTTCAAAAGTATTATTATAGAGCTCCAACACTGTCAAAACGACTATGAGGAAATGCTTGTTCTTTTGCTTCGTCATCTGTTAATTAACTTTCACCGGAACTGACTCGAGAGCACATATCAAAAAATGAATATCTTGATCGTGAGATGGATATCGCTGTTACCTATTTCAGCGAAAATTATAATCAGGACATCAACATAGAGGATTACGCAGCCTCACGAGGAATGAGTGTCAGCTGGTTTATCCGGAATTTCAAAAAATACACCGGTTCCACACCAATGCAATTCATCGTAGGAATCCGGATCAACAATGCTCAGATGCTACTTGATGCAACAACCTATTCCATCAATGAAATCTCTAAAATCGTCGGATATGATAACCAGCTATATTTCAGTAATCAATTCCAGCTGAACACCAGGGGTCATATCAAAAAATGCCATGACGCATGCCGCATCCGGTGCCGGTTTCCCATAAATCTGTGTCTGTGTCACATCAAATGTGCCGCAATCACATGTAGGGGGTATTTCACATCCAAACAACAAAGCAAACTGCTTTTTTTGCTTTCTCAATATCGTTTACCACAAATCCTACTTGTGCAAATTTAGACTGACTGACAATTTTCTTAACATCCATTTCTAGCTTATCCTCCTTAATTGTTTTTTGTTATTTGGGCCCGAATTTTATTCATTACTTCACTGTTGTCTCTGTCCACCTTAATATTCAGCTCTGTTTTTAAGCTGTCAAAAGTGTCAACAAATGAATAACTCTGATCGGGATAATAACCTATATGATAATATCCATCTGTTCCGCATGCTTCCTTGATTGTGCGGAACGCCTCTTCCTCATCCGGAGTCAGGAATGCCATATGCATCATTCCCTCCCCATGCTTTTCCAAGAATGTCTTCCATGGGCTGGGTTCATCTCCTGGCTGAGTAAGCTCCAAAGTAACATTTTCCAATTGAATTACACTAATTCTGCAATTTGTATAAATCTCCGGATGTCCATTCGTTAATACCGGAGCAACATCAGGTCCCGGTATATTCCATATTCTTGGTCTTTCAATACCAAGTATTTTTGTCCAAGCATCTACTACCTTGTCAAGATCCCTCACCACAAATGCGATGTGTACAAGCTTTTTGTTCCAATTGACATATTCTTTCCTCCTCGTATATTGTCATCCATTTATAAAGGCATTGCATTACCACGATAATCAATAAACCATTGATCCTTTTCTATATGCGTTGTTCCTTCAAGAATATTGCAAAATCCGATAGCAGCTTCTTCAGGTTCTATCTGTGCTGTAGTTCTTCCCATATCTGTATTCATTCTCCCAGGGTGCACGGCATATACATTTATGCTTTCGCCAACTGTCACCCGCAATGTCTGAATGATTTTATTGGCAGTTGTCTTAGAAACCCCATATGCCGGGAACAAGCTACCTTCATTCGCAAAGCTGCCTCCTTCTGATGTTACTCCAATAAACAATCCTGACTTTTTGATAACAGGTAAAAAATCTCTAAATACCGTGATCAATCCAAGCGCATTTACTTCTATCTGTTTCCGAATATCATCTAAGCTTTCTGTCAGCAGAGTCTCTGTGCGATCAGATTGAAGTAAAATACCTGCTACGTATACAACCGCATCTATTTCCCCCACATGATGCTTTGTCCATTGTACTGCATCCCTTATCTGTCCTTCATCTGTAGCATCCATCTGCAGATAAATTAGATTCTCTCTTTCAGAGATAGTGTCATCCAATCTTCTAAGCCCTGCGACAACAGTATGACCTTTTTCCGCCAACATTTGTGCCAATACATGTCCCAGACCTCTCCCGGCTCCGACAATCACAATCTTCATTTTTATCCTCCTAAAACACTACATTTGCATCTTGTAATCGTTTCTTCACATAGGTTAGACTTTTTAAGTACTCTTCGTCTGTGTCTAGATGTTCAATAATTACTGGCATATCGTGATTATAGTTCTGAAGATGTTGAATTAATTGTTCAATATCCAATATGCCATTTCCACAGTTGGTTTCTTCCAATTGAAAAGTCAATTCTCTTTTAAGTCTTATATCCTTTAGGTGACAACTCAATATTCGATCCCCAATCTTGTCAAAACACTCTTGCATAAATTCATTGATGTGAAAATATCGCTGTGGGGAATTAATCATATTGACAAAATCAAAATGAATCCCAAATTCTTCTCTATTTATATCCTTCTCTAATCTTAAATACTCATCCGGGCCGGTTGGATACATCCATGGCATGGGTTCAATACTATATTTGACCCGATGAGGTCGTACCTCATCAATCAGTTTTTTTGTATAACTGACCAGTTCACTCCATGCTTCCGTAGAAAAGTTTTCAGGATATCCTCCATCCCAAATCGGTCCGCCAAAGGTTCCAGCAACGTTGACACAGCAGACCGCACCGATTTCATCTGCAAGCCTTAGCTGCCTTCGTGCATATTCCCGAGCTTCTTCTCTTTCTTTTGGATTGACAGCAAAAACATTTTTCCAGATTCCCACCTCTGCGATCAACAGATCATGTTTTTTTGCTTCATTCATGTAATCTGCAACTAATAGATCTGATGCAGTACAGTCAACAGGAAAAACGACAGCTTTGCATCCCAACAGTTCCATTTTTTCTGCCCATTCTTTAGGTGTTGTATGTTTCAATGCAGTGGAGATCCCCAATCTCATAACTCATTACCTTTCTTCATATTCCGTCTCTAACACTTGAGGTAGTCCTGTTTCTGCAGATTTAATAATGCTTGTAATAATATCCACAACATGAACTGCCAGCTGTGCATCCTCTTTCTCATTATTATCTAATTTATGAACAAGATCTACCACACCTGCTCCTCGTACGAAATTGCCCACATCCTGATATAATTCGGGAAGTGTGCAAAAGCCTCCGTCATTTTGATCCTGTCCGCCAAAGCATTCTGCAAGCATTTGTTCCCTTCGATATACCTTCGGAACCCCTCCGGTCATATTAGGATCCGGTGCTTCTAAGGTTCCATCTGTCCCATATATCTCCATGTGCGGCATGGTACTTTTGGAAATATCAAAACTAAAGTTCATATTAGCAAGCATCCCATTTTTTAAATCAGCAATCACTGCGAAATGAGTAGGTGTTTCTACCGGAATTTTGCAACCAAACCGTTCACTGGTATACACTGTTCTTTCAGCAAATCCTTTCTTCGCATTTGCGTACACTTTCCTGACAGATCCAAAAAGTTTTACTAACGCAGATAAATAGTATGGTGCCATATCATATAAGGGTCCTCCACCTTCTTCATAAAATGCTTCAGGTCTTGGATGCCATGTTTCCACTCCTGCACTCATCATATTGGCATTTACATATAAGGGTTTTCCAATCCACCCATCATTGATTAATTTCTTGCAAGTACTGAGTGAACTACCCAAAAAGGTATCCGGTGCGCATCCCACTGCCAAACCTTTTTTTCTTGCCAGTTCTTGTATTTCCCGTGCTTCTTCCAATGTCAAAGCAAACGGTTTCTCACAATATACATGTTTACCTGCCAACAGTATTTTACGATTTACTTCTGTATGCATCTTGGGCGGTGTCAGATTTATAATAAGCTCCGTCTCTGTATCGTTCAACAATTCATCCGGAGTTCCCCACCGTAGAATATTATACTGTTGGGCAGTCCTTTCTGCTACATCTGAGTGAACATCCGCAACCATACAGATTTCCAGTTCCCGGTATAATCTCTGAATGTCCTGAATATACTGTTTACTGATCACTCCGCAGCCCATAATACCAATCTTCATATGTCTCCCAACTCACCTTTCACAGTCTGATTTATGAATTATTTGACTCTCCAAATTTTAAGAACTTAAATAATATAAGAATAATCGCAAATGCTACAACCAGCATAATCCATGCCTGTGCAGACGCATATCCCATTTTAAAATAGGTGAATGCATTCTGATACAGATAAAGCGAATAAAACATTGTTGCATTATTGGGTCCGCCCTGTGTCATAATGTATGGCTCTGCAAACCACTGAAAGACGCCAATCACTAGAGTAACCATGTTATATAAAATGGTAGGCTTCAGCAAGGGTAGCGTAATGGAAATAGTCTCCCTAAAAAAACTTGCCCCATCGATTTCAGCCGCTTCATACAATGTTTCTGAAATATCCTGCAAACCTGCCAAATAAATTATGATAGCATTTCCACAGGTCCATATCATCATCATGATAAATGCAGGCTTTGCCCATGTAGGACTTGCAAGCCAACCGGGACCTTTAATACCGATATATCCTAATAGCGTATTGACAACTCCAGTTTCTGGCTGCATAACCCAAATCCAAAGCAGACAAGCCACTACGGTAGGTACAAGCGTTGGGATAAAGAACACAACTCTCATCCAGCCAGTATGTCTTAATTTTTTGCTATTAAGAATTACAGATACTGCAACAGCAAAAAAAGTGGTCACCGGCACCCCGATTAACATCATGTACGCTGTATTCTTACATGCTTTAATAAACGTCTGGTCATGAAAAAGGGTGACATAGTTTTTTACTCCCGTAAATACCGGCTCTTTAATAACGCTATAGTCACAAAAAGAGTAATATAAAGAGCTTAATATCGGGTACAGAGTGAATCCTAAAAATCCTATAATCCAGGGAAGCACAAACAAAATACCATTTTTTGCTTCAGCCATTCTCATTCTCGAGTTTTTATATTCGCTAAATTCCGTTTTGACTGTTTTCTTCATAACGGCCTCCTATCCTTTGATTCCGCTCATGGTTATACCCTGGATAAAATACTTCTGAAGTACAAAAAACAGAAGCAAGACCGGAAGTACCATCACAACCCCTAACGGTAACAGTAAATCCCAGTTGGGATCATAATTAGACTTTAGCATTGATGCCGCAAGTGATAAGGTATACAATCTATCACTTCCCAAGAATACTAACGGTCCAAGGAAATCATTCCACGCTCTGATAAATGCCATAATTGCTACAGATGCTAATGCAGGTTTTGAGATTGGCATAATTACTTTTAAGAAAATTTCAAATTCATTTGCTCCATCAATACGCGAAGACTCTGTAATTTCTTTTGGTACTCCCGTAAGGAATTGCCGTAATAAAAATATATAAAATGCATTTCCAAAAAATTGCGGAACAATCAGCGGAAGGAATGTTCCTACCCAATGCATTTTGGTGAACATTAAATACAAAGGGATCATTGTTACCTGATACGGAAGAATCATTGTGGCAAGTACAATCATAAACACTTTATCTCTTCCGGGCCAGCGTAATCTTGAAAATCCATATGCTATCAAAGAATTAGAAATCAAAGCTCCTACTACACTGAAAAAGACAATTATTAATGTGTTTTTTAAATACCGTAAAAAAGGAATCTGCTGAAACATATTTATGTAGTTATCAAAGTCAAAGTGCTTTGGCAGCCATCTGAACGGTACCTGAAAAAGTTCGCTGGTGCTTTTAAACGATCCCATTACAAGGAAGAAAAAAGGAATAAGCCAAAGCAGTGCGAAGAACAAAAGGATGAAATATAATATAAATTTTCGGAAGAAGACTCCCATTTTGTAAAGACGCATATTTTTCTTCATATTGTTTCCTCTTATTCAGACAGGATAAAGCAATACCTTATCCTGCCTGAAATCACTTGTTATTTACTTCGCATCCATTGTTGCCTGCATTTGATCCTGAAGAGTCTGTAAAGCAGCCTTTGCATCAGCATCCGGATTATATATCATGTTCTGTCTCAGTGCAATAAACTGATTCGACAGTTCTGCAGATACAGAACAAAGTGCCGGAATTCCATTTTCAGGAGAGTTTGCAATTTTACGTTCTAGTGCATACATTTCATCACCATTTTTTGTCAAGCTGACATCATCAAATGCCGCATCGATAACCGGAATGGATCTCCACACAGAGAAATTATCTTCATTGATACTTCCCTGTTCAGCAAATTTAATAAACAGTGCAGCTAACTGTGCTTTATCAGGGTCTGTTCCTGCAGGAATCGCAAAGACATTGGTTCCAAACGTTGTACTGTTTGCGCGTCCACCTTCGGGGACAGGAACTGCACATACTTCGTATGGCACATCGGGTGCATACTCCTTTAAAGCCTCGGAAAACCAGTTTCCGGTAATAGTCATGCCTACTTTTCCAGTCATAAACGGATGATCGGGGGAGAACATCTGTCCCAATCCAGAAGTAAAGGCATTGATTTTTTCCGGATCATATTTTTTAGCATATCCCTGAATCCAAGCCATATAATTCAGCATTTTATCCGAAGTTAAATCCACTTTTCCAGTTGTTTTATCATAAGGATCCGCGCCAAACAGATACGGCAGGATAAATGCCTCATTTCCGGAATCAAGCCACGGCACAATTCCAAGCCTGTTATAGGATCCGTCAGCAGCTTTCACTGTCATCGCATCAGACCAGCTATCCAGTTCTTCAATGGTCTTAGGTGGATTTTCAGGATCCAAACCGCACTCTTTTGCAATTTCTGGATTATAATATAGCATGATAACATTGGTATCCTGAGGAATCAGATAGCAGACGTCATTATAATACATGACATCCTTGCAACCTTCAAAAAAGGAAGACACATCCAAGTCAATTTCGTCTAACACTGCATCAAGTCCCATAAAGGATCCTTCTGCCGCATACTGATAACACGATATAGAATTGTCTGTCACGATCAGATCAGGAGCAGTTCCACCTGCTATTGCGCTAAGGAGCTTACCATTATTTATTCCTGCGCCATCAGGTACAAACTGTAAATCACACTTTATTCCAAGATCTGCATAGGCTTCGTTGAATGCATCAACTCTCTTCTGCTCCCATATAGCAGAGTCACCCGTATATGCCGACCAGAATGTAAAGGTACCGGTTTTCCCAATATCCGTCACTTCTACTTCAACATCATTATCTCCCATTTTTACAGTTTTTACTGTGGTTGTCTTGTCTCCGTCAAGGCTGACGGCCTGTGTCTGAGCTGATGATGTTTGAGAAGCATCCATATTTTCAGTATCTTTGGTGCCTCCGCAGGCAGTCAGGCTAGATGCAATTAACATTGTCGCCATCACCGCTGCTAATGCTTTTTTCTTTTCCATAAATGTACCCTCTCTTCAATTCATTAAAAAGCGATTAATAGTTGCGTCATCATATTTAACAAGCTTGTTTTGTATGTAAGTGTATTCTATCTCTAATTAGCATTTTTTTGCTTATAATATTTTGTTATGTACTTATTATTTTTGTCATTTATTTCATTCTCATTGACTGAATAATATAATTTTGTAACAAAATTAACAAACATATTGACTGTATCGCCTAAAAATAGTAGTATATTTGTATATTATATCGTATAACTTTTCCTAAATTTACGGATAATTTGTTTTAAATTATTGTTATTGTAATTGCTTATAAATTGCTATTGAATAAGCAAAAGGAGGCTTTGTATGCAATCTTCTGAAAAAATGGAAAACATAATTACAGATCTTGATTATAACGTCAAATTTTCCTACATGGGTGCGCCAAGATCATTTCCTGAACATTGGCACGAATTTGCGGAGTTTATTATCGCAACTGATAATAATGGCAGTTACTCTGTCGGAAACGAGCAATACCACCTTGACACCGGGGATCTCCTCTTAATCTGGCCGGGTGAAATGCACAGCAATATATCTGTAACTTCAAATAGTTCTCTCTTGCTTCAATTTGGTGATAACTTTATTTATAACTGTCATGACCTAATGATTAACTATAGGCATTTTAAAACCTATCACAAAATAGGCCGCGAGGATATGACAGAATTAAACGAAATATTAACCTATCACATGAAAGAAGCCTATCATATTTTTAAATCACATGACCCTTTTACCGAAACAGCTTGTACTATACAGATTTATTCAATGCTGATGGCTTTAGGTAAATATATTTATAATAATATAAATACAAGTCAGATTACCTCCAATTGCAGTAGCCAAAATTATATTAAAATACAAAATGCATGCACTTATATTTCTCAAAACTGTGAAAAGATCTGTCTCAAAAGGATATATCCGATATTTTTGGATTTAGTCATTTTTATTTTTCACGGTTATTTAAAGAATATACACATATGACATTTAATGATTATCTATCGAACGAACGTATTCAGCGAGCTACCCGACTGTTATGTGAGGAAGCCCTGCCAATTACGGAAATAGCTTATCAATCCGGATTTCAAAGTATTTCTAACTTTAATCGCGTTTTTAACAAAATAACGCATTATTCTCCGTCTGAATACCGTAAAAAATACAATGGAAATCAAGAGCCCACAAGTTAATGTGGGCTCTTTTAACACTTATACCAATATATTTTCCATAACTTTTTTCAAGGATTCTTCCGCCGAAAAGGCAGTCATGTATTCCAATCCAACATATCCATCGTATCCATTATCAGCAAGTTCCTGAAGCAAGTATGTATAATTGATTTCTCCGCCGGTAATAGGACCTCGACCAGGCACAGCCGCTGCATGAAAATGTCCTATTTGGTTCAAATGGTCAAATATATTAGAATACAAATTTCCTTCTGTGATTTGTTGATGATAGATATCAAATAATATCTTCACATTATCCGAATCTATTTTCTCTAATATGTCAAAAGCTTCTCTCGAAGTAGACAAATGATATCCCGGATGATCTACCAGTAAATTTAAAGGCTCTATTACAAGCTCTATTTTTTGCTCAGCCGCAAGGTCCCCTGCTTTTTGCATAGTATCAATGAAAGTGCATCTATGTTGATCTCTCGTTATGCCTTTTGCAGCTGTTTCATATTCCCATCCAGCCTGTACGATCAATCTTCCACAGTCAAGTACATGAGCCGTTTCCATACTCCTTTTTAAACCTTCAAGGAATTCCTGCTGTTTTTCAGGATCTCCAGGATTAATAAACTCCGTACAGAAAGCTGCTGTCTTTAGTCCTGTTTCCTTCTGAACCTCTTTTATACGTTTAATATCTTTATCCTTCCATGACCAAAATTCATAAGCTTTATATCCAAGTCTGTGAATTACACTCATTGCCTCTACGAATGATAATTTACTCTCCCGAAATACTGCATCAATACAAACAGAATAGTTTAATTTTTTTGCTCCCATACAATTTCTCCTTCCTTATTTTGTCAACTAATTATAAATGAATATCGAATGTCTTCTTTTGCACTTACATGATACGATGGTTCTACATCGGCTCCCCAACTATTAATTCCTCCAATGCCTCTTGTCGCTCCATAAATACACAGTACAGTTCTCCTTGCTGGCGGAAGCTCTTCCTGATGAGTTGCATTTTCGATTTCACATGCCGTATATGGAAGACATGAAAAATGAAAATTTTCTCCACTCTTACATATTTTCAGCATATGTTTACCAGGTGACGGCATACTATTATCCTGTATAGTATCTCGATATATTTCAACCCATTCTGTATCCATATGCATTCCACATTCCTGCGGAACCAAATATGGTGTCATAATCGGTTTTTCAATGAAAACACCTCTATGGGCTCCCTTCTTTCTGTCCGGGTAGGTTTCTCCCGACAACCCTTCATACCTATATTCCTTTGCAAGCGTCGGCATAAGTATACGTAGTCCAAAAACCGGAAGCTCTGGAAGTTCCGGTCTTCCATGGAAGAGGTTTTCCACAAGAATTTCTCCATTACTGTTAATCTGATAGGATACTTCCACCAATGTTTTGGGAATTGTAATAGTTTCATAGGTAAAGATTATTTTTACATGATCAGCATATTCATTGGCTGAAAATGCATTATTATAAGGTGCACATGGTAATCCGATATCTTTGTCATCAACTATCACTTGTTTCTTCACACAATGTATAAACATATCAGCGGACATCCACGCTCCACTCTGCACTTGGAATCCACAGCCCCGATCATTATCGGTAAGCGCTCTCCAAAAGGCTGGTTTAGGACATCTAAACAACCACTCTATTCCGTCTTTTACGAGTGACTCCATTCCTCCAGCCACATAAGAAAAAAATATAAGAAAAGTTATCTCCCGATACTCCAAGAGTACAATCACCGTATACAATTTTCAACATTTTTTATTCATATTTTGCATAATAGTATTTTACCTCCTGAGTGGCCGGCTTTTCTGTTCGGTCTGCGAACACAATTCCATTTCCGGAAAATTCATAATCGGACGGTCTGTCATCGAAATCTCCACCATAACGGAGAACCTGTTCTCCGGTCACTTCATCCTTGACATAAATCGCCTGATCAATATAATCCCATATAAACCCTCCCTGAAACATTGGATATTTGTCCAGGAGGTTCATGTAAGAATCCATTCCACCAAGGGAATTTCCCATACAGTGCATATATTCACATAATACATATGGCTTTTTTGCATTCTGATCAAGATACTGTCTGACTTCATCCGGAGTAGCATACATTCTGCTTTCCACTTGAGATATTTTATCCTCGTAGCTTCTGTTAACAGATACTCCTTCATAGTGTATTAGTCTTCCGTCATTTTGATCCATAAAATATTGATTCATTGCTTCAATATCATCTCCGGCATATGACTCATTTCCCAACGACCAGAACAATATGGAAGTATGGTTCTTAAAAAGTTTCATAATTCGATTGGGCACGATCAATCACTGCTTCTTTCCATTGAGGTATTGATCCGGGGACGTTATATGACGGCTCTATCGCACCCATTTTTGCCATGATCCATGGCTTTCCAAATTGGTTTCGGCCATCATATATATTCCTGCTTCATCACACATATAATACCATGGAATCTGATTTGGATAATGACATGTTCTGACTGCATTAATATGATTCTGCTGGAAAAGCATCAAGTCAATTCGCATTTCTTTTTCTGTAATGCATCTTCCTTTATGCGGTTCCCATTCATGTCGATTAATACCTGTCAGAATCAGCCTCTTTCCATTTAAATAAATAACTTTATCTATAATTTCAAGTCTTCTAAAGCCAATTGCATAAGGTACAATTTCTATCAGACAATTATCCTGATCTCTTACCTCCAAGCAGAAATCATAAAGATATGGCTTGTGATGATCCCACGGAGTAATGGATATGGGTAACGTATCTTTAAGAGCACCAGTTACCTGAAGAATGTTCGAAGTTCCCTTGTCGCTGTATTGCATTTTCATGTCCTGGCTCCAGCAGATTTTTCCTTTATCTCTCAGTACCGCCGTTACCCTGATGTCTTTTGCGTAGACCATGGACAATTTTGCATTAACTTCCAAATTTCCCTGTATGTTTGAGTTCCACAATATTGGGCGAATAAAAATGTCTTCAACATGTACACAAGGCTTTGCCTTAAGTTTAACACTTCTAAATATACCGAAAAAGCGAAAGAAATCCTGATCTTCCAAAAATGCAGCTGTACTCCTTTTATGAACCTCAACGCAAAGTTTATTTTCCTCTGTCCTAATATATGGAGTAAGATCAAATTCCGATGGTGTAAAGCTATCTTCTGCATATCCTATAAACTCACCATTCAGCCAGATATACATTGCCTGTTCTACTCCTTCGAAGCAGACGTAAACCCTATTTCCCTGAAAAGTCTCAGGCAGATCAAATGTGCAGACATATGATCCTACCGGATTATACGAAGCTTCGCTGAACATTCCAGCACCATTTCCAGCATTTTCAATGCTATATGCAGGTCTGCGATACTCATGTCCTTCCCATGGATACATGGTATTAATATATTGTATTTTATCATAGCCTTGCAATTCTATATGTCCCGGCACTCTGATCATATCAAAGTTCGAATCATCGTATCCTTCTTTGTAGAAATCAGCTGGTCTCGATGCTGCATTCTTACTGTATCTAAACTTCCATAAGCCATCCAGCAGCATCACCCATCGGTCTGATTTCTTCTCCATATCATTATAGCTTGCATAATAAGCATGGTCACTATGTGCATCCTCTCTGTTGACTCTAAAAATCTCAGGATTATCCAGCCATCTGATATCTGCCTTCATCATTTATACCTCTTCCTAATATAATAAATTAATCATTCCCAAAATCTTTCCAATTCTAGTGCTCGCTCACCCCAAATGGCATTTTTATGCAAGCACAATCCACTCGCTTTTATATATTGCTTTTTCCCTTACTCATATACCTGGATATGATAGTTTGTTACCACCGTGAGAATATTATAATCTACGCCACACTGATCCATAATCTTTGCTACAGATCTGATTCGGTCAAATGCTGATGCTCCATCTTTGGTATGTCGATAACAATCATGAATCTCTTTTTGTGCCGTCTACAGAGAGTCCTACAAGAAAATGATTTTTGAGTGTCTGCTCTGTCATAAATCCATAGGATTCCCGTGCTCTCTTTTTTGTTTCATCGCAGTAGAAACAGTAATCACACTTCATATTGCATAATCCTGATGATGGTTTTATAAGTACACTAATCGGTGGCATATATTTCTCCTGTCTGTTTTCCTATATCAATACTGACATAGCTAACTTCATCACTCCTGCCAATACCATTACCCAAATGGGGTTCAGCTTAGTACTACGCAGCAGCAATATACATATTGCGAATATCAGAATCATGATCCATTTTGTTCCAAATAGGGATATTTCTATTCCATTTCCCCAAAAGGCTGTTATAAGAATCTGGACTCCGGCCGAAGCGATCATTGCCACCACCGCTGGTCGAAGCGAATGTAATACACCTTGAAGCATATCCATGCTCCGATATCGCAGATATAATTTTGCAAGAATCGTTACAATAATGCAGGATGGTAAGATACATCCTACCGTTGCTACTACTGCTCCGGGTATTCCTGCTATTTTAAGTCCTACAAAAGTAGCCGAATTAACAGCAATCGGTCCCGGGGTCATCTGAGATATCGTTATAAGATCTGTAAATTCCGACATTGTAAGCCATCCATGGCTGGTTACAACCTGCCCCTGTATCAAAGGCATTGCTGCATATCCTCCACCAAAGCTGAACAACCCTATCTGTAAAAAGCTCCAGAATAACTGTAAATATATCATTTCATCTTCCTCCTATTTAACAGGAGTGTACGGATTATGCCAATTATTCCGCATACGATTACGATATACACAACATTTATACCAAACAGGCAGGCTGCGACAAACGCTCCTACCATTATAATCAGCGACACAGCTTCCTTCTCTTTCACGATTGGAATCCCCATATCCAACGTGACGGATGCAATTACCGCTCCGACCCCAGCCTGCATACCTTCCAGAAGCTGACTGATTAACCAGTTATTTCTAAAGGCTTTATAAAATACAGATATTACTGATAAAATCACAAACGGAGGCAGTACCGTCCCAAGGATTGCTACCAACGCTCCCAGAATGCCTGACAGCTTATACCCTACAACAATGGCTCCATTTACTGCGATCGCTCCCGGAGAGGATTGTGCGATTGCCACTAGATCAAGCATTTCATTTTCTTCTATCCAGTGATATTGATCTACAAATTTTTTCTTCATCAGTGTAACGATCACATATCCCCCACCAAAAGTAAATGCGCTCAGATATAAGGTAGATAAAAACAGTTTCAATAGCATTTTTTTCTTGTTTTTTTCTTTCATGTCTGGTCTCTCAATATATTTTAAAATACTACATTACCTATATGCAGAAAACGATGCGATTTCCTTTATAACTAAGTCATCGCATCATTTTCTGTACTCTCTTAATTTATGCACTTACTTCAATGTCTCGTAATCCGCATCCGTGTAGTCTTTCGTCGCATCCCAGTTAGGAAATTCCAATGAGCTATAATCCATTCCAACTGCCTCCGAAGCACGCTTCCACTCTGTAGTTGTATCATTTGCCAGTGTCTTTAATGCACTGTCATAGTCAGTAATACTCTGGGAAATAATGCCCTGCACAATTGCTCCTAAGCTAGGCTGTACATCCTTTACTTCTGCATAAAAATCATTTGCTTTCTCATCTCTCTTTACTAAAGTAGGAACTACTCTGGATGTTTCCTCTGCAATTGTGTAGTATTGTTTCATATGCTCATTGGTCATGTATTTTTCATTGATTTCCGGAATACAGGACACAAAACTTCCACTTTCCACATTGCTCTGCTGATATCCATATTGTTCATCATACAGTGCCATTAAATATTCAGCTGCTTCCTTGGGATGTTTGGACTGCTTATAGATACCCATCCACGGAGATAATTCACCCGCCTGAACATAAGTGTTTGTTACTCCGTCAGGAACAGGAACTGCCATAACTCCATAATTCAAATCCGGATAATTTGCATCCCACTGGGATACACACCACATTCCTGGCAGAGGAATGCCGCCTGTCCCTGTGCAAATAATTCTCTTGCCTCCGGAGCACTTATATTGATAGTATCCGGATGAATACTTCCATCATCTACCAGACCTTTAATAAATCCAAGCGCATCATTCATTTCCTTGCTGTCGTAAGGCGCCACTCCATTATCCGTCAGCACTTTCTGCGTTGCAGCTACCTTACCACCAGCTGCTGCAGCCAGGGATCTTGCCATAACGTCCATACGGTTCATCTGTTTTCCGCCATCAATCAGACCATAAACATTGCCATTCCCCATCTCTGTAACTTTTTTTTAGAGGCTTCTCTAAACTCTGAATATGTTGTGGGAACCTCCGTAACACCTGCCTGGTTCAAAATATCCTTATTATAGAAGAATAAGCACTGAATGATTGGCATCTGTTCTGTAACTGTATACCAGTCATCCCCAATATCAGTAACTCCCTCTGCAAAGGCATCCGGATCAAACTTATTTCGGAATTCATCGGTTACATAATCGTTAATCGGCTGGAACCACCCTTCTTCTACCGCTGTATTTAAAGTAAGTCCCACCGGAATCGGAAACAAATCAGGTCCCTCACCAGATTTAATCATAGTAACAATAGTATTTTTGAATTGATCTACTGTAAGCATAGTATATTCAATTTTAATATCAGGGTGTGCTTCTTCGAACTTCTTATGAAACTCCTCTCTTTGTGTAGCAGATCCATCGCTCCAGTCAACAACCCGAAGTGTTATTTGCCCATTGGGGTCCTCTTCTGTTGCTGCTATGACACTTGCATTTTCGCCTGTCTCATTTCCATTACCTGTTGAGGGCATTGCACCACATCCTGCCAGGGTTGTTGCTGCAATTATAGCAGTCAATAACAGTGTACCAAGTCGTTTTAATTTCATTTCTTTTTCTCCTCTCTTTGATATAAATTATTGTTTTCAATTAACTTTTAACAGCTCCGGCAATTCCTTCCACAAAATGCTTCTGCATTAAAACAAATAATATAATAACCGGGATTACAGCTATAGAACCTCCGGCAGCAATGCCTGTCCAATCAACAGTATTTTCCCCTTTGAATGCATATAACCCAACCGCAAGTGTCCTAGATGACGGATTATTCAAAGTTAATACCAAAGGAAGCATGAATGCATTCCAAGCCCAAATGGTTTCCATAATGACTACTGTCGTTGCGACAGGCTTACAAAGTTTCATCATAATATAGAAAAATGTCTGAAAATAATTGCATCCATCTATCTTAGATGCCTCTTCCAACTCATTTGGTACAGATTGAAAGAAACTGGTAAACAGAAGCAAAAAGATAACATGCGCTCCTCCTGCCTGTGATAAGATCAATCCAAGCTTGGTACCTACCAGATTCATTCCTTTGACTACTTCATAGGTCGGTATAATTGTACTCACCAGCGGAATAGCAATACTGGCCAAGAAAACTGCCATGCATAGGTTTCTGCCAAGAAATTTATAACGTCCCATAGCATATCCCGCCATCATCGTCATAATCAGCACAATGATAACCGAAAATGCTGTTACAATAATTGTATTGATAAAATAAGTGCCAAAATCCGCTTTCTGCCAGATACGAATAAAATTGTCGATTGTCGGCTGTACCGGAATCAATCCCATACGGTTTTGGAAGAACTCATTCTGGCCCTTAAACGAGGCGGAAATCATCCATAAAAAAGGATATATCCAGAAAAATCCAACGCAAAGCAGCAAACCATGTTTAATCACAGATTTAACGATATGAATCTTTTTTTCTTTGCTCATCTGTTCCACCCCCTATTGTACATTCTTCTGTAGACGGTCTTTCATTGCATTCAGAAGTATTCCTATTATTATAACGGCGCCTCCAAAGAACAGAGCTGCTGCACTCGCATAGCCAAGTCTTGGCATTCCAATCTCACTTGAAAATGCGGTTCTATATACATACGTTGCGATTACATCTGTTGCATAATAAGGGCCACCTTCCGTCATTGTTTTCACAATATCAAATACCTTCAAAGAATTTATGGCACATAATATTGCAATAATTCCTCCTGTGGGTGCAATCAGAGGCAACACAATATGGAAGAAAGTTTGTCTTCTGTTTGCACCATCAATGGTTGCCGCTTCATATACATCTTTCGAAACTCCCTGCAGTCCTGCCAGCCAGTAAATCATATATGTTCCGCAATCCTTCCAAAGCGAAATGATTACCAATGTAGGCAGCGCATACTTTGCGTTTCCCAGAAAATTAATCGGGTTTTGCAGAATATGTAGTGTGACCAAAAGATGATTGACCGGTCCCTGAACTCCCAAAATGAATATCATGATAATTCCCACTACAGAAGCAGTCGTAACTACAGGAACAAAATACATTGTACGGTATAATCCACGTCCTTTCATTTTTTCATCATTTAGCAGATATGCAAGGAACAAAGACACCGCAAGTTCTAACGGAACTATCATTACCATGTACTTAAAACTGTTTATAAAAGCATTCCAAAACAATTCATCATGCATCAGCTCTTTATAGTTCTGTAAGCCGATAAACGTTGCATTAGATGTCATTCCCGACCAATCCAACAGTGAATACTGAATACTGCATATAATCGGATACCCTTGGAATAAGATATAAAATCCAACTGCCAGCGACATAAACATCCAACACCATAGATTTAACTTTAATTTTCTTTTAAATCGAATTCTTTTTGTTGCTGCATCGACCGCATATTTTGTCTTTGTCATTGTTCTCCCCCATTTCATATAAATACTTGCTTCTGACAGCTTCTTTTATAGGTAACCCTGTATCGTAGTCCAACTGACGAGGCTCATATTCCTCATTTTCTCGTTGTCTTGTAAACCCTTCGTTATCCCAGCTTGGAGTAAAATTTTTATTCCAGGGTCTAAGAGACCATTGATAACCACGATAAAGATCTCGAGTTGCATTCATATGGGTGACAAGTTTTCTATGATATTCCAGAATTATCTCCAAGTATTCCGGATTATCTATTTCATTTACCATTTCATCTGGATCCTTTTTTAAGTCGTAAAACTCATCTTTGTCAAGCAGATTAATTGCCAATTTATAGTTCTCCGAAATGACACCTCTCATAATTTGAAGCCCACCAAATCCATCATGATCTATCTCATATCTGGTAAACTCTGTATAAACTTCACTGTTTATCTTAATTGTCGTATCGTATATCTGTGGAAGCATGCTCTTTCCTTCCAGTAACTTCGGAATATGTAATCCAAAATAGTCCATCACTGTCGGAGCAATATCAATATGAGATGCCGGTGTTGTAATTACTTTTCCCTTTTCACCACCTTTAATGATCAGCGGAATATTAGTCACCTCATCATAGATAGCTGCGTTTTTAGAAAACAGCCTATGTGCCCCCAACATGTCTCCATGATCAGAGGTATAGATAACCATAGCATTGGGCATCTTTTCTTTAATCACATCCAGAACTCTTCCCATTTCATAATCAACAAAGCTGTTACATCCCAGGAATAATGCTAATCCTTCGGAACTTTGGTTGATCTGTTTTTCATCTGCTGTCAGCTTATCCCCGGCCCACAGTTGTTGCATTAAAGGTTTATTTTTCAAGTCATCTGTAAATTTAGCAGAAGGCTCAAATTTAAAACCTCTGTACATGGTATTATAAGGTGCAGGACATAACGACGGTCCGTGAGGTTCGTCATATGATACCGTAAGGAAAAAGTCTTCTTCTTTGTATTGATCCAAAAATCTGATTGCGCGATCCGAACATCTATGAGCATATGTAAATTCTTCTGAAAAATCCGGTTGAAATGACTCATTTGGTTGCCTCGAACATACACGTTCATTTTCACTCAGCTCATTCAGATAGCATTTCATATCATACCAGTAATCTGCATCCCAGCCTTCGGGACAACAACCTAATCCAAAATAATCCCCACCATCCAAATGCCATTTTCCTATATATCCACATTTAATACCATTGTCCGTCAGTCTTTGTCCAATAGTCTTTACATTTGCCCCCAATGGAACTCCGTTCGTTACCATTCCATTTGAATGAGGAAACGTGCCTGTAAAAATGCACTTCTTGCCGGACCACAAACCGGTTGACAAGTGTATGCATTCTCATACCGAATTCCCTCTTGCGCCAGTGCATCTAAATTTGGCGTAAACATTTTTTTATTACCATAACATCCCACCATGTCTTTTCTTGTGGTATCTGTCATTAATAGAATTATCTGTTTTTTCAAAAGGTCACTCTCCTTTTCTGGATTTGCGCTGTTTTATATAGATATATTAGCATATATTTATTTACATACTATTAACATAAATGCTTTTAATATGGATTTTTCTGCATTTGTATGTTATGATTACGTTGTTTATAAAGGATGGAGTTGATGTAGTCATATGATAAATATTAGCGGTCATTTAAGAGAAGAAAGAAAAATTACAGGTTATTACGATCAAGATGTTCCTCTGATAGTGAATTGTTGTGGGAAGCAGGTCTTTCAGACACAGGATTACTTCTGCAATCGTAAAAATGGCAGACTGGATTACCAAATAATATACATTCACCGCGGAAGTGGGCATTTTTATTTGAATAATGAATGGATTACCTTATCGGCAGGAAATATTGTTTTATATCGTCCCGGCATACCTCAGTATTATTCCTATTATGCAAAGGAAAAACCTGAGATCTACTGGATACATTTTACTGGTAATGAATGTGAAAATATATTAAAACAATACGATATAAAGAATTGTTATATTGGTGAAAGGCTATATTTGAAATTACTCTTTCAGGATATTATCACCGAACTACAACTTAAAAAAAAATATCTTATGAAGACATTGTATTGCATGATTTTTATATTCTCCTATGCTTTATTCATCGTTCCTTTTATAGTATCTCCAGACCTTTGGATAATGATTTTTCCTTTGACAGGCTACTCCTTGAATTAAACTCTAAATATGCAAACAAATGGTCTGTGGCTTCCATGGCTGATTACTGCAAACTAAGTCAAAGTAGTTTTTCACATATGTTTAAGGATCGTATGGGGATGTCCCCCATGCATTATCTAAATTACCAGCGCATTGAGAAAGCCAAAGATTTTCTTTTGTCTAATTCCATGACCATTACCAATATTTCGCGTTTGGTAGGTTTTGATGATCCGCTTTACTTCAGCCGTGTATTCAAAAAATATACTGGTGCATCGCCACAAGCTTATTATCAAAATTTGGGAAATACTAATACACCTGACTGGTTTCTAAACAACACAACACCACAATGATTTTTATTATTTATACAAATATTACATCCGACGAAGTACTATGTTTGAGAAACTCACTATTTCTATCTGTATAGTTCACCTAAAGCAAAGGAGGTTACAATGATACTACATTATTCAACAGAGGTCTCTATTCATGTATCAGATAATCTTGAAGACGTACTATCTCAAATTGGTATGAATGCAAATGACATTGCATTGGCAAAAAGTAAAGTATTACGTCCTGCATACCCAAATGATCTCTATACTCCTTTACCTGACCGCCAAACCACTTTTACATGCATCCCAACTGATAAAATAATAGGTACCACTCGTTCTACTCCTGGTCAAAGTGTTTTTGATAATGTATACTTTGTACCTGACTCAAAACGTCATAGCGATAAATTTAAACGATATTTTGGAGAACTGTCCCGATACGGTTCTTTGGATTCCACGAGAAAATCTTTTGCTATTTAGATTGATCCGTCGATGTTAATTATTATACGGATTCTGATGAATATTTTGTAGAACGAGATGGTAATCACAGGGGCATTAACTGCAATGCTGATTGGAGCTCCTTATATCAAAGCTCGTGTACACAATCTTGAATGTTTCCGATCTTGTCCGTGTTTTCTAAGTATTCCCTGAGTAATTTTGCTCCACCGCTGATAAACACAATGCATCCGGTTTTCAAGTCGATTCCTCTCTCCCGGAGTGCCCCCAGGAAATCATCGACATACTGCTTTGTCATCTGCTTTACCAGTCTGATTACACTGTCGCTGTAATCACTGTTTTTGCCAAGAATAATCGTATCAATGTCCGTATCTTCTAGGAGCATATCGAAATCGGAGCTGACACGGGAGATAATCCGGTTATACAGCGTAATGACACCTTTTTCCAGGGAATCGCATACTGACAGATCCGGTCTGCCTCCCGAAGCACCAGATAATCTAAAGTGAATCCACTGATGTCCAAACTTCTCAAAAAGAGCGCCATAATGCTTCGGAGGCAGCCCCACCGGAAGTTCTACCTGGTAAATGATATCCTTCTGGGGCTGTGTGCGCCTCTCCAGTTCTTTACCGATGCCAAACAGGGGAAGAATAAAAAATCTGTCATCCAGGCTCTTGTCCCTCATATAGGGGATACGCTCTCCGGTAAGGGAATAGAATTTCCCATTGTACTGCAGGCACTCTCCGAGCACCGGTTTTAAGTCGCTCTCCGCAAGACCGGAAGTAAATACTTCTTCAGCAGTTTTCATGTTGCGGTTGCCATGATCCAGGGGGATCGTAATTTTCTGATATGTCATAATATCATCACTCCTTTACGTATTCTATAATTATATATACGCATAGGATATGTGTTTTCTTACAGGCATTAAAAAATTATCCTAATAGTCTTACCAACTTTTTGCTATACAACATGAACCTAAAGTCCATTAACACTGCTCAAAATACATATCAAATTTATCATCACATAATTTCATTTGGAATACTTTCACTTCTGTATTTCTGTAGTGATCAATTATTACTTTTTGATACTCATCGGGCATATTACATCCCAAATAAATAGCAGTAATGCAACTATGAGCATCTATTATAGGATAAATTTTTGATTTCCATAATCCATATTCTGCAATTTTTCTTGATCGCCATTCCTTCTCATACGACCAGCATTCCGATTTTGTTAACATTACTTTTGATTCATATTCACCCATATCATCAAATTGATCTTTACATGGCTTTTCGTTTGTATATTCAACTTTTGCTGTGCCTCGTAAAAAAGCACTATCACATGATTTACTAAAATCATATTCAATACAAAATCCAGAATAACTACCTGCATAATGCGCCCACATTAGCTGTTCATTATTAACTTCTGAAAAGCAAGTTATTGCTACTTCTTCCTTATAGGGTATTCTGTCCATCTTATAAGCCTTAAATATTTCTTCACTTATACTTCTATCATAGTGTCTACTGTCTAATACAATCCTCAATGCTCTATCAAAATCATCTGAATAAAGCAATCGATCTACCTCATCCTTCTTTATTGTGACCGCTCTCCTTAGCACGTCAATGATATATTTTCTCTCTTCAAGTGGAGGCACAATTTCAGGTGCTTTTGGTAACAAAGTATCAAATGGATCATTGAAAAACTGCGGGGACGTATAAAATATATATCCATCTAATGCTATTGCTCTCCATTTATCTATTACTTTTCCTACACTACTTGCATCCTCCCGTGAAAGATTAGGTGCAAACATTAATCCAACATACTTCCCATTATCTACTACTTTAATAGCATATTCCTTTGATATAGGAAAATATTTATACAGCTTTCGTGGATTATCATATAAATTGGTAACCAAGTAATTCACCTACCTTTCCATACAGCACATCAATAGATAGTAATGTCTGCCATACAAATGTCTTAACATTATTTATTATACAACCAAATTATCATATAATTAAATATCTAAAATAGCCCAGTTTCCAAACACTGTCGTTACAAATAATAGGTGTACCAACATCGCTGTATCGGTTGAATTCTTATAGAATCCATGTTAAATTGAAGCCAAGAGTTGTCCAATTACTCGCTTTTGGCATATTAACAGAGACAGAATAATCATCTGTCGCAATGAATATATCTCTATGATTCAAAATGGAGGACGTATGATGAATACAGATAGACTACCTGAAGTAAATAACCTACCCAATGATGAAACAATAGCTGCTATGAAAGAAGTAGACGAAATGCGTAAGCATCCTGGACAATATCCATCCTTCAATTCTGTCGATGAGATGCTTGAAACACTCTTAAAAAACGAATGCTCTGACAGAGTTCTCTCCGACGGATAATTTTAATAACACCCATAAAAAAAAGAGCCTCTTTCCATGTGCCAAGTGATCTGATGCATCAGATCCTTTGACCAACGTCCGAAACGTACATGGAGCCGGCTCTTTTTTTTTTTGAGAGCCACAGGACCTCCGACATGGGTTCGTTACCCACCGCAGTCAATTACCTGTTGTGCACGTGACAGGAATTACACTCTTGATATAAAGATACCTCTCTTTACTTACCGTATAAATATACCGTAAGTATAATCTTCCTGTCACAGTTGCTTTTCTCTGTACTATGGATTTGTTTTACGTGCATATAAGCATCTCTTTTCTTTTATGCGTAAGCTTTTTAGAAAAGAAAAACCCCAGAAACACAAAATTTCTGAGGCTCTTCAGCGAGGCGCAGACCGGATTTGAACCGGTGGATACTGGTGTTGCAGACCATTGCCTTACCACTTGGCTACTGCGCCATATTTAATTAAATGACTCCAACGGGAATCGAACCCGTGTTACCGCCGTGAAAGGGCGATGTCTTAACCGCTTGACCATGGAGCCGCGTGTTATCGCCGCTTGGCGTATCTAATGTATCTGATAAAAAAACTCCCCGAGTAGGGCTCGAACCTACAACAACTCGGTTAACAGCCGAGTGCTCTACCATTGAGCTATCGAGGAAAATATCTTGCTTCGCAAGCTATTTAAGAGAATGCTGCGCATTCTCAGAAAAAAGCTACAAAGCTAAATGTGAAGAAATTTTATTTATTCCTTCAAAACCGAACACTGAAATCTCATCTTTATACCCTAACTTACATCCTTTTCCTATCCAAAACCTTTGGTCAAGCCCTCGACCGATTAGTAAATGTCAGCTGAACACATTGCTGTGCTTACACCTCATTCCTATCTACCTCGTAGTCTTCAAGGGGTCTTACTCATTTCTGAGGGATATCTCATCTTGAGGGGCTTCACGCTTAGATGCCTTCAGCGTTTATCCCTGCCGGACTTGGCTACTCTGCCATGGCTCTGATAGCCAACAGATACACCAGTGGTCCGTCCATCCCGGTCCTCTCGTACTAAGGACAGCTCCTCTCAAATATCCTCCGCCTGCGCCGGATAGGGACCGAACTGTCTCACGACGTTCTGAACCCAGCTCGCGTACCGCTTTAATGGGCGAACAGCCCAACCCTTGGGACCTGCTACAGCCCCAGGATGCGATGAGCCGACATCGAGGTGCCAAACCACCCCGTCGATATGAACTCTTGGGAGTGATAAGCCTGTTATCCCCAGGGTAGCTTTTATCCGTTGAGCGATGGCAATCCCACTTTATACCACCGGATCACTAAGTCCTACTTTCGTACCTGTTCCACCCGTCGGTGTCACAGTCAAGCTCCCTTCTGCCTTTGCACTCTTCGAATGGTTTCCAACCATTCTGAGGGAACCTTTGAGCGCCTCCGATACCTTTCGGAGGCGACCGCCCCAGTCAAACTCCCCGCCAGACATTGTCCCCACCCCAGGTCATGGGTGCAGGTTAGAAATCCAATACTGCAAGGGTGGTATCCCAACAGCGACTCACATAAAACTGGCGTTCTATGCTCAACGTCTCCCACCTATCCTGTACATACAGTATCGAATCCCAGTATCAAGCTGGAGTAAAGCTCCATGGGGTCTTTCCGTCCTGGCGCAGGTAACCAGCATCTTCACTGGTACTTCAATTTCACCGGATGCATTGTCGAGACAGTGCTCAAATCATTACGCCTTTCGTGCGGGTCGGAACTTACCCGACAAGGAATTTCGCTACCTTAGGACCGTTATAGTTACGGCCGCCGTTTACTGGGGCTTAAATTCGAAGCTTCGTTGCCTGACTTCTCCTCTTAACCTTCCAGCACCGGGCAGGCGTCAGCCCATATACCTCACCTTTCGGTTTCGCATAGACCTGTGTTTTTGCTAAACAGTTGCTTGAGCCTATTCTCTGCGGCCCTGCTTTCACAGGGCACCCCTTCTCCCGAAGTTACGGGGTCATTTTGCCGAGTTCCTTAACAATGCTTCTTCCGTCGGCCTTAGGATTCTCTCCTCATCCACCTGTGTCGGTTTACGGTACGGGTATGTGTATCACTATAGCGGCTTTTCTTGGCACATGGCTCACATGCTTCCCTACTTTGGTTCGGTCCACATCACGTCTTCGGATTGTAAGGAAGATTTGCTGTCCTTACTCCTACCCCGCTTGTACCGGTTTTCTCTTTCCCGGCTCATGCTCTCCACATGCGTCCCCACAGTTCTGGGTACACATAGTACAGGAATCTCCACCTGTTATCCATCGACTACGTCTTTCGACCTCGCCTTAGGCCCCGACTTACCCAGAGCAGATCAGCTTTACTCTGGAAACCTTGGATATTCGGCCGGAAGGATTCTCACCTTCCTCTCGCTACTCATTCCGGCATTCTCTCTTCTTAGCACTCCACTGCTCCTTATCGGTACAGCTTCGCTGCGCTAACAATGCTCCTCTACCACTCCTAAAAGGAGTCCTAAGCTTCGGTGTCGTGTTTCAGCCCCGGACATTTTCGGCGCAGGACCTCTCGACTAGTGAGCTATTACGCACTCTTTGAATGTATGGCTGCTTCTGAGCCAACATCCTAGTTGTCTTCGAAATCCCACATCCTTTTCCACTTAACACGCACTTTGGGACCTTAGCTGTAGGTCTGGGCTCTTTCCCTTTTGACCACCCAACTTATCTCGTGCAGTCTGACTCCCGTGCATCACCTCTATGGCATTCGGAGTTTGATAATCTTCGGTAGACTTTGACGCCCCCTAGGATATTCAGTTCTCTACCTCCACAAGGTTAACACGAGGCTAGCCCTAAAGCTATTTCGAGGAGAACCAGCTATCTCCGGGTTCGATTGGAATTTCTCCCCTACCCACACCTCATCGCCACCCTTTTCAACGGATGTGCGTTCGGCCCTCCATTGCCTTTTACGGCAACTTCAGCCTGGACATGGGTAGATCACCCGGTTTCGGGTCTACGTACACTGACTAATGCTTCGTAAGAAGCTATGCGCCCTGTTAAGACTTGGTATCCCTTCGGCTCCGCACCTTAAGTGCTTAACCTCGCCAGTAAACGTAACTCGCCGGACCGTTCTACAAAAAGTACGCGGTTGTACTCATATGGTACTTCCACAGTTTGTAAACACAGGGTTTCAGGTTCTCTTTCACTCCCCTCCCGGGGTCCTTTTCACCTTTCCTTCACAGTACTCTGCTCTATCGGTCACTAAGGAGTATTTAGCCTTACGGGGTGGTCCCCGCTCATTCCCACAAGGTTTCTCGTGTCTCGTGGTACTCTGGATCCTGCTCTGCTTCTTTCCGTTTCGCCTACGGGGCTCTCACCCTCTCTGGCCGGTCTTTCCAGAACCGTTCCGCTACAGTCAGAAGTCATAAATGCAGTCCGAACCCCGGAGTGCACGCACTCCGGTTTGGGCTCTTTCCATTTCGCTCGCCGCTACTTTGAAAATCGAGTTTTCTTTCTCTTCCTCCGGCTACTTAGATGTTTCAGTTCACCGGGTTCCCTCCGTACACCTATGGATTCAGTGTACGGTGACTGAGGTATGCTCAGCCGGGTTTCCCCATTCAGAAATCTACGGATCAATGGATATGTGCTCCTCCCCGTAGCTTATCGCAGCTTATCACGTCTTTCATCGGCTCTTAGTGCCAAGGCATCCACCCTGCGCTCTTTTTAGCTTGACCTAATAACTCAGCAAGCGATTAAAACTTTTTCATGACCCGGTGGGCGCTTGCACAAGGGGCTTGGAAAAACGTTTTAAACATTTGCGAAGCAAATCTCATGAAGCAGATCGAAGATCTGCGAATGAAGCGCTTGCGTCCGTTCTTCACATCTAGCGTGATGTTACTTTAGGTTTTGTTTCGTTTTGCTTGTTTGATCTTACATCTCTGCAAGATCCTCGATGTCTTGTTATATCGTTTTGCAAACTTGATATAATAGATTTTAATTTCAATATTCGGTTTTCAAGGAACAAATCTGACTGAATTTTTTTATCAGTCATTAGAAACCAAAACTCTGTTTTAATCTCTAATCACTGGTAAAACCAGTATTTATTTAAACGCTTTTCAGCGATTTTTTTGAAAGAGTCTGGCAGCCACCTGCTCTCCCATACCGTCTCCAGTATAGTACCATCGGCCGCTTAGGTCTTAACCATCGTGTTCGGGATGAGAACGGGTGTGTCCCCCAAGCGCATCGCCACCAGAAAATGATCTTCACTTCGTGAAGCTCTTGCTAATTGCTTCGCAATTAGTGCTTCCAGAAGTTTCTTGATTTACCTCTTTGGCAAATCAACAGTAATGCAACCCCTACTTCTCCCATTTCCTTAGAAAGGAGGTGATCCAGCCGCACCTTCCGATACGGCTACCTTGTTACGACTTCACCCCAGTTATCAGACCTGCCTTCGGCGGCTCCTTCCTTGCGGTTAGGTCACCGACTTCGGGCATTTCCGACTCCCATGGTGTGACGGGCGGTGTGTACAAGACCCGGGAACGTATTCACCGCAGCATTCTGATCTGCGATTACTAGCGATTCCAGCTTCATGTAGTCGAGTTGCAGACTACAATCCGAACTGAGACGTTATTTTTGAGATTCGCTCTGCCTCACGACTTCGCTTCTCTTTGTTTACGCCATTGTAGCACGTGTGTAGCCCTGGTCATAAGGGGCATGATGATTTGACGTCATCCCCACCTTCCTCCGGGTTATCCCCGGCAGTCTCTCTAGAGTGCCCATCTTACTGCTGGCTACTAAAGATAAGGGTTGCGCTCGTTGCGGGACTTAACCCAACATCTCACGACACGAGCTGACGACAACCATGCACCACCTGTCTCCTATGTACCGAAGTACTAACGGCATTGCCCGTTATTCATAGGGATGTCAAGACCAGGTAAGGTTCTTCGCGTTGCTTCGAATTAAACCACATGCTCCACCGCTTGTGCGGGTCCCCGTCAATTCCTTTGAGTTTCATTCTTGCGAACGTACTCCCCAGGTGGCTTACTTATTGCGTTTGCTGCGGCACCGATGGGTCGTACCCACCAACACCTAGTAATCATCGTTTACGGCGTGGACTACCAGGGTATCTAATCCTGTTTGCTCCCCACGCTTTCGAGCCTCAACGTCAGTTACAGTCCAGTAACCCGCCTTCGCCACTGGTGTTCCTCCCTAATATCTACGCATTTCACCGCTACACTAGGAATTCCACTTACCTCTCCTGCACTCTAGTCCTACAGTTTCCAAAGCAGTCCCGGGGTTAAGCCCCGGGCTTTCACTTCAGACTTGCAAAACCGTCTACGCTCCCTTTACACCCAGTAAATCCGGATAACGCTTGCCCCCTACGTATTACCGCGGCTGCTGGCACGTAGTTAGCCGGGGCTTCTTAGTCAGGTACCGTCATTTTCTTTCCTGCTGATAGAGCTTTACATACCGAAATACTTCTTCACTCACGCGGCGTTGCTGCATCAGGGTTTCCCCCATTGTGCAATATTCCCCACTGCTGCCTCCCGTAGGAGTTTGGGCCGTGTCTCAGTCCCAATGTGGCCGTTCACCCTCTCAGGCCGGCTACTGATCGTTGCCTTGGTGGGCCGTTACCTCACCAACCAGCTAATCAGACGCGGGTCCATCTTGTACCACCGGAGTTTTTCACACTGCTTCATGCGAAGCTGTGCGCTTATGCGGTATTAGCAGTCGTTTCCAACTGTTGTCCCCCAGTACAAGGCAGGTTACCCACGCGTTACTCACCCGTCCGCCACTAACTTTTCAATCGCTAGGCTTCATGAAAAGTCCGTTCGACTTGCATGTGTTAGGCACGCCGCCAGCGTTCATCCTGAGCCAGGATCAAACTCTCATGTTAAAATGGTGTTTGTGTCCTGCCAGTTTTATCTGGCATTGTTTACTGTTAATTCGGGTAGCTTGTCAATCTTTCGATCAACTTGCTTGTTCTTGAATTTCTCTGAAAATCTTGGAATTTTCAGGGTTGCATTACTGTTTATTTGTCAAAGATCAAAACCTCTTGCTCCGCAAGAGCTCGTTCGTTCGTTGCTGTTGTTCTCAGCGGCAACTCTGATATCTTATCATAACCGCTTTCGTTTGTCAACAACTTTTTTGAAATCTTTTTTCGTCTTGGAAAACTTTGTTTTCCGTGACAGGTATTTATGCTAACATATCTGTCAGACTTTGTCAACAACTTTTTTTGAAATCTTTTCAAGTTTCTTTCGAGCTGTTGTGTTGTCTCGGTGCTGCCTCAACAACGAATCTGAGTATATCATCCCCCACTGTACTTGTCAACACTATTTTTCGAATTTTTTGCACAAATTATCCCCTGCTACGTCAATTCCGCATAAACAGGGGATTTTTGCCATGTTTCTATTCTGTTTTTTACTATTTTATAAAGAACGGAAGCTTTTGTCCGAGCTGTTCCACCAGATATGCCAGATAGTTATTTTCATACAAACATGTAAGTATTCTGCTGTCTCTGGTATAATCTACGATCACCTGGCCCAGGGTTCCCAGGTCTCTGAAGATATTAAATGCGTATATTGTCCAAACAATTAGAACAGTTTCCAACATTCCAACCACAATACCTAGTAATTTGTCCAGGCTATGTACTATAGGTAGTTTCACGATCATCTTTGCCGAGAAAAATACGATATTAAGAAGATGATGCACCAAACCGATCGCCGCCAGCAACAGTATTGTCAGGATCACATTGAATATCTTTCCATCAAAGTAACTGCTCAGACCATTCCCGATCAGGAACAGCACCACACAGGTAATCAGCAGGGAGATCAGAGAGATCAGGGATTTTACCATTCCCTTCTTGTAGCCGTCCATCACCATGCAGATCAATACTACCGCCATGATGACCAGTAATAAATTCAGATTCATTGGTATACTCCTTTATTTTAACTGTATCGTATCTATTGTACTATCTGTCACCAGATAATATTTGTAGGAACCTCCTGCAGGAAGCAGAAGCCGGGCACTCTTACCGAAGCTGCCATGGTATTTTTCCACACCGTCCGTTGTAAAGATCTGGCACTCCGATTCGTTGTAGATCACCATGTCATCATCCCCGAAGAAAATATCCGTATAATCCACATCAAAATAGTAGCTGCCCACCTTTGCTGCCGAAGTATTGTACACATCCATGCGGTACTTGGTCTCCGCCTGGTCCGAAAGGAACACCAGTCCTACATATTTATCACTGTAGAAAATCGACTGGATCTCGTCGTCATACAGGTATTCTCCCGCCGTCACAGGCTTCTGGGTACCCGAATAGATCATAAGGCGGCTGTCTCCTACTGCAAACGCTGTATCATTATTCATAAACTGCACTTTCGGCACGACCAGGTCGGAATAAGAATATGCGCTGACCATATAATCGCTCTGATTCTCGCCCACCGGTCCGAAATTGTAGAATGTCACATTACTTTTTACTACGCCTGCATCCACATACAGGTAACTGATTGCCAGAAGCTCTCCGTCCGGTGACAAACTGACGGATACCGGATAACCTCCATCCGTCATATGCGCCTGTCCCGTGTAGCTGTTGGTACCGTCCGCTTCGTAAGTCATGATCCATGCCACATCCGTATCTGCCAGCACTGTTGTCACTCTTCCCGTTTCCGACACTGTGATATTTCGGATCGGCATGGTCGTTGTAATAGTTCCCAGTTGCTTGTCCGTATTCTGCACGTAGATCTCACGGCCGTTATAACTGCCGATAGCTGCCACATCGCCACAAGTAGCGATCTTCACATCCTGGATCACATAAGTCTGATTCCACTTTACATTTCCCTTGGCATCCGTACAGTGAGCGCCGTCTTTACTATATGTAAGAATACTGTTTTTCAACCGTATGTCTGTGGCATCCGATGAGACCTCCCGGCTAATGGAAGATACGGTGTCATATCCCGTATAGATATGTCTCTTTGCCTGTACCACCACAAGAGCAAGTGCCGCTCCCAAAGCCGCCACCACCAACAGCACCCGGTACACGATTTTCAGCCGGTGTTTACGGATCTTTTTCTTATAATCATCCTGACTCTTTTGCCGCTTTTCTTTTTCCTTCAGATAATTCTTGATATCTGCTGCCATGTATCTGTTTCCTTATGTATTATCGTAACTATTAAGAATCGCATTCACAAAATTACTGCGGTGCAGTCTGCTTTTTGCTCATGTAGTTACAGTATAACACACTTCCCCCTTTTGAAAATAAGTTTTTTACGGGAGAAGGATTTCCTGACCGATCTTGATATCATCGGGGTCAGCAATACCGTTCAGGGAACAGATCTCAGATACCTTACTGTTGCTGCCGTAGTTCCGCAGAGAAATGCCGATCAGTGTATCCCCTCTCGGATAGTATAATGTGTGGGTTGAGCAACGGCCTCCACTGTAGGAGTCTCTGCCACTGCAGGTTCTGCCGTCTGTGTCACATCCTGTATTGTTTCCTGTGTCGTGTTCTGTTCTGTTACCTCCGTCACATCTGTCGTATTTTTTGTGACATTGCTGTCCGCAGAGGTTCCATCCGCTACACTGCCCGTATTTTCTTCCGTCGGATCTACAGCACTGTTTCCCGTTCCATCCATTGATGCATTTTCCGTGCCTTCCGGCATCACTGTCTCTGCTGCAGTCCCAGTAGTATTTCCCGCCGCAGCATTTTCCTGTCGCAGAGCGTCCTCCAACTTGTCCTCCGCCACCAGCGTGCTGATCTGGCTCTGTTCCTCCACCGCATCCGGCAGTTTCTGCTCCATCAGGTTACTCATGGCCTGCCTGGCTGTCTCCCCCAGGGATTCTCCGGTGCTTTCCTGCCGCATCAATGCCAATGCCATCACGCAGAGCAGAACAAAGACACCGGCAGCCGCCATTTTCATCCGACGCAGTCCGGTCGTTGGCATGGGTATAATATTATCCGGTTCCCTGCGTCTGTTCTCTGCCACTCTGCGATATTCCACAGGCGCATTCTCCGTATGTCCGGCGGCACGGAAGGCATTTCCGCTCTCCTGTCTCTGTCTGCGTTCCTCCTGCCGTTTCTTCACCACTTCGTATTTTTCCTGATCCACCTTCTCCGGTGCCGCCTCTTCGCCCCGGTTCTCCAGCATATATGCCAGCATACTGTCATTCTTCTCATAGAACTGTGCATACCCGACACATAACGGCAGATCTCCTGTTCGCAGATCTGGAAGCCTTCCACCATCTCGCCATTCAGTATCTGGTAGCCTAAAAAGGTCATTTCCGAAAAATACTTTCTCCGCAGCTTCTCAATCTCCTGTTCCTGCGCCTGGGACAGGTGCCGCACCGGCTTCTGCAGGAAATTCAGCTTTGCGGAGCCATAGGCGAATAGATATGCCACACCGTCCTCTGCTGTCTTCCTGCCGTATAATGCTATGGCAATATCCTTGTTCTGTGCCATTCCATTCATTTGTTTTATGTAAGATACCACATAATCTTCCACATAGATTCTGCAGTGCTTGTCCGCCTCTCCGATCTGCGTTATGTTCTTCGGTAATTCCATACAAAAAACACCTCCCATGCCGTTTCTATCAGTTATCACTAACTATAGCATCCGCACAGGAGGTATTTTAGCGTTCTTTGTCGCACCTCTTCAAAAACAGTTCGACAAAGTTTGCACCATATTCTATGTATTCTTAGCTATGCTTCAAACTTATATACGGTAACAGAATCGTATTCTCTGCCGTTCTCCCCGCCAAATACATAGGAGGGGAAATTCTCATGATGAATGGTATCCGGGAAATACTGGGTCTCCAATGCAAAACCGCAGCGGTTGCCGTAGGTCACCCCATCTTTTCCGGGCTGTACATCAATAAAATTGCCTGCATAAAACTGCACTCCTGGCAGGGTGGTGTATGCCTTCATTACTCTGCCGCTCTTCGGGCCTTTTACTGTGGCAATATGCCGTAATGTACCGTCATCGTTCCATCCATCGATCACGAAATTATGGTCATAGCCTCCGGTCAGGAGTAACTGCTCATAATCTTCCCGGATGTCTCTGCCGATCTTCTTGGGCTGTGTAAAATCCATGGGTGTGCCTGCTACCGCACGAATCCCACCGGTAGGGATCGATCCTGCTGCCACCGGAGTAAAGTGCGAGGCTCTCAGCCACAGTTCATGCTCTTCAATGCTGCCTGCACCGTGACCGTCCAGATTGAAATAGGAATGGTTGGTCAGGTTGATAATGGTCTTCTTGTCACTGGAAGCATGGTAATGCAGAGTCAGCTCATTCTCTTCACTCAGAGAGTAGGTTACGGATACCTTCTTATTGCCTGGAAATCCCAGCTGCCCATCCTCATCCTCCAGAGAAAATGTCACGCTGTTCTCTCCTATCTCCGCATCCCAGAGTCTCTTATGGAATCCCAGTTGCTTATGGGTATGTAAATTGTTGACACCGTCATTTTTATCCAGCTGATAAGTAACGCCATCCAGCGTATACTCTGCACCGCCGGTACGGTTCGCACAGGGGCCGATCACCGTGCCGAAAAAGCTGTCGTTGCCGTAATAGCTCTCACCATTGTCAAATCCCAGCACCAGGTCGTCCGCCTTGCCCGCGGCATCCGGTACCAGTACGCGCACCAGAGTAGCGCCCAGATCTGTCACCGCTGCCTTCATACCCTTACTATTACTCAGGGTATACAGCGAGATCTCTTTCCCTTCCGGGCTTTTCCCAAATAAACTTTTTGTTACTGCCATTGTCTTTCCCTCCCACTTTTATCCATTTTTATTTCATGCATACTGTCTATAATTCCACTCTGCCCTCTAAAGCGCGGAGTAATGTTACCTCATCAATATATTCCAGATCTCCTCCTACAGGGACACCACTGGCAATTCTGGTCACCTTGATTCCTGTGGGCTTGATAAGCTTGCTGATATACATTGCCGTGGTCTCACCTTCCAGGCTGGAATTGGTTGCGATAATGACCTCCTCCACATCACCCTGCAGACGTTCCATCAGTTCCTTCAGCTTGATGTCACCGGGTCCCACACCCAGCATCGGGGAAATGGCACCATGCAGTACATGGTAAACGCCCTCATATTTGCCGGTCTTCTCATAAGCCGCCAGATCTCTGGTGTTCTCCACCACCATAATGGTACGATGATCCCGTCTGGGATTCGCACACACCGGGCAGAGTTCCTTATCCGTCAGAGTATAGCATTCCTTGCAATAGCGGACATTGGCTCTGGCCTCGATCATGACATTCGCCAGTCTGTCCACACGGTCCTTCGGCATATTGATCAGGTGAAAAGCCAGTCGTTGTGCGGACTTACTGCCAATCCCCGGAAGGGCTGCCAGTTCTTCTATTAATTTATTGATCTGTCCGCTGTAGAGTTCCATTAGAAAGGAAATCCTCCTAATCCTCCGGTCATTTTGCCCATAAGTTCTGCATTGGCTTCATCCGCCTTGCGCAGTGCTTCGTTGGCTGCTGCCACGATAGCATCCTGCAGAGTCTCGATATCCTCGGGATCCACGATCTCCTCTGCCAGCTTGATGGATGTGATCTCTTTTTTACCGTTGATGGTCACTTCCACAGCTCCGCCGCCTGCGGATGCGGAGAACTCCTTGGTCTCCAGTTCCTTCTGTCCTTCTTCCATCTGACGCTGCATTCTCTGTGCCTGCTTCATCAGATTATTCATATTTCCGGGCATTGCGCCTCCGGGAAATCCACCTCTTTTTGCCATGTTGCTGTTTCCTCCATATTATTTATAATTGAGTTATTATTCTATCTTACCTTATCTGCAAGTCTGCCGCAATCCCAAATTCACGCAGGATCACTCTTCCTCATCGATCTCCATGTTGATGACCTTACTGAGATCCACATAGTTATCTTCGAATTCTCTGCTGCTTTCCACCGTCTGGATCGTCACTTCAATCTCTTTGCTGGAAAAATCGGACAACAGCATTTCCAGCTGCTGCTTGTTCTGTTCGTGGGCTTCCCCCTTGAAATAATCGGAAGCCAGTCCGTCTTCCAACACCACCATGAGCTTGTTGTCTCCACCCAGACTTAATCGGGCGTTTTTCAGATACATCTTCATGGGATTCTCAGCATTTCCCACGATAGCCGGCCATTTCCGTACGATCTCCTGGATATCCCCGGGAACCGCCTTCGGCAACTGTGGCTTCGGCTTTGCCACACCGGCCTGCGGCACTCCCTGTGCTCCGGGAGCTCCGGCAGGCATCTGGGCCGCCGTGACTACAATACCGTTCTCGACCTTTTCCTCCACCTGGCGGATTCGATCCAGGACAGCTTCCTGATCCGTCTCCATCTCCGGCTTACACAGCTTGATCAGCGCGATCTCTACCAGGATACGCTTCTGCGCCGCATAGCGGATCTGTCCGGACAGTTCGGAGAAAATATGAATATAGCGGATGATCTGGTCCATGGACAGCATGGAAGCTTCTTCCTTCAGATTCGCCAGATTGTCCGTAGACATGTCTATGACATCCTCCAGATTATCCGCTGTCTGTACCAACATCAGATTCCGCAGATACCAGGTAAAGTCCGTGACAAACTGTACCAGCTCCCTGCCCTGCATGACGATCTCTTCCAACAGTTCAATGCAGCCTAACACATTCCGGTCCATGACGAAGCGCAGCAACCTGCTGAACACTTCCGTATCCACTGCCCCCAGCACATCCAGGGTCATATCGTAGGTCAGTTCTTTGCCCAGATGGAAGGCAATACACTGATCCAACAGGCTCAAGGCATCACGCATGGAGCCGTCTGCCACCTTGGCAATGTAGCGCAGAGCTCTGTCCTCCACCTGTACCTGCTCCGTGTCCATCAGTTCCTTCATACGATCCGTGATGGTATCAATGGAGATTCGTTTAAAATCATATCTCTGGCAGCGGGACAGGATCGTAATGGGGATCTTGTGCACCTCTGTGGTCGCCAGAATAAAAATAACATAAGAGGGCGGCTCTTCCAGCGTTTTTAACAATGCGTTGAAAGCTCCGGGGGAGAGCATATGCACCTCGTCGATGATGTAGACCTTGTATTTTCCCTCCGCAGGGGAATAGGATACCTCGTCGATGATCTCACGGATATTGTCCACACCGTTGTTGGAAGCCGCATCGATCTCGATGACATTCATGCTAGCTCCCGCTGCGATTGCCTTACAAATACGGCATTCCCCACAGGGGCCGTCCTCTGTGGGGTGTTCGCAGTTCACTGTTTTCGCAAAAATCTTTGCCACCGTAGTCTTACCGGTACCTCTCGTTCCGGTAAAAAGATACGCATGACCGATCCGGTTCGCCCGCAGCTGATTCTTCAATGTGGTCACGATATGATCCTGACCCTTGACATCGGAAAAAGCATCCGGGCGGAATTTCCGGTATAGTGCTGTATATGACATGTTTTTCTCTCTTCCTTGTAACTATTCAGAGCCATCAAATATTAGCAGATGCCTGGCGAAAATAGTTACTCATTAATTTTCTGTCTTAATCGCCGAAGCAGATGCCCAGCAGCTTCGCTTCCTGTACGATGGTAGCATCGGGATCCACGGTCTTTAACTTGCCCGCTACATCCTCTAACGGAACCCTTACGATCTCACGGTTCTTGTAACCTACCATGAATCCATACTGATTATCCAGGATCAGCTTGCCTGCCTCGGAGCCCAGACGGCTGGCGAATACTCTGTCATAAGGGCAGGGGCTTCCGCCTCTCTGCATATGGCCGGGTACGGTGACACGTACTTCTCTGCCGGTCTTCTCCTGGATCTGTGCAGCCACTTCGTAAGATACGGAAGGGAACGGATATTTTTCCATCTTTTTCTTGTAGTCTTTTTTGGTCAGGGCAGCATCTTCCCTGGAAATCGCACCCTCAGCCACGGCGATAATGGTAAAACGGCAGCCCTTTTTGTCCCTGTCTTCGATCTTCTCGATCACCTTATCGATATCATAAGGGATCTCCGGGAGCAGGATGATGTCCGCACCGCCTGCCATTCCGGCATTCAGAGTCAGCCATCCCACCTTATGTCCCATGACTTCCACGATGAATACTCTGCCGTGGGAAGCTGCTGTGGTATGGATGCAGTCGATGGCATCCGTAGCAATATCTACTGCGCTCTGGAAACCGAAGGTCATATCAGTACCCCACAGGTCATTGTCGATGGTCTTGGGCAGGGTCACGATATTCAGTCCTTCCTTGCGCAGCAGGTTCGCAGTCTTGTGGGTGCCGTTACCACCGAGAATTACAAGGCAGTCCAGCTGCAGCTTGTAATAGTTCTGCTTCATGGCTTCCACTTTGTTCAGCCCGTTGGGATCCGGATCCTGGATCGTCTTGAACGGGGTCCGGGAGGTTCCCAGGATCGTGCCGCCCTTGGTAAGGATGCCGGAGAAATCCTTGTCTGTCAGCATGCGGAAATTACCGTAAATCAGTCCTCTGTAGCCATCGAGGAAGCCATAGATTTCAACCTCTTCCTTGCCGTTCGCCAGGGTCTTCACCACACCTCTCATGGCAGCATTTAATGCCTGGCAGTCACCACCGCTCGTCAACATTCCGATTCTCTTCATCGTAGGATCCTCCGCTTTCTATATTTCATTATTTCTCTTGCGTTTGCTGTAACTATGCAAAACTGTCTTCGTTCTGCCAATACTTATTTCTATTTTAATACATTTATTTTCATCTGAAAATAGTTTGTTGTAATTTCCGGCAGATTTCTCCCCTATGGCAAAACAAACCTCAGAAGCACCGGGCCTCTGAGGTTCGCTTATCATCTTATCATACGTTATTTGAATTTAAACTTTCCTTTGATCATGGTCACGTAGACAGCTGCGCCGCCACCGCCGACCACTACGGCTCCGGCTGCTGCCGCTGCCGCCACGCGGCCTGCGTTCGTTCCCTTACCGGAGGTCTCCGTTATCTGCTCTGTGCCGGATTCCTGAGAGTCGGAAGTCTGGGTGATCATGGAATCTATCCGCTCCTCCTGCGGTGCTTCTCCACTCGATTCCTGCGTGTCCTGTGCCTCCCCGGAGGGCTTTGCCGCATCTTCCTTACTGTTTTCGTCCGCAGCGGGTGTTGTCGGGGGCACGGGAATTACAGAAGGCTTTACCACACCGGGTGCGGCAGGCGTTGCCGTGGCTGCGGGAGGTGTTGCCGCGCCCGTGGCCTTCTGGTCCGTATTGGACGCCTGACTGCTGTCATCGTCGTCATCATCGTCATCGTCGTTACTGGCAGCAGGCTTCTTCGGTGCGATCTCATAACCGCAGACGTACAGATCTCCGCCCGTTCTGTGGTGGCCGCGCCACCGGATGCATGCTTTTCCGTATTGCTGGTGATTCCACAGACACCACACTTATGCCAGTGTCCGGTCATATCGGACAGATATCCTTCTGCCCAGCTATGATCCGTCTTCGGCAGCACGATTTCTGTCGCTGTTATGCTCTTGCTTCCGTCCGCGGATGCAAAATACAGGCCGCAGACGTCGCAGGTCCAGTACTCGATGCTGCCCTCTGCCTGACAGGTGGGTTCCACCCGGTCGTGGCGGGTCAGCGGGCCGTGACCGGAGTTCCATGTCTTCGATACGGCGGGGCTTGCGTTATAATCATCGGTTTCCGCATAGCGGATCTGTGCAATCACCTTCTCGTTGTGACCGACTCCGGCGGATTTGGTCTGCCCCCAGTCCGTTCCATCGAAGCTGAACTCCACGTCAGTGCGATCTGTGGTGATCTGCGCCGCCAGATCGTTGCCGCTGACGGTAAAGGTCATGTCAAAGGCATCCGGATCCGGGGTATCCTCGCGGTCTGCTTTTTCGGTGCGGGTGATAGTTATGCCAAACTTAATATCTTCATAATTTTTTGACCGTAACTGAACACTTACTATCGCATTCTCGCCAATATCATCCATGGTGTTTTCACCCAGAGTGAATAGCAATTTTCCCTCGGAATATTTGATGTCAGAATCTGCTGCCAAAACGCTCCTGGAATCAGCCCGCATGATAACTTCCATCGTTGTCTCTCCCAGATCCTCGGGCAACCCCGGTATCTGCACCGCCTTCTCTCCTTTGGCCGCCCAACTGTATTTGAGATCCAAGTCTTGAATCTTCGGAGCAATTGCTTTACTGATTTCCAATTTTACCTGTGCCGTCAGCGTCTGATAGTATTCCGGATGCTCCGTAGGAATAAACGTTGCCGTGTAGGTCTCACTATCGCCAACATAAGGAACCTTGTCATCATCGCTCTGGATCTGCCAAGTTCCGTCGATGGGCTCGGTTCCCAGTTTTGCCGTCAGTCTTGTCACTTTGAGTTCTCTCAGCTTATTGCCATAGGTTCCACCGGCAATGCCCTTACCTTCTACAGTAAGTAGAGCCGGATTGATATTCACGGTCAGATCCTTCGTCGTCTGCTCCGGGAAGAAAGAAGAGTTTGTCCTGTAAACGAGGGTGAAATGGTCTCGCCCACGGTCTGCGCCTTGTAAGTTGCGATGCCGTTCTTGAAATCCGCTGCGCTTACCACCGGGGTATCCCCGATCCGGATCTCAAAGCTGCCCTCCGTATCTTCCGCAGAGATGGGCTGTTCGTTTGGCACAAAGGTTTACCAGTGCCTTTGCGTTAAAAAGTTATATTCTGTCCATAGGCGGGAGCGTTACGGTATCTGCTCTCTCGAACTGCAGACCTGTGGTGTACTTCACACCAACTGCATTATTTTCCCCAAGAGAAGGGTAGTAGGCTATGCCATTCTCTTTGTCGTTGGCTTTCTTCGTCCAGATGTCAGGGTTAAAACCCTCACCTTTTATTAGCTTTTCAAAGAAGCGGGAGAGGTCAGTTGCAGGGTAGAATGTCCCCCTTTCCCCTTTCCTCTTCTTTTTACATAATAAACATCATTATTGAAATAGCAATTCGTTGTACCGTAATCTCCACCGCTCACTATTCCTGCACAATATTTATCACTTGTAACAGCAGCTATACTAATGCAATGATCAATAACTTTAAATGGACTATAACCACAGATTCCTGCCGCAGAATCCTTTCCCTGCACGTCTCCTTCAAAAAAGCACTGGGAAATCTTAGTATATTGTCCAGCATTGCCGCTGATTCCGCCTACCATAGCCCCTTTTACCGTTCCGGTAAAGGAGCAGCCATAAATTTCGCCCGCAAACAAATTTCCACAAATTCCTCCTGTTTCACAATAACTCGAAGCAATGTCTCCGTTGGCAGCCAACAGCATTACCTTACCGCTTTCGTTGCTGGGTTGGTAGCCTATTTGTGCGAACAAACCAGAACTATAAACATCATTTTCTTTTGTCATATCCACATGGCTTATCGTATGTCCGTCTCCACTGAATTTTCCTATGTATGGAGTTTCGGGATCTCCAATAGATCTGAGTTCCACTCGGCTCACATCAATATTGTTTTTTAATACATAGTTTTCGTTACGTTTGCCGTATCCTGTCCGATGGCTGCGAATTCCTTCGCCGTGGTGATCAGGGTATAGGTATCCCAGTCGTCGCCATTCGTTGTAACATAGTTGTAAACCGGTACGGAAGCAGTCTTCGTCTCTTTGATATCTGCCACCTTTGTCAGATTGATGTAAGTCCCTGTGGCTGTACCAAATCTACTTCCTGTATCTGTAGCCTTTGCAGTGCTGGTATCGACACTGCCCTCTTTCCAGATTGTAGAATCCAAGCCCTCCGGAAGTGCACCGCAAAGCTGGCTGGTAGTCAGGGGAATCACCTTATCGCTTGCTCCTTCTCCCACCCCGGCATTATTCAAATCACTGTTGTAATAGCAGTTGCCGATAAAGTTCATATAATTTGAATCCGTGCTTCCAGCTATGCCACCAACATTTTTGCCATTCCCTGTAATCTTACCACAATTCAGGCAATTACTGATGTTATACCTATTCGCTGATGCACCGGTAATACCACCTACCGAGCTATCCTGTTCAGAAACTGTTACAGTACCTATATTATAACAGTATTGAACTACGCCGTTTCCAACGTTTCCTTCATAACTGGCAGTGCCCATGATTCCGCCTGCTATAGAAATTCCACTTACTGAACTGCTATTGTAGCAGCCGAAAATATTTCCTGTCAGACTTCCGCATACACCGCCTACACACCGACTCGCATAAATCGTGTTTTCGATACTATAGCAGTCAGAAATATTTGCTCCTCCTCCAGCAATTGCGCCCACAAAGCTTTTACCAGAAATATTAGCCCCCTTTACTGTGACACTTTTTATATAGCTGGAAGCAGCGGTAAAGTTGCGGCACTCTCCAAACAGACCCACATAGGTGTCTTCCTTTCCTGTAATTGTCATTCCGGTTATTGTATGTCCGCCGCCGTCAAAGCCTCCCCAGAAAGGGTTGCCATATGTACCTATCGGCGTCCACTCCTTACCGCTAAGGTCAAGGTCAGAAACCAGCAGAAAATGATTCCTTTCATAATCCGTGCCATTATTCACCTGCTGCGCCAGATACGCAAGCTGCTCTGCATTTTCAATCCGCCAGGGATCTTCTTTTGTGCCACTACCTTGGGTAAAAGCTACCGCTGTGCCATCCCAGGTATCTACTGTTTCCCCCTCCGCTCTCGCACTCACCGGCACAGCGATCCACGCCAGTGCCGCCAGTACCAGCAAGGCCAGTCTCATCTTCATGCTCCATGCTTTTGTACTTTTCTTCATAACCCTCATGCCTTTCTATATCCTGCAAAATTTCACATATTTCCCAACCCTTTGCAGATGTAAAATCCCAATCTTGTTTTTATACTATCCGTATCATTTATTATACCAAAAAAGCAAAGGCACCGTCAATATTTTCCATACGATTCGTCTCATATTTTTATAAAATTTTGTTAAACAAGTGCGCCCACCGCAAAATCGAGCAGGCTGGCTCATCGTATACGCAAAAAGAGTGACCGGATCTCTCCGGTCACTCCTCGTTGCCTTCTCTGAAAAATATATCCAGTTTTCCCAGACATTTGATCAATGTCTTCATTTCTTCCTCGTCCAGATCCCGAATGATCGTATGGATCATTTTCCTGTGGAAATCTCTGTGGTGGAAAAAAGCTTTTCTCCCCTTCTCTGTCAGGGTCACCAGCACCACCCGTTTGTCCTGTGTGCTGCGGTTGCGCTCCAGATAGCCTTTTCTTCTCCAGACTGTTCATATTCGTGGTCAGGGTTCCCACGGTGACATGCAGTTCCCCAGCGATCCGGGACATACTCTTTGGTTCCTCGATGCCGATAGCCTCCAGAATGTGTATGTCATTATTTGTAATATCCTTGAATTCTTCTGTTATGACCGCCTTTGCCTCTGCATCCATCACGTTATGGAACAGGTTCACCAACAGTTCATTCAGTACCCGGTTGTTGCTCTTCTCCATAGTTTTCCCAATAAATGTCTCTCTGGTATACCGGCAATACTCCCGGGCCGCAGGCTTCCTGTCTACCGGACCGCGTCCATGCCGTTGTCGTGTCCTTAGTCGTTATCAGTATACCGTCTACCAGGTCATCACGCAAGCCCCAATCGTAAGCCCGGCTCCGAATCCCGCCAAAACGATGCGGTCGCCGCAGTGCAGCTTTCCCTGTCTGTGCAGTTCATCCAGCAGCACCGGAATGGAAGCGGATGACATATTTCCGACCCTTTCCAGATTGGTGGGGAATTTGTCTCTGTCTGCATGCAGTCTTTTCGCCACTGCATCAATAATACGTGCGTTGGCCTGATGCAATACGAACATATCAATATCCGGCACAGCAAGTCCGGCATCTGACAGTGCTTCCTCGATACACTGTGGCACCCGTCTGGTGGCGAACCGGTACACTTCCTGTCCGTCCATCTGAATATAATGTTCCCTGCCGTCCGTCGGCTGGTTTTGGTCCGTTTTTGCCGCTGAAGTCCTTGCATATGGGGTTGTCAGTTCTCTTGCTCCGCATTGCAGGACTCCGCCACCGGTGCCGTCGGAGTGCAGTGCCCGGCCCAGAATGCCTGCTGCCGGTATCCTTTTCTCCTCCGCCGTCTCCTGCATCCCTTTCTCTGTCTCCGGCAAAGCGTTACTGTATTCCACCGCCCGAGACTCCGTCCTGCATCGCTCCACAACTACCGCCCCGGCGCCGTCTCCGAACAGAATACAGCTGCCCCGGTCCTTCCAATCCACCAGTTTAGACAGTACCTCACTGCCGATGACCAGCGCATTTTCCGCAAGTCCCGTCCGCAGATAGGCATCCGCGGTATTCAGTGCAAACAAAAATCCGGAACAGGCCGCATTCACATCAAAAGCCAGTGCATTCACTGCGCCGATGTCCGCCTGTACCTGGCAGGCGCAACAGGGCAGATACTGCTCCGGAGAACAGCTTGCTACCAGAATCAGATCGATTTCTTCTGCAGTTTTTCCTGCCTGTTCCAATGCTTTGTGGGCCGCTTCTGACGCAAGTGTCACAACCGTTTCCCCCACAGACACATGACGTTCAGCAATACCGGTTCTCTCCCGGATCCATTCATCCGATGTCTCCACCAGCTGCTCCAATTCTTTATTTGTAACGATCCTTCCCGGAAGTGCACTTCCGGTTCCGGTGATTCTTATGGTCCTCACGCCATTTCCTCCATGATATCCACTGTTCTTTCTATTTTCTGCGCCCGCCAGGCATTGCTGCCACAGAACAGCAGTCCGTTATCCACATCTCCCGTTGCCGCATTGATCAACGCTCTGGTGATGCAATAAGGTGCCGTCTTCGGGTCGCAGGTCTTAATACAATGTCTGCATCCGGTCATAAAACCGTTCTCCGGCCGCCACCTTTTCCAGAAAAGCATTCTGTATAGCTCTGCCCGGCATTCCCACCGGGCTTTTCACAATGACAATGTCTTCTTTCCGTGCGCTGAGATATGCCTGCTTGTATGCATCTGCCGCATCACATTCCTCTGTGGTCACGAAACGGGTTCCCATCTGTACCCCTGCAGCCCCGAGGTACAGGCAATGCTCCAGATCCCTCCGGTCATAAATACCGCCTGCAGCGATCAGTGGAATTTCCAGTTCTGCTGCCTGCCGGATCATTGCCGTAAGTTCTCTCTCATAGTTCTCCGGTGTGTAAGCATCCAGTTCTTCCCGCTTAAATCCCAGATGTCCTCCTGCCAACGGTCCCTCTGCCACGAGAAAGTCCGGCTTTCTGTCGTATTTTTTCATCCAGTATTTCGTGACGACCGACAGGGCGCGGGTGCTCGACACGATCGGAGCCAGCATCGTCCGGTGGCTGCGCCCGGGCATTCCGTTTTCCGTCTCTGCCACGACTCCGGGCAGATCCAGTGGCAGTCCGGCACCGGAGATAATGCAGTCGGTACCTGCCAGCACTGCTGCCCTGACATAATCCTCGTAACGCTGCGTTGCCACCATGATGTTGACACCGACGATACCGCCTTTTGCGATCTGTCTTGTTTTTTCTATTTCTTTTCCGATAGTACGCAGATTACAGGCGATGGGATCTCTGTCAAAATCCGGCTCCCGGAAACCGATCTGGGCAGTAGAAATAATGCCGATCCCACCGGCGGCTGCCACTGCTCCCGCCAGACCGGACAGGCTGATTCCCACACCCATGCCTCCCTGGATCACGGGAATATCTGCATGTAATTCCCCCAGGATCATTTTTCCGTGCTTCATCCCACATCACCTCTCATTACCGCTTTAATACTTGCGGAACCTTTCATAACGTTCCTCTGCGATCTGTTCACCGGTCATGCCGGTATATTTTTGCAGGAATTCCTTGATATGTTCCTTGAGATACCCGCCGATGGCTTCCACGGTACTTTGGTCTGCCCCGCCGTATTCCGGTACGATCCTCTCGATCACTCCGAGGCGTTTCAGGTCCTCGGATGTAATATTCATGACTTCACTGGCTTCTCTGGCACGGTCAGCATCCTTCCATAATATAGAAGCAAAGCCTTCGGGAGACAGGATCGAGTATGTGGCATTTTCCATCATCCATACCTCATTGCCTACCGCCGTAGCCAATGCTCCGCCGCTGCCGCCTTCTCCAATAAGGATGCACAATACCGGTACCTTCAGGGCCGACATCTCCAGCAGGTTCCGGGCAATAGCCTCGCCCTGTCCTCTCTCCTCCGCCTCCACGCCGCAGAAGGCTCCCGGCGTATTCACAAAGCTGATAATGGGTCTGTTGAATTTCTCCGCCTGTTTCATCAGGCGCAGTGCCTTACGATACCCCTCCGGCATGGGCATGCCGTAATTGCGTCTGGCACACTCCGCAAAATCCTTGCCCTTCACATCTGCCAGCACTGTCACCGGCTGCCCGTCCAGGAATGCCACTGCACCTACCAGTGCTTTATCATCCCCATAATAACGGTCTCCGTGAGCCTCCACTACATAATCGAAAATGTAGGGAATATAGTCGGTTGCTGCCGGTCTGTCCACTCTCCGGACGGTCTTGACCTTTTCCCATGCCGTTCTGGGGAGTGTCAGTATTGACCGTTCCTTCACGATCTCCGTAGGTTCAAAATGGAAGTCAAAATTTTTCTTAAAATCCGCATAATTCCCCTCACTGCACCGATGCGTCGTGATCAGGAAATATAAGGTCTTCTTCAGATTCTCCCGGCGGACGATACCGTCCACAAAACCATGCTCCTGCAAAAATTCCGCTGTCTGGAAGCCATCAGGGAGGCGCTGTCCCAGAGTCTGCTTAATAACTCTCGGTCCTGCGAAGCCGATCAAGGCTCCCGGTTCCGCCATGATCACATCTCCCAGCATGGCAAAACTGGCCGTCACACCACCTGTGGTGGGATCTGTCAAAATAGTCGCGTAGAGAAGTCCTGCTTCTCCATGCCGTTTGATCGCTGCGGAGGTCTTTGCCATCTGCATCAGTGACACGATTCCCTCCTGCATTCTCGCACCGCCGGAACAGCAGAACAAAAATACAGGCAGCCGCAATTCTGTCGCCTTTTCAATTGCCCGGGTGACTTTCTCGCCGACCACATGCCCCATACTGCCCATCATAAATTTGGATTCGCAGATGCCGATCACAGCCTTTTCCCCGTAGATCTCGCATTCACCTACGGTCACAGCTTCTTTTACACCGGATTTTTCCCTGGCCTCCGACAGCTTTTCTTCATAGCCCTCATATTTCAGTGGATTGCTCTCTTCTATCTCCTCGAACCAGGGCTGAAAGCTTTTCCGGTCTGCCACCATGCGGATCCGGTTGTGGGTCTTCACCCGGAAATAATAACCGCACTCATAGCAGACATATTTATTTTTCGCTGCCCGGTCTCTGTTTATCATTTTCTTACATTTCGGGCATTTGATCTCTGTTTCTGTATCTACACTTCCCATACCTGCACCTCTTATTCTGCGTCACTCTTATCTCTCTGTCCCGCTCATAAAAAATCACTTCCGCAGACTATTTTTATTTCAACGCAAAGGTAAGCTCTGCCTTCGCTGCCAGTTTTCCGTTTACCTTGGCGATCGCTTCCCCGACACCCACCGGTCCCTTACTGCGGATAATGGTGGTCTCCAGCTCCAAAGGTGTCTCCGGGGCGCACCATCTGCTTGAATTTTGCCTTATCGATCCCTGCAAAATAAGCGGTCTTACCACGATGCTCCGGCAGAGACAGAATTGCAACCGCCCCTGTCTGTGCCAGTGCTTCCATGATCAACACGCCCGGCATCACCGGGTTCCCCGGAAAATGCCCGGCAAAATACGGTTCGTTAAAGGTCACATTTTTTCGTCCCACTGCCCGCACACCGGGCTCCAGCTCCTCGATCGTATCGATCAGCAGAAATGGATGTCTGTGGGGCAGAATCTCCATGATTTCCTGGGTGTTATAAACTGACATTGTTCCTCCGTTCTGCGAATGCTGTCGTATCAACTACTTCCTCGCATTCTGCAATCGTCCTCGTTGATGCTCTGCCTTCTATCCTGTGTCTTGAACATCTGCTGCGGTTATTCTGTGTACTTCTTCAACAGCAGACTCGCATTATGTCCGCCGAAGCCCAACGAATTGGTCAGTGCATAAGGCACCTCTTCTTTGTAGCTGTCCCGGCAGTAATTCAGGTCAAGTTCCTCCTCCGTCTCACGCAGTCCCACGGTGCGGTGGATATAGCCTTCCTGAATTTCTTTTACACAGGTGACAAACTCCACTGCACCTGCTGCTCCTAAAAGATGTCCCACCATGGATTTGGTGGAATTGATCTTCAGGTCATATGCATATTCTCCAAATGCCAGCTTGATCGCTCTGGTCTCGAACAGGTCATTATGATGGGTGCTGGTTCCATGGGCATTAATATAAGTAAGCTCCTCCGGTGCCACCCCGCCGTCTTTTAAGGCATTCAGCATGGCGGTGGCTGCTCCGCTGCCATCCTCCGCAGGGGATGTAATATGATAAGCATCCGAAGAACAGCCGTAGCCGGTCAGTTCCGCATAGATCTTCGCCCCGCGCCTCTTTGCATGCTCCAGCTCTTCCAGTACCACGATAGCGGAACCCTCTCCCATGACGAAGCCGTTTCTCTCCTTGTCAAAAGGAATGGATGCCCGTTCCGGATCCTCACTAAATGACAGCGCTGTCAGTGCTGAAAATCCGGCAATTCCGATGGGTGTAATGGAGCTTTCCGTTCCTCCCGCTATCATTACATCCGCATCACCGTACTGGATCGTACGGTATGCTTCTCCGATGGAATGTGTACCGGTTGCGCAGGCAGTAACCACATTCAGGCTCTTGCCCTTCAGCCCATAGGCAATGCTGACATTGCCTGCTGCCATATTAGAGATCATCAGAGGCACCAGCATGGGCCTACCCTGCCGGGGCCTTTTTCCTTCAGGCGGTCATATTCCCGCTCCATGGCCTGTAAGCTTCCGATGCCGCTTCCCACACTGCAGCCCACCATATAAGGATCTTCCTGTTCCATAGTAAGACCAGCATCCGAGATGGCCTGTCCAGCAGCCGCCACAGCAAACTGGCAGAACTGCTCCATTCTGCGGGCGGATTTTTTGTCCATATATTGTGCGGGATCAAAATCCTTCACTTCCGCCGCCAGCTTACAACGGTAATCCGCAGTATCAAAATAAGTGATAGGACCGAATCCGGTCTTGCCCTCTTTGATACCATTCCAGAATTCCTCTACGCTGTTGCCAATAGGAGGTGATAGCTCCCATGCCTGTTACTACAACTCTTCTATTTTTACCCATACTGATATACTCCCTCGCATCCTGACTTATTTTCTATCCTGCTGTACCGTTAGCGGACATATTTTCTATTCTGCTTTACTGTTGCCGGACATAGTTTTACATCGCCATACCGCCGTCCACGCACAGCACCTGGCCGGTAATATAGTCCGAGGCATCTCCTGCCAGGAACAGAACCGCCTGTGCGACATCCTCCGGTCTTCCCATTTTCTTAAGCGGGATCTGTCCAACCGCATTATCCTGTACCGCCTCCGGAAGCTTATCTGTCATATCTGTCCGGATAAATCCAGGTGCCACGGCATTCACACAGACATTCCGGGATGCCAGTTCTCTCGCTACACTTTTCGTCAGACCGATCAGTCCCGCCTTGGAGGCGGAATAATTAGCCTGCCCTGCATTCCCGACGATGCCACTGACAGAAGAGATATTGATGATTTTCCCATATCTCTGCTTCATAAAGGTCTTCGTCAGATGCCGGATCATGTGAAATGCGCCTTTCAGGTTCGTATCCAGGACTGCATTGAATTCTTCTTCCGTCATCCGCACGATCAGATTGTCCCGTGTGATCCCGGCGTTATTGACAAGGATGTCAACTCTGCCGTATTTCTCTGTTACTGCCTTTACAAAGGCTTCACTCTCTGCAAAATCTGCGACATTGCATTTCACAGCCTCCGCCATGCCGCCTTGGCTTCGGATGTCCGCCGCCACCGCTTCCGCTGCTTCTGCAGAGCCGTTATAATTAATGATCACCGTGGCTCCTTCTGCTGCCAGTGCCTGTGCCACTGCTTTTCCGATGCCCCGTGATGCCCCTGTGACAATAGCAACTTGTCCTGTCAGACTTTTTCCTGTTAACATGCCAGTTCCTCCATCACCCGGTCCAGATCCTCCGGTTTCTCGATATTGTATACTTTGACATTTCTGTCAATTTTCCGTACGAAGCTGCTGAGTGTCTTCCCCGGACCGATCTCTATGAAAGTATCCACGCCATCTGCGATCATCCGCTCTACGCTCTGGGTGAACTGAACGGGACTGGATACCTGTTGTTTCAGCAGTTCCGCAACCTGTGACGCATCTGTCACATAATCCGCTGTTACGTTGGACACGTAAGGAATCCAGGGGGTTGACAGCTTGACGCTTTTCAATTCTTCTGCCAGCTGTTCTCCCGCAGTTTTCAGCAAAGCTGAATGGAATGGTCCGCTGACCTTTAAGGGTACACAGCGTTTTGCACCTGCTTCTTTCAGCGCTTCCGATGTTGCTGCTACTGCATCTGCCTCTCCGGTGATCACGATCTGCCCCGGGCAGTTATAATTTGCCACCGAGACGACTTTGCCGGTTTCTTTTGCTGTCTGTCCGCAGATTTTTGCCACGGTATCTCCGTCCAGTCCTAATATTGCTGCCATGGCTCCGCCTTCCGGATAGGCCTCCTGCATATAGATACCACGCATCCGGATGATCCGGAACAGATCCGGCAGCTCCATCACACCAGCGGCAGCCAGCGCCCCATATTCTCCCAGGCTTAAGCCTGCTGCCATCTCCGCTTTCAGTCCTTTTGCCTCCAATACTTTCAGAATTGCCACTTCCATGGTCAGCATGGCGATCTGTGTGTATTCCGTAATGTTGATATAAGGATTTTCTTCAAAGGTCAGCTGTTCCATGGAGTACGGATGTCCGCTTTCCGCCTGTACTTCCCGCTTATCCTGCCAATACAGATTCTGGAGCACCTTGTCTGCCAGCTTCCATACCGCCTGTGCTTCCGGGTAAGTATCATAGAACTCCTTGCCCATTCCTATGTACTGGGAGCCCTGTCCCGGGAATAAATATGCGATCCTGCTCATTTTGTCCTCTCCTAATTACTATGTGATGCTATTGTTCTCCTCGGTTACAGCACATTTTTTATAATGCGCCGTTTTCCATATAACTACGCCGCCTGTCGCTGTTCGAAATCTGTTGTCAGCGGTTACCTGTCGCTATATTTTTTTATGCTGTCCTTGTGCCGCTATGCACTCCTGCGCCTGCTGCACTGTTTCTTCAATAATCTCACGGCAGGTCTGTTCTCTGCGGATCAAGCCTGCAATCTGTCCCGCCATCAGTGTTCCGTTTACGGTATCTCCGTCCTGCACTGCCTTCCTGAGAGATCCCAGTGTCAGCTTTTCCAGTTCCATGAAATCGGCATTCTCTTTTTCCAGCTTCAGATACTCCCTGGTCATCTGATTACGTAAAGAACGCACCGGATGTCCGGTAGACATTCCCGTCACTACAGAATCAATATCCTTTGCCTTGATGATCTGATTCTTATAATTTTCATGGACGATGGATTCCTTTGATGCGACGAACCGGGTGCCCATCTGGATACCTTCCGCTCCCAGCATAAAAGCCGCCGCCATTCCTCTGCCATCGGCGATACCTCCAGCTGCGATCACCGGGATAGATACCGCATCCACTACCTGCGGAACCAGCGCCATGGTCGTGGTGGAACCGATATGTCCACCGCTTTCCATGCCTTCCGCCACCACAGCGTCCGCTCCGGCACGCTCCATCATCTTCGCCATAGCCACACTGGCTACCACCGGAATGACTTTCACTCCGGCATTCTTCCACAGTTCCATGAATTTTCCCGGGTTTCCAGCACCAGTCGTTACCGCTTTTACTCCTTCTTCCACGACGATCTTCGCTACATCCTCCGCATTGGGATTGAGCAGCATGATATTCACGCCGAAGGGTTTGTCAGTCAGTTCTTTGCATTTACGGATTTCCTCCCGGACAACCTCAGGCGGAGCGGAAGCGGCACCGATGATACCTAAGCCTCCGGCATTTGATACCGCTGCCGCCAGCTTATGTTCTGCCACCCAGGCCATACCGCCCTGGAAAACGGGATATTCTATTTGTAGAAGTTCCGTGATCTTTGTTTTCATTGTCTTTCTGATCCTTCTCGTCATTCTGCGTTATATTACATATTCTGATGATACCAGGTCAAAAGGTCTAAGCCCACATGAGGGCAGATATGCAGTCCTTATGCATGCTCCTGAATATATCTGATAACATCACCTACTGTTGCCATATTTTCCAATTCCTCGGAAGGAATGGATACACCATATTCCTCTTCAAACGCCATTACCAGCTCAAACAGATCCAGGGAGTCTACTTCCAGATCCTCCTTGAAACGGGTTGCCTCTGTGATCTCTACATTCTCCTGATTTAACTGTTCTCTGATGATGGCTGCTACTTTTTCTAACATGTTTTTGCTCTCCTTATGCATTTCATTATTGTGTTTCTGATACCTTGCTTTACTACTTTGTCGTCTCCGGCGTGTTTGCCTTTCATTTCAAATTGTTTTGACTATCAAAGTTCTTATACTACGCTTGTTGTTCTGTCCATCTTTTTTTATTATTACCGTCGGTAAAATATTTTGACTATCAAAGTATTTAAATTGCAAAATACTTTTCCCAGAAAAAAACTTGTTCTGTCAAAATCTTTTTTCCAAAAATTTGCTAAAACTAAAGGCTGCAAAATTCCCTTTTTCCAGGTGGTAAATGCCATCGCAAACAATAGAAACTACTAGGTTTTTTCGTTTCTCCCCTTGCCAAACGGTTATTTTTCAGATAAAATAATCTACGTTGTAATCTTTTGGAGACGTATCGAAGTGGTCATAACGGGGCGCACTCGAAATGCGTTAGCCCTCCTCGGGGCACGTGGGTTCAAATCCCACCGTCTCCGCACATAAAAAGCCGGTAATCTGTCAAAACAGACTATCGGCTTTTAGTTTTAGAAAAATGTGCAAAAAACGTGTTTATTTTCCAGAAAAATGTGTTATGCCTCCCGCAGAATCTGCATGATCGTATCATAATGCTCCGGATCATGCGGGAAGGTGCAGCCCGAGCAATCCTTGATCCGTCTGCCATTTTTCTCGAAATACCTGGGATTCCCGGGGCAGTGCTCCAAGCGGTACATGGGGCAGTAGCAGAACAGGCAGTTGAAATCTGCAAGTCCCTTGTGGCAGGGGAAATATTTACAATCTTTATTCTCAAAAAAACGATAGGAATTTTCCATTTGCAACACTCACATCCTTCCATAACCTGCAAAGTTTGCGCATTGGCGCAAATTTGCGTGCGAAACATAGAACTTCTTCGCGAAAGAGCCTTTGCTCTGAGTGATTAGAAGTTCTTTTCACACTTTACACTACACTTCTTCCGCCATACACATTCCATGGGCAATACCCTGCTCCTTCAGCTGTTCCTCCAGCTGGTTCAACGCATCATCTTCATCTTCTGCAAACACCATCGCCTGATAGACTTCCTCCGGTCCTTCCGGTGCCAGTGCTGTCACCTCATACATCTGCATGGCAATTACCTCTTTCTTCCTCAAAATACGCATTCACTCTTCTCTTTATTTTATACCCGTTTCCCCGTTTTTTTGCAAGCGAAAAGCGCCACTCCGGGGAAGAGTGCCGCTTTTCAGGAGAGATTTATGTATTGAATGTTGCTGGCGAAATATTAACCCTTGACGCTTCCCATTGCCACGCCCTGGACAATGTACTTGGAAAGGAACAGGTATACGATGATAACAGGGAAGATAGAGAATGCAATCGTTACATACACCTGACCCATATCAAACTTCAGGAAGTCTGCGGAACGCAGCTGAGCGATCAGGATAGGTAATGTCTTCATCTTGTCATCATGCAGAACCAGTGCCGGTGTGAAGTAGTTATTCCAGTTCGCTACGAAAGTGAAGATCGCCTGTACTGCGATTGCCGGCTTCATCAGCGGCAATACGATGGAATTAAATGTACGGAACTCACCGGAACCATCGATTCTGGCTGCCTCTACCAGAGACAGGGGCAATGCACTTTCCATGTACTGCTTCATATAGAAGAAAGTAGCAGGTGCTGCGATTGCCGGGATGATCAGGGGGATAAAGTTATCCTCCAGCTTCATATCAGCTACCAACTGGATAAATCCGAGTGCGGTAACCTGGGTAGGAATGGTCATGATTGCCAGGATAAAGGTAAACATGAACTTCTTTAACTTAAAATCATATACATGGATCGCATATGCGGTCATGGTAGAGAAGTAGGTACACAGCACAGCACTGCAGGTTGCTACTACAAGGCTGTTGATCATACCTCTGACTACCGGCAGGGTTCCTGCCATGACACCCTTCCAGTTCTGGATCAGATGTGTGCTGGGCAGCAGGGTAAATCCCTGTGTCAGCTCGCCTTTGGATCTGGTTGCATTTACAAACAGTATATAGAACCAGAACAGGCAGAGAAAACTCATAATAACCAGTACGATATATGCAAGTGCTCTTCTGGCATGAATGCCCAGACCTTTTTTTGTCTCGTTTGTTTCTACGCTCAACATTTCTGCCACCTCCTACTTATCCTGTTTGTTGTTCGAGAACTTAAATACGATCAAGCTCAGGATACCTGTGATAATGAACAACATTACAGACAACGCACCACTCATTCCGTAGTTCTTACTGTACAAATGGTTGTTCAGGTACATGATCAGGGTCATGCTGGATCTCATAGGATCGCCCTTACCGTTGGTCAGAATCTGAGGTACATCGAACATCTGCAGACCACCGATCAGGGATGTGATCATTACGTAGATCAGAATCGGCTTCAACAAAGGTAATGTAATCTTGAAGAATACCTGGGTAGAGGTTGCTCCGTCTACCTCGGCTGCCTCGAAGAGGGAAGTATCGATACCCATCATACCTGCCATCAGGAGGATCGTTGTATTACCAAACCACATCAGGAAGTTCATCAATGCTACCAGACCTCTGGTACTCCATATGTTTGTAAGGAACTGATATGGCCCTTTTAAGATTCCGATCTGCATCAGCATTTCATTGATAGGACCACCATCAGAGAACAGCGTGAAGAACAACATTGCAAATGCGGAAGCCATGATCAGGTTCGGCAGATAGATAACTGTCTTGAAGAATCTCTGTCCCTTTAATCTAAGGCTGGGATCCGAGAACCATGCACCCAGAAGCAGAGATGTGATGATCTGCGGTACAAATCCCAGTACCCACATGATCAATGTATTCTTGGTGTACATCCACAGGTCCGGATTGGACAACAGCTTTGCATAGTTACCAAATCCGATGAAATTCGGTCCGATCTGTGTCAGTCCGGAACGGTAATTTTCAAAAAAGCTGTAATAAAATGTCCTGAACAACGGGATCAACTGGAATAATACATACACTACTACAAAGGGATCAGGAAAATATACCCCCACTTATTATAGCGTACCACCTTTCCGCGTTTTACCTTTGCCATAATGATTCCTCCCTTTTGCCGTCATGCTCTCTTAGCGACTTTACGTTTTTTCGTGCCTTCTTTGTTTCCGATCAGGCTCGCAGCAGCTCTCTTCTTTTTGTTCTTAATTATCTTCTTCTGAAAAAAGCTTCTGCCAACCGGGAATTTTGAGAGAAAAACCGTGCCTACCTGACCAGCCAGGCAGGCACGGTTCTCAATTCCTTATTGTTTCGCTATTCGCTTATCATTTCGGATTAGTGAGTAAGCTCAGGATACTTCTCTTCTACACCCTTGTAGAACAGATTCAGTGCATCATCCAGAGAAGCCTTGCCATCGAAGTAGTTCTTCATAGCATGCTGGAACTCTTCGTTACATCCCTGATCGTATGCAGACAGGTTGCTCAGATCGATCTTCTCAGCGCCTGCGCAGAACATAGCCAGAGGGTTCTGTCCGCCCAATACCTTGCTCTGATAAGAGGTATCTGCTGCCATAGCTTCCATAGCGGGTTTGTTGTTTACGAAATCATCATCAGCTACAACGATCTCTTTCATGATGTCTTCATCAGTGGTCATCTTCAGGATGATATCCTTAACCAGAGAAGCGTTGTCGGTTCCGGTAGCACCGCAGATCCAAGTACCGCCCCAGAAAAGCCCTGAGGTCCTTCAGTAGCGCCCCAGCCACCCTGATTTGCGATAGATCCATCGGTATCAGCTGCCATGGAGAAGTTGATCAGCCAAGCGGGTCCAAAGTAGCAGAATACTTTGCCATCGGGATAGAAGCCTTTGCTCCAGTCATCAGACCACAGGTCGAAGGTACCGGTCTCCTTAGCGTCAACCATCTTCTTGGAGTCATCAACCCACTTCATCAGGTTGTCATCGATTACGATCTTGCCATCCTGTACCCATTTGCTGGATACGTTGTTGGAGTATACACGATAAGTATCGTTTACGGAAGATACCATGTTGTAACCGGCTGCTTTCATCTTCTCAGCGGTTGCGGTGAAGGTATCCCAATCAGATACAGACTTCTGAACCTCTGCAGGATCATCGGTTCCCAGAACAGCCTTAGCAGCCTCACGGTTGTAAATCAGAACGCCGGGGCAGCCCTGCCATGAAACACCCTTCAGATTGCCGTTGGAGTCGGTAACAACATCCTTGGTGTACTGATACTGGTTAGCCAGATCTGCATCGGTGATGCCCAGATCCTTAACAGGCATTGTGTAGTCGGTATCAACATATTTCAATGCGTAGTCAGCCTCAATCAGGAACAGGTCGATCTTGTCATCAGCTGCTGCATCAGCCTGCTTTAACAGTGTTTCATCCAGATTGTTCTGATAAGCGTTGTCATCAGAAGGAGTGATGTTCCACTTTACAGTGATGTCACCGATCTTACCGGTGGTTCCGTCTACTTCTTCATATCCGGGATAATGATCTGTCAGACGGCTCTTGAACTCTTCGTTCCAGCAGTAGATGTTGAAGACTTTGCCTTCCTCTGCTGCTGCAGGCTCTGCTGCCTCGGTGGATGCAGGCGCCTCGGTCTTAGCTTCGGTGGAAGCTGCGGGTGCCGCATCGGTGGATGCTGCAGGAGCTTCATTGCTGCTGCCACAACCTACCAGCATGCTGGCAAGCATAGCAGTTGTAAGTAAAGCACTAAGTACTTTTTTCTTCATGTTTGTTTCCTCCCATTTTTTGTTGAATGTTTGTTGTAAGTGTTTGTTGCATTTATATTCATATGTCGGCGGTTGCGTCGCTTCCATATAAATGCCTGATTAATTGTCTGTCGGAATTCTGGCCACCGACTTGCCTTCAGCAACTTTCCCGGGTACGATGACCTGTTCTATGATGGTGGTCTTGGGTCTCTCAATGAGACTGATCAGTTCTCTGGCTGCCAGGCAGCCGATCTGTTCTGTGTCCTGTTGGACTGTGGTCAGTCTGGGCTCCAACTGCCTTGCTGCCTGTATGCCATCATAGCCTGCTACCGAGATATCTTCAGGGATCTGTAATCCTCTCTGTCTGATAGCGTTGATGCCTCCGAAAGAAGCAAAGTCATCCGGATAGATGATGCATGTCGGTGGATTCGGGAGATCCAGCAGTTCATTGGTCACACGATAGGTTGTTGTTGTGTCTCTGTAAGCTGCTTCTCTGATATACTCGTCCGGAATCTCCAGTCCCAGACGTTCCGCCGTCCGGTAGAAGCTGGACAACCGTCCCGAGGTAACCGCTGACATTGCTCCGTGAATATAAGCAATTTTCCTATGTCCTCTACTATATATGTACTCCAGCAGTTCTTTCATTCCCGCAACATTGTCCGACATGATTGCGATACGATTGTTGAACAGGTAGTCAATGGTGACTACCGGGATGGAACTCTGTACTAATTCGATGACTTCGGGATCTCCGAAATCAATACAGGCGAGCACCACTCCGTCAAAGCCTCTGTACCTACTGTGTTCCAGGTAGGACATCCGATCCGGCCGGTTCTTGCAGCTATTAATGAATGTAATGTCGTAACCGCTCTTCTCTGCCGTCCTCTTGAAACTGTCCAGCACACTGGAAAAGTAATCGTGGGTAAGACCGCTTCTGGCTTCATCTGCAAAGAGGACTCCGATGCCGTAGGTCCTGTTCGTCTTCAAAGCTCTTGCGGAAAGGTTCGGGGAATATCCCATTTCCTTTGCGACCCTTCTGATAGTTGCTTTTGTTTCTTCTCCAATGTCCTTGTGGTCGTTCAGTGCCTTGCTGACAGTTGCAACGGAGACTCCACAAATCTTGGAAATGTCTTTCAGTGATGCCATATCTTTCTCCTGTTCCATGTCTTCGTCATTCCGTCCGACCTGTTTTGTAACTTAATCGTTTTCGTAGTTTTAATATATAACATCTTTGAGCATTTTGCAATACTTTTTTGCAGTTTTTTTCAAAAAAGTATCCACTTTGTCTATAATTAACAATTTCAGATAGGCTGTTTTGTACATTTGGCTTGTACATAGATTGTGTTTCTTCTATATAAAGGCAAAGTGTGCGATAACGTTTGCTATTATTTTGTTTCGTAAAACCGGTGTTTCGAAGGTTCTTTCATTTTGTATCTTCTGCCCATGTTTCCCCACTGTTTTTGTATACATTGCGCATTTTACGGGCTTTTTCAAGATTCGTATTGCATTTTTCCCTTTGCTTCTGTATAATACAAATCAGAAATCCGGAGCACTTAATCGTTTACTTAACATTAAGCACTCCGCAGCGAAAAAACAAACACTCAACATACAACAACATGAAAGAAGGAGATTTTCTTATGAAGTATGGTCATTTTGATGATGTGCATCAGGAATATGTCATCACCACTCCCAAGACTCCGCTTCCCTGGATCAACTACCTGGGCTGCAATGAGTTTTTCAGTCTGATATCCAACACCTGCGGCGGATATACTTTCTATAAAGATGCAAAGCTGCTGCGTCTGACCCGTTATCGTTATAATAACGTACCGGCCGACATCAACGGTAAATATCTGTACATTAAGGACGGAGACACCGTATGGAACCCCGGCTGGCAGCCTACGAAGACTGAGCTGGACTCCTACGAGTGCCGCCACGGTATCGGTTACAGCCGCTTCACCTCTTCCAAGAACGGTGTCAAGGCTTCCGTGCTCTCCTTCGTTCCTCTGAACGATAATTGCGAGATCTCCCAGCTGACCCTGACCAACGGTAGCTCCGAGGACAAGAAGCTGTCCGTATTCTCTTATGTAGAGTGGTGTCTGTGGAACGCTGACGATGATATGAAGAATTCCAGCGTAACTTAAGCACCGGTGAGGTCGAGGTACAGGATTCCACCATTTATCACAAGACCGAGTACCGTGAGCGTCGTAATCATTATGCGATCTATTCCGTAAATACGAAGATTGACGGTTTCGATACCAGCAGAGATGCTTTCCTGGGTGCTTACAGGGGGGCTGATTCTCCCGAAGCTGTAGAGAACGGCAAGTGCACGAATTCCATGGCAAGCGGCTGGTCTCCCATCGCTTCCCATCAGATCAACGTGGATCTGGCAGCCGGTGAGACCAAGACCTTTATCTTCGTTCTGGGCTACATCGAGAACCCCGAAGACGAGAAATGGGAATCCTACGGTGTGATCAACAAGACCCGTGCCAAAGAAATGCTGGCAAAATACCAGACCGATGCACAGGTAGATGAGGCTTTTGCAGCATTACAGGCTTACTGGAAACAGCTGCTGGCACGCTACACGGTAGATTCCGCTGACGAGAAAGTCAACCGTATGGTCAACACCTGGAACCAGTATCAGTGTATGGTTACTTTCAACATGTCCCGTTCCGCTTCCTATTACGAATCCGGAATCGGCCGTGGTATGGGTTTCCGTGATTCCTGTCAGGATCTGCTCGGTTTCGTACATCTGATTCCGGACCGTGCAAGAGAGCGTATCATTGATATCGCTTCCACCCAGTTCCAGGACGGCAGTGCTTACCATCAGTACCAGCCTCTGACCAAGAAAGGCAACTCCGATATCGGCAGTGGCTTCAATGATGATCCTCTGTGGCTCATTGCAGGTACCAGTGCTTATGTAAGAGAGACCGGCGATACCTCCATCCTGACCCAGATGGTTCCTTTTGACAACGATATGAAAGGTAACTGACTTCTGATGGATCACTCTAAAACGCTCCTTCAGACTATATCATCAACCATCAAAGGCCCTCACAATCTGCCTCTAGATCGGCCGCGCCGACTGGAATGACTGTCTGAACCTGAACTGCTTCTCCGCTCATCCCGGAGAATCTTTCCAGACCTTCGGTCCCAGCTGAAGGACCCGTTGCAGAATCCGTATTCATTGCCGGTATGTTCGTAAAATACGGCGAAGAATATGCTCAAAATCTGCAGACACATGGGTGACGATGCCGAAGCAGCCCGCGCAAAGGAATTGAACAGATGGAAAATGCGATCCTGAAGGACGGTTGGGATGGCGATTGGTTCGTACGTGCTTACGATGCTTACAAGCCACAAAGTAGGTTCCAGGGAATGCCGCGAAGGTCAGATCTACATCGAGCCTCAAGGCTTCTGCGTACTGGCCGGTGTCGGTGTGAAGGAAGGACTTGCCGAAAAGGCATTGAATTCTGTAAAAGAGAGCTGGATACCAAGTATGGTGTCATGATCTTACAACCTGCATTACACGGATATCACCTCGAACTTGGTGAAGTATCCTCTTATCCCCCCGGATATAAGGAGAATGCCGGTATCTTCTGCCACAACAATCCCTGGGTATCCATCGCAGAGACCGTTCTGGGCAGAGGTGACAGAGCTTTCGAGATCTACCGCAAGACCTGTCCCGCATACATTGAGGATATCAGTGAGATCCATCGTACCGAGCCTTATGTATATTCCCAGATGGTAGCCGGTAAGGATGCAAAATTCTACGGCGAGGCAAAGAACAGCTGGCTGACCGGTACTGCTGCATGGACTTTCGTAAATATCTCCCAATACATACTGGGTGTATATCCCACTCATCAGGGATTGTCCGTAGATCCTTGTATTCCCACTATGATGGTCTCATCATAGATCCTTGTGAGGGCATCTATCACATTCAGGTGAAGAACCCTCAGAACGTGGAAAAGGGTGTCGCATCCATGACCGTGGATGGCAAGGCAGTAGACGGACACATCATTCCTTACGAAAAGGGCAAAGAAGAGTACAACGTAGTTATTACCATGGGTTAATAAACCTGATGTACATAGTTTAAAACGATTTCTATCCTCCTTAAAACCCCGGCAGTTGTTGTAGCTGCCGGGGTTTTGCATTGGATATTCGTAGTTTGCGCTACAACATCTACACCATAAGGACAAGCAGGCTGTAAGCAGACGTCGGTACTTATTGACCGTATTGGGGTCAATTATGTACCGCTACGTTCTGCGCCAGAGCGAGAGCGTGCCTGCGGTTCTTATGGTGTAGATGTTGTGGACGTTTTTGCGGCTTCCTTCCGGGACTCGATCACGTGCCGGATGGCTGTCAAATGATATTATTATCTCCATTTTTCTGAAGCAGCTTCCGGTATGTGGCATCCATTCCCAGTGCTCCCAACGGGGCTGTAATCAGGATCGCCAGCACCGCCACGGACAGAACGATCTTGCCGCAGGGCAATCCCATCGATAACGGCACAGAGCCGATAGCAGCCTGCACTGTAGCCTTCGGCAGATAGGCGATCATGCAAAACAGGCGCTCCTTCTTATTGAGATTCGTTCCTAACAGGCACAGTGCTACACCGGCGGAACGGAACAGCAGCGCCAGCAGGATCATCCCCACCGCTGCCAGTCCAGCTTCCATAGTATAGCGGATATCCACTGCCGCGCCCACCAGTACGAACAGCACTACCTCCGCTGCCAGCCACAGTTTACCGAATTTAGCAGACAGTCTGCCGGTGACTTCCCTAGGTGCCCGTATTTTCAGCGCGCAGGCCATGCTCACCACCGCCAACAGGCCGGAAAAGGCCACAGTTCCCTTTAACAGCGTTTCCAGCGCCATTAATAAGAAAGATACCCATGATGATAATAACTTTCATGCTGTTGCGCACATAACTGCCCTTTCGGTACAACAGTTCAAAAAGCTGCCCCAGCAGCCAACCCACCAATGCACCGAACAACACACCCGTCAGGATCGATACCGGGATATTCACAAAATCCAGGGCATTGACCTGTCCACCCTGTGCCATTCCAACAAAAGTGGAAAACAATACTATGACATAGATGTCATCACAGGATGCCCCAGCCAGAATCATCTGCGGAATGCTTTTCTCCGTACCATAGCCACTTTCCATAAGATGTACCATCCGCGGCACCACAACCGCAGGTGACACTGCTGCCAGAACTGCTCCCATGACCGCTGCATCCACTCTGCTGATGTTAAGGATCATGGGTGCAAATATCACAAAAGCCAACAGTTCGCAAGTGGCAGGAACACAAGCCAGCATGACTGCGGAGCGGCCCACTTTTTTCAGATCCTTCAGATCCAATGATAATCCGGCCTTCAACAAAATGATGATCAGCGCGATCTGCCGCAGTTCTGATGAGATATTCAGGATTGACACATCCAGCAGATCCAACACATAAGGCCCCAGAATAATACCCGTAAGCAGCATCCCGATAATACGGGGCAGGTGAATCCTCTGGCAGACCGCCGCCATGAGTAATCCCAGTAAAAAGATCAGTCCCAGTGATGTAAGCATAAAAATTCCTCCGTTTTCTCGCAGCAGGACATTTTGAATTCTAACAAAAAGCTGGTGTCCCCTGCATATTCTGCAGAAGTCATCAGCCAAATCGAATTCATATGTTCAAATTCCGGCGGTTCGAAGCCTGTGCTTCCGGGAGAACCTCATTCCCGATGTTCTTATTATATACACGGTGCCCGCCCATGTAAAGTCCTATATTTTGCAAATATACCCGCCAGCATCCTGTACTCCATTAAAAAATATCTGCTGTGAGATCATCCCCGAAGTCTGCTGCCGGAATCTCAAAGTCAACAATTCCAACTGCATAGGACTGTAATACATACTGGCCGGATTCAAATACAAAGCCGTCCTCTGTAATGTAGAATGTAGGGTCTGCGGGGCCATTATCCGTACCTGCAATGTCCGGCCCATAAATTTCCTGATAGATAGCATTCAAATCTTCCGTACCATCCAACACCACCAGTTTGATACTCTTCTCGTAATCGTTAAAGAAGCAGTCCTCCTTTGCCTGCATTTCCGCTGCCTTTGCTGTCACCAGTTCCAGTGCTTTGTCGCGGAATCCGCTCCCCAGACTGTCAAAAGTAATTCTCTCTCCGGTCTGCGTATAATAGTTCATATAGTACAAAGTATACCATCCATGAGCCCCCTGATCATACCCTTCCAGCCCCCACGACAGGCTGATCACCTTATCATCCGCGCGGATCACACGGAAAGTAAGATCCTCATAGCTCTGCTCATACACCGGCATATCCTCATAAAGTGTACCAAACTCCCCGTTCTCGATTCCTTCTACAAAACTGTCTACATATTCATCCAGCTCTTTCTGAATCTTCATCTGCACCGTCTCATTGCCCGGAATCGTCACTGTAACTGTTGGATAGTAATAGGTATAACTTCTGGTCTTGTCTTCGGGATCACTGCTACCCTCGTGATCCTCTGTGGTAAACTGCACCCATTCACTTCCCTGTATTTCACTCTGGCCTTCTGTCGGTTCCGTCTGTGTGGACACTTCCGCAGTCTCCTCAGTCCCGGCCGTCGTCTCTTCCGTCGTCTGACCGCTCTGTGTCTCCTTGATGCTGTCTATAACTGTCTCCATCTCCGGATCCGTCACCATCTCCCGGTTTCCGCAGGATGTAAAACCTAACAGTGCTCCCGCAAATACTGCTGCAAAAAATATTTTTTTCATAATCCTCGCCTCCTGATGCCAGTATATCTGCCGATTGCATCATATCTGCATCATTTTTATAATTTTTCTCGATTTCACTTTTTAAATATGATAGACAATTCCTATATTTTGAGCTATAGTAAAGCCAAATCTGGGTATGATTAAAAATAACGATACACATACTATAAAAATCAACCCGAGGAGGACTGTTATGAAAATATTATTTTATGATACCAAAAGCTATGATAAAGAATCTTTCGAGGCAACTCTGAAAAAATTTCCCGGCATCCAGATTGATTACATCCGGTCGGATCTGGATCCCCGTACTGCTGCTCTGGCTGACGGCTTCGATGCCGTCTGTGCTTTCGTCAGCTCCAATGTGAGCGAAGCCACATTAAAAATTCTCCACGAAAAAGGTGTCCGCCTGGTCCTGCTGCGTTGCGCAGGATACAACAACGTGGATCTGGAAAAGGCGTCCGAATATGACATATGTGTCATGCGTGTCCCCGGTTATTCTCCGGAAGCTGTCGCAGAGCATGCCATGGCTCTGGCTCTGGCCTGCAACCGCCGCTTATACAAAGCCTATAACAAGGTCCGGGAAAATGATTTCAGCCTCGCAGGACTCATGGGCTTCAATTTCTATGGTAAGATTGCCGGAATCATCGGAACCGGCCGGATCGGTGCAGCTATGTGCCGGATCTGTAACGGTTTCGGCATGAAAGTCATCGCCTACGATGTCTACGAGAACCCGGATCTGAAAGATTTCGTCACCTATGTGACCTTAGACGAATTACTGGCGCAAAGCGATCTGATCTCCCTTCACTGCCCGCTGATGGATTCCACCTACCACCTGATCCAGCTTGACACCATCAAGAAAATGAAGGATGGCGTCATTCTGGTAAACACTTCCCGGGGTGCTCTGGTCAAGACCGAGGATCTTATCGAGGGCATCCGCCTGCACAAGTTCGCCGGGGTCGGTCTGGATGTCTATGAAGAAGAGACGAAAAACGTCTTCGAGGATCGTTCCGATGAGATTCTGGAGCATTCTACCACCGCAAGGCTTTTGTCCTTCCCCAATGTCATGATTACATCCCATCAGGGATTTTTCACAAAAGAAGCACTGGAAGCCATTGCAGAGACTACCTTGCAGAATGCTCTGGATTTCGAAAGTGGAAAGAAGAGCCCCAATCAGGTGCAATAAAATATTTCCAATCGAGTAGGCTGACTCATCATATACACAAAAAAACGGATGGCCCTCCCAAGCCATCCGTTTTTCTCGTTTTTCAGTTTCCCGTCTTGTCCTTTTTCTCTATCTCTTACAGTTTTTACGATCAGTCCAGATTCAGTTTCTGACCAACTCTGATCACATTCTGGTTTGTAATCTGTACATTTCTGCGAAGCAACTGTGCCAGAGTCATGTGATTTCTCTTAGCGATCTTGAAAAGCGTATCACCACTCTTTACCGTATAACCGCCCTCTGTATACCAGATGCTCTCGGAAGGTCTGCGGTCAGTAACAGTTACCAGATAATTGCCGCCGCGCTTCAATGCGAACATGGACTGTCCGGTGGAAGTTACGGTAAAGGATCCGCAATACTCCAGGCGTCCCTTCTCTGTATTATAGCGATACAGGTTTGCACTCTTGCCGGAATTGTCCTTGCCTACATTTACATGAATGTTGACATTCACTCCGAAGCTGCCGGTATCTCTGATACCCAGCTGTCTGTTCACGGTTCCGGACTTTGCGGATACCACATTTGCCGGGATTGTGTTGCTCGTCTGGTCTACTGTCAGATCAATATTCTGAATCTTTGACAGATCTTTATTCTTCAGATCCTGTCCACTGATGCTCAGTGCCACACCGTTTCCGCTGTGGAATGCCACCGTCAGCTTCGTACCTTTAATGGTATTCAGTACATTCTGAGGCACCTTGACTTCACCGCTGCATACAAAGTTCATGTTGACACTTGCAATAGCAGGATTTTTCATCATCTCTGCCACCTTATCCTGTACAGAGTTGCTTACATCCGTCCAGTCTACTGCAGGTGCTGCAGAGGAACCGCTGTTGTCATCATCATCGTCATCGTCATCATCGTTGTTCACCACATCTGCCGCTACCGTAAATACAGCAGAAGGGGTTCCGGTCATTCTGGCTCCAACACCTTCCGGTGCTTCTGCCGTAAGCGTAAGGAATCCATTCATATTGATGGTACCGTCTGCATTTCTGGTGATCTGCGGATCGGTCGTGCTTACAAACCAGGAATCCTTTGCCACATTGCCTTCACTATTCGTAGACTCCTGTTTTGTCTCATTCCAGAAATAGTTCATGGTTGTCCGAATCGTTGTTTCCTCCTGCAGCAGTTTCAGTTGCTCCTGTTGCGTCAGATTCTTTGTACGATAGGACAGAATTCCTGTTGCGCCGAAATCAGTCTTGCTGCCCGCATTAGTATAAAAAGCTACATTATAGGATTCATTATTAAAGGCCGTGCTCTGTTTTACCTGAATATCAGGACAACTGTTGGAATCAATTCCCTTTGCCTTGTTTCCAAATGCCACACTGTTGATCAGCGTATGATATCCGGTAATGCTGGAACCACCCATCTTAAATCCGTTACCGTTACCTGCATCCGTACCGTCTTCCAGATAACCGTTTCCATAAGCCACACAGTTCTTAATGGTTACACTGCCAATAGAACCGGTCTCTACCTTGGCGAACAGATCCCATCCATCATCTGCATTATTATAGGAAATGCATCCATCAAATACAATTCCATCACCAACGGTAAGTTTTGCAGCAAAACCGTCTGCATCCTCATAACCGATGTCTGCGTTACCATAGGAGGTACAGTTCAGGATCAGGTCATTGCTGGGCCAGTCTTCTTTTCATCAGTAGTAAGATAACGGCTTACCTGAATACCCGTATTACCATTATGATATGCCTGAATATTATCAAATACACAGTTACTTCCGGAGATCTGAATTCCCTTCTGGGTATCCTGTGTATTTGTCACGTCAAATCCCTGGCAATACCAGTAATCACCGGCAAAGATCATGCCTGCGCACGCTCTGTTGAAGTCAAATACAGGTCTCTGGGAATCTGAAGGATCTGCAATCAGGTAAATCATCTGCTCCTTCGTTCCGTCAATGCCTCTCTCTACCTTTATAGTACTTGTAAGGTTATATACTCCACCTTTCAGTACGATCATCTGTCCTGCTTTTGCATATTTCACAGCAGTGTAAATATCTACCGGATTCTCTTTTGCTTCCGGCTGCACCTGTGCTGCCTTCCGGTGCAACATAAATGGTCTTCTGATCTCTTCGAACGCTCTTATAAGTTACTGTGAATTCATAAGTTACTGTTTCATAAGAAGACAGTTTGGAATACTCGTTCGGACGATAATCACTGTTCGGAGTAAAACTAATACGGAACTTATTACTTCCCTCGGTCAAAGATACCGGCATGGTAACTTTTGTACCGGCAGTAACCGCCCGATCAGATACAACTGCGCTGCCATCAGCTGCTGTTACACTCAATTTGCCATCTGCATTTCCGGAATATATCAGATCATATGCTGCACTGTTGGAAACAGCTGCGGAAATGATATTGTATGCCGGTGTTACCAGAGTCATCTCACGTTCTTCCGCCGGAGCATCATCCGCCGGATCAATCAGTGTCAGATTAATATCGGAATAGGTAATATCTACGCCTCTGGCCGCAAACATTCCCACATATACATACTCATCATCCAAAACATTTAAAGTCTCTGTACCATAATATTTTTTCGTTTCTGTATTGCCTGCAGCATCCGTATAGCTGATAAAGTATCCGGTATTATTCTTCTGAATCGTTAATTTTAATTCTGTAACCGGGTTATCAACGGTAGTGCCCTTTGCCTCAGCAGTATTATTGCCGATCAGATTATAAGTACCGGTACCACTCTGTGCGCAGGATGTCTCCAATGGCCACATACTGGTCTTATAATCACTTTTTAATGTAGCAGAATCATTGGCATTCAGCGCATCCAGATTTTCATAAGTTACACCGATCTTCTCCTGTGCGCCGATTCCCAGTTTCATGCTGATCTTATCTCCGGCATCGGATACTTTTCCGTTTGCCGCATCCCAGTTGTATTCCACTTTTCCTACAACCGCCATATAGGAATTGTTCCAATAGGCATTGCTGCCTTCTCCGGGTGCTCCTACACGGTCAGCCGCCATAATGCCAAAGCCTTCCTGTCCGTTATTGGGAGTCCAGTTATTTACTTTCAAAGTTGCAGAAAAAGTAAAGTTCTTGTCGGTAGGAATTGCAGTATAGTAAAATCCTAAGCCATCGGTTGCTGTCGGCTGTAACTTTCCTCCGCCTGCATCTGCGACTACTTTTACCGTTCCGGTAGTTGCATCGCCCTCGTATTTATTTTTGCTGGAAGAAGCACTGGGACCATAATATGTAAATGCCCACTCATACTGTACCTCATCTACGATTTTCTTGCTGAATCCAGCCGAAGTCATCTTATCATCTCCCCGGACAGCAGTTACATAAATCACTGCTTCCTGATCCACTTTCAGCCCTTCTACTACGGTATCTGTTGCCGGTGCTGTTACTTCTTTTTCGATGCTCTTTCCATCGGTTGTATATGCACCATCCACAGTTACCAGATATTTTTCTGCTTCCTTTACAGCATTCCATGCCACCTTCGCTTTTCCACCGCCCTGGCAGGTTACGCCTTTGATCACAGGCTTGGTTAAAGGTAACACGAACTCGCAGGACTTTGTCTCTGTTCCCTGTTTGTCCTCTTCATCTGCACGAATTGCTTTTACGGAAAAAGTGTAGGTGCCGGATGCTGCTGGAGTGAATGAAACCGTAACTTCACTGCCTTCTTTAGAAGAATTTTTTGTTTCAATTTCCTTGCCCTGTGCATCAAACATAGTTACCGCAATTTTATCTGCACCATCATAACCGATGTTTGTTGTCACTGTAACATCCACAGAATCATCCTTTTGCTCTGCATTCGTAATAACAGGAGCAGTTACCGTAGTCCAATCGGCTCTGGGCGGTTTCGGTACTTCAATACCGCTCTCATTCACTTTTACTTCTACTTTAAAAATATAATTATTGCTGGTCTTTGTTCCCAAATAATAAGTTCCTGCTTCCTTCAGTTCAAGCGTAGACATATATGGGTCATTCTTCTTATAGGTTCCTTCTGTGCATGCTGCCGCCTCTCCGGCAGCATTCAAAATGACCATCTGGCGGCTGTCATCTCCGCCTTGCGCCCACCATATCTTTACGGTTGCAGCACCTGTTGTGGTAAATTTAATTGCGTTCTTTCCTGTGCTTGCCGCACCGCCAAAGTTCACTCTCTGTGCGGAAGCATATCCATCATCAAATGTTTTTTTACTCGGATCTACTTTCGTTTTCGTACTGTAAATCAGAGTAAAATAGTTATCAGTTCCTGCTGTTTCCTCCGCTCCATCCGTCTTTGCTCCTTCTTTAAAAGCTGTCAAGCTGGACGTCTCCAAGACATACTTTCCATCCGCACTCAGTGCCACAGGTTCTTCTGTCGAAGCAGCCGCAACATTCTTTCCCTCTTCCATCACTTTACCGGTTGTTTCCGCATTTCCGTCAGAAACCGTCTCACTTACCTGTTCTACCACAGGTTCCGTTTCCTCTGCCTGTACAGAGATGGGGCTGATTCCCATTCCCGACAGCACCATGGCTCCCGCAAGAAGCAATGCCATCAGTCGTTTTCTCTCTTTTCTTCCTCTCCTGCCTAACATTCCCATACCTCCACTTAGAATGTGTTGTAAACGATTACATTTGTAAGCTCTTACAACGCTATGTACTATATATTAACACTATCGTTTCACATTAGTAAACTCATTTTGTATATTTTGAATATTTTTGGAAGTAATTCATAGATTTTTTGAGCAATTTTTAGTTATTATTTTTGCGTAAGCCTGTACTTTTCTCAAAAATGCACAATTCCGCCATTCCGTGTTCATTTCTATCAAGTAAGTGCTTCCATTATCATAACGTTCTCTATCCATTTTATTTTGACTGTTGAAGGCGTCTTGTGCTTGGCAAAAGTTATATAAAGTTATATAATAGGTACAAAGTTATATACACTTATATAAAGTTATATAAGATTTTAAAAGTTATATAAACTTATATAAGAAAAGGAGGTTTTCATTATGAGTGCCAATCCGTTTACGTTATCTTTTGGAAAAAAACCGTTGCAATATATCTCCCGTCTCACGGAAACAAACCAAATTCTGGAAAGCTTTTGTGCCGAGATTCCATCCAATCAGATCTACATGATCACCGGTGTCCGTGGCTCTGGCAAGACTGTAATGATGACAAATATTGCTTCGGAATTACGAAAAAGCGAAGACTGGATCGTTGTGGAACTGAATCCTACCAGAGATTTACTGCAAAGTCTTGCTGCAAAAATCTACAGCATTCCCGAATTACACACGCTGTTCATTAATGCAAAACTTGACTTTTCTGCTTTTGGTCTGGGAGTATCCATTGAAAACGCTGCTCCGGTCACGGATATCGAAAACGCTCTGGAACTCATGTTGAAATATATCCAGAAAAGTGAAAAAAAAGGTTGCTGATCAGCGTTGATGAAGTGACGAATTCCGAATATATCCGAATCTTTGCAAGCTCCTTTCAGATTTTTTTACGAAACGACTATCCCATCTTTTTACTGATGACGGGATTATATGAAAATATTTATAATCTTCAAAATGATAAAGTACTGACCTTTTTATACCGTGCACCTAAATTAATCCTGGAGCCACTGAATTATACCGCTATCCGCAAACAATATATGGATATCTTTTCTCTGGATATAGATGCTGCCGGAGAACTGGCTTCACTGACCAAAGGCTATCCTTTTGCCTTTCAGGTACTTGGTTATCTCTACTGGGAAAATCGCGATAAAAAGACTTTGGAACAGATTTTGCCGGAATATGACCAATATCTGGATGAATATGTATACAGTAAAATATGGTCGGAATTATCCGATCTGGATAAAAAAATCGTAACTGAAATGTCTCTCAGCGGAGAGACTCAGGTAAAAGCTCTCCGTGAGCGATTAGATATGAAATCTGAACTTTTCTCTGTCTATCGTGAGCGTTTAAAGAGAAAAGGTGTCATTATTTCCAAAGAATACGGGAAAGTCACACTGGCCTTACCTCGCTTTGATGAGTTTGTAAAAATACAACAGCTTATGTAGCTGCGAGGCACAGCGTCTATTCCACGCCCCGCAGGATAACTTTCCCCACATATTTCCGGGCCAGTTCCTCCATCTGTTCCAGTTCCTCTCTGGAAAATGCGCCGAACGGATCTACACCGCCCGGTTTCACATCGTCACATTCCGCTGTCTGTATCATCCGGTACAGGCAGTTTTCATTCTCTTCGTAATTCTGAAGATAATACGCAGGGCATCCAGCGATCCATTTACCGATGTCCTCAAATTCCACCACGGTATGAATTCCCTTTACCACGGTAGTGCGGAATTCATAGGGGATGCCACTGCTTTTCAGGATGCCGATACTCTCCTCGATGTGGGAGATATCTATATGCGGCAGTCCCGCCGCCCGAGCATAATTATCCCTGGACGCCTTAATATCCATCGCCACATAATCAATCAGGTGCTCCTGCAACAATTCCCACAATACCCCGGCATATACCCGTTGGTATCCAGCTTAATGGGATACCCAGCTCCTTGATCTTTTGCAGGAACGCCCGAAGGTCCCGCTGCAGAGTCGGCTCTCCGCCGGTGACGCAGACCCCCTGGAGAATCCCCTGCCTTTTTTCAGGTAAGAGAGTACTTCTTCCTCCGGAATGAGCGGCTGGCAGCCGGGATCCAGCACCAGTTCCCCGTTGTGACAAAACGGACAGCGAAAATTGCAGCCCCCTGTAAAAACAGTGGCTGCAATATGTTCCGGATAATCTAATAAAGTTGTCTTGTTAAAACCATGTATCTGCATAGTCTAAGTCCTCGGCATAGTGGAATCCCGCACCACCAGTTCTCCGTCGAACACGCAGTGCTGGTGCTTCGCCTTTTTCCCGATGATGTCGAACAGGATCCGGGCCGTCTCTCTCGCCATGCTGTCCACCGGCTGCTTTAAAGTCGTCAAGGACGGGATAACATATTTCCCGATTTCCACACCATCAAAGCCTGCCAGAGAAATATCCTCCGGCACCTTGTATCCGGCATCAGACAAGGCTTTCCCGGCACCGATCGCCAGCATATCGGAGATTGCGAAGATCGCCGTGCACGGAATCTGCTTCTCGAGGAATTCCTTCGTCACCATATAGCCATTCTCCAGGGAGTAATCTTCCAAATCACTCCTCATAGGCAGGATCAGTTCTTCTCTTACTTCTATTCCGTTATCCTTCAACGCCTTTTTTTATAGCCTTCCAGACGCAGCTTACCGATAGATGCATCGGTTTTGCGGGCACAGAGGATTGCAATATCCTTATGTCCGTTCTTGCACAGATAGTCCACCATCTTGTAGCTTTCCTTGGTATCATCCACCGCTACGGAGGAATAGGTGTTGCGGCTGAAGCCCTTGGGCAGCATTCCCGTGGTACTTAAGATAAACGGCACATGAAGCTGTGCCAGCTTTTCCTCACTGTGCACCAGATAACCGCCGAGGAAGATAATGCCGCGAAGTCTTTTTTCCTTGACCAGCTTCAGTGCCACTTCCACTTCGTCCTCGTCATAGTCTACATGCTGCAATACCATGGCGTAAGATTTTTCCTTGATCTCTTCTTCCAATACCTTGATCATCTGGCTGAAGAAAGAGTTGTTAATACCTTTGACCAGTACTGCAATTGCCTTGGCATCCTGACGTTTCAGGTTTCTGGCACTGTTGTTGGGTACGTAGTTATTCTCTTTGATCACCCGCATGATCATTTCCTTGGTCTCAGGATTGATGTCCGGGTGGTTATTTATGGCACGGGATACCGTGCTGACACCGACACCGCAGATTCTTGCGATGTCTTTGATCGTGATTTCCTCCATGGAGCACAAACCTTTCCAAGCCTACAGACCTATCTGCCGTACAGCTTCGTCATACTGCGGATCCGTCCTGCAAGCTCCTTTGTAAAATCTCCGTTCCCCATTCTCCACTTCCAGTTGATGCCCAGTGTGGAAGGAATGTTGATGCGGGCCTCCGATCCCAGTCCAAGATAATCCTGCATGGGAATGATCGCCAGATCCGCTACGCTGGACATTGCGGCACGCACAAATTCCCAGGGAAGCTGCTCTCTGGGAATCGGCTCTCCGTCCGCATTTTTCAGACGCAGATAGTCGTCACAGAGCTTTTTGTCAGCTCCCTTCAAGGTGTCATACCACCCCATCACAGTATCATTATCATGAGTTCCCGTATATACCACGCAATTATGTGTATAATTATGCGGCAGATAATCACTTTCCTCACGGGAATCAAATGCAAACTGCAAAATTTTCATACCTGGATAACCGGATTTCTTCACTAATTCTATCACAGATGGTGTTAAAAAGCCAAGATCTTCTGCAATAACTTCTTTTTCTCCCAGTTTTTCCTTCATGGAACGGAAAATATCATATCCCGGGCCATGTTCCCAGTGGCCGTGCTCCGCAGTGGGTTCCCCATAGGGAATCGCATAATAAGCATCGAATCCACGAAAATGATCGATACGTACCACATCATAGCGTTCAAAGCAGGCTGCCAGCCGCTGCATCCACCAGGCATAACCGGTCTCCTTGTGATGTTCCCAGTTATACAGAGGATTGCCCCACAGCTGTCCGGTGGCGGAAAACGCATCGGGAGGGCATCCCGCCACTGCTACCGGCTCACAATTCTCATCGAACTGGAACAGCTCCGGATTCGCCCAGGCATCTGAGCTGTCAAATGCCACATAAATGGGAATATCCCCAATAATCTTGATGCCGTTATCGTTGGCATAGGTCTTTAGTTTCTCCCACTGTACCTGGAACAGATACTGCTGGAACTGGTAAAACATAATCTCTTTCGCATATTTTCTGCGATATTTGTCCATGGCAGCCGGGGTTCTTAGCTTGATATCCTCTTCCCAGGCTGCCCAGCAGATGCCGCGGAAACCATCCTTGATGGCCATATAAAGTGCATAATCCTCCAGCCAGTATGCATTCTTCTGTACAAACTCCTGAAATCTCGCATCTTCTTCAATATGGCTGTTATCAAACGCTTCCTTCAACAGGCGGAAACGGCTCTTATAGATTTTGCCGTAATCCACGGAATGGATATCCGTGCCGAAGTCATAGGTATTGCACTGCTCTGCGGTCACATAGCCTCTCGCCACCAGATCCTCGGGATCAATAAAGTAGGGATTACCCGCAAAAGTGGAAAAAGACTGGTACGGAGAATCTCCGTAGCTGGTGGGTCCTAATGGCAGAATCTGCCAATAGGCCTGACCGGCTTCTTTTAATCTGTCAATAAATTTATATGCTTCCTTGGAAAAGCAGCCGATTCCGTAGCGGGACGGCAGGCTGCTCACCGGCAGTAATATTCCGCTTTTTCTCATATTAATAACCCTATCTTTCTATTTTTTAGCCCTTAACTGCACCGGCTACCACGCCCTCGATAATGTACTTCTGACAGGTCAGATAGAAGACGATAATAGGAATCACGGACAGTACCAGCAGTGCCATCATGGCACCCAGATCCTTTGCGCCGTAAGAACCTACCAGGTATTGTACTACAACCGGTATGGTCTTGTAATTAGTACTCAGGCCGATTACCAGATAAGGCAGCAGATAGTCGTTCCAGATCCACATGGCATTCAGGATGGCTACGGTGATGGCAGTCGGCTTTAAGATTGGCATTACGACACCAAAGAAGGTCTGCAAAGGGTTGCAGCCGTCGATCATGGCTGCCTCTTCGATGTCCAGCGGAATCGATTTGATGAATCCACAGAACATGAACACGGACAGGCCGGAACCAAATCCCAGATACAGCAGCACCATTCCGGGAGGGTTGTTCAGGTGGGTCATATTAGCCAGCTTAGACATAGTGAACATTACCATCTGGAAAGGCACGATCATGGAAAATACGAACATGTAATACAGCACGTTGGCCACGCCGGTTTTCACTCTGGTCAGATAGTACGCAGTCATGGAAGTGAACAGAATGATCGCTGCCACGGAAAATACAGTGATAAATGCAGACCACCCGAAAGCTGTGAAAAAACCGGTTTTTTCAATACCGTTCACATAGTTGGTCAATCCCACAAAGGTCTCTGCGGTAGGCAGTGCAAACGGATTGTTGCTGATGAACAGTTTTCCCTTAAAGGAGTTGATCAGCACGAAGAAAATAGGTGTTAAAAATGCAACTACCAGCAGACACAGGATACAAAATATGATCACATTGGAAGTTTTTTTCTTAGTCATTATTGTTCTACCTCCTTACGTCTGGTAAGTACCAGCTGTCCCAGGGCTATGACTGCCACAACGATGAAGAACAGTACTGCTTTTGCCTGACCGACACCTTCGTAACCGTTTCTGCCGTAGAAAGTATTGTAAATATCCAGAGCCAGCATTGCGGTCTTTTTGCTGGGAGCACCGGCAGTCAGCGCCAGGTTCTGGTCAAAGAGCTTGAAACTGTTGGATACAGTAAGGAACAAACATATAGTAATAGATGGCATAACCATCGGAATTTTCACTTTGAATAAAGTCTGTAACGAAGTAGCTCCGTCAATCTGTGCTGCTTCGATCAGGTCTGTAGGTACATTCTGCAGTCCTGCTACATAAATGATCATCATATAACCGATCATCTGCCAGTTCATCAGGATAACCAATCCCCAGAAACCATAGGTAGGATTAGCTACCAGTGTGGTCTCATATTTCAACAATACCGCATTGATCATCTGCTGCCAGATATAACCCAGGATGATACCACCGATCAGGTTCGGCATGAAGAATACGGTACGGAACAGGTTGGTTCCTTTGATCTTTCTGGTCAGCGCCAGTGCCAGAATGAACGCAAATACATTAATGGTAATGATGGATACAACAGAAAACTTTAAGGTAAAACCGAATGCGTTGACAAAATCTTTGTCCGCAAAAATTTTGATATAATTTTCCAGGCCTACAAATTGTGCATTTGTAATCGTTTTAAATTTGCAAAAGGACAGATATACGCCCATAACAAACGGTATGATAAATGCAAAGGAAAATGCGATCAATGTAGGCAGTACAAAAATGGGAAAATATCGTTTTAATGTCTTTTGCATAAGCCTTCTCCTATTAATTCCTTTTTACATGATATTCCGGGTTTTACAAACACGGGGGCCGTGGTACCACCACCGCCCCCTGTGTCTGAAGTTATATAAGATGGATAACGATTCAGAATAGTTATAAGCTGAGATCAATTAGTTAGCTGCGGTTGCGGCCTTTTCAGCTGCCCATTCGTCAACTACTTTTGTCTTTACAGCGTCCCAGTCGATGGAACCGGAAGCATACTCCAGAAGAGCTGCACCGAAGTCATCCTTGAACTGCTGGCTGGGGAAGGAAGTGAAGTTCCAGGATACAGATGTCTTGGAGGTATCTGCCATGTAACGAAGAACTTCCTGTGCCAGAGGATCGGTGGGCTTTTCATCATCGCTGAAGGTATCGAAAGGAGCAATGAAGCCAAGGTCATTGGTTACTGCTGCCTTACCGGTTTCAGAAGAGAACAGCCATTCAACGAATGCGATAGATGCTGCCTGATCCTCAGCAGAAGCTTCCTTGTTGATGCAGAAGAAGTTCTCAGTACCGGTGCACAGTCCCTGGTTCTCTTCACCTTCAACGCCGGTATAAATAGGAAGGAACTTAACATCCTCAGACTTAACAGTGTTACCGTCTACGCCATTGATCTGGCTCCAACCCCAGTTACCGTTCTGTACCATTGCTGCCTGACCCAGAGCGAACTCAGCCATGGAGTCGTCTACAGACTTGCTTCCCAGCAGACCGGGTGCTGTGCAGGAGTTGTTGATGTACAGATCAAAAATGTTCTTGAAGTTATCGGAGTAAGTGAACTCCAGGTTATCGGTATCGGTGATACCCTTGTCCTTGAACTCGTAGTATACAGGGATGTTAGCCAGATGAGTCTGCCATCTCCAGTCTTCACCGGGAGTCAGGGATGTGGAAGCGAATACGCCTTCAATACCCAGTTCATCTTTCTTAGCCTGCATATCTTCTACAACCTCTTTTAACTTAGCGAAGTTGTTGATCTCATCCATACTTGCTGCCTTAGCACCATCCAGTGCGAAGTACTTCTGCATGATAGCGTCGTTATAAATGATACCGTAACCCTCTACTACGTAAGGGATTCCGTATACACCACCGTCTTCACCGGTGATTGCCAGGCTCTTATCCATTAACCAGCTGTACAGGTCTGTATCCTTTAAGTCTGCACAGTAGTCTTTCCAGTTCTGATAACCGATAGGTCCGTTGATCTGGAACAGGGTAGGTGCTTCCTTGTTAGCGATCTCAGACATCAGGGTCTGCTCGTAGGTACCGCTTGCTGCAGTTACAACCTTTACAGGAACACCGGTCTCCTCGGTATATTCCTTAGCCAGCTTCTGCCATACTTCGTCAACTTCAGGTTTGAAGTTCAGATAGTATACAGAGCCTGCTGCCTCTGCGGTCTTCTCTGCGGTCTTCTCTGCCGCCTCGGTAGTTGTTGCTGCGTCCGTCTTGTTGTCGGTAGCAGGGGTGGTTGCTGTTGCATTGTCAGCATTTCCGCAACCGGTCAGCATGGAAGCTGCCATTACTGCACAAAGTAAAACACTTGCCAGTTTCTTCTTCATAATCTTACCTCTCCTTTTTTGTTGGAACGGGAACCCTTCATAATTCTTGCTATACTCCCGTCAGGTTGTCGGAAACGGTTTCGGTATTGTTCCCGGTAACGTTTCCGTTGCTGTAATTAGAAAATAGCACATTCACGAACTGGTTGCAAGTGCTTTTCTGTAAATCCCTGGAAGTTTGTATATTGTTCTCAAAATACTTCTCGCAGTTTTGTGCATTTTCACAATGACTTTATAATTCTTCTGCCGCTTATATTCTTTTTTCAAATAATTAACCCCTCGAGCGGACTGTCTCCTACTCGCTTTTTATACTTTGTACACCATCTCGCTTAAAAGCTCGATGATGTACATTCGCCAGGTACAGATTCTTGTGCAAGCACAAATCTGTACCTGGCTCATTGTATACACAAAAGGAGGTGCCGCCTCATCCTTCTGCAGCACCTCCCGGGTTCTTTTTTCTATTTTATTTTTACAGATACTTTTTCCAGCCTTCCGGCAGATATTTTGCCGTGCTGCGGAGCATATCCCTTACCAGCTCTTCCACCTGTTCTCTGGAAGCTCTTCCTTTCACCTGCGGATCCTCCAGGAATGCTTCCACCACCAGATCAAAATCACACAGAATAGCTGCTTTCAGAATCCGCTCATGGTTTGCCACATGGGGATCCACTAGCTCCTTGATCTGCTCCGGAAGCTCTCCGGCATACAACGGGCGGATGGCATCTCTCTCGAATACCGCATTGGTCTCTACAACCGCACTTTCCGGCAGATTGGCAATCTGATGTCCGGTATTGGGAATATTGACATTGCTGATCTTGCGGGTCAGTCCGCAGAGTGCCTTGATCAGCTGGATACCTTCCTCCCCGGTAGGCTTCAACTCGATCTCTTCCTCACCGGCTGCCAGTCTCGCGCTCTTTGCCAGACGTTCCTGCAGATCCTTCTTTCTCCAGTCTACGGTAGTCAGACCGAATTTCCATCTCTTTACCGTCTCGGGATCTTTCAGGTAACTGTCACCCACACCGGGCATGAATTCCACCAGATGCCTGTCGCCTGCTGCTGCGATCAGACCATATTTGCGGAACAGATCAAATTTCACAATATGGGCACACTCGAAAGTAGAGTTCGCCCAGTTTTTATCTGCTTCTTTGTAGCCGTCTTCCTTATGCTCCTCGGTATATTTCCGGTAAATGGGGAACAGATCGATTCCCTTATAGGAAGCATAGTCAAACCAGGTGAAATGGTTGATACCCAGTACATTGACCTGAATATCCTCACGTTTCACATCCTTAAGCCCCATGGTCTCTTCCAAAATACCCTTTAACACTTTCTGGGTACCGAATACTTCATGGCAGCATCCAAAAGCTTTGATCTCCGGAAAAACATAGTACAAAGTCTTCACGCACAGGGACATGGGGTTGGTGTAATTAATGACCCAGGCTTTCGGTGCATATGCCCTGATGGCCTGTGCGATCTCCACATACATGGGAATCGTACGCAGTGCTCTCATGGCACCGCCGGGGCCTGCGGTATCTCCTACAGACTGATAGATTCCCAGTCGTTCCGGCATATGTACATCCACAGCCATCTCATCAAAAGTTCCCGGCAAAATAGAGATCACGATGAAATCCGCACCGGTCAATGCGGACTGTAAGCTGTCAGAAACAGTATAGTTCCATTTGCCCACCACATCCTCTCTTGAAGAAAGTCTGTTGCCGATGATCTCATTGTGTTTTGCCGCCTCCGCATCAATATCATACAGGCGGATGGTTCCGGACAGTTCTTCATCCATGGCCAGATCCGTCATAAATGTCCATGCCCATCCTCTGGAACCACCGCCAATATAGGCGATCTGTAAATCTTTTACCTTTCCGTCTGCATACTCCATTTTTGTATCCTCCTTATGTGTTTCCGGTCCTTGGGATCCTCTGCTCCATCGGCCCGTACTGCCTTCTCTATATTGCACATTATAGCCTATAGCTGTATAATAATCTTGCTATTATTTGCGTATTTTTTGCCATTTTCGTACTATATTGACTTTTGTTTTTATACAAGCCCATAGATTTGTAATATAGCCTGCGCATACTGTTTTTCAGAATGCAGTCTAATATAGCACTAATATAGCATAGGAAAAAGGAGATCACTATTATGTTTGAAACAGGGGATTTTCAGACACCGGCTCCACCGGAATCAGGCGTTGCGGACAATGCTGTTGCTTCGACGCCTCAGGATCACTGGCTCTATAATGAGCTTGTAGACGGATTCCACATCGACCGTGTTGTACGGGACTATAATTATTCCATGGATATCCGTCACATTCACGAAGAATACGAGATTTATTATCTTTTAGAGGGGGAACGGTATTATTTTATCAACCAGCAGACCTATCTGGTCACCCCGGGAACGCTGGTCTTCATTGACAAGGAGCAGATCCACCGCACCGGTATGGCTTCCGCCGGACCACATCACGACCGGATCGTTTTAGGAATCATGGAAGAGCCCTTTTCTACCTTTCTGGCATCTTTCGGAGGATTGCAGCTGCAGAGTTTTTTTCACGGAGCAGGGCAGTATTCTGACACTGCCAGAAGAAATGCGCCCCTATATCCAGTCTCTGTTGCAGGACATTGCCTCTGAGCTGATCCACAAAAAGCCCGGCTATCTTCTGGCCGCCATGACGAAGCTGGCAGAATTTTTCATTGCCGTGCTGCGCTTGCAGCCCGAGGGTCCCGTTGTCTCATCCCCGGCCAGACATTCGAACCCGAAGTATCAAAAGGTCGATGAAGTGGCGCACTATATTGTAGAACATTGTACTGAGCGGATCTCTCTGGAGGATCTCGCTGGGCGGTTCTATATCAACAAATTTTACCTGAGCCGTATTTTCAAAGAAGTCACCAGTTTCACCATCAACGATTACCTGAATGTCAACCGCATCAAAAAAGCCCACCGGCTCCTTCTGGAAACGGATGACAGCATCACTTCCATTGCGGAACAGTTGGGCTATGAAAATATTACTTATTTTGAACGGGTGTTTAAAAAATACCGGAATATGACACCGTTAAAATACCGGAATTATTATCGGTCGGAGACGGAGTGACCTATGAATCTGCAGCTGTCTGAACGTATACTCCTTGTCTGCTTCATGATAAGTCGCTCTACAACAGATCACTCAGTCGTGCAAACTGCTCCAGTGTCAGTGCCTCACCTCTTACGGTAGGGGACAGGCCCATCTGTGCCAGGGCTGCTGCCGCGGATTCCTTGGTGATGCCTGGGAGGCCCGCATTTCCCAGACCATTCACCAGGGTCTTACGGCGCTGGTTGAAGGAAGCCCGGATCAGGGCGAACATCTTCTTCTCATCCTTCACCTGTACCGGCGGTTCTTCGTAGCGGGTCAGGCGGATGACCGCACTGCCCACATTCGGTCTCGGGATGAAGCAGTTGGGCGGTACATTCGCCACGATTTCCGGCTTTGCATAATACTGCACCGCCAGAGACAGGGCGCCGTAATCCTTCGTGCCGGGGCCTACCTGCATACGGTCCGCCACTTCCTTCTGCACCATGATGGTGATGCTCTTCAGCGGCACACGGCTCTCGAATAAGCCCATGATGATCGGTGTCGTTATGTAATAGGGCAGGTTTGCCACCACCTTGATGGGGTGTCCTCCGTTTTTCTCTTCCACCAGCCGGTTAATGTCCACTTTCAGGATATCGTCATTGATGACCGTGACGTTATCATAATCCTGTAATGTCTCTTCCAGAATAGGGATCAGTGCCTTGTCGATCTCCACGGCCACCACGCTGCCCGCGCGCTCCGCAAGATACTGGGTCATGGTACCGATGCCCGGCCCGATCTCCAGCACGCAGTCCTCCTTCGTGATCTTCGCAGAAGAAATAATCCGGTCCAGAACCGTCGTGTCTATAAGAAAGTTCTGTCCGAATTTTTTTTGAAAATTGAAATGGTACTTCTGCAGTACCGCAATGGTATTCTGGGGAATGCCCAAATAAGCCATAATAAGCCTCCTTAATAATACTTAAAATCCTCTAAAAAATGAATACAATCATACAACACCAGCACATCCATTCCCTGTTCCGGTTCATACTGCTCCATCAGTTGGAACAGTTTCCCGTTAAAATACCGCAGATCCACCACGTAGATATTCTCATAATGGGCCGTGAGCAGCGGAATCAGGCTGTTGGCATAAGAATCCTTGATGACAAACAGCGTCTTACCGGGATTGTATCCCGTATGAATCTCAATAAATGCATGATTGTCATTCAGGAAAAATCCATACTGGTTCTTGGTATCCAGATAATCCGGTGCATACAGAGAATCAGCCGTGTCCGCAAAATCATACGTCACCGATACTGCTTTTTTCTCCGTCTCCGGGAAATACTGTATGCTATCCTTCGTCCAGTCCACATTGATACGGGACTGCAGGGTTCCCTGAAAATTCTCCGACACCGTCTTCATGCCGTTTACGTCATACGGGTAGGGGAAACGTCCCACACTGTCCGCCCAGGCCAGAAAACCGTAATATGCCCCCAGACTGGTCCAATGATGATCCGTGCGATAATAGATGGGCTCCTGTGCATGCTCCTGCAAAGCGTGATACACATCTATATAATGCTCTTCTCCAATAGAATTCCTTACCTTCGTAAGCAGCCGCTCTTCGTCATAATAAGGTGCAAATGCCGGCAGCTTATCCGTGAGAATGTTGTCCGCCGTCGGTACCAGCATCACCTTGGCATCCCAGTGGTTCACCAGTTTTGTCAACGATGCCACACGGGAGTTCTCCATCTGTTCCGTGTATTCCCCGGGATCGTTCACTCCGATCAGATAATGATCCGCTCCCAGATAGACCCCATTGATCTCTTTTTTCCGGAAACGGATATCTGCCCCGGTCTTAAGTCCTACCCATTTATCCCGTCCTACGAACTGGTCGGACATGTATTCCTCATAAGCATCCCCGTATTCTCCCGTGAAAAGACTCTCCCAGGAAAATACGGGGCGGGATGCCAGCACCCGGTTCTCCGCTTCCGAATATACTCTGTCACTGTTCCACAGATCTGCCACTCCCAGAACCAGAAGTACCGCACAGACCAGTCCGATGGTCAACAGCGAATTTCTTTTATCATCCATATGCGGTTCCTCCTTCCCGGTCAGAATCGAAAATACAAAAAGGGATTATACGACGCATCCACAATATACGCCACCGACAGAAGCAACAGTACTGCCGGAATCACCTTTTCTCCCAACCGGTACAGTGCCATGGCGGGGCCTGTCTTACTGCTTTTCAAAGCATGCACCAGTCTGCTGCCTAGCGGAAGACATGCCACCAGCGCGATGACCAGAAGCACCAGATACTCATTGCACAAAAACATTGCCAGCGAATTCACCGGCCCTATTCCGTTCATTCCGAACATAGCCTGGAGATAAGCCAGGATCTCTCCGGGACTTTCCAGTGCAAAAAACACCCAGCTGATCAGTACTACCGCCAACGTATAGATCCTGCCGAACACCTTGGGCACACTTTCCAGAATATCTCCTAAGAATAATTTCTCCAGGATCAGGAAAAATGCAAACCACAGCCCCCAGAACAGGAAATTCCATCCTGCACCGTGCCAGATACCGGTCAGCATCCATACCACCAGAATATTAAACAGCTGTCTCGGCAGCCCCTTGCGATTGCCGCCCAGCGGAATATACACATACTCCTTGAACCAGGTACTCAGAGAAATATGCCATCTGTGCCAGAAATCTTTTACCGAAGCAGCAATGTATGGATAATTGAAGTTCTCCGGAAAATGGAAGCCCAAGACTGCCCCCAATCCGATCGCCATGTCGGAATAACCCGAAAAATCAAAGTAAATCTGGAGTGCAAACGCTGCGATTCCCAGCCATGCCATCAGAATACTCATCTGCTCATTTCCCAGTTCCGCTACCTGTTTCCACAAAAGTCCCAGGTTATTGGCCAGCAGTACCTTTTTGGCCAGTCCTGTCACGAATCGTTTTACCCCGTAACTGATGGCATCCAGGTCGGTCCGTCTGTCCTGCAGATACCGTTCCACCTGATGATACTTTAAGATGGGCCCGGCGATCAGCTGTGGGAACATGGTCACGTAGACACCGAACTGCAGAATATTACGCTGCGCTTTTGTATCCCCCCGGTACACATCGATCACGTAAGACATGGTCTGGAACGTATAAAAGGAAATTCCGATGGGCAGCGGAAGCTTTAACAGCGGAATTGATGTTCCAAATACTGTATTCATCGTCTGCATCAGGAAATCGGCATATTTAAAAAATCCAAGGATAAAAAGATTGATGACAATGGAACATAGCAAAAAGATCCTGGAGCGATCCTTCCCTCTGTATTCTTCGATCAGCCTTCCCCACACATAATCGGATATGGTAGAAAAAAGCATGAGGAAAATATAGACGGGCTCTCCCCAGGCATAAAAGACCAGGCTCCCCAGGAAGAGAACCAGATTCTTCATCTTCCGGGGAACCAGGAAATAGCAGATCATAAAAATCGGCAAAAACCGAAAAAGAAACAATACACTGCTGAATACCATTCACTCTACTCCGTATTTACTCCAGAGTCTGTCTGATAGCCTCCAGGGCAAGTTCATTCTGCTCCTGACAGTAAGTGATCACGGCCTCATCGCCCTGTTCTTCCACAGAGGAAGTGTCCGCACCCAACTGTACAAAGCATACATAATCGCCTATCCGTTCCACTCGGGATGCCTGAATCTTGCCCAGATTCATGGGATACTGCATCGTGTCATTCACCAGACTGTCACGGTAGGCGTTCAATGCATTTTCTACCTCTTCTACCTTACCATCTTTTGCATGAATAATCAATAAAGTATCTACATTGGCGCTGATCATGGGTGCCTCTCCCATGTAGGCATCATAGAGCTCCGCACTGACACCGTAGGTCTCGTTCAGCATTTCCCCGGGTATCTCGGAATCCGGCCAGTAATTGTCTCCCAGTGCATCCGTAACTGCCTTTTTTGCACTCTGTAACGCTTTCGCAGCGTCCTTCGGATTCTGTGCAGCGGTTGTACTACCGGCCTCGCCGGTCTCCTGTCCCGCTGCGGTGCTCTCCATGGTGGACTGCTGGTTGTCTGATGCAGCACCGTTATTATCCTTGCCTCCGCAGGCGGTCATAGAAAGTGCCAGAGCACTCATAAGTAACATACATGCTAATTTCTTTTTCATAAAAATCTCTCCTCGTTTTGCAGGGATATTTCCCATGTTCAGTTGCAGTATCCCCTTTTTGGGGATCCCTATTCTATCAGACGACAATCCGGTAGAAAAAGTTTCATTAAATTTTCAACAGCCAGAACAGAAACGGCATTGTAGCTACGGACAGCACAGTGGTCAGCACCTCGCCCTTAGAGGTCAGCCGGTAATCACCGTCATATTGCTGCGTCAGCATGACTGTCATGCTGCCGACAGGTGTGGCCGTCATGACCAGACAGACACCCAGAAACATGGGGTCTGTAATGAAAAACGCAGTCCCCACAGAAGCAGTGCCGGCATAAGCAGCAGCTTCACAACAGAAAAAACGAGCAGCAGCCGCACATCCGTAAACAGATCCTTTAACCGGATCTGTGCCAGCGAATCACCGATTACCAGCATACTTAATGGTCCGGTGACAGCTCCGATCCGGGTGGCAGTATCTTTGAAGACCATCGGAACCGGAAGATTACTGATATACAGGGTCACTGCAATGAGGCAGGAGATCACCCCCACATTCATCAGCTGCTTCCAGTTCAGCTTTTCCCGCTGTCCGGAGGTCTTCATCCTGTTAATGCCATAGGTATAGATCAGCACACTGTAAAGCAGATTAAAAATTGCAGCATGGATCACTGCTTCACCGCCGTACATGGCATCCAGCAGAGGATAGCCCATAAAGCCAATATTGGCGAAGATCGTCATGACCTGATAAGAACCATAATCTTCTCTGTCTGCCCGAAGCAGTCTCGGAATCAGCTCTGCAATCACAAACATGATAGCAAAAAAGATCAGCGCCACAGCCAGCGTAACCAACAATGCCGCCTTATTTTCCAATGTTTCAGGATTCATGCCGGAGGCAATGATCAGCGCCGGATTGCCGATATTAATGACGATACCGGAGATCATCTTGGCGGTATTTTCCCCGAATACTCCGACCTTTCTGCAGATGTACCCGATCAGCATGATCAGGAAAAAAATCACCATTTGTTGAAGTAAAAGCACACGCTGCCTTCTTTCTGTATTTAATCAGGAAATAGTAACTATTCAGAACTCCATTCGCAAAACCGCGTACATCATAGCACATATGTGCTCTTTTTCACAACAAAAATTTATTGTTTTCCACCCTTTTTGCTTTCTTTCTTTACAAAACTACGGACAGTACGCTATACTTGCAAAGGACTATTGATGGAAACGACGCTGCAAAGCAGCAGAATGTGAGGAAATATGAGCATATTAAACGTAGAACACCTGACCCACGGATTTGGAGACCGTGCTATTTTTAACGATGTATCGTTTCGCCTGCTGAAGGGGGAACATATCGGTCTCATCGGTGCCAACGGCGGCGAGGGAAAATCTACCTTTATGAATATTATCACCGGTAAACTGATGCCGGATGAGGGCAAAGTGGAATGGGCGAAGAATGTCCGCGTCGGCTATCTGGACCAGCATACAGTGCTGACCCCCGGTATGACGATCCGTCAGGTACTGGCTTCCGCTTTTGATTTCTTATACGATATGGAAGCACAGATGAATGAAATCTGTGACAAAATGGGAGATGCCACCTCGGAAGAACTGGAACAGTACATGGAAGACCTGGGAACAATCCAGGATCTGCTGACTATGCATGATTTCTATATGATCGATGCCAAAGTGGAGGAAGTGGCAAGAGCTCTGGGACTGATGGATATCGGCCTGGACCGTGATGTGACAGAGTTGTCAGGTGGTCAGCGTACCAAAGTTCTGTTGGGCAAACTTCTGTTGGAAAAGCCCGATATTCTGCTGCTGGATGAGCCGACCAACTATCTGGATGCGGAACATATCGAATGGCTCAAGCGTTATCTGAATGAATATGAGAACGCATTTATCCTGATCAGCCATGACATTCCCTTCCTGAACAGTGTCATCAACCTGATCTATCACATGGACAATCAGGAGCTGACCCGCTATGTGGGCGATTATGACAAGTTCCAGGAAGTCTATGCCATGAAGAAATCCCAGCTGGAGGCCGCATATAATCGTCAGCAGAAGGAGATCGCCGATTTGAGGGATTTCGTAGCAAGAAACAAGGCCCGTGTATCCACCCGTAACATGGCCATGTCCCGCCAGAAGAAGCTGGATAAGATGGATGTCATCGAGCTGGCTGCGGAGAAGCCGAAGCCTGAATTCTCTTTCAAGGAGGGCCGCACCACTGGTCGTATCATTTTCGAGACAAAGGATCTGATCATCGGTTATGACGAGCCGCTGTCCAAGCCCCTGAATCTGTCCATGGAACGTGGCGAGAAGGTAGCGCTGATCGGTGCCAACGGTATCGGTAAGACCACACTGTTGAAGTGCATTCTGGGACTGATCCCGCCTCTGTCCGGCGAAGTGGAGCAGGGGGATTATCTGGAGATCGGTTATTTCGAGCAGGAAATGTCCGGTTCCGGTGACAACAGCTGTATCGAAGAGATCTGGCAGGAATTTCCCGCGTTTACCCAGTATGAGGTACGTTCCGCCCTGGCCAGATGCGGTCTGACCACAAAGCATATTGAGAGCCGCGTAAAGGTACTCAGCGGTGGTGAGCAGGCAAAGGTAAGACTGTGCAAGCTCATGAACCGTGCCACGAACGTTCTGTTACTGGACGAGCCAACGAACCATCTGGATGTGGATGCCAAAGACGAGCTGAAACGGGCACTGAAAGAATACAAGGGAAGTATTCTCATGGTCTGCCATGAGCCGGAATTCTACGATGGCCTGGCTACCCAGGTCTGGGATCTGTCCCAGTGGACCACAAAGCTGTAAATGGAAAGTTACGAAAGCATAGCCGCGCATCTCGGCATAAGTAAAGACAGCGATGGGCGCTTGCGCACAATTCGCTGTCTTTACTTATGCCGAGATGCGGCGAACGCCGCGATATGAAATAAGATTGGCAGCGTTCTTTGCTGACAATCTTATGAATAGCGTGGCTCATTGCGGAGAGTTTTATCTTCGGGACATAGTAGAAGAAAAATGTAGATTACGCCCCGCTTGTCGGAAACTTCCGGGGCTCAGCAGAGAAAAAACATGGATTTCGCCCCGCTTGTCGCAAACTTCCGGGGCTCAACAGAGAAAAAACATGGATTTCGCCCCGCTTGTCGCAAACTTCCGGGGCTCAGCAGAGAAAAAACATGGATTACGCCCCGCTTGTCGGAAACTTCCGGGGCTCAACAGAGAAAAAACATGGATTACGCCCCGCTTGTCACAAACTTCCGGGGCTCAACAGAGAAAAAACGTAGATTACAGGGCATTTCGTAACGTAGGCTATAATAAATGCCGCGATGCCCACCGTGGAAGGATGTTCCGTTTGCTGTGGACGTTCGTGGATTTGAAACTACCATCCGCAATGAGCCACGCTATTCATAAGATTGTCAGCAAAGAACGCTGCCAATCTTATTTCATATCGCGGCGTTCGCCGCATCTCGGCATAAGTAAAGACAGCGAATCGTGCGCAAGCGCTCATCGCTGTCTTCACTATGCCTATGCGCGGCTCATTGCTCGCGTAACTTTCCATTTATTTCAGCTTCCAGATATCTCTGTTGTACTCTGCAATAGTTCTGTCGGAGGAGAAGAATCCGGCCTTGGCGATGTTCACTAACATCATCTTCTTCCACTTCTGCTGATCCTCGTAATCAGCAAATGCCTGATCCTTTACCTTGATGTAGTCCTCTAAGTCAAGCAGGGTCATGAACCAGTCTTTGTTCAGCAGCTCGTTGTACAGACGCTCCAGGTTCTCCTTTTTGCCGACCTTGAGCACTTCTTTGCTGACGATGAAGTCTACAGCCTCTTTGATCACAGGGCTCTTCTTGTAGTAGTCCTTAGAGACATAATCTGCCTTCTCGTAATGCTTGATCACAGTGTCGCTGTCCTTACCGAAGATGTAGATATTGTCATCGCCTACCAGCTCATGGATCTCTACGTTTGCACCGTCACTGGTACCCAGTGTTACGGCACCGTTTAACATGAACTTCATGTTACCGGTTCCGGATGCCTCCTTGGATGCCAGGGATATCTGCTCGGAGATATCGCAGGCAGGGATCAGCTTCTCGGCATAGCTTACGTTATAGTTCTCTACCATAACAAGCTTCATGTAAGGGCTGACTTCAGGATCGTTATTGATAATGTCGGACATTACCAGCAGGAGATGGATGATATCCTGAGCAATCACATACGCAGGCGCAGCCTTTGCACCGAAGATAAAGGTCAGTGGAGTAGAAGGCTTCCTGCCGCCCTTGATCTCCAAATATTGGTGAATGATATACAGTGCATTCATCTGCTGACGCTTATACTCATGCAGACGCTTTACCTGAATATCGAAGATGGAATCGGGATTCAGCTCCACGCCCTCCTTCTCCTTGATATAGGATACCAGTTCTGCCTTCTTGGTCTTCTTGATGTCGTAGATGGCATCCAGTACGGCCTGATCGTCCTTATGCTCTAACAGCTTCTGTAATTCATCCGCATCCTTCTTGTAGCCGTCGCCGATGGTCTGGGTCAGGAAGGCAGCCAGCTCATGGTTGCAGGACAGCAACCATCTGCGGAAGATGTAATACCGTTGGTCTTGTTGTTGAACTTCTCGGGATAGATCTTGTAAAAATGATTGAGTTCGCTCTGCTCCAGGATCTCAGTATGGATCGCTGCCACGCCGTTGACACTATAGCCATAGTGGATGTCGATATGTGCCATGTGCACTCTCTTGTCCTTGTCAATGATCTGAACTTTTTCGTCCTTATATTTCTTTGCCACACGGTCACTCAGCTCCTTGATGATGGGAACCAGCTGAGGCACTACTTCCTCGATATAAGCCAGAGGCCATTTCTCCAGAGCTTCTGCCAGAATGGTGTGGTTCGTATAAGCACAGGTGTGGCTTACTACGTCGATAGCTTCATCCATAGTGAAACCTTCCTCTGTGGTGAGAATGCGGATCAGCTCGGGGATAACCATGGTAGGATGGGTATCGTTGATCTGGATCGCTACATGCTCAGGCAGAGTATGCAGATCATAACCCTTTTCCTTTACTTCCTTCAGGATCAGCTGGGCACCGTTGCATACCATGAAGTATTCCTGATAGATACGCAGCAGATTACCTGCCTCATCGGAATCATCAGGATACAGGAACAGGGTCAGGTTCTTCTCAATAGCTTTCTTATCAAAAGTGATGCCCTTCTTTACCAGACTCTCGTCTACGGTCTCGACATCAAATAAATGCAGCTTGTTCAGTCCATTCTCATAACCTACGACATCAATATCATAAAGTACGGAAGTCACCTTGCGGTCACCGAAAGATACTTCGAATTTTGTGCCGGTATTGTTCAGCCAGGAATCCTTCTGGATCCAGTCATTCTTCTCGGCGTTCTGCAGGTGATCCTTGAATACCTGCTTGAACAATCCGAAGTGGTAATTCAGACCGATACCATCCCCGGGAAGTCCCAGGGTAGCGATGGAATCCAGGAAGCAGGCTGCCAGTCTGCCTAAGCCCCCGTTACCCAGAGAAGGTTCGGGTTCTGCCTCTTCGATGTCTGCCAGATTCTTGCCGTTCTTCTTCAGGATATCGCTCATCTCCTCATAGATGCCTAAATTGATCAGATTGTTGGATAACAGCTTACCGATCAGGAACTCCATGGAAATATAATATACCTTCTTGTCTCCTGTAATGGCGGGAGTCTCTGCCATCTTCTCTTTGGTCAGCTGCAATACTCCGGTGTACAGCTGTGCATCGGTGCAGGCACCGATATTCTTGCCATATAATTTGCCGGTGATCTCATTTAAAGTCTGCTCTAAATTCATTTCAAACTCCATTCTGCACGATAGTTTTATTTTTGCCAAAATGAATGTACCGTGCCACACTCATTTTTTCATATTCTTTTTCTTTGTCTGGGTACTATACTTATTTTTGGTATCCCATCCCCTTGTCTCAGCTGCGCCTTGGGTATTTCCTATCCTTTTCGGTCTCCATACCCTTCCTGCCGCTGCGCCCGGGTATTTTCTGCACTTTTCGGCCTCTATACCCTTTTTCCCGCTGCGCCTTGGGTATTTCCTATCCTTTTCGGCCTCCATACCCTTTTTCCCGCTGCGCCCTGGGTATTTCCTGCACTTTCCGGCCTCTATACCCTTTTTTCCCGCTGCGCCTTGGGTATTTCCTGTACTTTCCAGCTTTTCATACCCTCGCAATACTGAGATTTTGTGTATGTCGTTCTCTTACAATACACAGGATAGCATAGGAAAACGTTTTCCGCAACCTTTTCTTTAATTTTCCTGATTTTTTGTGCAAAATAGCTTAACAGATAATGTCCTTATAGTACATTTTCACGATACTGTGGGGCATGATTACCTGATGCCCTTCCCCGCCGTTCATCAGCTGGTGTACCTCTTCCACGGCTCTGCTGGAGATGCTGTAGAAGTCCTGCCTTATGGTATTCATCTGCTTGCCGACATATCCCATCAGGGTGATACCATCGAAGCCGCACACCGGACGGAAAATATCCATATCGATCAATGCATTCATGGCACCTATGGCCATCAGATCGGAAGCGCAGACCACCACATCCTTATTCTTCGCATATTTCAATGCCACGTTTCTTGCCGTCAGCTCACTGAAGTCTCCCTGTCTGACCATCATGGTCAGATCCAGATCCTTCACCAGACGCTTCATCCCCTTCAATCTCTGATCCGTGACATAACCGTCTCTTCTGCCCGCAATGTAGAGCACTCGTTTACAGTTGTCATCCAGCACGGTCTTCTTCGCCACATCATACTGGGCCTGTTCCTGATCAATGCTGATGGATGTAGTCCTGGAATTGACAATCGGCGCATCCACTACCACACAGGCAAACTGTTTCTCCCGGATCAGCTTCTGCAGTACCTTGTCCTCCTTAGACATGCCATAGATCACCACGCCGGAAATACTCTGGGACAGAAAAGATCTTGTGATCTCTTCCGCCGTCATCCCCGCGATCATGGACGGAAAGATCGTCACGACTTCCACGTTCAGTTCCTTGGCCTTATCCAGTGCCCCTACCAGATACTGCATGAAGACCTGGTCAATGGCCTGGGTCTGTCTATTGGGATCCAGCACCAGCGCGATTCTTCCAAACTGCTTGGAGGAAAGCGCCGCAGCAATGGAATTCGGAATATAATTCAACTCCTTGATGGCGTCCTGTACCTTTTTTCTTCGTCTCTTCACTGACATTAGGATAGCCATTTAAGACCTTGGATACTGTGGAAATAGCCACTCCGGCATGTTTTGCAACTTCTTTGATCGATACCATAAATCCCCCGTTCCGGTCGCAGTTCCTGCGCCCGTTGCTCTCCGTTACCGCAGCAAAATGCGGTCTCGTTCCATTTGACGTTTACTCATATATTCTCTATACTATAAGTTAACGATAGTTTCGTCAATGTACAGCATTTACGAAATATAGTGTGATTTTTTGGAAAAGGTTTTCCAAGGCAGAATAAATCGGACAGTGCAAGCGCCAGAAAGGCTACAGATACCATGGCAGTAATCAAAAGTGTGGAAGAAAAATATATGAAGGAAGCTCTGAAGCAGGCGAAAAAAGCCTATGCCCTGGGGGAAGTCCCCATCGGCTGTGTCATTGTACATGAAGGTAAGATCATCGGTCGTGGTTACAACCGGAGAAATACAGACAAGAATACATTGGCGCACGCAGAGATCACAGCGATCAACAAAGCCAGCAAAGTGATCGGCGACTGGCGTCTGGAAGAATGCACGCTCTATGTGACCCTGGAACCCTGCCAGATGTGCGCCGGTGCCATTGTGCAGGCCCGTATCCCTGAAGTAGTGATGGGCTGCATGAATCCCAAGGCGGGATGTGCAGGTTCGATCTTAAATATGCTGGAAATGCCCCAGTTTAACCATCAGGTGAAGGTTACCCGGGGCATTCTGGAAACGGAATGCAGCCAGATGCTGAAGACTTTTTTTGAAGAGCTCCGCATCCGGAACAAACAAGAGAAAGCTGCCAGAAAGGCATCAGGCGATCTCTCGTAAGCTTTCTTCCTGTGTCTGGTTCTGCTCGGTTGTTTTTCTTCTATGCTTCGGCAATCGGGAAATCGCTCTTCCCGTTTCATAAAGTCCCATCGGCACAAAGAGGATCAAAAATACATAGTACGGAAATACATATCTGCTCTGCGCTTCCCAGATGATACTGAACAGGAAGCCACCTACTATGCCAATCAACGGCAGCCACAATGCTGTCGGAATTTCTTTTTTTTGCCACCATCTTCCGCACAAAGCAATTCCAAGTACAAGTCCTGCCAAGTATACGATACTCTGGTAATAATTGGCCAGCTTCCATACGGTTTCATGTATGTTCCCATAGTACAGACTGGTAATCCCGGAGGACAGCGGTTCTCCATCCGTATCAAACGACTCTGTTGCCTTGAGGCTGGAAAACAGCGGTTCGATCCATTGATCTTCCAGTTTTCTCTTAAAGAAATCTCTGGCCATAGCCGGATTCTCCCGGAACTCCCGCAATCGTTCGCGAATATATTCCTTTCCTTCCTGTGCGGCAGGCTCCTGTTGAAAATCATGTTCTGCAAACGTGGTTTGCTGATAGCGATTGTACACCCCGGCCATGCCATCCGTCTCCTGTAATCCCATCGCAATCCAGAGAATGCTCGGAATGCCAATGTCACTGGGATATCCGGAACGGTATTCATACATTACATCTACCGTTTTCACCGTCAGTGCTGCCGTCAGAAGAATTGCAAACCCTGCCAGCAGATATTGTCCCTTCTTTTTTCTTCAGGCAGACCAGAACTGCATAAATTCCCACTCCAATGAGTATGATCCATGTATTTTTTCCGGGCAAGTACAGCAATCCCTGCCACACATGCCGCCAACGCAATATACCTCTTCTTCTCATAATGTTCATAAGCAGACACCGCCCAGAACATTACCATTCCAAAACTGATACTGAGCACGTCCCCGTAAATATACGGTAAATACAGCAAAAAAGGAATACAGCCCAACATCATAATACAATATACGATTCTAAATATGGCTCTGTCTGTATTCAGTTTCAGGAAACCGTATCCTGCCAGAATCGCCAGTACCCACCATATTACATGCAGGATTTTTGCCGGAGTATAATTGAAATTTCCAAACAGGGCAAACAATATCTCATACAATATTCCCAGCCCTTTTTGCTGTTGATACATCCCGACATAGCCTCCGGAGCACAACATAATGAAGTTGCCATCCCGGCAATATGCTGCAAATGCCGTGGCGCTGATCTGATCTCCTACCGGATAATAGGGATTGTTGAGAACGTAGATACTTCCCAGCAGAAACGCAGTAACACTGGTTGCCAACAATGTATAGATGCAGATTTTTTCCTGCTTTATCTGATTTTGGGCAGTCAGCCATTTATCTCCTTCGTAGACGATGACGGATGCCAACAGGAAAATGAAAATATGCTTCCAGGTACTGTCTTTTATCAGGAGATTTCTGATGCTGTAATCCACCGTTCCGTAATAAGAATACCGACAGGACCAGTAACTCAGGAGCAAAAGAATGGGAATCAGACAGACAAGAAATATTCCCAACAGAATACGGTATATTTTTTCCATTAATGTTCCCTCATTTTTATCTTATAGTTCCACATAATTTCTGTCACCGACATATACTGCCAGCTTTTCATTCTCATATTCCAGTATCGGTGCTTCCCCTTCCGGAAATTGCTGTTCAAAGGCTTCACGCATTTCTGTCCGTACGACGTAAGCGGTCCGCATTTCCTTGGGCAGCGTCGGGGGATACCATTTCATACTGGTGAGCCACCAGTATCCGGAAAGACTGGCCATGGTATAGGAATGTCCCATCGTCACCCGGCCGTCCGTGATCAGACAGATCCGTTCGGCATCCCAGAATTCTGCATATCCGTAGTCGATTCCCGCTTCTGTCAGATAATCCGCCACTTCCTGATATTCCTTCAGGTTATCCTGTGTGGTGGCCGCTTCACAGTAGGTGTATTTCAGATTCAGCACCGCGAACAGCGCTACGGCCGTTAAGATCAGACCAGCGAACACCGGCTGTCCTTCCGACATATGATCCACCATCACCGCTACCAGAACAGCTGCTGCGAACCATGCCATGAAAAAGTAATAATGGGCCGCCTCCGCGCTGGTGATCCCGATGATAAATGCTGTGACTCCCACAGAAGCAAGGAGAATTGTCAGTGCATCTTTTTGTCTGTCTGTGCTCTCTGTATTTTTCCGGAACACATACCAGAGTCCATACCCCAACAGGATCAGGAACACCCAGACAAGAAGCTGCATCAGAGAAGCAAAGCTCCCTACCTTTGCATTTCCCACCAGTCCAAAGTTCTCCAACAGGGCTGCCGGAACCCCAAGAAGCAGTTTCTCTACTGCCTCTCCCGGCTGCAGCAGATAGACTGCATAATCTCCTCTGCCGCCATACAGACAGGATACCAGAAAAGCAAGTACAAGACTTCCCACATAGGCTGTGGCAAGATAACGTCCACCGGGCAGCTTCTGCCGGAGGTGTCCGGATTCCATGAATAAAGCGATCACTTCCACTACAAGCAGTGGCAGGATGATGACCTGCAGACATCTCTGTCCTCCACAGTTCAGCAAAACTGCGGCAACAAACAATACCAGCCACTCCAGAAAGGTCTTCCGGGTCATCTGCCGGTTTTCTTTTAATTTCAGGTAAAACAGGATATTGAAAAACAGAAAAATGCCATGAAACACATAATACTCTGCAAATAGGAATAAAAGCAGCGCTACAAAAGGAACCATCTGCCCCTCATTGCGAAAACCGTTGATTGGCAGCGCACACAATACCAGTAACGCTGTGATGGAAGCCGTCCTGCTCAAAGATAATTTTCTCAGAAAAAAATAAAATGTCCCCAGCAAAATCGCACCCAATAGAACGCAGGTAATCCCCGCCGCCGTCTGCATACTGCCGGTGATACCGTAAAATACGGCTGCAACCGTAGGCATTCCAATGATCCGTCTCTCCGTGCTGGAGATCCAGTCGTTGGGTGTAATATCCTTCTCCACCCAGATCTCCCGGGCCAGCAAAGCCTCTGCTGCAATATCCGAATCCACATGTTGTGCATATTTACACAGATTCAGGTAGCAAAATACTCCCAGATATATCAGTAAAAGTGCACCTATTATCCATCCCAGCAGGGATATACTTTTTCGCTTGTTTCTCATGGATCCTTCTCCGTAGGCAACTATCTTTCGACAAAATTACATATTATTTTAATTATAACACTCTTCCCTGTTTCCTTCAAGGCAAAGAGGCTTGACAAAAACCGGGGAACAGGATACACTAAAAAGGCCGTACATGTCCGGTATCATGGGAATAGTGATGAAACTCGGTCTTACGCAATGGGAATCTACGAACCGTGTCAGGTTGGGAACAAAGCAGCACTAAGTAGAACCTTCCATGTGCCGTGAGGAAACTGGGTGGAGCTGTTATCCTGGTCCGGCATGTACGGTTTTGATATTTAAAGTGTTCTGTGAATTCATGGACAAGTCAGTTAAGAGGTTATAGATTGTGTCAAGTGATATGTCATCCCCTTTTTTGGTTTCCAACAGCATAGCATCCGTTTCCGGCGATCTGGCTCCCCAAGATGCCGCATGGTTCCGGAAAATCATGTCCGACTGCGTCCTGTGTCCCAGGGCCTGTCATGCCCATCGCCTGGACGGTGGCGTGGGATATTGTGGCCAGACGGCAGATATTATGGCTGCCAGAGCCTCTCTGCATTATTGGGAGGAGCCATGTATCTCCGGTACTTCCGGTTCCGGTACCGTCTTTTTCTCCGGATGCAACCTGCGCTGTGTCTTCTGCCAGAACCATAACATCGCTCTGGGGAAAGCCGGACGAGTCATCACTCCCGAACATCTGGTGAAAATCTTTCTACAATTACAGGAACAGGGTGCTAACAATATCAATCTTGTTACCCCCACACATTTTCTTCCCCAGATCGTCATTGCCTTACAGCAGGCCAAAAATCAGGGACTGTCCATCCCCATTGTATACAATACCGGCAGTTACGAATCTCCGGAGGCTTTACGCCATCTGGATGGTCTGGTGGATATCTATCTGCCGGATCTGAAATATTTTTCTCCGGAGCTTTCCGCTGCGTATTCGCATGCCCCGGACTATTTTGAGATTGCCTGCGCCGCCATTGCGGAAATGTACCGGCAGGTCTTAGATCCGGTCATGGATCCCGACACCGGGCTGATGCAGCGGGGGATGATCGTACGCCATCTGCTCCTGCCGGGACAAGCGAAAGACTCCAAGAAGATCCTGCGGTATCTCCATGAGACCTACGGGGATCATATCTATATTAGCATTATGAATCAATATACACCTCTTCCGCAGGTGGCAGATATTGAAGCACTCAATCGCACAGTGACACCGGAGGAATATGACCGGGTGCTGCGCTTTGCGGAGCGAATCGGCATTGAACAGGGCTTCCGGCAAGAGGGAAGTTCCGCCTGTGAAAGCTTTATTCCGGAATTTGACGAGCGGGGACTGTGATTCTCTCACAGTTCCACTGCGATCAGATAATATCCGAAATCCCCTTCCCATGCCGGTTCTCTGGTTCCTTCAAAACTTTCAAAGCCAAACATTCTGGCTACCTGTTTTTCTCTTTCATAAAAAATTACCCAGGGACTCCTATGTAATATTTCACTTCCCCAGAGGCTTCCTGACGCATTAATAATAAATGTCTGT